>Ga0181356_1000274_pt1 | contig 21820 bp, 31 predicted proteins | sample Fa13VDMM110SN_FD_130104 | JGI IMG/M metagenome (GOLD analysis project Ga0181356, IMG submission 130104) | Freshwater viral communities from Lake Michigan, USA - Fa13.VD.MM110.S.N | ecosystem: Environmental > Aquatic > Freshwater > Lake | place: USA: Michigan | collected 2013-09-24 | reverse complement strand
GGATGCCGCCTAGTGAAGTGGGTGGTGGTGGTGGGATATTTGAATCAGCATTGCCACGACCCGCAAAGGTACGTCCTAATCCGGCAGCACCAAAACCACCAATGGCTTCATTACCCGCTGCGCTTAAAATTCTTCCACCTTGTCCTTCAAAACTTTCTAAAATACCCTTATTGGCCATTTTGCCTTCTTGTAGAACAGATGTGCCTTCTTGTAGTCCACCAGTAAGCCCCTCTCCTACAGAAGCAAAACCTATTCCTGCCCCACGACCTGCTGCTTTACTCCATGTACTTTTGCCTAGCTTGCCAATAACCCAATCTCTAACGGCAGTGTAGCCACCTTGTTTAGCAATAGAACTTGACACCATACCAGCACCCACTCGCTCTAAAGCCGCTTGCGTCAACCCAACAACTTTTGCCATTGTCTTGCCGTCCTGACCAGACCGAATCACTTCTTCTGGTGTAATGCCTAATTCCTTTGCTCTGGCATCAACACCTGCTTTATACACTTGTGGAAGCGTCTGGAAATAGGTGGAAGTACCATAGGTTGCTATGGATGGGGCAACTTGCATTATCACACTACCAACCGTATACAAAACCGATTCTGGAACTCTTTCCCAATTACCCTCGGTTATGTTTTTGAAAGCATCAGTAGAAATATTGTTTTTCTTAATTTCTCTATCAAATCTTTCGCTGATTTGTTTTTGAGCGTCGTAAAGTGCTTGATTTTGTTTTCTGTCAATTTCTTTTAAAACCTCAACATCTCTACCTACGTTTTGAGGCTTTTGCATCTCTCTGAGGTACTCCATAGTCCTCATATGTTCGCCGCCTTTTAAGTAGTCTTTAATGCCTTCAAGCGTTGATGCCCCAATCTGAAGCCCAAGTTCGCCCATGGTTTTATCAAAATCACCACCTATTCCATATTTTTGAGCAAAAGTGCGTTCCTCATTTTTTTTGTTTTGTTCAAATTGCGCTCCAGTTGATCCCTCAAGAGTAACCTGCTGTTGCTCCGGTGACATCTCACCAAACGCTTGCTCCGCCTCTTTGGTAGGCATGATTAAAGCGTCACTTGCTGCACCTCTAGTCTTAATAGCAGCAGCAGCCTGATTCATTGTGTCGAACGTGGCTAACGGCTTGGATTCAAAAGGTGCGTCCTTTTCAAACACCCCATATTTACCAGTTGTCTCATCCTGCCTCCACGTTAACGGATTGGCCTCTGCCATTTGCTCCCGATCCTTCATTACCGCCATTGCAGGCTTGTTCGCCAGAAACACCGGACTCTTAGCCGCTTGCTCTATCTCCGCTTGGGATTCAAACTGGAATGGTTGGAATTGAGGCTCCGGTGCCATTGGCGTCATCGCCTGCTGACCCGTCATCTGCGTCAGGCTTGGCCCTTGTGACGGTTGTGCCGGTTGGAGGAGAGTGGGAACTTGGACGGGACGAGATGGGGCTTCCTCCACAACAACATTGCCCATTTTTTTAGGCTCTGCTATGTATGTGGAAATAAAATTAGATTCATCACCCGTGGCAAGCCCCGCATCCTTCATGTCCAAAAACAAATCCCTTTGGAAGTTGTGATTGGTAGTTAAAAGATTATCAAACTTGTTGAAAGAAAAACGCCTTATACCATCCCGAAGATCGGGATTGCTGCTAGTAATTAGCGTTTTATAAAGCGCTTTCCTAGGATTGTTATCTTCCATATTAATATTTCGAAGTTCTTGTTGCGCCTGTTTTTTTAGGTTTTGGCAATGAATCCTTAAACGTAGCGTTTATAGTCCCTGCGTATCTATTAGGAATAAATACAGGCCCAAGAAGCGACGTTGCTTTTGGCCCTTTGCGCTTGTAGATTATATCCCCGTTTACGTCTTCCGCTTGTTCTATTTGCGTTTCTATCGGAGAAGCAAAATAGCCGTCTTCAAATTTAAAAGCACCCGGAATTGTTTCAAGAATTTTAGGGTTGTTAATAGCGTAAGAAATAACACCATCCTTTTTAACAAACCCAACTTTTTGACCATTCTCATATATATCAACGTCTCTTGTTGCAATAGGCACACCCTCTGCTTTTGCAAAGTTTTGTGCTGCCACGTTTGATCGAAGCACTCTTGCAGCACTACCACCGGCAACACTCTTAGAAGTTAATTCGCTAGGGTCGGTGTAGTCTCCAACCGGATTCACAACAATGCCTGCCGGAAGTCCCACCTCCCTTTTTGAATTCATTGGAATGACATTACGAAGAACAACTTCCTGTTCTTTGCCATCACTTGAAACCATGTAGATACCATAATCCTGTGGCGCCCCTACTTCAAGTTCTGCCTGCTTATCAGCCCTGTTTCTGGCCGCTTGCTTGCCTTGTTCTGTCTGAAGGTCTTCCTTGTAAGAAACACCGCCCATACCAGCAAAAAGACGATCCATACCTCTTTTTGTAGCTGTTTTTTCTAATTCTTCGTCGGTTGCTGTTGAGTTCTCAGGAATTGCTGCAAGCCTTCTTTTTTCAAGATCAACATAGTTAGTCAAAGCATTCAACACTTCTCTATCGCCTTGAATAACTTGCATTGCTACCTCTCCGTCAAGTTTTTTACCTTGAATCATTTGATTGGTAAGAGGGTCTATTTCTTGAACAGGAATGAATAGCTTGTCTCTTTTAATTGTAACATTTTCACCTCTTGCGTCCGTATATGAAACATCGTCCTGCCCCACTGTTTTGAAAAGATTATTCCCCACTTCCCTCCACTTGAACTTCTCAGGGTCACGTCTTACTTTTTGAGCAAATTCATTAACATGATTGGTTTTATACAAGGACCCCTCCTCAACTGGAACGGATTCAAAATACTGTCCAATATCACGCCTTCCTATATTGTAATAGGGAGAAAGATTTTTCACTTCCTCCTCAGTTGATTTGTCTACAAAATTAACAATGCCTTGGTCTTCCTTCGCCTGCCGGTTTATTTCATTAACTAGCGATTGCTTTTGGTTTAATGGGGCATTTGTTCTCATTACGTCAAGCCCTTGCTTTATACGTTTTTCATTTAACGCCTTTGCAATTGGCGCTAAATACCCACCGGTAATTGCTTCAAATTGAGGAGCATATTTTTGATCCTCCTCCGCTTGTTTAGCCGCAGCCTTAGCAGCCGCCTGCTTTGCCAACTCCTCCATCTGATAGAGACGGTCAGCACGACGCTGCTCGTTCTGAAGCGACGGAAGGATAGTGTTTTGAAGGATGGTGGCATACCCCGTTCCTTCACGCCCCAATGGGACGTAGGTAGCTGCTGTTTCGTTAGCCATGGTGGTATCCTCTTATGCGTTCAAAAATCTTCACAATCGTTGGTATCTTCATTCTGTACTTGCTTTGCACCGCAAATAAATACTCTTTCTCGTATTCTATCTTTGCTGCCTGCCACCTTGGGTCGCCCCGAAAGTACCAATACTTATAATTCAACCAGTTCTTCAATGCTAAAATAAACCACGGGTGAATGCACGTATCCGCTGATGGGGTGATGCAATTCGGGTAGTAGCGCAACATCACATTCTTGAACCGATAGCTTGGAGAAGTGATGAGAAGCTTGTTTTCAAAGTCAATGGTGATGTCGCCATAGTCATTCCCGTTGCCATAAGCGTCAATGGCACCTGTTACACCCCAAAGCATTCCATAGCCATACAATCCTCCAAAATACCACGTATTGTTTGTGGAAGTCTGGATTAATAACGACGGGTCGGGCTGTATCTTGTGGGTAGTTACACGATTATTAATCGCCAACCCTTTGATATACCGCCCCACCTGTACACCAACAGATACATAGTCATAGAAGTCCACGGGCAGGTTTAGTACGTGGTAGCCCGGGTAATCGAGTTGGTAAAACTGTTCTTTGTCCCTATTGGGAATCGACGTCTTCACGTCCTTCTGCATTCCCCGAACAAAGTCCAAGGCAAAAGATGTCATGCGGAACTCATTGGTGGTAGGGATTTCCATCTCCTCCATTGTTACGCCCACTATCTCGTCAACTGTTTGTAGTAGCATTATGCAGAAGCGTTAGGATTAGCATCGGTGGTCATGTCAGCTTTCCGGCCAAAGCGTTGCATCATCAGCGGCATTACGTTCCGCACAATCAGCATGGCATGGCCTTCGTTTAGTGTGGCGTCATTAGCCACGGCTTGTGTCACCCTCACATTGGTTATGGTGATGGTTTTATCGCAAGCCGGAAGAATGTAGACGGTACGGGCCGCAACGGAATAGAACATATCCCCTGCAAACTTTATCGTTGATCCGCCCTTTATGTTTTCGTAGTTCTCAAAAGAAATGAAAGCCAGTTGCCGTCGTCCCTTGTAATTGGCGTCTGCCACACTCACTCTCACAACGCCTCTGTTCTTTGGCAATGGAAGGTAGTTTTCCGTTAAGACGGCTTTCTTGTAGCCAGTGGGCGTGTCTGTTGACAAAGGAATAGTATAAGTGACAAGCCATTCCCCATTGACGGTGGATTGATTTTCAGCCTTGTAGTTCTCAAAGTATTGATTGCGCCCGATTTCAGCATGGGCTTCTTTCACCCACGATTCCACCTCACGCTCATCTATGCCCTCCGTGGTGGGACGGCCTGCCATAAACATCAGAATTATCTGATTGGCTAGGTAGTTGTAGTTGAGGTCGGTAAGTGTCATAGTTGTTTATCATTCATTGCGTTCCCTGCCTGAACCAACACCCCATTGGAAAGGTTGAACCCTAGTGCGGCAATGGTTCCATACACCAAATTGTCTATCTTATCCTCTGACCAGTTGAGGTCGGTGGTGACAACAATGGTTGGAATAGCCCCGCCAGAATCATCAAATGTAAATTCACAAACGGTGGGGAGTGTAAGCACCCTCACTTTAGCCCTGAAATAGTCATCCGGAATAACATCAAATTCCAACAAGCCTCGCATCCGGCCCAACGGACGTTTCTCGATTGGCGTGATGACGGGATTGTTTGCCATCATAAGATATTGATTGTCAGGCACGACATTAACGGGATAGGGCGTTGCCGCACCATCTACATATTGCACCTCAATGGATTCTACAATGTCAACAATGGTGTCGTCGTCCACGGTGATGGACAGCGGCCCCGGTCCGTCGTATTGATAAATCCGGTAAAGTTCAGAGATGGCGTCGGAGGACACGTTGGTCTGCTCCGGTTGGATGGAAGCAATGGGCATCCCCGGTCTGTATTGGGCCAGATTGCCACGCAGACGCTTGTAAAGGTCTAATGATGTAAGGTTCAAGGCATTAGCTACCTCTTCGGAACTTTTATAGTATCCGGCGGCGTTTAAATACGTCAAAACTGTTGTGACTACCTGCTGAACAATCATGGGCCAAAGATAGAAAATGATTCCGAAATATATTTCTATCTTTGCAACGCTTGTAATTCTTAGTTCTATGTCAAACCATCCACATCAAAATAACGCCGTCCCGATACCAATTCTTTCTGACAAGGACTGAATTACAAGCAGGTATTGGGGCGGCTTCTTTTTTTATGGAATTAATAATCAATTCTCCAAAACACGGGTCTTTTACGGTTTTATATGACGAAGAAGACCATAAACTGATTTCTCAATACAATTGGAGTATTCGGAAATATCGAACCAATACTTATGCATACCCCAACGCTCGAAAACTTAAAAATAGTGGAATGCACAATATGGTTATGGAGGGAAAATGGGTTGACCACATAAACGGTAATGGGCTTGACAATAGAAGGTCAAATTTAAGATTTGCAACGCATCAGGAGAATGTTAGAAATAAATCTGGCAAAAAAGACTCTTCGACAAGATTCAAGGGAGTTTGCTATTGTAAAAAACGAGATACATATGTTGTCACAATAACCATAAAAAATCAACCGGTCAAATCAACCACAACTCGAAATATTTACAAAGCCGCTCTTATCTATAATAGATGGGCAATGTGTTTTTTTGGGGAATTTGCGTGGTTAAACAAATTAACTGAAGAGGAAATGATTCTTGCTGAAAAACCAGCAATGATAAAAATAACCAGTACAAATACCACTGGATTTAGAGGGGTTTGTTTTATTAAAGCAACTAATAAATACAGAGCGTCGGTTTATAGTAATAACAAAAAAATTACAAAAAGCATTTTTGATACCGCAGAAGAAGCCGCTCATCAGTATGACAAATGGGTAATTGAATATGGCAAGCCAAAAGAGTTATTGAATTTCATTAATGGCAAAAAAGTTGAAGATAATAAACTTCAATAATTTAACGTTTAGTTCCATCATTTCGTCGAATAACCAACGGGTATTTTTTAGGTTGTTTTAGTTTTGCGGATATGAATCATTTTTACAAAAACATAGGTGAAGATTATTTCACCTATCCAAACCTTTACGCCAAAATGGTGGAAGAGGCTAAATCCCCGTCTCACTTTGTTGAGATTGGCTGTTGGAAGGGGCGTTCTGCCGCTTTTATGGGTGTTGAGATACACAATTCTGGCAAGCAAATCAAGTTTGATTGCATAGACCATTGGGATATTGATGGTGCTATGGATTTGTTTATTGAGAACACAAAACCCGTCTCTCACATTGTAACCCCTATTTCCTCAGATTCCGTCAAAGGGGCTGAGTTATACGAGGACGAAAGCCTTGACTTTGTGTTCATTGACGCAGGGCATTTGTATCACGAAGTAACGGCAGATATGAACGCATGGTATCCCAAAGTTAAATCTGGTGGGGTATTTGCAGGTCATGATTATTGGCCCGACTCTTGGCATACAGTAAAAAACGCAGTCAATGATTGGATGGCAGACAAGCCGTTTGATGTTTCAGAGGGATGTTGGATTTATAGAAAGCCATAATGATACAAATTAACGGAATCTATTGCCTTGAAGGCGATACACACATAACCAATGACGTCCGTCGCACCGGAACTCTCAAATGGGACAAGACATTTGAAAAAGTCCTGCAACACATCGGGGCCGGAAATGGGCGAACAATGGTGGATGTTGGGGCTTACATTGGCGATAGCACAAAATGGTTTGAGGATGCGGGATTTAAATGTCACGCTTTTGAGCCTATGCCGGACGCTTTTGCCTGTTTAGAAAAGAATGTTCACTCTTCTACAATTTGCCACAACTATGCCGTCGGAAACGGTCAGTCCTATGCCACAACCACCGAAACAGAAGGGAATCTGGGAGGCCGGAGTTTATTGCTTGAGGGAACAGAAAAATCCTACACTCTTGATTCGCTATTCCCCAATGGCATCGACGTCCTAAAAATTGATGCGGAAGGATTTGAGCCGTTTATTCTGGAAGGGGCAAAAGAAATTCTGAAGAAGAAGCCGATTGTCATCATCGAAATCAACATAGAAGCCCTCGGTTGTTTTGGATTCACCGCTCACGATGTTTTTAAACATCTGGAAGACTATGAATTTGAGCAAGTGTATCAGTATGGAGAGGGGCAATTTGATTTTGTGTGCTTCCCAAAAATCACGTTTGCTATTGCCATGCCTGTTTGTAATAGGCCAGAATACACTAGCAAGGCGTTGGAAGCGATTGCTAATTTTGATGGGTTAATTTATTCTTCCATTGACCGACAAAAAGACGAAACAATTAATCAAGATGTTGTAGCGGCATTGTCCAAACATCAAGTTCAATACAAAATAAGTCCAACAAAACTTGGTTGCAACCGCAACGTAAAAGCCGCCCTCGACTTTGCATGGGAATCCAACCCTGATGTGGTTGTCTGCATTGAAGATGACATCGTTGTTACTCCAGATGCTTTTCGCTACATTAAATGGGCCGCTCGTAGATACAAACACGACCCATCCTATCGAACCATTGGCCTTTGGTCGCATAAAGAGGGGTGGAAGCCTTCGATGCCATGGAGTGAATTGGAGCCTACCCGTGTTATGGAACAATCGCTGTTTTCTGTATGGGGATGGGCTACATGGAAAGACCGTTGGCAGGAAATGTCTGACAATTGGACCACCGGACCGGATACGCACGATACGTCTTGGGACGTGGTAATGCTTTCACAACTCAATGGCAGAAAAGAAGTGGTTCCGTCGATCAGTCGGGCTACTAATATTGGCGACATTGGCGGTACGCACAGGGTTGGCATTCATCCGGTAGTGCTGGCGTCGGGGTTTGATCTTTCTGGTCCATATTGGGCCGCCATACCCGAACCACCTAAGAAAAAAGTATTGGTTTGTCTGGGTAGAAACGGGGATAACTACATGGTAGCAAAGGCCGCAACGGAGCCTTGTATTATTTTTACGTCTCAAGAATTCTCTTCAATCATTCGGGAACTATTTCCACAACACGAATTATTCATCCTCAATAAAAAAGTAAGCGGGTTGGCAGAAGCCATGCAATACGCTCAGTCCAGATACCCAAACCTCGACGTAAGACCATGCCAACAACATGGGATGCCGAGAGAAGTACAAGCAGAATTCAGAAACTACGAAGCTCTACAAATATGGCAAACAAAGTAATTGTATCATTAGATGGCGTATCTTCCGCCATAACGCAAGACTACGAAAATATCAAACGCAACATTTTTCAGGGATGCCGGATGTTGGGATTGGAACCAATTGAATACGAAAATAAGTTTGAGGGGTTTGCGCAGCTTCGGGACGACATAAACGACCCCGACACACTTCTGATAACCACCGATAGTCTTCCGTATCACCTTTGCGACAACTCCCCTGTTATCATTATTTCAAGGTCAATTCAATGGGCACAAAGCAGTCCAAAGCCTAATTGCATTGGGCGTTTAACCCACGAAATGATTGAAAGGGGGTATGATGAATTGGTTGGTATGATTGCCAGAAACAAGCCAATGCGACAATTCCACGACCACAAAGCAGCCAAAACTTTTATCACCTTTAACGATCACCCCTCAAGGGATAGCGATGTTCTTTTAAGGTATTCAATGGCGTCGGCTTCGTGGGCGAAGTTGAGTGAAATTGACTACCACGTTGAATTAGTTTCTTTTGAAGAAAAAGGGTTACCGTTTGTTTCAAGCATTCTTCAGTCTGGATTAAGTCAATGCACTCATCCGGATGACATTGTGGTTTTTATCAATAGAGATATTTGTCTTTGCCCTGAATCGGTTGGCATCCTTCGGGCGTTCATGGATAGCCGAAATATTGACGAATGCTATTCTCACAGGGTTGATAAGAAGTTTGATAACCACCTTTCATTCAAAGATATTCGCAATGAAAAGCCGGATTGGGGGATAGACTTTTTTGCATTCAGACCATCAAGCGTTGTGGCTAAACATTTGTCACAGGTGCCGCTTTACATAGGACGTAGTGGGTGGGATTTATATTGGGCCTCACAAGTCAAAGTAAGACTCCCCTATAATATTTCATACCACTATCCCCATATGTCTGACTGGAAGTTAGAGAATGGGCTTATAGAAAAACAAAACGCCCATAACTACAATGTAATATGGGCGCTTATGCCTGAGATTTCCAGATACGACAAAATAGGTTTTGCCGGACTAGGGCCGGTTTCTTAACCTACCGCAGAAACGCTAAATGCGTTCTTAATGTTTGCCACTGTATTCTTCACCGTACAAGGCGCAACTGTGCCATTGATGTTGATGTAGTTAAAAGTGGAATATGTCGCACCCAATGAAGAAACAGCCAATGAAGGCCATTCAATTGAGGTGTCAGCAAACGGGGTTGCTGGTGATGCTGCATTGGCAATCCCCGATTCGGGACCGACGACCGCAAGCATGGTTCTAATTACTGCCATTTTGTTTTAAACGTTTAAATTGTTAGAAATATTTCGGTCCAAATATACAAAGTTTGAAAAACTTCAAATATTTTTTCACATTCTTCTAACAAAAGTTCCTTTCGGGAAAAGCCGTTTTGCATCGCTTGCTGCCGTCTGGGTGAAGAAAAGGGGCTTTGAATACTCATTTACATTGTACTCATAAAATTGAGCCATGATGATGGACATGGTGGCATCGGACTTGGTTCTGTCCGTAATGTCAAAGGACATATTGTCGTTGATGCTATCAATAAACGGGTATCGAATTGGCTCTTCGGCAATGTCGTAGGTGTGGTCACCCATATACAACCCGTTGCCCCTCAAGAACTCATTGAAATGTGTCGCCCCTTTCCGTATAGAGTCAGCCCCTTGCCCCTCTCCTCCCGTGTGGATGCCCTTCTGCTGAAGCTGATTGATGGTGGGAGATGGTTCATTGAGAATTTCCGCTTCATTCAACAGAAAGTTTCCGCATCCCATTTGCTCAAAATAGTTCTGCACAGAAATAAGCGTGTTGTTCTCCGCACATATGGGCATGGAATAATAAAGGGCTGCCATCAAAAGCTGCTCCATGTCCTCCACAGGATCGCTTGAGCGGTGGGTGAAAGACAAGAATATTGCCGGAGTGGGGAAGTAGCCTGCCACATTTCGTCCATGTGCCGCCCGTTCCTTCCGGTTGGCCTCCTCGTATTGGGCGTTGTAGAATAATTTGCCCGTAATAGCCATCCTAGACCCTTTGTTTTTTGTGGATGCCTTCAGATACGGATCAAGGCCAAAGGCTCCCATAGCCCCGTTCATTGGGGTTCTGCCGCCACGTTTGGTGGACACACGGTTGATGAAGCTGGCATTGGGTTCCCATGTCCGTTGCATTACGCCTCGCTTCCTGTCTTCCCTCCATCCAACAATTAGGTTGGATTTGTCTATCCAATAGAAATAGCCCTGTTTGATTTGATTTTGTATTTCTTTGGCATCTGCCGTTCGCTTGAGGGCTTGCAGGATGGTGACATCAAATGGGCAATGCTCATTCATGGAATTGAACGAATCGGCAGGCACAAAGGGATTCTGCCGCAGTTCTTCGGCATAGAGGTCATCATTGCCCCCTTCTTGTATTTGCTGCCTGTCACGCATCAGTTTGGCCTTGCTGCCTATGCGTTCTTTGTGTCCATAGCGCTTTTGCATCCACGCCCATTGCTCGTCATCGGGATGCTCGATGATGTCGTTGCCGTATTCGTCCACCCAGCCCGGGTAGCCCTCATAAGCCGGGAGAAACAGATTGCGTAGCTTGTTGTTGGTGGTGGGGTATTTTCCATTCTGCATAGTGGAAACGTCCGATCCCTCAAATAGCATTTTAAACGGGCCTCCTCCTTTGTCGCCCTCTTCTGTTGTAGTGGGAAGAAATGCGTGGCCTCTCTTTCTGCCGTCTTCCATCAAAGCCCTCACTTGCTTTGCCCACCATTGGGTGATTTTCACTTTGAGCCACTTACCGCCCTCATCGGCTCCAAGGCCATTCAAACGACGTCCATCCCATCCTTTCGGGTTCAAGGATTCAAGCCCTATCTTACCACGCAAAGCCTTTGAGATGCTTCTCATTTTCTTTGTCTTGGTGATGCGTTCCACCGGTTCCTCAAAGTGCAATTCCCCTTTGTTGGTCCGGCAGACAGGAGTGAGCCAGACAGGGAAGTTCTGCACCGGCATGGTGAGAAGTTCGTTGAAGTTGTTTGCGGCCAGTTCGTAATCGTAGGAAGAAAGGCCCACCATCTGATTCTCTGCCCGTGATCCTAGCCAGAACATCATCAGGTGCATCCACGTTGTGCTACCCTCCTGACGTCCTTTGAGGTAGGTGACACCTAGTTCCTCGCAGTATTGGTAGACATTCCAGTTGTAGTGCAGGATTTTGCGTTGACGGTTACGGTATTCCATAAACCCGTCGGGCGTTCCTAGTGCCGGCTTCCAGTAGTTGAGGCCCATATATTGCCATGGGGTGAGCCATGTGAGAACGCCTCTGTTGAAGAACCAATAGCCATCAAAATAGATTTTGCGTATTTCGTCCTTAATCCATCGGGCCTGATCTGGCATCCACATAACAGTGCCGTCTTCTGATATTTGAGAAGACTCAATACTCATTATGGTTGGAATAGGGGTGCGTTGAAACTTAGCGTTTGAGGTGTTGTACCCATCAATCTTGGATAGGTCGTCGGGGATGATGGGCGTCCGGCATTCAAGCGTCCAGATTTGTTCCCAGATTCTTCCGTCCCGTATCTGCTGATTGGGGCCTAGTTCAAACGGATATGTTTCTTGCGTCCACATTTAGCCTTGTTTTTTCATTGCCTTCCGAACGGCATCATGGTATTGTTCTGTCACTTTTATCATTCTTATCACCTTGTCGGCACTTTTGATTTTGGCAATACGTCGAAGGATGCGCTCATTCTTTGAGACAAGGAAGTTGAGTTCTTGCTTCTTGAAATATGCCGTCCACAATAAGTCGTAAGACGGCTTGAATGGATAGGCCCGAAGCCCCTGTTTGAACAAAGGGTAGCCCACTTTGTATTCAGTGCCTTTGTATTCAAATGTTTTGTCCTTCCGGTAGTTAAAGTCATTCTTGGGCAGCACCATTGTCAGGGTTGTGTTCCCCTCCTCCGTTATCTTGCTCACCCGATACTTTGCGATTACTTGCTCTCCTTTTAGGAAAATAAAATCGCCTACGACGAAGTTGCTCATTTTTATCACCGCCTTCCTCATCTTTCTTAATTCGTTTAATAATCCAATTCCTTTTCGATTCTTTTATGACAATGAAATTGCGTCTATACTGGTTTCGGAGATAGCCTTTAAAGTTTGGGACGTCACCGTGTGATTCGTAAAAACTTCCCTTATCAACGGAAAAGACATATCCCACCTCAACGTCCCATAGCTTTGAGGATAGGAATATGTGACGCTCTCTAGGGGGCTTACGGTACTTAGGTTTACTGTCATCAACTAGCTTTACTTTCATCTTTTAACTCCCTTAAAGACGCCTCCATTACACCCTCGCCAAAGCTTGAGTCCATTTTGCCACTTTGGAAATCGGCTTCGGCTTGCTCGTTCTTTTTGAATAGGTCTTCGGCCATATCCCGCATTTCTTTCATCAGGCTTTTGAGTTTAAGTCCGTTTTCAATCTTGACCTTGTAGGATGAGTTTTCGTTGTTCTTCCCTTCCCCGGCTCCCTCTGGCGTCCGGATGCTATCGCAGACGTTGTGGTACATTATCACCATAGACCAATAGGCTTCGGCTCTGATGTGGGATTGGAAGTAGATGCGGCTCATCTGCCTTATCCGGTCTTCATCCGGTGAATAGTTCGTCTTCCGTGTAGCTTCCGCCACCCTGCCCCTCCAAGTCAGTGTCAAGGGTATCGAGTCGGAGTAAACCATCTCTACCCATGCCCTCTCCTTTGCGGAAAGAGGTGCGATATTGGTTGAGGAGGTATCTGGCTGCTTTGTACGTTTGTTTGTTGACTTCTCCATTTTCGATTTGATTGATAAGGTCTTGCAGGATGGTGACAATGGCTGGCATAGCCCCGATTAGGAAGCTGTCTGATTGAGCGCCGATTCCGGTGGCAACAAGAAAATTACTTCTTTTGACGTAAATTTCGTAGCAGCCAAGCGTCTCGTTAAAGACTCTTCGCCAAGAATACGAGCATTCCGGTAGACAAATATTCCCGACACGCCTTGTTCGGTCCCTCTTCTTGCCATTGGTGCCGCCCTTGTCTTTAGCAGGCGTTTGGTTATTTTCCATGAATGTTTTAGTTCGTTGATGGTGGCGTGTGGATAGAATTGAATGCCTTCAGACAAATATAGGCTAAACCCATAAAACCGGAAGCGCCCCTTTACGGGAGTTCCAATTTTGGTGAAAGCGTCTGGTCGGATTCTGTTTGCCATTATTTAATTCGCCAGATGGTGATGCAGGAGGGAATGTCCTCTAAGGGTTCCCGATAGTCATATTCATAACGCCCCTTGACATTGTTCTCTTTGCGCCATGTGTAGAAGGCATTCTTGAAAGATTCGTAGTCGCTCCACGGCACCCCAGCAAACACAACAAACTCCACAGTTCTTCTCAAGAACGGGGTAAAGTCGTATTTGATGGGGCGTCCCCGTCTGGGTGTTGCCGGAAACAACGGAACCTCTATCTTTTTCATTTCCGTTTCTTTCTCACATACGACATACGCTCTGCCTCCTTGCCCCAACACAACACCATCCTACGCTTCACCAGAAAGCCACCTTCCCATCCGTGACGGACATTACTGTCTTCGCCCCAGAATAAGATGGTGCCTATCGGGAAGTGATTGTTTTCAGCGCATACAACGCCTCTGTCTGTGTACCACTCCCGCCAGTTCTCTTTGGGCTTCTGGAGAGAGTCCATGCTGATGAGTTCAATGTTGGGGATGATGAGGCCCGATGCTGTCTTGCCTATTTCAATGGGCTTGCACAGAATGTGTTCTCCCACCATCTTGCCCTCCACCGAAATAATGGAATATGGGGCTACCAGAAGATGCCCATTGACTTTTGGGTAGTTATTCTTGTAGGCAGCATGAGCGTCCATAAACCAGAATCGGGCTTTCTTGCCAACAATGTCCTCGTCAAACCCTCCATCCATCGGGGCTTTCATTACCACTCCATCCTCGCATAGCCCTGCCGTCTCGTTGTAGATTGGGGATGGGGCGTGAAGCAGAAGGGTGCCATGGGTAATGGTTTCTTCGTAGAGGCCGGTGATGGCTACCAGATATTCCCTGATGGGTTTCAGAGATGGGGTGTCCTCTGTAACGAACAAACTCATAGAACGCAGTGGATATCCCGTTCGTGAAGGATGAGGTATTCTTGCTTGTTGAACTCCGTCCGGATGCCTGCGTGTTTGGAATAAAGCACCTTGTCTCCTTCCTTGACTACTTTTACGTCAGCACCGATGGCAATGGCCGTTCCTTGTGGTGGCGCTTCTTTTGCGGTGTCTGGGATGATGAGTGTTCCGGCTTGGTCAAGGAACTCAGGAGCGGGGTCTGGATACACCAAAACCCTCGACTCAATCATGGTTAGGGTGGTGGGATGTTTGATTTCTGTTGTCATACGTTTGCTTTTTGCGAAGCACAAATGTATGACATTTATTTTGTTTTAACCAAGAAGGGCTTTTTTGATCCGTTCCTGTGCTGCAATGGCGTCTTGTTCTGAGCGGAAACAGTTGTTTGCCATGGATAGCGATTTGTCAACTGCATCGTTTTTCCAAGTAGAAAAAATTACGCCACAATCAATAGTTACATACCAATAACGCTCTCCCTTCTCCGGCCTCCACTGCTCCACCACCTTATGTCCGCCAATGTTGTCCAATGCCGTCTCAAACCAACTCTTCTCATTCTTAGCCCTCCACGTTTCATCTACGTTTAAGAGTAGCTGAAAGATGGCTTGGTGATAAGAATCTGTTTCACGGTCCATTCTATTGCGGTACTCCGCATTGAGGTTGTCCATCCCTGCGGACAGGGCTTTTGTTTTGAATTGTTGTTCTTCTGTCATGATGTTGCAATATTATATTCGATGTCCCATGTTCCCCACTTTCTTTCGACTAATCCACGAATTTGTCGGTCGAGGATCAAAGTTCCGGTAGCCAAGCACCCGCAATTCGTCGCACTTAGCCCTGCACTCTGGTTCAGATAGGTTCTTCACTGTCAGGTTGGGCAGGTGCTTGGTTCCCTTCGGCCCTTTGGCGTAAAGTGTGTATGTGGTCATGGATTAATCAAAAAACTCTTCACACCATATGGGCGTCTTTTCTCCCACATAAGCGCCACTTACGTTAAAACTCATGTGATCAATGGCTTCATCTTCAGTCATTTCACGCTTTAAAATCTCAATGCACTTGTTCACTGAGTATATCAGCCGCATTGAAGAAGTATCAACTCCTATGACGGCTTCATCAAATCCGTCTGCTATAAGAAACTCTTCATCTGGAAGACTCGCTAAAATATTGTCAAGCATATTTGTTAAAAATTAATGTGTTTTATCTCGGTATTGCAATTCTAATGTACTCGTTGCCCAGTCTTCTTTCCACAAACCCCTCTAGCACGCCCAATGCAGACAACACCTTGGCATTGTGAACCCGATGCTCATACGGCAATCGTTCCTCTAACACCCATACTGGCCTCAGTTCACGGGTTGCCTTGGTAAGTTCCGCTTTCGGTTTGAGCGATGCGGCTAGCGTCTGAAGGAGTGGAAGGTGGTTCATAAAAAAAGGCCCATTTTCAGGGCCGTTGTAAATTAGAAAGGCATATCACTTTGGTCGCCTTGTGGAACAAACGATGGCGTTGGTGTTGGTGTCACTTGTTGTGGCGGTAACGTTGCGCTTTGTGGTGCTGCTGCCGGTGCTGCGGATGCTCCTTCTTTCTTCCATCCGGAAATGTTGGTGAAATACTTTCCGTTATACTCACGGCTTTCAATGTTCACCGCCACCGTTACTACTTCGTTCAACGACAATTCAATTTTGTTTTCCCAAACATCGAATGCGATTTTTTTGGGGTACTGCCCCTCTGTTTCCAAAACAAACGTCTGTTTTGATTTCCCACTTTGTCCTACCGATTCGGCTGGTAGAACGTGAATAATTTTGCCTGAAAGAGTCATAAAATTTTCTTTTTTATTTAGAATTCAAAGATACTATTTGCCACGAGGGATGGCAATGGCGTTTCGACGAAATGGCGTTATTTCTAGACAAAAAAGCCCCCATCAAAGACAAGGGCGTTTTTCAAATTGTTAACCATAAAAAAAAACCTAGCTTTCTTTTTCCCTCACCTTATACCAATCCCCTTTCTCGTCTTTCCAATAGCTGCCACACTTGTGGTATTGAATGCCATCTTCGGAGTTGTTCTTGCGCCATCTTAGCCCAAGCCGTATGGCTTCCTTTCGGGATATGACAATATCAAATTCGTGGAGCAGGTAAAGGTAAATACGTCGTATCATAGTTTCTTTTGATTTTGTTGGTTTCGGCTCGTCTGCATCCCAGACCCCGATGGATGGTTGGTTCATTTCTTATTCCTGTATTCGTATTCACTATAAATCTCCACTTTGCACCACTCCCTGATATGCTTGGCAATATCGCAGGCGTTGGTCATTTTTCGACAATCTTCCACCAAAGCGTGGGTCATGTTTGGCGACAAGCCGCTGTAAAACACGGCCTCATTGCCATTCTCCAAAATAAACGTCATCTTAGTCAGCATTTTCTTCTCTCTGCTCCTCTAAAAAGTTAAACTTCTCCATATGATCAAAGAACCGTTGCTTCATATCACTGTCCATCGAATGAATCTGGCGAACGAGGCTATAAAGCATTTCGTTCACTTCAATCTCCAAGTCCCTGTGTTCTTTTCGCAAAAGCAAATGTAGGTGTTTTTCAAACCGGTTGGCAGCGTTAATTAGCTGGTTGGTCACTTGGTTCAATGCCGGTGAGAACCGCTTGTTAGGATCGTGTTTGAGAACGTCCCCTTGAATTGTCACCCCTTTCACGAAGGAGCAAAAAAGTGAATATTCGTTTGTCATAATTCAAACATATAACCACCGCCTTAACCTTGCCGTGGTTGTTCGACCAAATCCCGTTCTCACTCGACTAAAAGAAAGGAGGAGGCCATAAACCTCCTCCTTTGCACACATCTTTAAATTCAACCCTTAAAAATTAATTTGCGAAAGATAGGTTAGACCGTTGATTTTTTGTAATTTCTAAGTGACATTTCACGCAGAAAGCATCAAAGTCTGAAAGATTTTCAGAAAACAATCTTTCACAAAACCCTGCCAAGTCCGAATAAGACCGCAAAGTACCTACAGGGATTTTATGATTAATTTCAATCTTGTCGTGGAGCGTTTTGCAGTTCTCGCAGTAATACTTTGCGTTCCGACCAGTTCCAACCTTCACCGACTTACGTTTTTCGTTGATTGGCTTCCAGTAACGGGTCATACCACGTAACATTGCACGTAATCGACCGAAAAACTCAGACTCTGTCTGTGTACCAAAATTGCGTGTTCGTTCGACACGGGGCGTTTTTACCACTTTCTTAGGCTTTTTATTGGCTAGTGGCTTGGATGGCTTTGCTTTCATGGCTAGTAAATACTTTCGTTTGGCAAAGGTATAAGGCAACTGAACTGTTCCAACATGAACGTCCTGATTTGCTCTAAGTAAGCTTCCATTTCCATGGTGTCAAGGTCTGTGGTACTTCTGACAAACTTCACCGTCGTCCCATTGGGCAACGTTTTTTCGTAGGACAGGAAGTGAGTGGTCATGGTTTGGTGAGCCTCTTCAGCCGTCAATCCAATTTCTTCCCCGACATATCGGTAGACCACCGACCACATATATTTGTTTTGTGGCACGGAACGAGACTTCCGATATTTCTTAATCTGGATGACGTTCTTGCCCTTCAGACTCTTGAGGACGTTGTAAAGCCGGTGTTTCTCCAGCTCCTTGTCGAAGTCAATAATAATATCCAACATTCTAGTAATCGGTAAAAGTCATTGTCATACTATGAAATTTTAATGGCACCTGTTTGGTTTCTCCGGCCCTGAACTTTGCTACATCGAGAATGCAGACATCAGCACAATCGTAATTGCCGCCATCCACGCTAATCGACCCATCCATTTTGTAATAATCAGGCCGCATAAGAAACCAAATCTGATCGGCATCTTGCTCAATAGCACCAGATTCCCGCAGGTCGGAAAGCTGAGGCATCTTGTCGGTTCGTTTTTCTACCTCTCTGGATAGCTGAGAAAGGGCAATGATGGGAATATCCAAGTCCTTGGCAAGCACCTTCAACCCTCTGCTTATCTCTGAAATCACCGATTCCCGATTGGCCTTATTGTTGTCGCTGCCCATAAGCTGCAAATAATCCACTACCAGAAACCGGATGCCGTGTTTTTTCTTCCAGATGGTGGCTTTGGTCCTTAGCCGTCGCAGCGTCATACCAGCCTCATCGTTGATTTTAATGGGCCACGTCAACATTTCTTTTTTTGCCTCAAAAAGCCGTATCCGGTCGTACTGTTCCAACTTGTTCACCTTAATTTTGTAAGCTGCTACACTTGATTGCTGGCTCAAAAGCCTCTGGACAAGCTGTGAGCGTCCCATTTCAAGGCTAAAAATGCCGCATGGTATGTTTTGCAGGCACATATTCCGAAGAATTGACAAGACAAGGGCGGTTTTGCCTTGCCCGGGCCTCGCTCCCACCACCACAAGGTCGGTGTTGCACATTCCACCGGTGAGAAGATCAATCGACCTGATGCCCGTAGATAGCCCTGCCATTCCGGTGTCGTTGTGTTCCTGCCATCGGAAGCTTTCTTCTTCCAAAACGTCCTCAATTCCCACTTCCCTTTCCACCAAAGTCTGATTGAGCAACGATTCCAGTCCGTTTTGCACTGTGGCAATTTCCTCAAAGGCGTCAGCGGTTTCACTACCGGACATTGTGAGTAGTTTTGAGGCAAATTGGCCTACGCCACGTTTGAGATATTTCTCCAAAAGCACAGAAGCGTGGATTTCAATGTGGGCGCCATAAGAAACCTTACCTGCAATCTTAGCTACTCTGGCGGCCCCGCCAATGCTTTTGAGAACCCCGTCCTTTTTTAGGGCTTCACAGACTGTGAGCATATCAATGGATTGCTTTTCATCGTATAGCCGTCGGATTGTTGATCCGATGGTGTAATTATCCTTGTCGTAAAACACTTCCATGGTTTGCACCATGTTGAAAAATGTCACCTGAGCGTTTTTGTCGTTTATAAGGGCGCTAAGAACCGCTTCCTCCATGTCTGTGTCAAATATCGTTTTCATTCGTTACGTGGTTTCTAGGGGTGAATGTGATGCCGCCACGGCCTAATTGCATCTGGGCGGTGGGAGCGGGTGCGGAATTCGAGGCAAATTCTGTTTTCTCTGTTTTTTGGTTTTTATGCCATGTTGTTAATCTTTTTGACAAGTCCCAGAACTTTTGTCCTTCATACCTGAAAGCCGTTTCGGATTTATTTGATTCAGTCCAATACTTAAAAAATTCATTTAGCATATCCCTTCCATACTTTTCCACATAGGGAACGAGGGTTTGTTTAAAATCTTCTTTTCTTTCGGAAAGTGATTTTTTTGTCGGTGGTGGGGTAGGCGGCAACGACGCCGGTGTATTAGATGAATCAGGATTAGGAGCAGGTACAAGTACACTATCAAGTACAGATAGGGTTACGTTAGGTTTATTAGGTTTTATTAGGTTTTCGCTATTATCCGTAACCTCCTGACTCTTAGGTGGTCTACCACCTTTTGCTCCATTTTCACGGCTTGTATCACGACGTCTATCATATTCCGCAATATTTCGTTCTAAATTTGGTTGTAATAACTTCCAAACCAACTTAACCGACAGGTTATTTAGGTTAATTAGGTTTTCTTTATCCATGTGGAAATAGAACATATTCTGGAATATTGTTGCTTGCTCTTCAACGGATAGATCAAAAATTGCTTCGGCCCATTCGGTTCGGATTATGAAGGTTTCTTTCATAGTTTTACAGTTTGTAAACTTTTCTTTACAGTTGAAAGCATAGGATTAAACCCCTAGCAGTTTGGTAAGAGTGTTGTATTTAACTTCTGAAATAGTCCTTTCGCCCCGTAAGAATAGGGAAATAGTAGGTTGAGAAACCTGAATCTGTTGAGCCAACCATTTCTTTTTCAAACCCTTCCGAATAATGGCGTCTTGAATGTCTTTTAACTCTTTCTGCGTTTTCATAATGCAAATGAGTAATAATTATTTACGGTAACAAAATATATTTTAACTTTTTACGGAACTTCCACCACCACACCCTCACCCCTCTTCTCCGTAATGGAAACACATCGTGGCGTCAATTGCAGGAACGTGGCGTATGCTTTGCTCTCTGGGGCTAATTCCACGCCATAGAGCCTCACGCCTACAATGGCGTATTGCTTGCGTGTCGTGTGGCTCTCCACAACGTTATTCTTGCGTATTGTGCCAAAGGAATTCATATTCATTTCTTACATAAATCTTCAAACACATTGCGGCAATCCTTGTGGAACACTTTTGACTTTCGGGCCAATGTGGGATTAAGCATAATCCAGACACGTTCCTTGCCGCCCTTAACCCCTTTGATGTAATACACCACCGACTTATCAAACAGCTTTTTGAGGAAATCAGCAAACTTATTTCTACTATACTCCAGATCATCCGAAAGCGTCTCCCTGCAATGCGGCTCGTTTGTTTTTTTATTAAACAGAATATTATAACACCCCTTCACCATATCAGCCATAGCTAATATCCTGCCTGTCTCAGAGGCGTTAAACTCTCGACGTATAAACTCCACAGCCCTAGAATCAATCGTTACATACTCATTGTATGAAACCACCACCATATCCGTGGACTGCGTTGTAGCCGTTATATCCGGACGCTCAGAAGCCAATGTTTCTCCTGTATCCATGTTCACATACTTGGAAGAATCAATACTTCGCCTCACCACCATCTGTTTCATAACTACAAAAATGCACCTTTTTTGGTGCAAAACAAGCGTTTTTAGCCATTTTTTGCACCTTTTTTGGTGCATCAATATGCCACAATTAATTACTAATGAAACACTTACAAAAAAGCCCTATATTAATATTACAGACTTTATTTTACTATTATAAGCCCTTACCTCCTCATATCCCACTCCCTCAAACAAGCCTCATACAAGCCCTACAACATACGCAATCACTCCAGACAATACAAACTACAACTCGATGGGAGAAAGCGTCTCTGCGTCCCAACACATAGCCCCCGTTGAAGAAATAACGTCTAAGGTGAATCTGGGCGATAGGGTGGGGATGATTTGAATGAAACCAGTGAGGCTTGGTGATGAACAAGGGATTGATTAAGCGAGGTGAGGCAAATCTGGTCGATAGAGTGTGAATAAGTGAGATGTTGTAAAGTTGTAGGAACGAAGTGGTTTGAAAGACGAGGTAAGTTCTGTGAAGTGCGAAGTGCGAAGTGGGTAAGTTGTGAGTACAAGGGATTACCCCACCCCCCCTGCCCCCTCAGCCAACCAAGCCCAAACCGAAACCCGCAACCCCCGTGGCCT
>Ga0181356_1000272_pt1 | contig 21976 bp, 14 predicted proteins | sample Fa13VDMM110SN_FD_130104 | JGI IMG/M metagenome (GOLD analysis project Ga0181356, IMG submission 130104) | Freshwater viral communities from Lake Michigan, USA - Fa13.VD.MM110.S.N | ecosystem: Environmental > Aquatic > Freshwater > Lake | place: USA: Michigan | collected 2013-09-24 | reverse complement strand
TGGAACAGCAACAACTGCAACTACTGCTCTTGGGTTTTCTACATCTGTTAATATTAATACTACTGGTATTATAACTGCTTCTAGTTTTGTAGGAAATCTTACTGGAACAGCAACAACTGCCAATAACGTAAGTTCTACTATTAATATTAATACTTCTGGTGTTATAACTGCTACAACATTCTATGGAAATTTGATAGGTAGCATTTCAACCACAGGACAATCATTTGAGACCATAAGAGTTACTGGACTTTCTACATTTACTAATGGACCAATATTAGTAGGGACTACAACAGCAACAGGAACATCAACACAACCACTTCAAGTCACTGGTGGTGCTTATGTTTCTGGCAATCTTGGTATTGGAACCACAAATCCAACATACAAATTAGATGTTTTTGGTAATGGTAGATTTACTAGTGTATATACTTCGACAATAAATTCCGGTACTGATGTATATTTTGAAAATATTGGAATACGTGTTGATGGAGGTGGTACTTTTGATAGTGTTGGTATTGGAACCACAAATCCATTAACACCACTTCAAGTTGAAACTTATGGAGTAAAAACTGGAGTTGGAACATTTACTGCATCTGTTGGTGTTTCTACAACTATAGATAGTTTCTCTGTTTCTTCTACTGACTTTAAGATTGCTGAATACACAGTTCATATTGGTTTTGGTTCTTATATCCAGGCACAAAAGGTTTTTGTAATGCAAGATCAAACTACTGCTTATACAGAAGAATATGCAGTAATGTACAATAATTCATTGCTTGTTTCTATCGGAGCAACAATTAGTGGAGGGAATTGTATTCTTCAAGCAACTCCACAAACTGGTGTTAGTGGATTGACAACTTATAGATTTGCAAGAAATACGTTGCTTTGATATGAAAAATTTAAATGAGGAAATATTCGAAAGAAATTTAGTAGATGAGCCTCATTTTAATAAGAGGCAAGAATTTACTATTTGTGTAAATTCTCAAGAGGATTGGCAAGAAATTCATGATACTCTGTGTGGAGTTTCAAATTGTGAACATATCCCAAACCGAGAGGTATCTTGCATAACAGAACTTCCATTTTCCCCAACAAGATCAGTTTATACATTATCTTCTTATGAAGTTAATAATTTATTACAACATCCAAAAATAAAATGGATTGAAAAATCGTCCATGCATAATCCTCTTGCATTGGAGCAAAGAAAACTTGATGAAGAATTCGATAGACATACAAGTATCGACAGATTCAAAACAAATGTTGTGAATATAAGAACGACTGGTTCTCCAGGAACTGCACTCACATTTACTCAATGGGGGTTGCTTCGTCATCAAAGTTCAACGAATAATTTTGGAACTAATACAACAGTAAATTCTGATATACAATATTCATTGACTGGAAAAAATGTTGATATTGTTATTATGGATACAGGAGTTCGTTGGGATCATCCAGAGTTTTTGAAACCAGGATATACTTCTGTTCCTGTTGGAGTTTCCACATATTCAGTTTCTAGAGTTAGAGATATTCTTCTTCATGGACCTTCTGAATTTGGATTTACGTGGGCATCAAATGGATTGACTGCTCCTGGATCTGGATCAATTACTGGATATACTACAGCAACTGCTCTTCAGTCTTCTTCATTCAATGGATCTTGGCACGGAAGTCATGTTGCTGGTACTGCTGCTGGAAATCAATTTGGACTTGCGTTTGATGCAAATATTTGGACCATTGCTTGTGTCGATAGATCCGATATTGGTTGGGCAGAACCATCAGATGGATTTGATTATATAAAAGTTTGGCATAAAAATAAACCTATTAATCCAGCAACTGGAATGAGAAATCCAACAGTAGTCAATTGTAGTTGGGGTCATAGACAATTTGTTTCATGGACTAATTCATATACTGCTACATTTAGAGGAACTTCTTATTCTAGCACTTACTCCGAAGCAAGTGGAACTAACGTCCCAGCAATTTATTATATAAAACTAAATGGAAGTTATTATGAGTTTACAACAAAAAGAACATCAGGACAAACTCAAGCAGATGAATTAGTTGAAGATCCAGACTGCCAAAATGTAATTTTAGTTTGTGCTGTTGGAAACTCTGGTAGTAGTAATGGAAAACAGGATATTACAACAGGAATAGATTATAACAATCAGTTCACATCTGGAACTTTTGTTTATTCATCTGGTTATGATACTTATTATTGTAGAAATGGAACTCCTTCAATTACTCATATAGACCAACCAGATGCAGTAATCAAAGTGGGAGCAATTGATTCCACCGTTGTCAATGCATCTGGAATTACTTCTGAAAGAAAAGCATCTTATAGTAATACTGGTCCTTCAATTGATGTTTGGTCTGCTGGATCTAGTATATTATCTCCTTTTTCGAATACAGATTTTACTCCTTTTGGAGGTATTCCTGCAACATCAGATCCTCGCAATTCATCATTCTATCTTCAGTATCTTGATGGAACTAGTATGGCTACACCAAATGTAGTTGGTGTGATTGCTTTATATCTTCAAACAAATCCAAAAGCAACTAGAATTTCTACTAGAGATTGGTTATTAAATCAAGGATCAAAAGTAGCTGATGATTTATTTTTAGATCAATATAAAGGAAATGATGCAGTTGGAATAAATTCTGTATCGTATTGGTCCAATTCTTATGGACTCAGAGATGCCCCTCATAGAATTCTTTATAATCCATTTGCAAATAATACTCAAGCACAAATGCAAGGAGTATTTCTTTCGGGATGTTACTTCACTCAGACATAAATAACTAAAAAACCGATGGCAGATAAAGATTTTGGCGTAAGAGGTTTAAACCTAATAGGGCAAACTGGAACGCCGACCATCATAAGTCCTAATAATTTAAATATCAATGCAACAACTGTTGCTATTAGCACAGATGTTTCCATCGGTGGAAAAGTTGTATCAAATGTAGTTGTATCAAATTCTTATTCAGTTGGAATAGGAACTACAGTTCTAACTGAAAAATTAAATATAAAGGGAAATGCGAATATTTCGGGTATTGTAAGTGCTACTGGTTTTATTGGTTCTGGTGTTAGTCTAACAGGATTGGTATTTAACCAACTTTCATCTATTAATGTTGATGATAGTTATTATCTTTTACTTACAAAAACTCAAACTGGAACTAGTTCAACAATATCATCGTCATACAATTACATTACTTTCAATCCTGCTTCAAAATTTTTGGGAATTGGAACAAATACTCCTGCGGCAGGATTGGATGTAAATGGTACTGGAAGATTTATAGGTACTGTTACTGCTCCAACTTTTCAAGGCACTGCTACAACAGCAACTACTGCTCTTGGATTATCTACAACTGCTAGTGTTAATACTTCTGGTATTATAACTGCTACTGGTGGATTTAATATTGGTATTCAGTCTGGTGGAACTAATATTACTACTGGTGTAATTACTGCTATTAATTTTGTTGGTTCTGGAAATACTTTTAGTTATAACTCCACAACTAAAGTTATTAATGTTACTATTTCTGGTAGTGGTGGTAGTGGTATTTCTAGTGTTTCTATCTCAACAAATACTACCAACCAAAATCAGTATATTCCTTATGCAACTTCGTTTGGTTCTACCACAGGTTTTGGAGCAACTACACTATTAGTATATAATCCTTCTAGTGGTAATTTGGGTATTGGAACTACAAATCCAACATCTAAACTACAAGTTCAAGGTGATGTGTCAATCTCTGGAGTTACAACTTCTGGTGGAGTTGTTGTAACTACAGGTAATGATTATAAGATTGATGCCAATACTGTTCTTAATTCTACTACTTTGGGAACTGGTATTACTGGTTCTTCTCTAACATCTGTAGGTACATTAAATCAACTTAATGTTAGTACTTCTGGAGTTACAACAGTAGGTTTTATTACTGCTACTAATCTTAATGTTTCTGGGGTTACCACTTCTGGTGGTGTTACTGTAACTACAGGTAATGATTATAAGATTGGTATTAATACTGTTCTTAGTTCTACTACATTAGGATCTGGGGTTACCAATTCTTCTTTAACATCTGTAGGTACATTAAATCAACTTAATGTTAGTACTTCTGGAGTTACAACAGTAGGATTCTTAACTGCTACTAATCTTAGAGTTTCTGGAGTTACAACAGTAGGTTTTATTACTGCTACTAATCTTAGAGTTTCTGGAGTTACAACAGTAGGATTCTTAACTGCTACTAATCTTAGAGTTTCTGGTGTTAGTACTTTAGGAATAGTAACATCAGCAGATATTTACTCTACTGGTATTATAACTGCTACCACATTCTCGACTGGTATTTCAACTCAAAATGTTGGATTTACTACTGGTATAATTTCTGGTCCATCTATAATTTATATTAATCCTTATCAAATTGGTGTAACCACAGGAACTGTAAAAATTCTTGGCAATCTTGAGGTTGAAGGATCGACAACTACTCTCACTCAAGCAACTATACAAACAAGTTCCAAAACAATTGGAATTGCAATTTCCTTTGTAGATCCTATTTTGTTAGATGGTGCTGGAATTGGCATTGGTTCAACATCAATTCAAAAAACTTTACTATGGAATTATGGGTCAAGTTCATTAAAATCAAGTGAAAACTTCAACCTTGCATCTGGAAAAGTTTATCAAATTAATGATAATGCGGTTTTAAGTTCTGATACTTTAGGTTCTGGAGTTACCTCTTCTTCTTTGAGAAGTGTTTCACCAAATTTAATTAATGATAGAACTGAACTTACTAGTGGACAAACAGCTTCTGGGGATTATTTGCTTCTTTATGATGTAAGTGAAAATACCTTAAAGAAAGCAACGATACAAAATGCTGCTCTTCAAGGTCTTCAAGGAAGACAGGGCACTCAAGGTCTCCAAGGCAATCAAGGTACTCAAGGAACTCAAGGTACTCAAGGATTACAGGGTACACAAGGTACTCAGGGAACTCAAGGAACTCAAGGACTTCAAGGGTTAAAGGGTGCTGATGGTGTTGGTGGATCTTTAGGATTACAGGGAACTCAAGGAACTCAGGGTCTTCAAGGTGGACAGGGTACTCAAGGTACTCAAGGATTACAGGGAACTCAAGGTACTCAAGGTACTCAAGGTCTTCAGGGAACTCAAGGAACTCAGGGCACTCAGGGTACTCAAGGTCTTCAGGGAACTCAAGGAACTCAAGGAACTCAGGGCACTCAGGGTACTCAAGGACTTCAAGGGCTAAAAGGTGCTGATGGTGTTGGTGGATCTTTAGGATTACAGGGAACTCAAGGAACTCAAGGACTAGGATCTCAAGGATCTCAAGGTCTTCAAGGAACTCAAGGAACTCAAGGAACTCAAGGTCTTCAAGGAACTCAAGGAAGACAAGGAACTCAAGGCACTCAAGGAACTCAAGGCACTCAAGGAACTCAAGGAACTCAAGGCACTCAAGGAACACAAGGTACTCAGGGTCTGGGTTCTCAAGGAACTCAGGGAACACAAGGTACTCAAGGAACTCAAGGCACTCAAGGAACACAAGGTACTCAGGGTCTGGGTTCTCAAGGAACTCAGGGAACACAAGGTACTCAAGGAACTCAAAGTACTCAAGGCACTCAGGGTACTCAAGGAATCACAGGACCAGTAGAAGGTTCTGTCAATCAAGTTGTTTATAAAAATGAATCAAATATTGCAACTGGTTCTAGTAACTTAACTTTTGATGGATCAAATCTTTATGTTGGTGGTGGTGTAACTGCATATGAATTCACTTCATATTCAGATTATTCATTAAAAACTAATATTCAAAAAATTGATGATTCATTAGCAAAAGTTATTCAAATTCGTGGTGTAACATTCAATTGGAAAGAAACTAATAGGTCTTCTGCTGGTGTTATCGCACAAGAAGTTGAGAAAGTATTACCAGAACTTGTAAATGGAGAAGAGACCAAAACAGTCAACTATAATGGTGTGATTGGTACTTTGGTTGAGGCAGTCAAGGAACTAAAAGCAGAGAATGATGTTCTAAAAGAAAGATTGGACGAAGTTTATAAAAAAGTTTTCGGGTAAGACACTTTCCAAACTGGCACAGACCCCCCACACAAGGGGGTCTTTTTGTGCTAGAATACTAAGGTAGTCAAAGAGTTTTGTTTATGATGATTTCCCGAGACACCCTTGCAGACCTACGTGAACTCCACGAAGATATGGCAGCACATTTTGTGGATGAGAACTTCCCAATTAGTGGTGAAACGTATTGGACTTGTGTAGAGTGTCTTGCTACAGCAAAACTTGCTGAACTTCGGGGTGAATTGATTGAGTTAAATACAAGTATGTAGAATTATTAAAATGAAATACAAAATCACATATGCCTACTGCTGGTATAATAAAGGTAGTATAATTGTGAAAATGTATTTCATTAATGAAATTCCTTTTACGTTTGATGACCTACCACATTATTCGTATAAAGACCCAGAGTTAATGAAAAAAGCAGATTTACAAAGAAGATTTGAACCAGAAGATTTATACCGTTCATCATTTTATTTGATAGATGAAGAGGTGCATCCATTATTATTTGATTTGGAATTAGAAAATCCACAAGATATGCCTTGTGATGAATAGATTTTTTTAGTGTCTAAATATAACTATAAAAGATTATAGTGCGAGTAAGATGCCTCTTTCTAGATTAGAAAATTTCTTAAAGAATGCAGAAGGTAATATTCTTTATGTAAGTCCATCAGATTTCGATGCTACTGATAGTTTTGAAAACCAAGGCAACTCATTAACAAGACCATTTAAGACAATTCAAAGAGCATTAATTGAAGCAGCAAGATTTTCATATCAGAACGGAAGAAACAACGATAAGATTGATAGAACTACAATTCTAGTTTATCCAGGAACTCACTATATTGATAATAGACCTGGATATTCTATTACATCATCAGGTGCTAGTGTTACTTATAAGAAGAGAACAGGTGCTACAACTTGGACTTCTACAACTCTTGCTGAGTTTGGAACAAATACAAATTATGATATTTTAGATACAAATAACGACATATACAAGTTTAACTCAATTAATGGTGGTGTTATTTTACCTCGTGGTACATCCATTATTGGTTATGATTTAAGAAAGACAAAAATTCGTCCTCTTTATGTTCCAAATCCAGAGGACACTACTGTTGAAAATAGCAGTATCTTTAATGTAACTGGTACTTGTTATTTCAGTATCTTTACATTTTTGGATGCTGATACAACAAAGACAGTATTTAGAGATTATACAGACAATCGTTTTGTTCCTAACTTTTCTCACCACAAATTAGTATCATTTGCTTATGCAGATGGTGTGAATAAAGTTGTTTTGGGTGGAAACGAACAGACTGATTTGACCGACCTTGATATGTATTATTACAAGGTCGCAAGAGCATATGGTGATTTAACAGGAAGAGGAGTTCTTGACTATCCAAGCAATAATGATTTTGAACCTTCTACTGATGAATACCGTATTGTTGGTTCACTTCAAGCAAATCCAATTGGTATTTCATCAATCTTTGGTGGAAATGGAACAACCAACCCAACAAATGTTATTACAGTAACAACAAAAGATTTCTTAACGGGAGAAGATAAAGCACACGGATTGTCTATTGATAGTCCCGTTTTGATTTCTGGGATTACAGCAGATGGAGCAGCATTTAATGGTTCATTTACTGTAAGAGAAGTTGTTGGTTTAACAACATTTACTTATACATCTACTGCGGCACCAGCAAACGCAGTCCCAGCAACAAGTGCTTATGAGAGTGGTATTGTAACAATTGAATCAGATACTGTAAGTTCTGCATCTCCTTATGTCTTCAACTGTTCCATTCGTTCTGTTTATGGTCTTAATGGAATGTGGGCTGATGGAGCAAAAGCAGATGGATTTAAGTCCATGGTTGTTGCTCAATTTACTGGGGTTTCACTTCAAAAAGATGATAATGCTTTCTTGGTTTATGAGAATGGTGCTTATCAAAGTAATTTAACTTTGGATATTAACAGTAGACAAAGACCATTACATACGAATGGGAATGCGATTTATAAACCAGATTATGAAAGTACACATATTCGTGTTTCGAATAATGGATTTATTCAGTGTGTTTCTATCTTTGCAATTGGTTTTGCTAAACATTTTGTAACAGAAAGTGGTGGTGATATGTCTATCACCAACTCAAACTCTAACTTCGGTGCGGTTTCTCTCGAATCTACTGGATTTAGAAATGAGTCGTTTGATAGAGATGATGTCGGTTATATTACACATATTATTCCACCAAAAGAAATTGAAAATATCGAAAATGATGTTACTTGGTTATCTTTGGATGTTACAAAAACAGTAGGAGTTGGAAGCACAAGTAAGTTATATCTTTATAATTACAATTCTTCTGATGTTAAACCAACACATCAAGTTGATGGTTATAGAATTGGAGCAAGAATAAATGATAATTTAAATCTTACAGTTGTTGTTGGAACAGCACAAACAACTTATACCTCTCCAATTTTAATGCCTGTTCCAAGTGGAACTGGTGTTTCTGCGAAGAAAACTTATACAGTAACAAAAACTGGAACACAAAATAATATTGCCAATAACATATTTACATTAAGTGAATCTCATCAACTTTATAATGGTGAAAGTGTAAGAGTTTTCAGTGATACAAGTCAAGCACCAGATGGAATTACTGTAGATACTGTTTATTATGTAATTACTACAGGATTAAGTGCAAATGAAATCAAACTTGCATATTCTCTAAATGATGCAATAGCAAATCAACCAATTAAGGGAATTAATAATAATGGTGGTGTTCTCACTATTGTAAGTTCTGTAACGGATAAACTTCCTGGTGATTTGGGACATCCTATTCAATATGATACGGCACAAAGTCAGTGGCATATTACAGGGTCAGCAACAACTGCAACAAATAAAATTTATAATACAATTGTTAATCTTGGAACTGCAACATTAGGAAATGAAACTGCATCAACTTTTGTAAAACGTAAAGTTGATAATCGTTCAATTGAAGATAGAATTTATAAAGTTCGTTATGTAATTCCAAAAGAATTTGAAAATGCAAGACCACCACAAGGGGGATTTATATTACAAGAAACTAAAACAGTTGGTATAAGTACAATTTCATTTGATGGTAATTATACTCTCAATAGTAACACTCCACCTGCTTATTTGAGAAATGAAAAAATCATTTCAAATGCAACAGTTGATGGAAATCAACTTGTAACAGCAACAACTGAACTTCCACACGGTTTTATAGTTGGAGATAAAGTTAAAGTCCAAAAAGTTAAAAGTACAAACAATCCACTTGGTACTGGTTTAACTTCAACTTATAATGGTTCATATCAAGTTCTTTCAGTTCCAAGCACAAAACAATTCACTTATCAAATTTCTGGTGTAAAAATTAATCCAGGAACTTATACAAATTTAATTAACGAACGTGATACTAGACAAGAAAGAGACCAAATACCTTTAGTATCAAGAGAGCAATATTCTGGAAATTATTTTATTTACAGAGTAAATACAATCAAAAATCATATTCCAGGAACTGATGATGGTCAAGATGGAATTTACAATTTAACTGTTCTTGCGTCAAATGTAAGTCCATCAGCAACAGTTGGATATGAAATTTCACAAAAAGCATTCAATCAGGATATAAGAAATCTTTATCCACAAATTGATCGTGATAACTTTAATGCAGACCCACTTGAATCAGTTAGTTATGCAGATATAAGAACATTAGGTAAAGTAGTTACTGGTGATAAGAAAAAATCAATCACCAAAGAAGCAATTAATAGTTTTGTAAGAAATACAAGAATTGGTTTTGGAATTACTGGTATATCCACAAGTGGAATTGCTGGTACGACAATTACTGTTTTTACAGATGTAGAGCACACATTAAACTCATTAAAACAAGTATCACTTTCTGTTGCTGGTGCTGGTTATGGAAATACTACCATTTATGCAGCAAATCTTACTGGTGGTTCTGGTGCAAATGGTTCAGTAAGAGCAAATCTAGCTGCGGGAACAGTCCAATCTGTAAGTATTGTTGACCCAGGTTCTGCTTATGTAGTTGGAAATACTCTAACAGTTTCTGCTACTAATACTGTTCCTTCATTATTAACAGTTAATGAAATCAATAATAATGTTGGGGATGGTATTGAACTTTCTGGATTTAATCAAGAAACCTTAAATGGTGTATATAAGATTTTGAGTGTTCCATCCTCTAAATCTTTTACAATTTATAATCCTACTGGAGTATCTGCATATACTCAAAATACAAATGGAAGAGTACCAACAGCAGTTTTATCATCAAAAGGAGTTGGAATTACTTCATTTGCGTTTAGTTCTGTATCAACTGGAATTGTTACGGTTACCACATCAACCGCACATGGATTACTTACAGGTAATAAATTCACAATTGTTGAAAGTGGTCATACGATTTACGACAGTTCTTTCTTTGTTAAAGAGAATGTTGGTCTTAATACATTCACATTTTACGTTGGTATTGTAACTCAAACAAAATCATCAACAACAGGAACACTTCTCAAAGGTGCTATAAGTGCAAATGCACTCAACTTAACCAGAGGAGAGGAAAATCTTGGTTCAAGAGGTTCGTACATTTATGCTGGTATTACCACCACATTAACCACCACAGTTACAACTTCCAGTTCCACTGTTGGATTGAGTAGTGCTGCTGGATTCAATCGTGGTGATTATGTTCTTATTAATGCTGAAATTATTCGTCTTGCAAGTACCCCAAGTGGAAATACATTTGCAGTTCTTAGAGGACAATTTAGTACATTTAAAACAACTGCTGAAGTAGGAACTCAAGTTAAGAAGATTAAAGTTCTTCCTATGGAAATTCGCAGACCTTCATTTTTGAGAGCATCAGGTCATACCTTTGAGTATCTTGGTTATGGACCAGGAAACTACTCGACTGGTATGCCTCAAAAGCAAACCAGAACTCTTACAGAAGATGATATATTAACTTCACAAGCAAGAGAACAAGCAGGTGGTACAGTTGTTTATAGTGCTATGAACGACTTAGGTGAATTTTATTCTGGTACTAAGAAATTAAGTTCTGCTACTGGTGAAGAAAAAGTTATTGATGCACCGATTATTACTTTTACTGGTGATGACGCACAAGGGGAAAATCAAAATAGGTCAAGTGGTATTTTTGATGATGTCCTTGTTAAAGAAAGAATTACTATTGAGGGTGGAGAAAACGGAAATCAAAGTTCCCAATTCTATGGTCCTGTAAACTTTACAAAAAAAGTTACGAACACTTCAGATGAAGGTATTAATACAAATAATCTATACATCAAAGGAACAGCATCACAAGGTAAGTTAATTACTGTTGGCATTTCTACTCCAACATCTTCAACTATTCCTTCTCCTAAAGATGGTGATATTTCATTAATTCAACCTCCATCTGGTGGTTATATTGGTCAAGCATATGTCAATAATGAATGGAAGAAGTTTGGTTTAATTAGTAATTCTGCTGATATTTTAGATATTAAAGTTGATAGACTTGGAATTGGAGACCCAACCACATTTACAAATCAAAATGAAAGTATTGATGCAACTGTAAAATTATATGTTGCTGGAAAATCTAAATTTGAAGATGTGACTTTCCTCTCTGCTCCAAATTTTGCAAATGGTGTTACCTTAAATAATACTAATTTTGCTGGTCTTAATATTACTGGCACCGCAAGATTTACTGGAACTGGTGGAACTTCTTATGCGATTTATGTTAATGACCCAGTTAATTTGGGTTCTGGTTCTACTGCTATATCAAGACTTTATAATTTAGAAGTTGCAAATGCTGCTTATATTTCTGGTAATCTTGGAATTGGAACCACAAATCCAGGAACAAAACTTCGTGTTGTTGGTGATACACAATTTGATGGTAATGTAAGAGTCGGTATTTCTACTACATCAAACTATATTGCATTTAGAGGAACTTTTAATGATGACCAAACGACTTATCTTAATACCTTTATTGGTGAACGAATATATGAATCTGGAACAGAAAAATCAGAACTTTTATTATTTAAGGGGGATAATTTTGCTGGTATTTATGGTCCAGATAGAATTCGTTTAGCAGCAGGAGAATTTAGATTTGATACTAGTGGTGATGTGAGTGTTGAAGGTACTTTTGAACAAGTAGCAACAAGTGCGAATATCACCAATAAGATGATACTTACTGGTGCTGGAAATCTTGGTATTGGAACCACAAATCCATCAAGTAAACTAGTTGTAAATGGGACAATTGGTATTGATGCTTCTAGTTCTACTGCTGGTAGAACTCAATTATCATCAAGTGCTTCTGGATTTGTTATAAATCATAATCACAATTCACAAATTAAAATTCAAACGCAATCAGTTGATAGATTGACAATTGGTGCTGGTGGAACGATTACTGGAATTGCAAATACTACTGGAACAGAAACCAGAGGAAGTTATTTGAGACTTACAAACTCAGGTGGTGGTGATTCTGTAATTTCTTGGGATAATACTAATGGTAATGCAAATCAACGTTGGTATGCTGGTATTGATGTAAGTGATGCTGCTTCCTGGAAACTTGCAAGTCCAATATCTACGGATTTTGATAATGAGAATTTTGATAGAATATCTGGCACTGTTGGTTTAACGGAAACTAAATTAAAAATTGATACGAGTGGTAATGCAACTTTGCTTGGCGGATTGACTGCTGGTGGTGGATTGACATTAAACACGAATAAATTTACTGTTGCTGGTGCTACTGGAAATACAGTAATTGCTGGTACTTTGAATACTAGTTCCAATAAGTTTTCTGTTGATGTTAGTGGTAATGTAACTGCTGATGGAAAAATAACAGGAAATAGTTTAGAAATTACTACAGGAACTGCAACTTTTGGTAGTACGGTAAGTGTTCAAAGTGATGTAACTGCATCATCATTTAAAGTTAAAGATGCAACAAGTTCAACATTAATACTAAGAGCAAATGGTGTTGCTGCGGCATTAACAAGAGATGAAATTGTAGCTATTACTGGTCCTATAGAACCACCAACAACAAATAGCACTTTGCCAAATGGTAACTCAATTCAACTAAAAAGTATAGGTGTTGAGGGTGTGGATGTAAATAATAAATTTAATAGTTCTAAGGTAATATTTGAGTTATTTACTTTAGATGACCAAAGTTTTGAACCAATTAGTTCAGAAAATTTACTTGTGTCTGTCGGTGGTGTTATACAAAGACCTGGAGTTGATTATGAGATAGTTGATCAATTTAATAGTGCATCTGGTTCTCCCAGAAATAGAATAAGATTTAATTTCGTTCCTGCTTCAACTTTATCTTGTTTTATTATTGCCTTAGGTGGTTTGGGTGGTCTTCGTCAAAACTTGGATTGGGGTGCAGACAAAAAAGGTTATCTTTTAGCTGGTACTGCTAATTCAAATACAGGAGCATTTATTGTTAAAGGTGAAAATGGTCAAGTATTAACTGTTGATGATACAACTGGTACTAGTACTGGACTTATGTGGAAAACAATTCCAAGAGATGCCCTTAAAACAAATCCTGCTTGGGACGCAAAAGGTAATTTACTTGTTGGAACTGGTGAAGATACTGCTGATATACTTGCTGTTAGTGCTACAAATAATGCAATATTAACTGTTGATAGTAGTACAGCAAGTGGTCTTGCTTGGAAAACTAATCTAACTATACCTGCTGACACAGCATCAAGTTCAAAATCTACAGGGGCTTTGATTGTAACTGGTGGTGTTGGTATTGGTGGGGCATTGAATGTCGGAGGAGATGTCACTGCATATGCAACTTCTGACCAAAGACTGAAAGACAATATTACACCAATTCATAATGCTCTTGAAAAAGTTCTTTCAATCAGTGGTAATACATTTGATTGGAATGAAAAATCAGAAAAAGAAGGTTCTGATGTTGGTATTATCGCACAAGAGATTTTGGAAGTTTTACCAGAAGTAGTAACTACCAGAGATGATGGTTATCTTGCTGTTCGCTATGAGAAACTAGTTCCACTTCTTATTGAAGCAATTAAAGAGCAACAAGAGATAATATCAAATCTACAAAATAGATTAGAAATCTTAGAAGGTAAGTAAAATGGTATTACCTAACGCATTCAATCCAATAAGTCTAGGTCAAATACAAACTGAATTTGGTGGTTCTGATCCTATTGCACTAGCAGGAGAATACTATCGTAATGGGTCATATACGACATCAAATAATACAAATGTTCCCACAAGTGGATCAATAAGTTTATCTAATTTTTATGGATCTAGACGTGCAATATACGGATGTACCGACCCCAATGCATCAAATTATAATCCAAGTGCAACCGACAATGATGGATCTTGTTATTATCCACCTCCAGCAACTACGACATATACACTAATAAAGTTATATCGTTTTGTTAATGATACAACTGGAGATCACCATTGTAGAACTTTCAATTATTCAGGAATAGCTCCTGATTATCGGCCAGAAGGAGAATTGTGTGAAATTTTTAGTCCTCATCCCCAACCACCCGACACAAATGGTATTTACGACGTGGAACCTGGCAAACCAGCTAGTGGACTTATGGGACATGCATATCTTGGACCAGACAATCCTATTGCCACCGTTCCAATATATGAATTGGTATCCGCAAATGATACAATGTGGAGTAAAAATCCAAACGAAGGATCAGAATTGGGATATGTAAACATGAAAGTTGCATTTTATGCACCACTAGAAGAATTAACAGTGTAATCTAAATTGATTAAATACTAATAAAAAAGGAGAAATACTCAAATGCCTACCGAAGTACAGATTTATAGAGACAGAACAGTTATTCCAGACGACTTGTCAACTGGCGGACCTACTTGGGATGCTACTGGATATTTGACTGCAACAGGATTTAAAGTTGGCACTCAAAGTGGATTTTTAAAAGCAAACGGTAATGTTGATACTAATACTTATTTGACTTCTGCTCCAGCTCCAAAATCTCCAGGTGGAGAAAATGGTAATATACAATATAAAAATGGAAGTGATTTTGCTGGTTCTGCGGGTTTGACTTTTAATTCAACTACTAATGAATTGTCTTGTTCAGGTGATATAACTGCATTTGCGTCAGACGAAAGATTAAAAACTAATTTTAAACCAATTGAAAATGCGGTTGATAAGGTACTTCAACTTCGTGGATTTACATATAACTTTAATGAGATTGGAGAAGGACTTGGTTTTGATACATCAATAAGACACGCAGGTGTATCAGCACAAGAAGTGCAAGCAGTTCTTCCAGAAGCAGTTTGTCCTGCTCCCGCAAGTGATGAGTATTTAACAGTTAAGTATGATAAACTTGTCCCATTATTGATTGAAGCAATTAAAGAACTGAAAGAGGAAATTAACGAACTTAAAAGGATAAAGTGATTTTATTTATTTTAACTATTACAGATATTTTTTTTGAAACTTATAAATCCCACATTCACCATAAACATTTGGATAATATAAATTTTTATTAGAAATTGATAATGCAATTTTTATATATTCTGGATGAGATTTTTTTAAATCATTAACATTAAAAAATGGATAGTTATAGTTAAAAAAATTTGCTTTTGGTATTTTGTGATCAATTAATTTAAACCCAGAAGAAAGAAATGCTTTTTGGAGATCTTCTTTTCCAATAACTATTCCTAAACTATCATCAACAAATCCATATTCTTTTTTTACTGGTTCAAATAATTTTTTAACTTCTAAGTCTTTTTTCTCATTTATAACATTTTTATATGGAAATTTTATAATTACTTGTCCATTTGGTTTAAGTAAAGAGTATATATTTTCTACTAACGATAAAATATTATTGGAATAACCAATACTTTCAATTAAATAACAAACATCATATTTTTTGTTGGATCGAAATGAGTGCATATCAACACATTCAAATATATTTTGATTATATTTTTCTTTGCAATTTTTGATTTGATTTTCCGATAAATCTATTCCATAATATTCGCAATTATAATTTTTTTTTAAAAAATCATAAAATTGTCCATTTCCACACCCCATATCTAATATAGACATTGAAGAATTTAATTCTGCAAGTTCAGTCAAAAAAAAGTTATTTTGATCTGATAATGGAAGATTTGAATATTTTTCATTAAAGATTAATGAATATTGATATCCTTGAGGGAAATGCTTATCAATTAAATTTGCGTATTTATTGTAATAATTTTTTGTTTCTTTATACGGCATAATAATCAGGTATATCTACAGTTATAGAACGATAATATTTAATATTTTTTAGTTCTCCATTTTTAACTCTAAATTTTATATGAGAAAATCTTTTTTGATTGTAAATGTATTTTTCAATATGAGAAGTATCTTTTACATAGTTTTTTAGATTTTTGATTATATTTTCTCTATCTACAATTTTTTCTTTTGGATAAAATTCCAAATGGACATCATCATAGAATAGTTTTTTACCTAAAGAATTAATACTAAAAGCAATTAATTTTGGATCAAATTCAAATATAAGTTTTTCTAAAAATTTTTTATTATCACCTGGAAGAGGAAAATCCAAAGGATTAACTGTTGAATAAATTTGTCTAATAAATTTATTTTCTTTTGGTAGATCTTCTATTTTAATTCCAAAACCGGATGGATCATTGATTAATTCTATATTTAATTTATTTTTAATTAGTTTATGATCATGTGGAGGCACCACAAAAATACTATTTCCTTTTTTTGAAATATTTAATGCTATGATATTAAAATTTATATCTTTAAAGTATGGAAAAAATGAATTTTCGATTTCATTTAATTTCTTTCCATACTTATAACCTATTAATTTTTTATATCCATAATGAAAAGAGAAATATGGATCAGAGAATATTTCCTTTTCTATCCCAATTCCAATTTTATTCATATTACCATTTATTTGTAGGACACTTCATTCCTGGAATTCTAGTTTTAATTGGCATAAAACAACCACATTTTTTACATTGTTTTGTTAATTTAATAAAATCTTCACATTGAATACATATCTTCATTTTATCAATAGCAACTCTATTCTGTTTTGAGATTTCTTCTTCGTTCATTATTTTTGTTCAGTTGATACTTCTTGTTCTGCAATTTGAAATAATTTTAATGCTTCTTCATACCCAGAAGAATCATTTAATGAAGACCTTGATGTGGTAGGTTCTTCTATATTATCGATATCATAATTGAAATTTTCAAAATCTTCTTTATATAATTCATAAATTAATTCTTTTGTTTCTTGTGTTATATTTTTTTCTATTGATTTATTTGAATGATTATAATGTTTATAATTACCATCAATAGAAAGTCTGGTTTTAAGATTTTCTATACAATCAGGTATTTCTTCAAATTTATAAATTGTTAATTTTGTTCCCAGTTTAACATCCAATATATCAGACATTTTTAAAAACATTTTTTCTGGATATTTATCTGGAACTTTTTTAGTATCATAAAATATTTTTACAAAATCATTAAAATCATAAATTCTGTAATTTTCGTGTCTATCATGAACAGAAAAAAGAGAATACGGATCTTCAGAATTCGTACAGTAATTCCAAATACTGAATAAACGATTGATTGGATTTCTTATAACAGTAAAGAAATATTTTTCGTTGTGATTAAACATATTTTCATAAAAACCCACCTTCATTTCTGATAGTTTATTAATGAAGAAATTTTGATCTTCGGAAATAATATTTAATAAATTCCAATCATCTTTATTATTACTTGGTTTTGGAGTAAAAGGAATTGTTTTTTTAGGTTGATAATAACAATCATCCAATTCATAATTTCTTCCCGTAAAAACAATGTGAGATGCATTTAAATGGGAAGACATACTGATACTGCTTGTTCTTGGAATAGGAACATACATCACCAACAGGTCATTTTCATTATTTAATTTTTGTTTTAATTGTCCGAAATTCATCTGAAAAAAAATTTCAATTTATAGTATTATATATGAGTGTGTTTTTAATAGACTATCAAATTAAATGCATTTCCATCTACATTTATTTGTATTAAAGATCGTGCTGGTATATATCCAGATCCTCCAGAAACAATACTTACTGCGTATGACCAATAATATGTACAATATCCACAATTATAATAATAACATCCATATTTTCCGCAACTTGCATCTACTCCATCTGGACCAGAAGATCTAGTAGGATATCTTGTTACATTGACGACTAGTCCACTTCCGTAATATAAGACTGTGGTTGGACTATAATTATACCAAGTAAATTCACTTACTGGATTTCCACATTCATTACAAGAATATTCACTCCCACCATTTCCATAAGTACCACTCAATTCTGGGGGAGCACTTAATGAAGATGCTGGTGTTGCAAATGTTGCATAACCTTTTAGTTGAGTTCCTCCTGATATAATTTTTCCTCCTGAAGCCCCAATAAAAGAATCTGCAGATCCCCACGCACTTCCACCTGTTCCATCTGATCCCGCATTCCCAGAACCTCCTCCACCACCACCACCTTTAGCACCAGCACCATCTATATTACCACCAACTCCATCACCACCTTTTCCACCACCTCCATGACCATCGCCCCCTGTTCCTCCAGATGTTGCTTGGTAGGATTGTCCTCCTCCACCTCCTCCACCTCCACCTCCAGCGTTTGATTCACCACACCCATAACAGTCATTCCAACTTCTATTGCCCGATGATCCTCCTCCACCACCGTTTCCACCACCATAGATAAGTCCTTGATTATTATCTAATATGGTATAAATTTCTGATAATAACGCAGGACCTGCAGTGCCACCATCTTGCTTGGCAGTATTATTACTTCCTCCATTTCCTCCTTTTCCCCCACAACCATATATACCACCATTATTTTTAAGATACACAATGGCATTTGGAGAGGAAGGAATTATACCAGCCCAATTTGCTGGAGTTGTAGCATAAATTACTGCAGTATTTGTTATATGTTGAAATAACGGATTAGATCTTTTGTTTTGATTTGGATTATAGTTTCTTCCAATTTCTAAAAGTGAGGAAAAATTGTAATTAGTTTGCGATGTATTGATTGTTATTGCTCCATCTGGTGGGGCAGCATATACATTCTTTGAATAAAATGAACTTATTTTTATATTACTATTAGGTCCATTATATGCAGGAATATTGACAACATTTGAATGTAATGGAATAGTAACATCATTTCTAGCTAGATCTGTGCAACTATTTTTTTTGTTATATTGACCTCCATATCCAAGCTGACTAATGCTTATTTTATTAGATGAATTTCCAGTATATTCTAATGCTAAGTCAGAAAATTTAATTGTTTTGCTTGGTGTCCCTGAAGGTGTAGTCATTTTATCTATTTACTGTAAATGAATATGGTCCTGATTTAATTGTTTTTGGCATAATATTCATAGAAATTGTAATTCTATCTTTTCCACTATTATCATAATATCCATGGCTTAAATTTGATGGCCAAAGCACTAACATTCCTTCATTTATAAAATCACAAGTTATATCTTCACCATTAAATTGAGTGTATTTATCCACATTTAACTTCATAAATTGAACTCCAGGATCCTTAGATATAAATGGACTATTAAATCTTAAATTGGAATGAATTTTTGGATCATAATTTAAATAATATGTTCCAGAAATATAAGAGTTTGCATGATTGTGAAAAGGTTGATTTCCTTCTTTTCCGCATATATTTATCCAGCAATCTGTTACTACTAGTTCATCAATTTCATTTCCCATAACATCTTTAATAAAATATTTTGAAGATTTTAGTATAAAATCTTCAAAAATACTATAATTTTTTATATCATCCAATAAATTGCTATTTGGTGTATTTTTAAAATGTCTTAATTTTTTTCCACATTGTGAAAATTGAAACTCTTCTTTATTATTTTCACAATACTCAAGAATAATTTTTTTAAATTCTAAATGATTTTCATAGTCAAAAGTAGCAACAGGAGTTGGAAACAATGAATATGTATTAATATTTTTCATCATGATCAGATATTTTATTAAATTATTTAGATGGACACAAATGAACAATAAATAATCACGTAATTATTCTATATCACTTATGAAACAACAAGAAATGATTGAAAACTTCACCAAACAACTTCAAAGTTTGGCTGAAGAACTACAAAGTTTAGAAAGACAATTTGTTGCGAAGAAGGAACAATTTTTAAAAGTTCAAGGAGCACTTGAAGCACTTGTAGAACTAAACAAAGAAGACGAATAAATACTAGAAGGATTATATAATCCTTCTTTTTTTATAGGTATATACCGATGTCAGATCAATTACCAATTCGTATTCGAAGATCTGATGTAGAAGGAAAGAGACCTCAAAACTCAGATTTAGAATTAGGTGAATTAGCAGTTAATACTTATGATGGTCGTTTGTTTGCGAAGAAGGACACTGCTGGTGTCGGCATCGGAACAACTGTAACATTATTAACACCTTGGACGGAAAATATAGGTGGTGGATTATATTATAATGAAGGAAATGTCGGCATAGGAACGACAACTCCTTCAGTAAAACTTTTTGTTCAAGGTGATGGGTATTTTACTGGTATATTAACTGCACAACAAATTGTCAGTAAACTTTATGGTGAATTTACTGGATCATCTATTTCTGGTACTACTATAACAGGAACTGCCTTAAGTATCTCTGGTATTTCTACATTAGGAACAGTAAAAATATCCTCTGGTATTATCAGTGCTACTACTGGTATTGTAACTTATTATGGTGATGCTTCAAATCTCATAAAAACATTCCCTTTAGTAACTAATGTTTTATATGTCACAAAAAACGGAAACGACGGAAACCCAGGAACAAGACTCTCAGAACCAAAATCAACCATCGCAGGAGCAGTTGCGGCAGCAACATCAGGAACAGTTATTAAAGTTAGTGCTGGGACTTATATAGAAAATAACCCAATAACTTTACCAGATCAAGTAAGTATTGTGGGAGATAGTTTAAGAGAAGTTACTATAACTCCACAAAATTCTGGAGATCTTTTTTATGTTGGTAATGGAAATTATATAGCAGAAATGTCATTTGCTGGGGCAGCAACTACTGGTGCTATTTTTTCCTTTGACCCAAATTCAATTAGATACTTCAACCAATCACCTTATATTCAAAACTGTACTAATTTTATTCCAAATAGTATTGGAATGAAAATTGATGGTTCCAAGGCAATAGGACCAACAAAGTCAATGGTTCTTGACTCTTATACACAATACAATCAAGGTGGTATTGGGATTTCAATTACAAATGAAGGATATGCACAGTTAGTTTCATTATTCACCATCTGTAATGATACTGCTGTTTATTGTGGTTCTGGTGCTGCTTGTGATTTAACAAACTCAAACTCTTCTTTTGGTAATTATGCCCTTGTTGCTGATGGAGTTGGACCAAGAAAGTATACAGGAATTATTACTAGTGCTGCAGCAGCAAATGCAGATACTTTTACTTTAGATTTGAATGTTCCAACACTGAATGTAAGTAGTGCTCTTTATAATAATGTGAGTGGAATTGTTACTGTCACTACATCTTCAAATCACAACTTTAATGTTGGAATGGGTGTTTCAATTGCAGGATTGAAATTTACCTGTTCTTCTGCAAATGCTGTTACTAATTACAATATCAGCACTGCAAATTATACTAGTACGACTGGTATTTTAACCGTAACGACATCTACTAATCACAATTTTACTGTTGGTATTAGTGTTACGATGTCTAATTTGGTATTTTCTTGTAATTCTGGTAGTGGTATATCTACGGCATATTTTCCACCAGCACCGGGGGATAATAATGGAGACTCAAATTATATTTTCGATGTAATATCATTACCGGCATCTAATCAATTTGTGGTAAATGTGGGAACTTCTACAATTACTCATAATTATGTGAATGGTGGTGTAGTTTCAATTAGCACGATTGCAAATTTCCC
>Ga0181356_1000268_pt1 | contig 22092 bp, 20 predicted proteins | sample Fa13VDMM110SN_FD_130104 | JGI IMG/M metagenome (GOLD analysis project Ga0181356, IMG submission 130104) | Freshwater viral communities from Lake Michigan, USA - Fa13.VD.MM110.S.N | ecosystem: Environmental > Aquatic > Freshwater > Lake | place: USA: Michigan | collected 2013-09-24 | reverse complement strand
ATTTGCCGACCCAATTGAGAGCCATTTAATATATTAATATTTCCCTGATTTGTTATATATAATATTGAATTTTGACCAAAAATAACATTATTCATACTTAAATACCCATTTCCTGATTTATTAAAATTATTACAATTAATATTACAATTAAAAATAAAAACATTACAATTACCACTTATATTAAAATTTGTTGTATTTATAGTTAATCCAACTAATCTTACTGAAGAAGAGGAGCTAGATATAGTAAAAGTATTACAATTAATTGATATTAAACCTCCTAGTTCTAATGACGGTGAGACAATTGATAAATTGAGAGCTGATATATTGATGGTTGTATCTGTTGAATATGTTGATGGATAAATCATTAATTCAACCCCTGATGAGATTAATGAATTTGAAAGAGCTACATTAATAGTTTTATAAGAAGTTAAAAGACTAAGCCCGTTATTTGTGTCATTACCACTATAACAATCACAATAGATTACATTATGCCTGTTTTGAGTGAAATTAACATTAACTACATTACCTAATGAAACATCATTTTTTGTTAAATTTACGAATGATTTAACCCCATTGAAAAATTTATCTGACGTTGATGCTGTTATTCCTGGTTCTTTATTATTGAATGTATTATAATCCTGATATGATAATAATCCGTCTGTATTATAATTAGCTAGAGTTGTATTAGCTTTATTATTTAATGCCTGCTGTGTTGCGTTTGAAATTCCTTTATTAATATCACTAGTATTATCCACATTGCTCAATCCAACATCACTTTTAGTAATAGAAACAAATGATTTTAAACCATTGAAGAATTTATCACTAGTTGATGCTGTTATTGTATTTTCTTTTGTTGTATCTGATGGATGAATATGGTCTGCTCTAGCTATATTTTCTGATACCCCTACTGATGTATTTCCATTCATTTTAATATTAATTGTATTTGTTTCAAAATTTTTATTGAAGCCGGTGTTTTGTTGAATAAGATTTTGTTTATTTGTAAATGTTGTAAAATCTGATGAGCTTAAAAATCCATTATTTGATATTGTTGCTGCGTTTATTACATTATTATATTGTGTATTTGTTAAATGTTTATAATCTCCATCATTTAATCCTATTAATTGATTATGATTTGTAATTAGTGGTATATGTAAATGACTGAAATAGGTATTATCATTATAATATAAATTAACAATAACATTATTATTATGTGTTGTATTAGTATAAAAATCTACAATAATTTTATCATCTACATTAGTGTTATATTCTGGTTGAGTTCCCTGAAATGAATACAATATAATAGGTATGCTCTGAATATCTAAGCTGTTATTTAATGTAAATAAAGTAGTTTTAACAAATGAAGCTGATAATTTTGATACAACACAATATATTTTTGTTGTATCTGTTAATACTGATATAGATGAAAATAAATTAAATTCATAAATTCCATTATCTATTTTTGTTTTTCCTATTGTATAATCTGTGATAAAACTACCTAATAATACATTACCACTACTATTATTAATAGTTTGTGTTAATGTTTGTTGAGTTCCATTAGGAGCTGTTTTTGATAATAATTTATATGTAATACCATTAATTATTGTGCTATTATTTGTTAAATAACTAACTTCACCTGACCCGAATGATATAGGGAGATTATCAATTTTTGAATTAATATTAATTATATCATTATTTAATGTTGTAATTGAATTATTATTATTATTAATTTGTGATTGAATATTAGAAGTTGAATTATTTAAATAACTTAATTGAATAGGAGTTATATTAGTTGAATTAACAATCAAATTATTATTAAATTGATTTGTGCCTGAAAATATATTATTACTAGTTAATATTGATGACGATGCGCCTATATTATTAATTTGTTGTTGTATATTAGATGTTAAATTATTTAAATAAGATAATTCAACTGGCGATATCACTGTTTGATTTACATTAATATTTCCATTAATATTAGTATCATTACTAAAAGTAGTTGTTGCTGTTGATGTTGTATTTCCATTTTTTCTTAGATATGAATTTTCAACTGTATTTAATATATCATCATTATTATTATTTTGATAATCATCTGGATTAAACATTTTATATATATAATAATATATATATTTTATTTATTAAATTTATTTTATTTTAGATTATTATAAAATAATATAATAAATTTAAATATTTTGTAAATAAATATAAATATATATTATCTAATTAATTATATATACAATTTATGATGAATAATTTAAATTTAATAATTTTAAAAGAAGAAAATACAATATTAAATAATTTAATATTATATGAAAATGTCGATATTAAATTATTAGATTTATTAATTAATTCTAATTTATTAAAAAATAATGAAGATAATAATGAATTAATATTATTAAAAAAATATAAAGATACTTATGATATTAAAACAAAAAAATTTAAAATAATATATAATAAATCAAAAAATCATAAATTTGGTAGAGTATATGGAAGATACGGGGTTTCTAGTATTAATTTAAGAAAAAAAATAAGATATACATTATTTAATGATAATTATATTGATATTGATATTATAAATTGTCATTATCAAATATTAAATCAAATAATAAATAAAAATAAAGAGTATATTTTATTAAATGAATATTGTAATAATAGAGATTATTTTATTAACTTAGTATCAAAAAAATATAATGTTGATAGAGATAAATCAAAAAATCTATTTATTAGATTATTATATCACGGAAGTTATAATAAATGGTTAAAAGATAATAATTTTAATGAAAATGATATTATTGATGAAATTATTAAATTAAATGAAGAAATAAATACAATTTATAACATAGTTAAAATAAATAATAAAGATATTGAGAATGAATTAAAATTAATTAAAGATAATGTTTCTGAAACTTCTATTATGAGTTATTATTTATCTGAAATTGAAAATAGAATATTAGAAGAAATATATATTTATTGTTGTAATAATAATTATATATTAAATAATGATTGTTGTTTATGTTTTGATGGTATTATGATATCAAAAGATAATTTAAATAATATAGATAAAATAATAAAAGAATTAGAATATAATATATTAGAAAAATTAAATATTAATATTAAATTAAATCATAAAAATATGAATGATGGATATACATATAATGAAATAATTGAAAATTTAAATTTTAAAAATATTGTTGAAATAAATAATGATATAAAACAACTTAATAATGTTAATTATAATAATGAAAATTTAGATAATAAAAGAATTAGAGATATAGAAAATAATTTAAAAAAAAGAGATATATTAATTGATAAGGAATTACAAAAAATAAATAAAAATTTTGAAAAAGAAAAAATGTTATATGAAGATAAAAATATAATTAATGATGATGAATATAATGAATTAAAAATTAAATTTGAAAAACGTTTTTTTAAATTATTAAATGGTATTCATTATGTTGATATTGATAATATGAATTATTACGATAATAAAAAATTAAAAGAATATTGTAGAGATACTTTATTTAATGTATATTATAAAAATAGTTTTAATAAATTAATATCATTTATTGATAAATGGTTAGATGATAATAATAAAAGAATTCATAATAACGTATGTTTTGAACCGGAATATTATAATAATCCATTAAAAAATGAAAATAATGATTATAATTTATTTAAAGGTTTTGATTATATTGAAACTAATGAAATTATTGATGATGATTTTTATTTTATTAAATTATTAAAACATATATGTAATAATGAAATTGATATATATGAATATATATTAAGTTGGATAGCTCATATTATACAAAAACCACATATTAAGACTAAAACATCGATAGTTTTATATTCAAATATGAAAGGAGTAGGTAAGAACTCAATTATTGATTGTCTAACTAAATTATTTAATAAATATGTTGGTATTTTATATAGTATTGATGATATAAGTAAAAAATTTAATTCAAATTTGTGTAATAAATTATTTATATATGGTGACGAGATTTGTTGTAAAGCTTCAAAATTAAATGATTTATTAAAAAATGTAATAACTAGGCCTCAATGTAATCTAGAAAGAAAAGGGATTGACTCAATTATGATTAGTGATTATAGTAATTATATATTTACTACTAATAATGAAAATGCTTTTAAGATAGAACAAAATGATAGAAGGATGTTTATGGTTAGATGTAATGATGTTTTATTAGATAGAGAATTTTTTATTAATTATTATAATGAAATTAATGATAAAGAAAAAATGAATAAATTATTTAATTATTTTAAACAATATAAAAATGATAAATGGAAAATAGGTATAGATAGAGTTCCGCCCACACAATATTATAAAGAATTAGAATATGAAAGTAAAGCTGGTTATATACAATTTATTTATAAAGATACATCAATTATTTCAAATATATCGTGGAAAGCTACTGATTTATATAATGCTTCAAAAGAATATTGTAAAAAAAATTATTTATCTAATAATTATACTATTACTGAATTTGGTTTAAATATGATTAAATTAAAATTAAATAGAATTAAAAAAAAAGATGCTTATTATTATATTATACCTAAAGAAAGATTATTTAGAAAACATTTATATGAATTAGATAAAAATTATTATAAAATCATTAATAATATTGATATTGATGATGAATTATTATTTAATTATGATGATAATTTAATTGATGATATGTTAATTAAAGATATTAATGAATTTTGATTAAATTATATTTATTATAAATTATATTATAATAAATATTTTTTATTTTTTATTTTTATCCCACCACCATAAAATTATTAACTCTTTTAATTTTATTTTTGGGTGGTGGGGAGTTGGTTATTTTTTAGTGTTTTTTAATTGATATTAAAATAAAAAAAAAATATTTTTTAAAAAAAAAAAATAATTTTTCAATCTGAATTAAAAAAAATCTCACCATCCCACCACCTATAAATTTATTTACATTATTTTACATATTTTTATTTAATATCTTCAATTATTATATATTTTATTAACATTTTAATTATTTTTTATTTTTAAACTAACCATCAATATATTTATATACTAACCACCATTTAAAATTTATATTATCTTATTCAATATTTATATATTATTATTTGTATATTTTTTTATATACTCATCACCATTAAAATACTCACCATCTCATAATTATATATTTTTATTTTCTATTTATCTCCATTTATATAGTCTTTCTACTATCTATTTATTATTATTATTATATTATATATTATATTTATTATATATTATATAAAATAAATAATATATATAATATAATAATAATAATAATAATAATAATTAAATAATTAAAAAAAAAATAAATAAATATATAGTGGCGCGCTATTTAATGGTAATAATAAATAAATAAAAAAAATATTTCTAATAAATATATATATATATATATAAATGGATACAAATTATGTTATTATTAGTGATTTATCTTATAGTGATTATTGTTTTAATGTAAGGAATATTAGTGATAATAAAGAAGATTATATAAAATTAGTTAATTTGTTTAATAAAAATAGTAATAGGGAAGATATTGAAAATGTTTATAATTATATTTATGAATTAAAAAATAAAATAAATAAAATTAATAATAACAATATAAACAATATATAAACAAATTAAATTAATAAATAGATATAAAAAAAAATTATCTATATTAAAATATATAAAAATGATAGATACATTTATAGATAATGAATTATTATTAAAATTATATAATACAAAATTAAAGATGAAAGAATATCATCAAAATAATAGAGAGAAATTAAATAAAAGAGCTCACGAATTATATCATAATAAATATAAAAATGATGAAACATTTAAAAAAAAAGTTCATTTACAAAAAAAAGAATATTATAATAAAAATCAAAATATTTATATTGATGAATTATTTAAAGATATTCAAAATAAATTTAATTTAAATAATGAAACTATTAATGATATTAAAAATAATTATATATTAAGAAAAAAATGAATAAAAAAATAAATCATCTATTTATTGATATGATAATATAAATTATGATATCAATAGAAAAATATAAAATTAAAATAATTAATGATTTTAATAGATAAAAAAAGGCCTTTAATTTGATTAACTAGTAAAAAATCATTTGTTATTAACAAATAAAAAGATAGTAAAAACTGGCGATGCCGGTATTCTACTAGTAAATAATAAAAAAACTCATTAAATGAGAAATTTTACTAGTTAAAATAAATTTGTCAATTTTTTTTTAAATATTAAAAATATTATATCAATATATATATATGGATAAAATAACTGATTGGACTGATTTTTATAATAAAAAATATAAAAAAATATCAAAAGAAGAAATAGATAATGAAAAAATGTATGAAAAAACATTTAATAATCATTATATAAAAAGTAAAAATTCAATAATGTTATTAATTGGGCCTAGTGGTAGTGGTAAAACTACCACTATTATTGATTTTATAATGAGAACGAAATTAAGTAATAATGAAATACCATTTTTTTCAATAACATATTTTACATCATCAACTAGCGATGAAGGATTGATTAAATTATTGAAACAAATACTACCATCAATAGCTATAATTGATGATGCTAATAAACTACCTAAAATAGATGATTTTAAAAATAATACAAATGATTATAATAAAAATTTAAAGAATATAATAATATTTGATGATATTGCTAATTTAAATAAAAAACAAAAAGATATATTAAATAATTGGTCTAATTCTGGTAGAAAAATATTTTCTCATATGTTTTTTTTATGTCAAAATTATTTTGATGTGCCTACAACTATAAGAAGAAATATAAATTATATATTTTTATATAAAACTAATGATGTATCATTAATAAAACATATATTAAAAAAATATAATTTATATAATTTAGATATGGATACATTATTTGAATGGTTTTTAAATTCAACAAATAATAAAGGAGAATTTTTATTATTAGATTTAAATTTCGATAGTAATTATAAAATACGTCATAATTTTATAAATAAATTATATTAATTTTTTCTTAAATCATATCTCATTTTATCTATAACAATTAATAAATTAATTTTTTTATTATTTAAATCTGTTTCATTAAATTTATTATTTTGTATATATTTACATCTATTTGTTTTAATATGACCACCTATATTATAAATATTCATAACTCTCTCACAAAAAGGACATTCGATTTCAATATCTTTATATTTATTATATCTTTCTTTAATATAATTATCTATATTAAAACTCATATATATATAATAAAATAATATAAAAAATCTAATATATATTTATAAATGGATGAAATTTTAAATAAATATGATAAAAATATTTTATTAAAAATAATAAAATATTATAATTTAAGTAATATTAATAATGATAATGAAAAAAATAATTTAATTAAAATAATATCAAATAATTTATATTTAGATAAAAATAATATATTAAGAAAAAAAGATTATGAAAATAGATATAAATTATTAAAAGGTATGATAATAAACGGTAATAATAATCCCGAATTAAAAGAAGAATTAAACTTATTCTAATATAATTAAATATTTAATAAAAATATTTATTTATATTTATTCATAAAAAACAATAATAACATCATCATTTAATTTAATTAATTTTTTTTTATTTTTATCGGATTTTATTTTATATTTTTGATTATCAATATATAATTTATTAATATCATTTAATCCACTACCTTTAATAATTAAATCAACTTTACTACCTATATTAGTTATAGTATTATTAATATTTTTCAAATAATTTAATTTATGAAAAAAATAAACTGGATTTTGATAAATAAATTTTTCATATTTAATATCATATAAATTATTACTTTTTAATATATTTAATACAAAATTTTGACAATTATAACTACTACTATTATAAATAAAAAAATTATTACCCATATTTTTATATGTATTATTTAATAAATCTATCAATTTAATATCATTGTTAATTAATATTTCTAATTTTTCATTATTTTTATTTAATTCTAATTTAAATAATTCTATTTTTTTTAATAATTTAATATTAATCCTTTCATTTTTTTCTAATAAAATAATATTATTATTATCTAAAATTAAAACCATATATAAATGATATATATCATCATAAGGTGATTTTTTTAAATTATTTAAAAATTTACCAAAACTTAATACATTTAATGATTGTTTTATTATATTTTGTATAGGTTTTCTATAAATATAAATATTTTTAATAATATTATTACTATTATTATTTATTAATCTTTGTTGATCATATGTATAATTATCGATACCAAATATTAATTGTCTAAAAAAATTATTCATATATATAATTATTATATTACATATTATTTATTATATATCATTTATATCTTCTAATAATTGATTTTGATATATAAATTGTAATATATCATCAATATCTAATAAAATTTTATGTTTTTCATAATTATGAGGTTCTTTATCATTAAATTCAATTAAACTTTCTTTCATTTGTTCTTTATTTAAAAATAATTTATTATTATTAATAATTTTAAAATCTTTTAATAAATTATTTATAAAATTAAAATTAGTATCTCTTAAATTATTTAAAATTTTTTGTAATAATTCATCATTTTTACTTTTTTCATTTTTTAAAAATAATTTTGTATTATCCACACCAAAATTTTTATTTTCCCATTTTTTCTGTAATTCTATGAATTTTCTATCTCTTAATTCTCTAAACTTTTTTTTAATAATATTATATTTATTATTATAATCTTTATCTGATGTTAAAACATTTAATTTATTTTTTTTTAATAATGATGGTTGAATATCATCTGTATTACCACTAATGCTTATTAATTCACCAATTTTATTTAATTGTTGTTTATCTTTTTCTAACATCATACCTAATTCTTCAACATTATCATTTTTTTCTAAAACTTCTTTTTTATCTTCCATATTTTCTTCCATATACTCTAATTTTGCTTCTAATATTTCATATTCTTTTAATTTTTGTGGATTATTATAATATTTAGTTTTTTTTAATCTTAATTTTTTTTTTAAATCACTAATTTCATTTTTAAAATTTTGATATTTCTCTAATATTGCTTCTTTAATTGATAATTGTCTAGGGTCTTTATACCAATTTTTAATAAAATAAATAAATTCTTTAACATCTAAATTACTATATTTCTCTTTTAATTGTTTTTTTAAATCTGGAAAATTTACATTAACAAATCTTTTAAATGTATTATCATTAACAAATTCTGAATTAACTATATCATAATCTCTTAAAGTCATTATAGTTAATAAATTCTTTTTAAATTCTTCATCTATTTTATTAAATTCATTTTTAATAATATCTTTTAATACTAAATCACCATCATTATATACATCTTCTAAATTATTTTTAATTATTAATTGATTTTCTGGCTTCATAGATGATATATTTATAAATTCTGGTTCTGTAATTTTTTTATTATTTTCAAATTTAATATTCATTAATTTTTTATTATCAATAAATTCTTTTTGGTTTTTAGGTAAATTATTTTCTTTGTATGTATTTATATTTTTATTACTAAATGACATATTTCTTACATTTAATCTTTTTTTATTTAATTCTTTCATTTTATTAAAAATATCATTTCTTTTTAATCTATTTTTTTTTTGTTCTAATGTTTCCATATATAATATATTAATATATATATTTTTTTTTTATTATTCTTATTATATATATGAATAATCAAAATAAAATAATTATTTTAAATAAAAATAATTTAGATAATAGTAATAGTCTTAAAAATAAATATGTTTATAAATTTTCAAATTCTCAAAAATTAAAAGGTAAAATATCATTATCATCTATAATTATGCCCTATTCAACACCAAATATATATGTTAATAATTGTAATTTTACAATTAAATATAATAATATAGAAACAAATATAAATATACCAACCGGATTTTATACTATATCAACATTAAATTTTTATTTTCAATATATTCAATCACAAACAAATAATAATATCCCTTATAATATTGTTAATGGTTCAAATATATATTTTATAAATATATTATATAATACTACTTATTATAGTGTTGAATTAAGAATTAATCCCGCTATTTTATCCGGTAGTGCCGGTAAAGTAGGTTCTACTTATACTAGTTTAACTCCACAAATAAAATTTAATGATGATTTAAATTTAATTGTAGGATATCCAAAAAATACATATCTACCTTCAACACCTCAAAATAATTATTATTCAACTATTTCAAAAGATTTTAATTTAATACCTAATTTATCACCATCAAATGTATATAATTTAAGTTGTAATATAGTTAATAATAATATTACTATACCTAGTAATACATTATATAGTTTCACTCCTAATACAACATATGGAAGTAATATTAACGAAAAACCAAATCAATTATTATATTTAAATATAGTTGATGGAAATTATCAAAATTTAATTATAGAATTTTTTGATGAATTAAATAAACCATTAGTTATATTAGATGAAAATATAATAATAACTTTATATTTAAATTTAGAAGAATAAAAAAAATAATCTATTTAAATATTATATATGAATAAAATATTAAAATTTGAAAAAAATAAATTAATAAAAAAAGGTAGTGGAAATCCATTAATTGTAGATAAAAAATTATTAGGAATGGGTTCATCTAGTGTATTATTAGAAGAAAGAAAAGAAAATTTAATGGTAGGTAATGGTGTTGTATTAAATAGACCAACAAATGCTAAAAGAAAACCATTAAAATTAAATTTATAAATAATTAATTATATAGTTTTATAATTAATTAAATATTAATAAAAATAATTAAATTTAATATTACTTAATAAAAAAAATATCTAATATTAATTATATTAAACAATATGACAACTAGAGATGATTATGTATTAAATGAAAGTATGAATAATATGACTTTAGAAAATAATTTTAATAGAAAGATGTATCATACCGTGCAGGATAATAACAATTCGACATATTCTAATAGTCAAATTTATTTTCAATTATCAAATATTTATAATTTAAATAAATATTATGATTGGTCTAATGGTTTATTATTAATCCCTATTACTATAGATGTTAAAAGTAGTATTAAAGCTTTACATCCTACAAATATTGTATTAACAATGAAAAATAATTTACATTTATTTAATTCTATGGTTATGAGTGTTAATTCAAAAGTAGTTCATCAATCAACTCAAAATATTAATGAATATTTTAATTTTGTTAAATTAACTGAAGTAACTAATAATACTCTACCATATTATGATTATTTAAATTTTTATCCCGAAGATGGTAATCTTTTAAATTCAAAATATACATTTACATTTGATGGTAATTCACCTAATTCACCAACTTCAATAAAAAATGAATTAGGTGTTTTTGATTCATTTAATTATAAAATTGATAAATTAAATAGTATTAGTAATGATTATCAAAATAAATATTTAAAAAATGGTGTAGCTTCTCAATATATTGATAATGTTATTAGAACTTCAACTACTAATCATAAATATGAGTTAATGTGTTATGTTAAATTAAGTGATATTTCACATTTCTTTAAAGAAGTAGGAATGTCTAAATTATTTGTGGATCAAATGACGTTATTTATGAATTTAGGAACTTCAACTTATACATTTTCTGGAGCTTCTAAAAAATTAAATACTAATTGTAGTGAAACTGCTAATAGTTTTCAATATACTACATGCCCATTTTACGTTAATAGAAATGTTGATATTTTAAATGTTGATGCTGCTAATAGCGAAACTTTAATTTTTAATATTTCTATAGGTAATTCAATGAAAAAAAATTGTGAATTATTTATCCCTGGTTTTGAATTAGATCCATCGGTTGAAAATAAATTTATTTCGTCTCCTGTAAGAACATTTTATTTTAAAGATATATATAATACTCAAACTCCTAGTATTGATTTAAATAGTCAATTTTCATTAAAATTAAATAATAGTGTTTCTAATGCTATAGGTGTATTAATAATCCCATATATCTCCGCTAAACATACCGGATCTAGATTTATTACATCATCTTTAGAAAATGTTGAACCAAATCTACCAACTATCGGTGTATCACTCAAAAATTTAAATGTTACTATAGGTGGAATACAATTAATGTTAAAATCTGTTGATTATAATTATGAACATTTTATGAGTAATTTAGATAATGGAGCTTTAAATGTAATGAATGGCGGATATAATCTAGAAACATCATTAATTAATCTTAAAAAATGGAATTATAACCATAAATATTATTATTTTAATTGTGGAAATATTCAACAACAATTAAATGTTAGTCAAAATGTTGAATTATCTGGTTATAATGATAATAATTTTAATATTAATTTATCAATATTTATTATAACTAATAAAAAATGTGAAATTAATAGAGAAAATGGAAATATTTTATTATTAGAATAATTATTATAGATTTAATTTATTTATTAATATTTTTTATGTTATATATATATATAATATAAATAATATGCCTAAATATGCTAAGGGGTCTCCTGAAATGAAAGCTCATATGGCTATGCTTAGAAATATGAGAAAATCTAAATCTGGTAAAGGAATAGGAAGTGATATTATTAGAAAAGGTAAAGATATGTTAATTGAAGAAGGTAAAAATCAATTATCTGATATTATTGATAAAGGAGCTGTTGTTTTAAAAAAAAAAATTAGAGGTGAGGGATTTCTGGGAAATATAGGTAAATCATTGTCAAATACATTAATAGATAATCTACCTGCTCCGAATATTGTAAAAAATGTTGCTAAATATGGAACAAATGAATTAATAAACCAAACTGGGTTAGGTATGATACAAAATAATAATAAAAAAATAAAATCAAATAATAGAAAAATAAAAGGAGGAGCCCTAATGCCATCTGGTTATTAAATATTATATCATAAAAAAATATATATTAAATATTATATCATAAAAAAATATATATTAAATATTATATCATAAAAAAATATATATTAAATATTATATTATAAAAAATTTATAAATATCAATATGAATTATGGAATTATTTAAATATATCAAATATTTTACATTATATTTTATATTCAATTATTTATTCTTTTTTTTCATCATCATACCAATCATTATAACCTGAAATATATAATTAGTTATTATTATTATTATTTCTTAAATCATTTCTATATCTTAATTTTTTTTATTATTAATCAATTTTTTATTATTAATGTATATCATATTATATATTATTAATTAAATTTATATCATCTTATAATTCAAATTATATATCATTTTAATCATTATTTATTTATTGATTTATATCATTTTATTATTAAATTTTAAATTATTACATTTCTTTATAAATTTATTAAGTATCAATATGTGTTAATATATTCATATTATATATACCTAAATAATTTATAATATCATTTTATTATTAATATATTTTATCAATTTTTTATGACATTTTAAATATATTATTTAATTATTTATTTTTGATTAAATGATATTTTTATAATTTTTATAATAATATATTTTTTGTTAATGTTTAATTTTTACAAATTAATATATTATCATCAAAAATTATAACATCTTAAAATAATTATTATTATTATTATTATTATAAATCTTAAAAACTAACTTTTTTTTAAGAATTATTAATAATATTATTTTTTTGTTTTTTTTCATTATGTAATTTAATTAATTTTTCAAATTATTTATTGTTATTGTCGATTTGTTTTTCTAATTTGTTAAATGTTGTATTAATTATTTTATTATTTAAAATAATGTTATTTATATCAATTTTGTGGCTAGAATTGATTAATTTATCATTATTTTGTTCAATAGGTTTTAATGTTAAATATTCATCAATTTTTTTAACATCTTTATTAAAATCTTCAAAACTTTCATTAAATTGTCTTTTATAACTTTTTAAATTAATTTTTTCATCATTAATTTGTTTTTCAATTATTATAATATGATTTTTACAATCTTCAATTTCATTTACATTATAAACTATATCACTTTTAAACATTTCTAATATATTATCATCACTACTTTTATCCTTAATTGATTTTAATTTTAATTTATTATCAATTTTTAATTTATTAATTTTTTTATTTGTTTATTTCATTGTTCTCTCTAACGTTTTAATATTTTCTTTTGTATCCATTATATCATCCATTATATTTTCTAAATTATTATTATTTGTTTTGGTTATTTTTGAAATAACTAGTTTGTAATCGATATTTTCATATCCATTATTTGACATTTATATAGTATTTTATTTCATTTATTTTTTGATTTTAATTATAATATATTATATTAATATATTATAATCAAAATATATTTATATCGTTTTTTTTCAATTTTTAATTTAATTAATTATTTATTTAATTTATTATTTATCATTATCATCATCTAAATTATAATTTTTCATTTAATCTAATATTGTATTAATTTCTTAATCTTTTTTTTATCTATATTAATTATTTTTATATATTCTTATTTATTATTAATTATCTTTATAATATTATTTATTTTTTTCATTATATAATTATTTATTTTTTTCAAAATATTTTTTTTATGCTTTTATTTATGCTTCACTTCTTTCTTTTTTTAATTTTTTAAGACCATCTTTTTCATATACAATATAAATATTTATTACTTAATCAAAATCAATATTTTTTCTATGATATAATTAATCATTAATTTTTAAATAAATATTTTCATCAATAAATTAATCAATTGGTTATGTTGATAATCTCACTATATTTTATTTTATTGTATAAAATTTATCATTTATTTTAATATCATTTTATAAAATATCTTCATAAAAAACTATATCTATTTCTTTTACGTAATCTTATTTTATCATATTTATATATTTAATTAATATATAATATATAATATTTATTTATATCATATATTATATATTAATGTCTATTTTATCTAATATTGATTTAGAAAATATATTAAAAAAATTCAATATAAATAATGTAAAAATTATGTCTAAAAATGATAAATATGATAATAAATATAATAAATATATTATTAATATGGATAATAATGATAATAAAGGAACTCATTGGGTTGGTTTAATTGATAATTTTTATTTTGACTCATATGGATTAAAACCACCTAATAATATTATTAATAATATTGGTAATAATTATTATTATAATGATACTCAATATCAATTTTTATATTCTTCAAATTGTGGATGGTTTGTATTATATTTTATATTATATTTTAATAATAAAAAAATAAATAAAAATAATTATAAAATATTTTTAAATCAATTTAAAATTTATAATAATAATGATGAATTAATTATAAATAAAATAAATAATTTATTATAATATATTATATAATGATAAATAATATTGAATTATCAAATAGAAAAAATAAAAGATTTATGATTACAATAAATAGAGGGTTTAAAAAAATACATTTTGGTGATAAAAATGGATCAACATTTATAGACCATAAAGATGAAGTTAAAAGAATAAATTATTTTAATAGACATTATAATAATAAAAATGAAAATAGATATATTGATCAAATGATATTATCTCCATCAGTTTTATCATTATTTATTTTATGGGGACCATATACAGATATAAAAGATAATTTAAAATTATTAAATTATGTATTAAGGAAAAGATTAAATTTTAATAAAAATATGATATTAACAAAAAAATATGATAAAAAGATGGATAATTATTTTAGTTAATATTTTTTTGTTAATATCAAAAAAATATTAAATAAAATATTTTAGTTAATAATTAAAAATAATTATATATATAATATATATAGATATGATTGAAGATTATTTAAAAGGAAAAGAGAGAGAAGATTATTTATATCCATTAATAAAAAATAAATTTAATTTAAATAATTTAAAACAATCAATTAATCAATATGATAAATTTGATTATTATGATGAAGAATATTTAATAGAATTAAAAAGTAGAAATTGTTATTCATATACATATAAGGATATTTTTTTTAATAATGATAAAATAATATATGGATTAAATAAAAATAAAAAAATGATTTTTGTATTTGAATTTATTGATAAAGTATTATTTATTAAATATGATAATTTAATATTTAATAAATATTTAGTTAAAAAAATTAATAATAGAAATGATAGAGGTAGAAAAGAATATATAAATTCAATATTTATACCATTAAAAGATATGTCAGAATTATAAAATAAAAAAAATAATAATATAATACATATTATATTATGATTTAATTTAAATAAATATATAAAAATATATAGAATTGTATGAAATAATGGGTTTTATAAGCTATTTAATTATTATTAATAATTAACCGCGGTTAATTATTATGAGTTATTATATAAAAACATCAAAAATAATATCTAACATATATTATATGACTAATTTAAGAAAACAAATATATAATTATATAGAAGAAAACAATAATGATAATAAAATAAGCTCATCATCAATTAAAACATATACATCATATATAACTAAATTATATAAACAATTTAATAATAATGATGAATTTGAACCGGAATTCTTTTTGACGGATTATAAAAATATAATTAAACATATTGATGATTATAAAAATTTAAATTCAAAAAAATCTTATATATCATCAATTCTTTTTTTATTAAGACCATTTGAAGACGAACATAAAAAAAAAATATATTTAGATTATTTATTAAAAATAGGAAAATTAATTAATGATAGTAAATTAGAACAAAAAAAAAATATTAAAGAAGAGAAAAATTGGATAGAACCTAATCAAATTAAAATTAAATATGAAGAATTATATAAAAATTATAATGAATTATTAAAAATAAAAAATATATCAATTAAAGATTATCAAAATTTACAGGATTTAATTATAATTTCATTATATTATTTAAATAAACCGAGAAGATTGAAAGATTTTACGGAAATGAAATATTATAATTATGATAAAGAAAAAGATAATTATATTGATTTAAAAAAAAATCAATTTATATTCAATGATTTTAAAACAAAAAAATATTTTATTAATAATAAAGTTGATATTGATAATAATTTATCTATATTATTAAGAGAATTCATTAAATTAAAAAAAAGAAATAAAAATTTAAATAGAGTTTATTTATTAGAAGGATTAACAAATAATAAATTAAAAACATCTAATTTAAATAAAAGATTAAATAATATATTTGATAATAAAAATATATCCGTTAATATTTTGAGAAAATCATATTTAAGTAATATATATGAAAATATACCCGCTTTAAAAATAATTAACAATATTAGTAATGATATGGCTAATTCTTTGAATGAACAATTATTATCTTATGTAAAAAAATGAAAAATAAAAAAATAAAAAATAAAAAAAAAGATATAAAGAATTATTAGACATAATATATTAATAAAAATAAAAAAAAAAAAATAAAAAAATATATAGTTATATATTATAAATGGATTTTTTTGAAGAAAAACAAAAACCTTTAACCGAAGATATGAGAAGAAAATTAGAAGAAGAAGAAAAATTATATCAATTAGAAGAAAATAGAAGAAAAAATGATACCGAAGAAAGTATTAGAAAAGATAAATCAAATGAAATTAATAATAAAATATTAAATAATGATAAAAATGAAATTGAAAATCAAATTTCTCAAAAGAAACAAAGATTAGATTTTTATCAAAAAAATATGTATAATATAACAATAGATTTATTAAAATCACATCCATATATAAATTTAACAAATGAAGAAAAGAAACAATTAGAAAAATTTAATCCTTCTAATTTTATAAATAGAATAAATGACAATTCATATATTGTTTTTTATAATAGACTATTTAAAGATTGGGATGGTAATTTTTTTAATGGAACAATGATTAGAACTAAAAATAAAGATTGGAAAAATATAAGTGATAAAATTGAAAATTTATCTAAATTAAAAAAAGAATATAATCAAAAAAATAAATTAGTAGAAGAATTAAAAGATATATATAAAAAAAATAAAAATAATGATATTAAATTAGTTTTAGACAAAGTTGAAAAAGAATTATCAAACAATGATTATTCAATTGAATATATTGATGAAAATTTAAATAAATTTAAAAAAAATAAAAAAGAAAAAGTCATTAAAGATAAAGTTATTAAAGATAAAGTTATTAAAGATAAAGTTATTAAAGAAAAAGTCATTAAAGATAAAGTTATTAAAGAAAAAGTCATTAAAGATAAAAATGATAAAATAAAAGAAGATAATATTAATTATATCATAAAAGAATTACAAAATATTAATTATAATAATTTAACAAAATTAAAACAAAAAATATATGACTCAATTAAAAATAATAATGATAAATATATTGAAGAATTTAATAAAAGAGATTTTAAAATTACAAATATTAAAAAAGATATTGATAGATTAAACAAATCATTATTGATTGATAATAAAAATAATATATCAAAAAATAAAGATATTATTATACCTAAAAATGAAGATATAATTAAAGATAAAAAAAATACAAAAGATAAAAATATTAAAATTAAAGAAGATTATATTAATTATATAAATAATACAATACAAAAATTAAATTATAATAGTTTAAATAAATCAAAAAAGAAAATATACGATACACTTAAAATTAATATTGATGAATATATAAATGAATTTAAAAAAGGTGATTATAAAATTACAAATATTAAAAAAGATATTAATAGAATTGAAAAATCATTAATTGATAAAAAAAATAATATATCTATAAATGAAAATATTATTGAAAAAAAAATAATAAATCCACCTTCTAATATTAAAATGTTAAGAGATAATATACCTAAATTAATGATAGCTAAAAAAATTAAAAAAAAAGAAAAAAGAAACCCTCCTTCAGATATTGAAACATTAATAAAAAATATACCTAAATTAACAATATCTACAAAAATTAAAAAAAAAGAAAAAAGAAATCCTCCTTCAGATATTGATATGTTGATAAAAAATATACCTAAATTAACAATAGCTAAAAAAGTTAAAAATAAAGATAAAGAATTGTATGGTTATACAACTAAATATGAAAAAATAAAATATAAAAATAAAGATTTACCAAATATGAATGAATTTAATATAAAATATTATATACCAAAAAAATGAATTATTTTTTTTTTTTTATATATATAATATATTATATATATTATGAGTAATAAAAAATTAACTAAGGCAGCCGAAAATAAAATGAGAATTAAAAATGATTTTATTATTAATATGAATAACAATATATCAAAAGTTTTATATACAGATTTAAGAGGGACAAAAAAAACAAAATTTGATAATTATTATAAAAATTTAGAGAAATATATAAATGAATTTAATAATGGAGATTTTAAATTTTCATTAATAAAAAAAGATAATGAAAATTTTGATAAATTCATTAAAGATTATATAAATGATAAAAATATAAATGATAAAAAAAAATCAAAAAATAAAAAAAATGAAGATATTACATATGAAGATAATATTAAAAAAACTAAAAAAATAGATTTAATGAATGATTTAAATAATATGTATATAAATTTTGAAAAAAATTATTTTAAATATTTAAATGATGTAAATGATTATCAAACAAAAAATTTAATAAAAGATATTAATTTATCAAATAGTTTAAGAATTAAAGAAATTGAAGATAATAATTTTGATTTTGAAAATATTAAAAAAGATATTGATAATTTAAATAAAATAGAAAAAAAAATAATAAATGATATTAATAAAAATATTAAACCTAAAATAAATAAAAATATAAAAAGTAAAAAAAAAGTAATTGATGAAAATATAATAAGTGTAAAAACTTATTTAAATAATGATGGTAAAAAACCTATTATTGAAAAAAAAGAACCTATTATTGAAGTTAAAAAAGAATTTAAAAAAAATTATGATTTTTATAAAAAAAATACAATTCCTACATCTAAAGAAGAAGATTTATTAAATAATTTAGAAAGATACATTAAATCTATGTCTAAATATAAAATATATTTAAGTCAAACAACAAAATTTAATAATGATAAAGACAATATAGAAAGATTAAATATTAAAAAAAATTTAGATATTATTGAAAAAAATTATAATAATTATAAAAATAATAATTTTGATGTCAAAGATATTAATAAAGATATCACCAATATTAAAAATATAGATAATAAAATAAATGAAAATATGATAAATTTAGGGTTATTAGAAAAGAAAAAAGAAAAAATAATAACAAAAACAAAATTGATTACAAAAGATAATGTTACTATAAAAGAAATAATGGATAATTATGGAGATTTAACCGATTTATTAGAAGAAAAATATTTAAATATAAATAAAAATTTATTAAATGAAAATGAATTAATTACATATAATGAAATATCTAATAATATACAAAGTTATAAAAGAAATCTTAATAATATTGAATTTTTTAATAAAATAAAAGATAAAGGAAAATATGATGATTATTTATTAAAAATAAGAAAAGAAATTAATTTATTACATAATATGATTATAAATAAAAATATATCTACTATTGATAATCAAAAACCTAAAGATGAAATTATTGATTATCAAAAAAAAGAAGAAAAAAATAAATTTGATTTCTTAAAAAAAGATAAAAATATAATAATTGATAAAAAAATAAATTTATATGAAGAACCTATTATGGAAGATAAAAAATTCAAAAAATTAAATGAAGCTATAGATTATAGAGATGATGAAAGATTAAAAAATAGTATATTATTAGGTCAGGATATTAAAGAAGGGGAAGCATATAAACAATATTTATTAATTGATGAAAAAAATAAAAAAAAATATATTGAAAAGGATTATAATGTATATGAAATATTAACACCTTATGATGACTTTTTTCAAAGTATTAAATTTTATTTAGATATTGATAAAGATTTAACAAAATTAAATTGGGATGAAAATAATGAAGAAATGAAATATATTAAAAAATATGTAAGTAAAAATTCAAATGGATCATTTAATAGAGATAAAGATGATGAATTTGAATATGATATGATTGAATTAATTAAAAAAATTCTATTATTTATTAAAAATAAATATGATGTTAAAAAAAGTGAAGCTATTAAATTTTATATATTAAAATCGGTATCACCTAATAAAATATCATATCATATTATTTATAATGATTTATTATTTAATAATATGAAAAATTTAAAAATAGAAATTGGTGATTTATTAGTAGCTTTTAAAGATGAACCATTATTTAAATTTAATTTTATAGATAGAATACCATATAATAATAATCAATTAGTTAGATTAATTAATAATACAAAAAAAGGTAAAAAAAATGAATTAAAATTTAGTGATTATTTCTTAAATATATATTTTGATTTTTTATTAGAAAAAAATTATATTGAAGATGATTATGATAAATTTGAAAAAAACTTTTTAAATAAACATTCAATAAATACATATTTAATAACAAATGAAAAAAGTAATTGTGGTGGTAAAAGAAATTTTGATGAAAAATTAATTCCTAAATTAGAAAGAAAAAATATTCATTAGAGAGATTGTTGAAGAAAAAAAAATATTTAAACAAACATTCCCAAATATTAATGAACAATTAAATATTATATCCGATGAAATAAGTGATATATATAATGAAAATAAAGATAATTATTATATTAATATACAATTAAAATTGTTAAATAATAATTTAACTAAAATGTCCATAAATACAATAAATACTAGTTTTAATATATTAAATTATATTAATATACAATCTAAAAAAATAATTGATAATAATGATTATAATCAAAAAACATATTATAAAAAATAAAAAAATTTAATCAATATAATAATTACATATTATATTGATTATATGGATTTAATAAAAAAAATAAAAAAAATAAAAATATAAAAAAATATAAAATATAAAAAATATAAAAATATAAAAATAAAAAAAAATAAAAATAAAAAATAAAATAAAATAAAATATATACTTATAAAAAAATAAAAAAAATAAAAATAAAAAAAATAAATTAATATATATATTTAAAATAAATATATATATTAATTTATTTTTTTTATTTTTATTTT
>Ga0181356_1000267_pt1 | contig 22120 bp, 18 predicted proteins | sample Fa13VDMM110SN_FD_130104 | JGI IMG/M metagenome (GOLD analysis project Ga0181356, IMG submission 130104) | Freshwater viral communities from Lake Michigan, USA - Fa13.VD.MM110.S.N | ecosystem: Environmental > Aquatic > Freshwater > Lake | place: USA: Michigan | collected 2013-09-24 | reverse complement strand
TTGATCGGCATAGGCCGTAACACTCTTGGGCAGGCAAATGTTGGGTTCCAACAGTCAGCCAATCTAGAAGACAACCGCAATGCAATGGGTGATCAACTGAGGCAGGCGCGTGCAGCGCAGCGTTCAAGCATGGTCACTACGGGCGCAGGTCTTGGCGGTTCCATTGGCGTGAACAATGCTATGGCAGCAAGCGCGGCGGCAAAGGCAGGCGCAGCGGCGGGAACTGGCGCTGTTGGTACTGCTCCGGCAGTTCTTGCAACCGCCGCACCCGAAGTTCTTGCAACTGCCGCACCCGAAGTTCTTACAACTGCAGGAGCCGAAGTTCTTGCGGGAACCGTAGTACCAACAGTAGTTCCAGCAGCAGTGCCAGCAGTAGCAGCACCAGCAGCAGCGGCTCCTATGGCTGGCGTAATGGCAATCGCTACACCACTGCTAATTGGGGCCGGAGCGGCCCTGCTTCTCGACTCAATGTTCGACATTTTTTAAGGCATTAATTCATGGCAATTGATCCAGCACAGTCATTCTCTAACGCTCTTGGTCAGGGGCTTGGGATCATGAAGTCCTACCGCGATGAAGCGCGGGGTGATGAGGATCGCACATTTGACAAGTTGATGCGCGAGAGAGCGTACCAGCTTCAAGAAAAAACCTATGGTCTTGCGGTGAAAGGTGACAACCGCGAACAGGGTCGTTATGACTTCTTAAACAGCCCTGAAATGCGTGGTTATGAAACAACAGCAGCTAAAGGCGACGCTGCTTTTAAAGTAGCATCGGCGAAAGAGGCGGGTGTCAAAGCCGATAGAGCCGACGAGATAATTGATACGGACATCTTTGCCACCAAAAGCAATGCAACATCAAATCGCATAAGCGCCAACGCTTCGGCGTCCAATGCCTATACTAGCCGTTTGAACTATGGCCTTAATGCCAGACAGTACAACGACACGCGGAGCGATACCGTGGGTAGTAAGACACTCATTGAGTCTCTCAAAGCACTTACTTCGTTTACGGGACCAAACGCCAATCCGGCTGCGGCTAAAAAAATCATGGGTAATGGCGTTGTTGCAAGCCAAATTATTAAGATGGCGTCGCTAGCAAGTGATGCTCCTCTCATGGAAGGCATTCTTAAAAACCCTTACGGCAACTGGATAAACAACGTTGATTCCCTCAGAGCGGCAAGACGATTTGCCACGTTCGCGCCAGTTGTGAAGGCTACAATGCAGCAACAAGGATTCTTGCAGGGAACAAAGATTATAAAATTTAGGGGCCACACTGAAAACAATCCCCAAGGAAAGCCTCAGCAGCTAGTAGAGTTGACCTTTCAAGGGCCAACTGCTGGCGGAAAAACAAAAACCTACGTGGGTTATGTCCGGCCAGAGAAGCTTTTTGAGCCAGCCGCAATGGCAAGCAATTTGTTTAGCAACGTCAATAGAGACCCTGTAGCAAAGCAGCGTCTTGTTCAGGCGTTTATGATGTCGGATGAGAAGGGCTTCAATATGGTCCTTAACAACGAAGTTCAAAGGATTGACGGCTTAATTTCTACTTACGGAAGTGACCGCAAATATCGGATAGAGGTTGCCAACCTAAGAGATAAAAAAGCACGACTTCTAAACGGTGATGCAGCAACGGCAGCGGACGTTGTCTTTAGCTCTCTTGGACGAATAGGTTCAGGCTCGTAATAAAATATCTGCGAAGATCGGATTAGAATAAATGCCTGAATATAAGTTTAGTTCTTTCGTAAATTGGGATGGTACTCAAAACGAAAGCCAGAACAAAACAAGTACAACGCAGAAGGCAGCACAGCAGAGCCGCCAGCCCGTCGATGAAAATATGGGTGGTTCTGCTATCGAGACTTTGCGTGCAAAGGCAAAAAAAGCTGATCAAAACGTCGCCAACATTCAAAGGTCGCGCAAGAACAGCCGCATCTTTGATGCAGTAGAAAGCTTTGGTGATTATCTTCCAATTTTTGAAAGCAACACTGAAAGGGTAAAGGCGGATCGCGCTGAGATTGAGACCGATATCCAAGATATCATTCGCTCGCGTGAAGAAATAAAGCGCAGCGGAGGCTACGGCAAAGGCGGCTATGGCGCTGCTGTAGAGCGTGGTCTTGGCAACCTGCAGTCAATGAAGGGCGGACTTGAGGCCGGTCTTGGTATTGCAGACGAAGGCAGTATTGGTGATATTCTTCAGGGCCGCGCTCGTGCGCAGGGCGCTGGTGCGCGTAATCAAGCAGAGCAAGAAGCCTACGAAAAGTTCCAAGCGGCTGATGGAATTATCGGCTCCGCAAAAGAAATCTTCACCAATTTTCGTTTACTGACAAACGTTGCAGTTGAAAGCTTGCCTTCATCTGTTCCATCTATGGTTGCTGGCGCCGTTGCTGGTGTCGGTGGTTTTGCGGTTGGCGGACCAAAAGGCGCACAGACGGGCGCGAGTATTGGTACTGGACTTGGCAGCTTTGTTACTGAGTACGGCAACACGATGCTGGAAACGTTTGCTGAGAACGGCGTGGACTTAGATGATCCTAATTCTATTAAGGCTGCACTCGCCGATAAAGAATTGATGTCAGACGCAAGATGGCGTGGCACTCGTCGTGGTATTGCGGTTGGTGCATTTGATGCAATGTCTGTGGCGCTTGCGGGTAAAATGGGTGGTGCGCCTGTTGCCAGAACCATCATCGGCGATACTGCAAAGGCAGGGCTTGCACGTAAGGCCACCGGCTTATTGGCGGCTGGCGCGGTAGAAACTGTTGGGCAAGGAACTCTTGGCGCAGCCGGTGAAGCAGCCGGTCAGTTGGCGGCAGATGGGCGGATCACAAGTCCACAGGACATTGTCGCTGAGTTTGCTGGCGAAATACCTTCCGGCGTTGTCGAGTCTATCGGTGGTACAGCGGTACGTCTTGGGGCAGACAGTGCCTCTAGTACTGCGGAGGACGATGAGCTTGCCTCTGCGCTTAGAGCAAGGGCCGCAGCCAATCCTGTAACGCAAGTTGCTGGTCAAATTGAAGGCCCGAACGTAGGCGAGATGCGTGATCTTGGAAGCGTGCGCGTTGCTGGTATGACCATGACGCCGACACAGGTTCTTGAGTTTGCGCAGAACAACCAGAGCCAGCCGCGCATTGCCGACATTCTGTCCCAACCCGTTTCAGACGTAACCAAAGTCGAGCAGGTTGCACGCATCCTAAACGAGCAGGAAGCTGCGCGTGTAGAGCCGGAAGCCGTGAGGCGTATTTCAAGTCTCGTCGGCGGTACTAACCCCACTAGCCAGAGCCGTCAGTTCATAACAGACGAACTCACTAAGATTGGTGATGAGGTTGTAGCGGCCAGCCCGACATTAAGTGCTATTCGCGATACCGTTGCCAGCGAAAGGGGCGGTAAGCAATTTGTCGGCACTCTGCGCGGCATTGTAGAGAATTACAGTCCGCCAGCACAACAGGGCGAAACCTTCTTTGCACGGCCAGAACGTGGCGGCGAAGGCAGCGTTGTCATGACGCCTGACCAGATTGCAGACGAAGCCAAGCGTGAGCGTGATGCGCAGGAAGCATTCCGTCTTGCTGGTGTCCGCCAGCAACGCTTTGACGAAGCCACAGGAACAGGCGCACAGCGCGAAGACTTGCGTGCCGGAGCACCCGACCCGCAAGCTCAGTTCTTCCTCAATCCAGAGGTCTACGGAGAAGCCTTTGGCGGTATCGCTGCTACCATTGTTGGTGCGGAAAACGGCATGGTCCGTATCCAATACGAGTCTCCTACAGAAACTGGACGTGACGGTCTGCCTGTCACTATCTCTGAGGAAGTTGAGCCTACTGCGATGTTTGACCGCGTCGTTCGTGGTACGCCACGTATGTCGCAGGAATTAGCAGGCGATGTCCGCACGCCGCGCAGAGGTACTGGCACAGACCTAAACCCACGTAACTCAGTAGATCGCACAAGCACACGCGCACTGGTTCCGACGCAGGACGCAGGACTGCCTGCCGTCATCTCGCCTACACGTATGACGGGCTTTGAAGCGAACACCGACCAGTTGCCTGTCGAGACGCAGAATGCTCAAGCAGACCAGCAAACTCAGCCAAACGTAGAAGGCATACTAGAAGCTCCGCCAGCGCCCCCTCAAGCCACGCAAGCAGCGTTGCCTGCTCCAGCGCCACAGCTAGCGTTACCTGCTCCTACTCCTGCGCCAGTACCGGCTGCAAAGAAAGAGACGCCGCCAGCGCCAAAGGCAGCAGAGCCTGCGGCTACAGAAGAAGATACTGTAGTTGAGGACGAAGAGGTCGATGTCGACAATGATCCGCGCATGGTTGAGCATAACCAACGGTTTGATGATGCTGTCGAGAGCATACAGGACACTGAGAACGCGACAGAGGTTCGTAAGCTTGCCAAGAAGCTGATCAGGGAAGGTGTCGTTGATGAAGATGCCTACGCCGATATAGACGAGAGAATGAAAGATGTCCCCCTAACAGAGCGTTGGGATGAGGGAATGTCGGCGCTTGAGGACGCAATAGAAGAGCAGAGAGACAACCTTGCCTCTGACATTGAAGAGGAAATCTACAGCGAAGCAGATGAGAAGGCTTCTGCAAAAGAAGCAGAAAGCACAGATGCGAAGCAGGATGTTCATAACGAACTGACTGATGCTGAGAAGGATGTACTTGCCGACCATTATGGGGAGCCGGAGTACAATGGCGCTGCCAAAACGCGCTTCATTGAAGACTTGGTCACCGCAGTTAACAAAGGTCTGCAGTCGGTAGACAAGAAGATCAGGGCCATCGTCAAGCGCATCTCGCTGTTGACCTTGTCTGCCGCTGTTGTCTTCAGCCCAATGTCGCTTACTGGCCCATCCATTTCGCAAGCCAGAGCGCAAGATATTGCCTACAACGAGACCCTACACCGCGCAGTTCCCGTTGCTGCCCGTGGCAAGATGTCTGTTGGGGCGCAGCGCGTTTACGAAACAATGGCTCCTGTTGCCACGCAAAACGGCAAGTCATTCTTCATTGCCGACAAACCTAATGGCATGATCCACGCATTTGCTGCAGACGGTTCTTACATGGCATCAGCGCCAAGCCTTTATGGCAAGGCGGCTGGCGATGTGCTGTCAAGAAGTAGCTCAAAAAAATCCATTGATGAGATGACGGATGCCGACAAAGTTACTCCCGCTGGCACATTTAAAATGCGTGCTGCGGAGCGCAGCGAGTATACTGGCGGTTATGTCTTGTTTTTTGATGATCCTAAGACAGGTATTGCTGTTGGTGCAGAAGCTGGCGGCACTGCAATTGTTGCCGTTCACTCTGTATACAACGAGACCGCCAGCGAAAACCGCGAAGGCCGTCTCGACACAGACACAGCCAACGATAACAAGATCAGCTTCGGCTGCATCAACACCTCTGAAGAGTTCTTCGTAGACAAAGTGCGTCCGAACATTGAGTCGTTCGATGGCGGCATGGTCTTTGTTATGCCTGACGATGTCAGCCAGACCGGCAAGTTATTTTCATCCAAGCAGCCGAAGGGTTCGCCTACAAATCCTTCAGCGCCAAGCCAGCCTGCCCTTCCGACTGAGGATGCTGCACGTCCAACGCGCAAAGAACCAGAGCGCCGTGTCGGTGACCAGAAGGACGGCAAGCCAGAAGAAGGAACTACGCAAGAGACCCGCTATTCGGGCCGCACTGATACGGCCACAGAAACCGAAGCTGAAACAGATACAGCACCCGCTGACATAGACTATGACGCCGTCATCAATGAGCGGCTGGACAAGATCGCTGCGCGTGGTGGGCAGGGACGCATTGTTGCCGCTCGCCTTCGCAGCCTATTAAAGCAGAACAACTACGACGCACGTCAACTGTACTATGCTTTCCAGATGGGGGACGTGGCCTCTCGTATTCTTCCGCAAAATTCGAAGGTCGACATCCTGTTTGTCCCATCGATGAAGGCGAGCAACGCCAACGCTGCCGCAGCTAGTGGCATTGATGTTGGCTCAGAAGCGGCTGGCTCATACGATGCATACGAGATCAGCCAGAATGGTTTCCGTGGCCTCATCACGCTTTCGCTGAGTGATAACCTTTTGGGTGTAGCGCGGGAAAACGCTGCGCATGAGGCGTTCCACGTCATTCAAGACATGCTGAAGGTCTATGACCGCCCTGCATACGATGCACTGCAAAAAACATTCCGCGACGGCATGACAATTAAGGACGTTGATCCAAGCATTCTGCGCAAGCTCAAGACACTGACCACCAACACTGACGGAACAAGCGTATATGACTCGCTTATAAACGACTTTGGCGACACCCCGCTTTCAAGTCTGGAAGCACAGGCGATTGCCTTTGGTGCGCTTGTTGATGCCAAAGATCGTGGGCAGAGCATGAAGGGTCTTAAGGCAAGCTTCATCCGCATCGTTGACGCTGTCAGCGGTATGGTCCGTGGCTTGGGTGCTATTCTTCGCAAGGACGGCGTAGCAACGCCAGCCGCTATCTTTGAAGGTTTTCGGTCTGGTAAGTCACAGGAGAGCCTCACTGAGGCCGCTCCTTTGGCTGGTGAAACTGGACGTACAGAAGAGCAGTATTCTGGTCGAAAGGAAAAGCCGCAGTACAGTCCGCCCAAAATTGGGAAGCAAAAAATTAAGGTTCCTTTGCGTGGGACTTCAACCATTCCGTTTCTCTATGACAACGGAGTGGATGAGGTAGAGCAAATGGGCGAAACCTCAATGGCTCTGAAAGATACCGTCAAAGCTATACAGGACCGCGCTCGCGCAAGCCTTCAAGAACGCTTTGGAATTGACCGGATCACTGGTCCGAATGAAGAGACGGATGCTTATTTGTCGCAAGCTATTGCGTCAGAAGCTGAGGCGGCTGTCTTAAAAGAGAGAGCCACTGGAAACCGATCAGCACTCGATTGGTACACAAGCGCAATCGAAAACGCCATTAACGAAGCATCTTCTATCTACCCAATGCTTGCTGATGACGATGCAGCAATGGCGCTTAACAACGCGCTTGGCTTTAGAAATAAGGAAGACGCTCGCGTTCTCTTCACTCTTGCGCTTTCTATTACGTCGCAGAACATGAAGGTTCGCGACAATGCTAGAGCAACTCTTGAGCAGTTCGATTACTTTTTAGAGAACGGCAAGTTTGATCCTTCGCGCTCATACGGAACAAAAGCCCCATCAATCTCTGGAAATCTGCGCCTAGCAAACTACATGCTGGAAAAAGTTTTTGCCGGAAACCCTGCGGACTTTGGCTCGTTTTTAAACACAGAGTTTACGGTCTCCCAACTTAACAACATTGCAAAAAACATTGGTGATCGCGAAGGCGTTGCACCATTCAAAATCAGTGGAGAGCAAGCATCTGAGACGGTGTACGGTTCAGCAATCTTTGGACCAAAGATCGGTAACGGTTTCTATCAGAACCTAAATCGGAACTTCTCGCCAGTAACAATCGACCTTTGGTTCATGCGCTTGTGGGGACGGTTAACTGGAACGCTTGTTGGCAAAGATGCCGCCATTGCAAAGCAAGCGCAGGGTCTTCGTGACGCCATAGCGGAAGATAACCATCCTACCGCAAAGGTTCCGGACGGTTATGCTGAAACCATAAACGATGTTACTGATGATGAAATGATTGGCGTAGCCGTTCAGATGGCGGCTGATTGGGAGCGTTCTTATAAGGCGCTGCAGAAACAAGGACTGACATCAAAGCAAATTACTAGTCAAAACCTAAAGCCCGAATGGGCCTTTAAGGCAGTCGCTCTTGCGGGTCAGCTAAAGCCTAACGATGCACCAACAAGCGGTGGGCAGCGTATATGGATACGTAACGTTGTTAAAAACGCCGTAGGAATACTGGCAAAGAATGGTTATAAAGTTACACCGGCAGATTTGCAGGCTCTTGTTTGGTATCCTGAAAAAGACCTTGTCAATCTAGCTAAGGAAGGGAAGCTTGAAGCTAGCCTCAATGTCTCCTATGATACCGCTTTCAAAGAACTATCTACTCAGAGGAATGAAAATGCCGAGACAACCAACACCAATGCAGGAGACGGAGCTAGCAACCGCTCTGCACGATCTGGAAATGTCGAAGCTGGGAGTTCCAGAAACGATGAGCAAGCAAACGGCTCTCGTGGTGAGGGAGCTTCTGAAGAAGCAGGGGATAAAGTTCGTCGGACGCTTTCTGGAGAAACCCGCCAAAAGCTAATTGATCGTGGGACCATGTACTCTGGTCGGCGCGGTGCAATTAAGTTTGATGCTTGGTTTGGCGATAGCAAGATTGTTGATGACAATGGCGAGCCTCTTGTCGTTTATCATGGGACGAACCAAGACATCGACTCTTTCAACGAGACCGTCGAAAGTAAAAACAATCGTGGGAACATAAAAGGTTTCTTCTTTAGCACATCAAAATCGATGGCTGACGGATACGGTCCAAACATAGTCTCAGCATACCTTAAAATGGAAAAGCCTTTCGTAGTTGGCAAAACAGACATTCCTCAAGAGATGCTCGATGAGTACCGTGTGCAGCTTATCAAAACCAACAGACAGCTAGATGCACAGTCTGATGCCAACTGGTTTGACCGTAAGGTAGCTGATCTTCGTAGTAACAAGAAGGTTAGCGGCACAGCCCTTAACGGGAACGGATCAGCGCATCAAGCGACGGTAAAGGCTGGCGGTTTTGACGGCATCATTGACGGGCATGAACACGCTGTGTTTACGCCGACACAGATTAAATCTGCGGAAGACAACAACGGCAACTTTGATCCGCAAGACCCGCGCATTAATTACTCTGGTCGCCGTGGTGCGCTAAGGGCAGGTCAAGGGCCAGCGGCTCTGCGTCCTGCTCCATCGTTTACGGCAGACAATTACAACTTTGGTGGCGCAGAGCCGACCCGCACTGATGACGTGATCTTCAAGCTGCAGGACAAGTTGATCGACCTTAAGCGCGTACAGGAGAGCATCACTGCCTCTGGCCGTCAGATCGATGACAAGGCCAATGTGTACCGTAACGAAGAGCTATACTATGGCCGCGCTGCAAAGCGGTCAAAGCAGTTCCTAAAGAAAGAACTGGCTCCTCTAATTGAGGACATGAAGTCTAAGGGCGTCAGCCTCAAGATGATCGATGAGTTTTTGCATGCGCGTCACGCGAAGGAGCGGAATGCTCAGATTGCCAAGATCAACGACCAAATGCCAGATGGCGGCTCCGGCCTGACCAATGCGCAAGTGGACTCGTATCTCAACGGCCTGCCTAATGCTCGTCGCCGTCAACTTGAGAACCTTGCCAATCGCGTAGACGCTATCATCGCCAACACGCAGAAGCTGATGGTTGAGTATGGTCTGGAGACGCAAGAGACCATCGACACTTGGAACAAGACCTATCAGAGCTATGTGCCACTGCAGCGCGAAGGCTTTGACGAAGCTGATGGCGCTGAAGGCAGCGGCAATGGCATGTCTGTTCGTGGTAGCTCGTCGCGCCGCGCACTTGGTTCCAGCCTTAGCGTAGTAGACATCCTTGCCAACGTTGCCATGCAGCGTGAGAGGGTCATCAGCCGTGGCGAGCGCAACCGTATCGGCAACTCGCTGGTAGCGATGGCGCTTCAGAACCCGAATGACTCTTTCTGGTATGTCATCGATCCAAAGAGTGCAGATGCGGCTAAGGCAAAGCAGAAGCTGATCGACTTTGGTATGACGCCGCCAGACGCTGACAACGTCATGGGATCGCCGACACAGCGGTACATTGATCCGAAAAGTGGTCGCGTAACCTACGCACCAAACTCACTATTCATGAACGCACCAAACGTGATGGCAACGCGCATCAATGGCGAAGACAAGTTCGTCATCTTCAATACGCGCAACCCACGCTCTAAGCGTTTGGTTGAGTCGTTGAAGGCTGTAGGCGCAGCGCAGCTTGGCCCGATAATGAACGGTTTTGGGAAGGTTACTCGTTACCTTGCCGCCATTAACACGCAGTACAACCCCGCCTTCGGCCTGTACAACTTAATGCGTGACTTGCAGGGTGCTGCACTTAACCTATCCACCACCCCTCTTGCCGGTAAGCAAAAGAGCGTTATTGCAAACGCGCTGCCTGCAACGATTGGTATGTACCGTGACCTTCGCGCAGAGCGGGGCGGTAAGACTGCTTCTACAAATTGGGCTGCTTTGGCAGAAGAGTTTGAGAATGAAGGCGGTAAGACCGGATACCGTGATCTATTTACGTCATCGACAGAACGCGCTGATGCAATCGAGAACGAACTAACCGGCGGAAGCAAGCTACGTCAGGTTGCGACCAAGACAGGTGGTCCTGTATTAAACTGGCTGTCCGACTTTAACGAGTCCATCGAAAATGGTGTGCGTCTGTCTGCCTATAAAGAAGGTCTCGACATGGGGCTTTCAAAGGCAGAGGCCGCAAGCGTAGCCAAGAACCTGACCGTTAACTTCAACCGTAAGGGTGCAGTGACGGCGCAGGCTGGGGCGCTCTACGCCTTCTTCAATGCCGCTGTCCAAGGTACTGCGCGTCTTGGTGAGACACTCACCGGACCAGCCGGTAAGAAGATCGTTATGGGCGGTCTCCTGTTAGGCGTGGCACAGGCCATTGCGCTATCAGCGGCTGGACTTGAAGACGAACCAGAGTGGCTGAAGGACAAGAACTTAATCATCCCGCTTGGCGGCGGTAAGTACGTTGCCTTCCCAATGCCGCTTGGCTTCCATGCTATCCCATCTATGAGCCGCAGGGCTGTTGAGTTTATGATGAGCGACAAGAGTGTTGGGGTACAAACTGTAGGATTGCTTGGCATGTTTGCAGACGCCTTCAACCCCATTGGGAATGCTGGCCTATCCGCTCAGACAATAGCCCCAACCTTTGCCGATCCGCTCGTCGCGCTTGGTGAGAATAGGGACTTTGCTGGCCGCGAAATTTACAGAGAAGATTTCAATAAGCTTGACCCGACATCAGGTCCAAGCCGAAACCGTGAGGGCGTCAGTGCGGTTGGTGCTGCTATCTCCACGGCCATCGACTATATGACCGGCGGCAATGGATACACTGCCGGTGCAATCAGTCCAACGGGTGATACAATCGACTACATCATTAGTCAGGCAACTGGTGGCGTTGGTCGTCTGGCGCTGAACACTATGTCTACCGCAGAGGCAGCGGTAACAGGTGAAGACCTCCCCAACTACAAGATACCTATCGTGGGCCGGATGATCGGTGACGCGAATGAGTCGGCGGCGGTATCAAAACGCTTCTATGAAGGCATTAAGGAAATGAACGGCCACAAGCGCACAGTTGAGGGCTTGGAAGACAATGGCAAGGATACGACCTCTTACTTCAAGGAGTATCCAGAGGCTGATTTCTACCAAGACGCGCAGAAGTACGAGAGCGACCTCAGCAAGTTGAACAAGGAGCGCCGCCTACTCAAAGAAGAGGGCGCTCCGAAATCAGAGATCGACGCCATTACCGAAGAGCGGCAGATGCTGATGAATGAGTTTAACCAGATCGTGGCAGACTATAAGAGGAAGGAATAAAAGAAGCCCCCAACCGTAAGGCTGAGGGCTTCTAAGATACACGGACTTCCAAAGTGTATCTCTTATAGCGTACCTATATTGTCGGCGACACCGCGCAGATGTTCTGTCGAGAGGTGGGCGTAGCGTTGAACCATCCGGTCATCAGACCAGCCGCCCATTTCTCGTACTGCGGCTGTGTGTGTACCCTTCTGAATATGCCATGATGCCCACGTATGGCGCAGATCATGCCAGCGAAAGTTATCGATACCGGCCCTCTTCAGCGCCTCTCTAAATGCACTCGTCCCGCTGCGGTGTACTGGCTTGCCGCCATATACAAAGACCCACTTCTCGTTGCGGTTCTTGGCGATAGACTTTTTGCTCAGTACTTCCCAAGCTGTGTCGTTCAGAGGGATCGACAGTGGCAGTCCTGTCTTGGCTCCGCTCTTGTGTTTTGTCGGCGGGATCGTAACCATCCGGTTGGCAAGGTCGACCTCATCCCACTCCAGTTCGCGCACGTTTGCATCGCGCAGTCCTGTCGAGAGAGCAAAGATCACTTTGTCCTTAAGGTGTGGAGGCAGTTCCGCCAGAAGGCGCTGTGCTTCTTCCTTCTCAATATAGCGAACGCGCTTGGGTTCCTCCATCCGCTTGATCTTGGGGAAGGTATCGATCCACCCCCATTCATCCCGCGCCACATTGAGGACGGCACGAAAGACTGTCAGGTATCTATTGACGGTAGATACACCCCTGTCTCTCATCAGCTCTTCGCGCATGTCAGACACCACACCTCTGGTGATGTCGGTCAGTTGCGTGTCTCCAAGTTTTTTTCCGCCAGCATCTAGGGCGGTTAGAACATCCACATAGTGGCGTTCCTGCTTCACCCATTTGCGGTGATCTCTACCCGCAAGCCATTTCTGTGACGCATCAGTCCAAGTCTTTTCCATAAAGCCTCCATTCTTAAGCTGTCTTTTTGATGGCGTTATCCCTAACCAGCTTGTAGTTTCGGGGAGCAGCAAAGCCTAAACGCGCAGACATAGCACTCTCTCCAGCACTCTGCTTCAGCACATCAACGAGAACAATCTGCAGGACATTGTCGAGTACATAGTCATCGTTAAGCGAAAGGCGCAGAATCTGTGTAGACCCATCTTTGCGCGTGATCGTCATGCTCACATGCATGCCGTCAGTAATCTCGTCGACGCGGATCGCATGATCAAACGTCTGCTCAAAGTCTTCGGTAAGAGACGTGCCTCCGTAGATAGCCGTCCCTTCCTTTCGAACCATTAGCAACATGCGCTAGCCTATAAATGAGGGGGTGGAGAGCCACCCCCCATTGGTTTAATTAGAATGGGCAATCGTCATCCAGATCAGCATGTACAGAATTCTGTACAGGTGCGGCGCTTGCCTTCTTTTTCCAAGCGCGGCCAGAGAAGAACTTTCCCTTCGCGCCGTCAATTACCTTCGCTTCGATTCCAAGCGTTTCGCCGGTATCCAGAAGGAAGCTTCCGGAGTAGACAGGGACACTTGCTTCATCCCAACCCTTCTCACGGTAAAAATTCTTACGCTCTTCGATGCGCTCATCGCTGTCGCGAAAGAGTGAAAACGTATTCGGCTTTGGTTCGTATGCCATCACTTGGGCCTTTCTTCATTGTAAATCTACCCGCCGCAGACGATCTAAGTGTGCAAGGTAGAGGGTTATAGCCTGCCGGATTACTCCAGCAATAGGCCGGTCTTCTGAGATTGACCTCTCGCAAAGAGCGCGATAAGTCGCATCATCAACAGTTGTTTGGACCAGACGATTCTGGCCTTCTTTTTTAGTTCTAGCCATTTTTATTCCTTAACGGGTGTTACGTTGTAACTAACGATAGGTTCCTTTCGAAAACCTTCTAGCGACTGACCGTTGCTTTCTAGCTGCGCCTCAACGCCAACAGCCATATATACAGCAGTGTGATCAACCGCACCCTTTTTCTCAACCCGTAAAACTTTGATCTTTCCTGTACGGAATGACCCAAATTCTTCACCCAACTCCTTCTTAAGAGTATCAAATTCATTTTTAAGAGGAACGATGCCCTTCTCAGCTTCTTTAATCTGGAGGTAGAGTTCAGACATTCGATCCGCCCGCACATCCTTAATCAGAGAAAGTTCATTTTGAAGGAACGGCCTTGCCTTCTCTTCATCTGCGACGATCTCAAGATACTCTTTGTGAAAAGCTTCGAAGATCGGAAGGTTCTTTTCAAACCAACCGTCCTCACGTTCCAGCCGTTCCAGAAGGTAGACTTCTTCGCTAATGTAGCAGACGAAATCCATCCATTGTAGGTCACACACCGCCATCACATGCTGGCACTGCGCGTAGTAAGATGGCTTCTCATGAACGGAGTATGGAGCCTTAGCCCAATACGGACACTTAATCTCAAGACCGCCTTCGATCCCAATCAAGCCATCCGGACTAGCCCCAAGCCACGGGTAGTCATCGTGCATAATGATGCCGGTCTCAAAGACTTTGTTGCCCGTTATCTTCTCATAGAAGGCACAAGCAACTGGTTCCATGCGTTCACCGTGATTGGTGGCGGCGTTGCCGTTGAATTCTTTTTCCGCGCCAAATGTTTCGCGAACCATGTCTCGCATAACTTCGTTGGCAGTCTGGTAGGGATTGACACCAATGATCGATCCTACACGGCTTCCGGTAATGACACCGATACGAGCCTTAAACCATGCCTCTGATTTTTGCGGGGCGGCGTTCACGCCAATTTCGCTTTCATCATATCCTTGGCAGTCGTAAACGCAGCAAGCATTGGCGCATCACTGCGGTTCTTCGCGTACTTGGATGCCTTGGCATATGCAGCCTTTAATTCGTCAACCGTCCTAGCGTCAGAAATCAACTTTATAAGAGCGTCTTGGTCATCCAGCGCCGTGTTGGGCGTTGCCTCTTCTGTTTTTGGCGGCGTCTTAGCTGCATCCGGCAAGTCTTCACCTGCATATATGTAGTGACCTAAACCAAACAGCGACATCGCTTTTACCAAGCAACGCATCTTCGTATCGTTAAGTGCGCGTGCATCTGGATTTTTAATGGCGGCATTGCGGTGATCCATGACCGGCAACCACATAGTGCGTGTAATGCCGTTGATGCTGAGGATGCATCGAACTTCGCATGAACGGTCAGTCATCTCAAAAACTTCGTTGCCAGAGTCCGTCCGTTCAAAGACAAAATGGCTGTTAGGGAAATTGTCCATGAGGACACCCCAAGCCCATGCCCAAGACAGGTAGTTGTGACCTGCTTTCTTCTCGACATTATCGTTGACGTTTATTGCGGAGAGCGTCTGCCAAATCTGCTTGGCGCGTTCTTCTGGCAAGGCATCAAAGGTGTTGATGCTGCTGCTAATCGTAGTTTCTAATCCCATGTCCATCTCCGTATTGATACCGCACGTTACCACCCAAAAGATTAGACACAAGCGATACATAAAAATGCGTTTAATTAAATTAGGCTTTGTGTCTTTTGAGTCACAGAAAACTAGCTGGTCTTAATTAAGAACACAAGTAGAACATGGGCGTTCCGTAGCGTTAACTTACATTCTGGCACAAATAATGACATTACGGAATGTTTATGCAGATAATAAAAAATAAAATTGTTCAAATACTGAGTGTTCTCTCTTGCGTAAAAATAATTGTAGTGGCAGTATCTATGCCAGAAGACGGCTAGGGTAGCCCCCGAAGAGCCGCGTTCGCCCAAGCGATGAATCCCTTCTTCGCGTGGTCTGCCGTCTTCAAATTGGGCGAACATGTACGGGGACTATTTTTTATGGATACTAGTAGTACGGTTTCACCGCACCAAGGTGGCTACGTTTTAATTTATCGGCAGCTTTTGCAGAACCCAATATTCAGAACAGATGCTGAGGCGATGGCTTTTGCGTTGCTGGTTATGAAGGCATCGTGGAAAGACGTTAAGGTCCGTTACAAAGACAAGATCATAAGCCTTCAACGTGGACAGGTTGCTATCTCTTCACGAGACCTAGCCGAGCGTCTTGAGCGCAATAAAGATTGGGCAAATCGCTTCTTCAAACGCCTCAGCGACTGCGACATGGTGCGAGTCACCAGTGCGACAGGGGTTAACGTCGTAACTATATGTAATTACGACAGTTATCAGGGTGCTTGCGACACGGGTGCGACAGCACCGCGACAGGACCGCGACACGAGTGATCCACAGAACAATAAAAGGAATAAAGATAATAAAATAAATAAACTTAATACTACTACTGCGCGTGGGACGCGCTTACCCAAAGATTGGATACTTTCGGAAGAGTTTGTGGAGTTCGCCAAGAAAGAACTTAACTGGACTGATGCAGATGTAGCTGCGGAAGCAAATGAATTTCGCGACTACTGGATTGCACAGCCAGCATCAAAGGGCGTAAAGAACGATTGGTTTGCCACATGGCGCAATTGGGTTCGTCGCAGCTACCGCAAGCCATCTAGTGCTGGCGAAGCTGACTATCCCACGCCGCCTGAATTCAAAGACCGCAAGAAATATCTGGATTGGTACTGCTCGCAGTGGGCTGGATACAACTGGTCTGCGCTTATGGCTGGATCAGACGAAGACAAAGCCTACGCAGCCAAGACCCGCAAGCAGGTCTCTGTGCTGCGCAAAGAACTGAAGGAGATCGCAAATGGACCTGCGTGAACTTTCAGAGAAGCTGAACAGCAACATGCTGGCAAGCCTTCGCCACATTTTTCCGGCTGGCATCAGAAACGGCGCTGAGTACTGTGTCGGTGGTTTAAGTGGCGAGAAGGGTCAATCCCTGCGCGTCCATATGTCTGGCCCGAAGGCTGGTGTGTGGAGCGACTTCTCCACCGGAGAGAGTGGCGGCGACCTGATCGATCTATGGAGGTCAGCGAAGAACCAGACGCTGATTGAGGCGATGGACGAAGTACGTGCTTGGCTTGGGGTAGAGCGCCCGAAGCTGGTCACACCCAAGAAGGAGTACCAGCCACCGCTAAAACCCCAAAATGTCCGTAAGGTTGAGGCTACTCCGGTGGAGCAGTTCTTGTTAGAAAAACGACATCTTATTTCTAACACCTTGCAAGCATTTCGCATCGCTGCGGAAGGATCACGGGTCTTTTTCCCGTTCATTGATCCGCACGGTGAAACCAAGATGATCAAGTTCCGCGACATCCACGACAAGAAAAAGCAGGGGCCAACATCAGCCGGACAGATGCCGACCCTTTTTGGCTGGCAAGCTGTTGATCCAAATACACGCGAGATATGGATCACTGAAGGTGAGTTCGACGCGATGGCTGGCTACCAGATGGGTGTGTCGGCCATGTCTGTTCCCTTTGGCGGGGGAGGGGGAGCCAAGCAGCAATGGATAGAGAACGAGTTCGACAATCTCGACCGTTTTGAGACCATCATCCTTGCCCTAGATATGGACGATGAGGGTGAACTGGCTGCGCGGGAGATTGCAGAGCGCCTTGGCATTCACCGCTGCTTACGTGTGTCGCTCCCCTTCAAAGACCTAAACGAATGCTTGGTTGAAGGCGCAGACATTCAGACGATCCGCGACACGGCGGCTGGCTATGATCCTCAAGAACTGCGCAGTGCTGTCGACTACCGCGAAGACATCTTGAAGGAACTGTTCGCCAGCGAAGAGGATACTCGTGGCTTTGCCCCGCTGGTCGGTACGTTGAGCGATACGCTGCGGTTCAGAGATGCCGAACTCGTCATCCTCAATGGCATCAACGGCCACGGTAAGAGCCAGTTGGCAGGGCAGTTCGCGCTCGATGCAATGGCGCAGGGAAAGCGCGTGTGTATCGCATCTATGGAGATGCCAGCACGCCGGTTACTCACGAGACTGACACGACAAGCGGCTGGTATTCCAAGCGGTGATCCCACTGTTGCTTATGCCAATGCGTGTATTGATTTCTACGCCAACAAGCTGTGGCTGTTCGATCTTGTCGGCACGGCCAAAACCACGCGCATGCTGGAGGTGTTTCAGTATGCCCGTAAGCGGTACGGCATAGACATTTTTATCATAGATAACATGACCAAGTGCGGGATCGATGATGACGATTACTCAGCACAGAAGCGGTTCATGGAAGAATTGTGCGACTTTAAAAACGTGACGGGAACGACTGTGTTTTTAGTGACGCACTCACGCAAGGGCGAGAGCGAAGAGACACCGACAGGGAAGATGGATGTGAAGGGTTCAGGGTCGATCACCGACCTTGCCGACACTGTCCTTACGATCTGGCGGAACAAGAAGAAGGAACGCGAGATAGGCGAAGTTGAGGTGGATGAAGAGATTCCGATTGAGCTTTTGGCAACGCCGGACTCCCGCCTCATCTGTAGCAAACAGCGCAATGGGGAATGGGAAGGACAGATCGGAACCTATTGGGGTGGCAAATCGATGCAATTCATCGGGCGCTACTCAGAGCAGCCGCGCAAGTACGTCCAGTACTCAAGCCCCGCAGTTGAGATGGAAGAGGAATTTATATGAGTGACAATGTAATTAACTTTCCGAATGCGGACATCGCCTACGGCCACATAGAGCCGACTACGGTGTTGCAAAGCGCAATAGAGCGGGAGCTTGACACCGTGCTTGTCCTTGGTTGGGCAAAGGATGGTGGCCTGTACATGGCGAGTAGCGAAGGGTCTCTCGCAGAGAATATCACAATGCTTGAACTGGCAAAGTTCGAACACATCGGGATGCTTCTACAAAATGACTGAAGAAAACTTTGCACAAGCCATCCGTGAGGTGGCCGTCATGTTGCGTGATGCTGAGTACGCCGTTGCCAAGACAGAGGCAGACGTAAAGCGGATCGTGGCAAAAGCCATGTTTGAAGGCGAGATGAAAGGCAACAAGAGTGCCGCTGCCCAAGTGCGTTACGCTGACGAAAGCGATGCTGTGTACGCAGCACGGCTGGCACACGGCGTGGCAAAGGGCGAGCAAGCGTTCGCCAAGGCCGAATTGAAGGCGCGAGAGATTGCGTTTGAACACTGGCGCACGAAAGCAGCGACACTGAGGATGGAGCGAAAGGTGTACAGCGCGTGAAGGGGCGCACGCCTACAGCAGCGGAGAAACGGTGGATGGATGCCGTTGCTCAAGTTGGCTGCATAGCTTGCAAAAGCTTGGGCGTGTACCAGCCGGAGATTTCACTGCACCACATCGAAGGACGGACAAAGGAGGGAGCGCACTTTAAGACGCTGCCGCTTTGCTACCCGCATCATCAGGGCGGTGATCCAAGAGGGCCATTCACAAGTGTGCATCCTTGGAAGCAAAGGTTCGAAGAAATGTTTGGAACGCAAGAGGATCTGCTGGCGAAGTGCCGTACTCTCGTTGGAGAAAATGATAATGGATGACTACAGCAATATGCTCAACCGCAACGAGCGGACGTACATGAACCTTAATGACAAGCAAAAAAAAGCCTACTGGATGGGTGACCCCGAAAAATTGGCGGGAAAAAACCAGAAGCCAACAAACCCGAAGGATGCTGTCGGTGTAAAGAAGGCTCCCATGAGTACCGTATCATCAGCCGTACTGGCAGAGGTAGGGGTAGCAATGCTTGAAGGCGCACTGAAGTATGGTCGCCACAACTACAGAGGTGTCGGCGTAAGGGCATCTGTCTATTACGACGCAACGATCCGCCACATGTTTAGCTGGTGGGAGGGTGAAGACAAAGACCCTGACAGCGGCATGAGCCACATCACCAAAGCTATTGCTAGCTTGGTCGTGCTGCGTGACGCCATGATCCAGAGCAAGGTAGAGGATGACCGGCCCCCACGCTCAGTAGATTTCTACGCTGGCTTAAACGAGAAAGCTGCAAAGCTGATCGATCAGTACGGGAGCGTGCAGCCATATCACTACACGATAGCGAACGATGAGTAAGCAGTCGAAGATAGACAGCTTCATGGAGACGGTGACCAACACCGCCATCGGTTTCGTGATCTCGCTGATCACATGGGTGTTCGTTGCAGATGCATACGACATTCCGGTCACATGGGGACAGAACTTAGGCATCACCGCCATCTTCACCGTGGTCTCTGTAGTCAGGGGCTACATTCTGCGCCGCGCCTTCAATGGCCGTTCAGTCTGGCAGACAATTAGGAGTAAATTATATGGGTAAAATGAGCCGCACAAAAGGTGCTGTCTATGAGCGCGAACTGGTCAACCAAGCCAAGGAATTCGGCCTGTTTGCGCAGCGTGTACCGTTGTCTGGAGCCACGACTTATGCTAAGGGAGACGTAGAAATAACGCCTACTTTCAGTGAGAAGCCGTGGGTGTTCGAAGCCAAGCGCAGGAAGGAGCTTCCGGCGTGGTTGCTTGAAGCTTTGGGTGAGAATGCTGGCCTGATCTTACGCGCAGATAACGAGAAATCTGTAGCCATCATCCCGCTCACAACACTGTTGGAGTTGATGCAGTAAGTGAAGCCTACAAAGAAAACTACACCGCTCCAGACTGTGGTGTGGGCAGAGACGGCCTCCAAGCAAGGACGCCATCACGAAAGGATGCAGTGGATTGACAAGAATGTTCCAGAAAGCTTCCGCGCTTTGGTCAGAGATCACATGGTCTCTTTTCTTGCAGGAATTGCGTATGCGCTACCAACTAAGGAAATGCGCAGAGAATTTATCGACGACATTCCGCTTGATTGCGATCCTCCTTGGTCGCGTTCGCTAGTAGAAAATTATGTATTATTGATATGGAAAACCCAACGCAAAATGGCCGCATAACTTACGAGAATGAAGCCACGCTTCTAACAGAGCGGCTGGCTATCACTGAGGTTGCGGCTCTGTGGACGGTGTCGGTGGTCAAGCTGCCGCGCAAGTACTCCGCTGACTTTGCTCTAATCAGAGAAGGTTGCGGTGAAAGAAAGGTTGTGGCTTGGGCTGAGTTCAAGAGCCGCACAAATCCCATCGATAAGTACAAGAACTACCAAGTGTCGCTCCACAAGTACATGCGGATGACCTCCCTTGCAACGGAGACAGGGATCATGTCCCTACTCATCGTCCAGTGGACAGATTGCACGGGCTATATTCAACTCCCAACCCCTGTGAATGTAGTCTTTGGTGGGACTATGAACCGTGGAGATTGGGAGGATAAAGAGCCAATGGTAGAGATACCTAACTCAATGTTTAAGATCATATCCAGAAAGTGATGCGATTGGGAGAGGCCGAAACCCCTCCCTTCGTTTAAGCTGCGTCTAGTGTTTGTGCGCCGACAATCTCGCAACTGCTGCCGGAGCATGCCAGTTCGCGAGTGCCTTCGACTGTGTCGATGCCCTTCTCGTAGTAACCAAGATCAGCCCAATCGATTGCGGCTGGCATTGCTGCCAACATCTCTTCGTACTTTTCGGCTGTGATGGTTTCATACGGCATCTGCGTGTAGGTGCTGTCGCCCTCAAAGTGAGGCAAGAACGACAGGCCAGTGATATCATCGAAGTGATCGTACACAGAGCCACCCACTGAAGGCCACTCGTGTTCTTTGATGCTTATCGTGCAGGACACAGCATGCTCAGACCAGTGCGTGTTGTATGTACGCACCAGATCAAGATGCTCCAGCGCAGTCACATTGTCGCGAGTGACCGTGCCTTCACCCAGCTTCACCGGAAACGCAAAGACAGTCATGCCCTGTGGCTTAGTCGAGTGAGGCTCACTTGGAATGCCAGCATCCGACATGAACGTGGTGATGGGGTCTTTGTTGTCGCCCGTCACGCGCCGGATGTAGTAGGGCGCATGCCCTTGGTGGATACCGCTTGGGCTGTTCACTAACTGAGACACTGTGCCGGATGGCTTGACGGTGGTCACCGCAGCCGAAGGGTTGATGCCTATGTCGTTGGCCTCCAGACGATTGGCTTTGATAGCCACGGCCTTCAGCTTCTCCAAGTTCGCACCCAGCTTTTCCAAGCCACCTTCACCACGCATCAGTGCGTTGTCGTATATGCCAGTTAGGGACACACCAAGCAGACGCTCTTCCTCTGCGTTTCGACGCCACTCTGGCTCGACAAAGTTAAAGCGGGTGAGGGTAGACTGCCATGTGCCAAGGATTGACGCGAGACGTACTTTCTCTTTCAGATCGTTCATCCCGTCATGCTCACGCACCACAGCCTCAGTCAGGTTGCAGAAACCACGGGGACGCAAGATGATCTCGCCGCATGGGTTCGTACCAAAGTCATAACGGTGGTCACGCCGACCAAGCCGCAGGATTTTATTGATGGCTCCCTCACGATTGAAGATGCCACGCTCACCGGAGCGGGAACGATAAAGGGCCAACCACTCATCCATGAACTGGCCTACCTCTGGCTTCTCTGTGTAGGCGGCAGAGTTATTGGCTAGGGCAAGGTAAGGCTTCTCCATCCACCAATTGCCTGACTTGGCATCGCGCATGCGCTGGTCGGAGAGGTTCGACAGGCTGATCTCAGCGGATCGGCGGACACCACCAACGACAACGATCTCACCTACTTTGCAGATGATCTCATGTATCTCGATGCTGTTCAGCTTACGCCCACACGCATTACGCATGGTGCGGATCGTGAATTCGAATAGGTCGCGCAGAGGATCAGGGCCAGAGGCGCGGCCACCGAAGACCTTCAAGCGTTCACCAGCCGGACGAATCTGGCTGTAGTCCACGTTGGGGATCGTACCCGCATACAAGCAAGTGATCAGTGTGTGATAAGCTTCAGCCCAACCAAGCTTGCT
>Ga0181356_1000266_pt1 | contig 22161 bp, 25 predicted proteins | sample Fa13VDMM110SN_FD_130104 | JGI IMG/M metagenome (GOLD analysis project Ga0181356, IMG submission 130104) | Freshwater viral communities from Lake Michigan, USA - Fa13.VD.MM110.S.N | ecosystem: Environmental > Aquatic > Freshwater > Lake | place: USA: Michigan | collected 2013-09-24 | reverse complement strand
TTTGTTTTTTCCTTTATAAAAATTTTTATCTCGAGTAAATGAAATAGCGGGTTGTTCTTTAAAAGTATCTGTAAGATATCCTTTAAGAAAATCTTGGGATATTATATTTAAACTTCCTACAAGATCTGTCCAATGGTATAAAAGACCTACTTGCTTGCCTTCATTTAATAAATCTGTTAATTTAGGAAACTCTAAAAACCCACCCATAGTTTAATAATTTTTTAATAAATATAGCCCCTCTGTGAGGGGCATATTTGAATCAATTAATTCGCAGATACTGCGCTGTTTTTCGCACGTCTTCGAGCGAGAGTGTACATAGCATCGGCTAATGCATCATTTACTTTTCTTTCACCATTTTTTACATAATTGATGAAACGAGGTGTGTAACCTGTGGTTTCTGCTAAACGATTTGTGTCGTCTTTACGCTCGCGAGCATTGTAGAATGCTAACTTTGCAGTGCGGTTTAGTTTGGTCTTTGCCATAACGATTAATTTAGAGTTAATAATAGTGGAGGTGAGGAGAGTCGAACTCCTGTCCAGACTGCGTTAGTCAATACAATTTATACAGCTTATGTAATACAGTTTTAAAGTTGGAGTATCATTCAACTGGGGCTAACTATTAAGCTAGCGAAACCACCACTCTGTTTAATCTAACAAAGAAATCTTGTTTAATTTAGGCTGCTACAGCAACTTCTTCTCTCAATAGAGAGAATACTTTGTTCATGTTAGCTTCGATTTGTGCGTTGTCTCCTAGAGATACTACACGAGAATTGTTTTTGCCATTTATTAATTTCACCTTAGTTTACAGTTATCTCTCTGGCTGATTGTATTAATTAGTTGTAATCTGTCAAAACCAGACACCCCCGTTTTGCAATAAATAGTAGTCAGGACAGGATTCGAACCTGCTTTCTCCCTTACGATCGGTGCGTCTCCAATACGCCACCTGACTATTGTAAATTACTTTACTTTTATAGGAACTTCTACTGTAGTATCTGCTGCTGTAGTGTCTACTTTTACTGAGTCAACTTGAACTGCTGTTGAATCTACTGTTGTTGTTTCAGTTGCTTTTACTTGTTTGCAGCTTGTTACTGTAATTGCCATGATAATGACTAATGCTAAAAATACTTTTTTCATTTTGGTTTTTATTTGTTAATTAATATGTTCTTGTTTCTACCCACATTGACTTTGTCTCAGTTGGTTTACTATAATTATTTAATACTTTTGTTACTTCAGCTACTACATGTTCCCATGTTACTGGTCCTGTTTCGTCTGCGTAAGGAGCTGGATCTTTTCTTCCTAATTTAATAAATGCTTCTACTCTTTCAACTGATGAAGCTGATTTATAATCTGAGAACCATTTACCTCCTTTAAAAGCATGAGTTTCATATGGGATAAAGATTGGCTTATAAGAGGTGTTAGTTCTTTTATAAACTTCATCAAAATCTAATGCTAATTCTTTACATAATACTTCTCCATCTTGTAGAATAGTAAATTTATCTCCTTCTAAATAAGGTGTGAAATAACCTACTCTTTCTGCTTCCCAATTTCCAATTCTAAAGGCTGCATCATCTGCATCTCTAAATTCTTGTCTACAATCTGGATAAATTGCATGATCTCCGGCATGAATACCTAAAGCAATATCACAATTCTCTCCTGTTCTATTTGCAACTGATAAAGCTACTGCTTGAGTAATAGAAGCAAATATTTTGTTTCTGTTAGGAACAACGGTTGCTTTCATATTATCTTCTGCATAGTGACCTTCCGGTACTTCTTCACCTCCTGTTACTAGAGCTGAATCTAGTAAATCAACTAATCCGTTTAATTGAATTTGGCGGTAAGTTACAAAAGTCTGTTCCCAACCTGTTCCTCTAGTTGGCAGAAAGTTATTAATATAATTTACTAATGATTGAGCTCTTTCTAGCTCTACTCTATGTTTTTGACCATAGTCAAAGCTTATGGCCGTAACTGTGTCATACTCTTTTAGACATCTAAGTAATAATGTACTTGAGTCCATACCACCTGAAAGTGAAACTACAACATGTTTCTTATTTTTGTTCTCCTTCATAAACTTTTTGTTTAAAATATTCATCTAAAAATTCTCTACGATATAGTTTTACATTTCCTGTGTATTTAGAATTTGAAACATATTGTTCTTTAATAGTTTCGTGTAGAGCTACTGCTGTAGTAGCTACTTCTTTTCCCAATTCACTTCCAGCGGCATACCCTAAATACTCATAAAGAGACATCATAAACGGTTTTAATTCTTGGTTTTCCATAACTTTAATTTTAATTTTGATTTAATATACGTAAAATATCCTATTCCTCCAACAATAAATGGAGAACAATTTAATAGACTAACATGACCTTCACCACATAATCCTAAACTATGTTTTATGATCTCAATCATGATTACCTTGCTCCTTGTTGTTTATAATAATCTCCTTTAGAGAATTTTGTAGACTGTTTTTCTACTTTAGACTTTTTGGATTGTCCTAATGTAGGTAACCATATCATTAATTGCTCGTACTTGCTTTTTGAAGATGTTTTACTCATAACTTTATTTTTGTTTTATTTATTACAGAATCTTTTAAATCTCTCTACATTAAATTTAATATCTTCTAATTGCTTTTCCAAATCTTTTTCCATAAACTCTTCAATTTTATTTGATGGTTTTTCTAATAATCCAATCTCATCATATTTAATACCTAAAGCACCACATATGATTGGGTTTGAAGTATCAACTGAATCAATTATTCCGGGCGCCCAGTTATCTCTATAGTGAGTAAATTCTTGAGGTACTGAGCATCCTAATAAGTGGATGTAGTGATGCGATTTGATTAGATTTTCATTCTTCATGTTCTCTAAAAGTAATACTCTACCAACAGCTTGATTTGCTATTAAATTTTCTGTAGGGCATAGTTCATGATATAATACTGAAGAGTGATTAAATGCGAAGTGAGTATAACCTAGATCAACACATTGTTGATACAATTGGTGCATCTCACTCATAGTTGTACCCTGCATTACTACCATTAAATTAGTACGTTCAGGTAACTCATATTGTACCCAATGTTTAGCATTTTTAGCCGTTATTGCTTTGTTATTCCACTCATCAGGGACAATAAAGATATCTGGTTGGATAAGGTTAATTTTTTCTAGTAAATCTTGAGTAGTATGTGTTACTCCTTCAAATAATCCATTATCCATGATAATGAATCTCTCTCGTTCTCTAGAATCTAAGAAATATTGTCTATAATCGGCATGTTTATCAAGTAAGTGAGGTAAACAATATTCATAATCGTTCCAACCCATACTATATTCTAGTAGGCTAAGCGGTAATTCGTGTGATATTTTCATTATCCAATAAATGTTTTTAATGCGTCCGCACTCATATTTCCACTTTGTTTTCTTATAGTACCATTTGCTTCAACTACTACTGTAGTAGGAACGTTTCTAATCCCATTCTCCATGATTGATTGATGTCCTGAATCAACATCAACTGTTTCAAATTGTATTCCTGGTGTTTCTGCTGCTACTTTATCAAATGTAGGAGCAAATATTTTACATGGTCCACACCATGATGCTGTGTATCTAATTACTTTTTTCATATTCTTTATTTATTTTATCTACATTTATTTTATCTACATTTATTTTATCTACATTTATTTTAACACGGCCTGATGTAATACTATCCATAACATTCATGCATTCTTTCCAATTTTTACAATCACTTAAATTGACTGTAATTAAACTTCTCTGTTTCATTTTCCTCTTATTTGTTTTATGTACCTTTCTACTGCTAAAATTTTTACTCTTAAACCTGCTTTAGTGTTTACTACTTTAAGTAAAAACTCATGAAACTCATCCATTGTTAGATTAGGTTTACTCTCCGTATATTGCTGAATTTTTTCCGTGTTCTCTAAATTCTACGCTTACTACTCTTGCTCTGTTATTCGTTTCAATTGTAATGAATTCAGATACTTTATTATAAATGTATTCTGCAAATTTTTCTGCTCCTGTAGCTGGTACAACTCTTAGTTGAACTACTCCAAATTTATCCATATCCATAGCTGTCTTTAGAAAAGGATCATCTTCTGCAATAATGTAGGTATGATCAAACATATAATCCATCCATTCTTTTGGATTCTTACCATCAATCTTATTTTTAGCCCTTTTCATTCCTCCAAAGTCCCACACCCAGTTTCTTTCATCTAGATCTCCTTCAAAAGTAATTTTAAAAGAAATACCATAACCATGCAAAAAGCTACAATGAGTATCTTTTGCTCGCCATTGACGAAATACTGTAGAGTACCCATCAAATACTTTTGTTGATTGAAATTTCATAATATTATAACTTATTTATATTTATTTTTGATATTTGTTCTACTAACTCATCAAATAATTCAGATAAGCGAGATCCATATTGATTAACAGCTTCAGGATTATTTTCTACTTTAGCTTTAATTTCTGTTAATTCGGCCTCAACGGTTTTAAGATATTCATTTATTTCTTCCATAATAGTAAATATATAATTTAATTTTTAAATTTCCAAATAAGTATAAGAGCTTGTTTAACCCTCACAACTTACACAATCCACCTGGCGTGATCCTAAATCACCTTTAATTACTGAATCTGTTCTTAGGTAATATAATGTTTTTATTCCCAGTTTCCAAGCTTCTATATGAACTTGATTAATCCATTTAGGAGAATCTTGAGGATCAAATGATAAATTTAAAGATTGTGTTTGATCTAAATATCTTTGTCTAATCGCTGCTTGTCTAACTAATTCTAACTGGTTGATTTCGGGAAATGTTAAGAATAGCTCTTTTTCATCTGGGGTTAATATATTATCTGGGAGGTTAAGTACGGAACCGTTATCTCTAAGCATTTGATCCCACCATTTATCTTTGTTTTCACTTTTAGATTCTAACAATGTTTCTAATACTTTATTTTTACGAATAAATGTACCTTTAGCGCCATTAAATGTGTAAATATTTGCGGGTAACGGCTCGATTCCTGCAGAAATACCGCCTGTTATGACACTATTAGAGACTGTTGGAGCTATCGCAAGTAAATGCGTATTACGCATACCAGTTCCACGACACCATACTGGTTCTCCATATTCTACTGCTAATTGTCGTGATGCAGCTTCAGCTTCAATTTTAATTTTGCTAAATATGTTATGTGTGTGCGCTGTAGAGGCAATTGAATTAAATGGTAATCCTTTTTGTTGAAGGAATGTATGCCAACCCATCACACCTAATCCTAAAGCTCTACCTTTTTTAGCATGATTATATGTTCTAATCATACTTTCTTTACCACTAGTTTTATCAATAAATTCTTGCATTACACCATCTAAGAAGTAAATAGACGTTTGAATAGTGTCTGTATCTTTCCATTCATCATATTTAGCTAAATTTAATGAAGATAAACAGCATATGAATGAATGTTCTTCATCAGTATGTAATGTAATCTCTGTGCATATGTTTGTCATAGACACATCTAGATTATTCATCAGGTATGAAATTGGGTTTGTTTTGTTTACATTATCTTTAAACATAATGTAAGGTTCACCAGTTTCCATTCTTGCTTTTAGAATTTTAGTCCAACGCTCCATGGCTACTTGGTCTCTTGCTTCTAATTTTCTCATAAAGACATCATCTATAACAACACATTGATGTAAATTTAAACACTGTCTGTTAGGATCACCCTTAGCGCGACGAATTTCTAAAAATTCATCAATATCAAAATGGTTAATATCTAAATTAACAGAAGCAGCACCTCTACGTACAGATCCTTGATTTGTAGCTATAATAGTTGAATCGTAAATTTTAGCCCACGGTACTACACCTTCAGATTTGCCATTTCCTTTAATTTCTGTACCTCTACCTCTAATTCTAGATAAACTAATACCAACTCCACCTCCTACTGAGGTTAGTTTCATTAATTCAGCATTAGTTAAGCCAATACCTCTAATTGAGTCTGGGGTGTCAATTCCAAAGCATGAAATTGGTAACCCTCTACTAGTACCCATATTGGATAATACAGGAGAAGCAAGTCCTAACCACCCATTCCAAAGAATTTTAAAGAATTTATTCTCTAAATCAGGTCTATTTAATCTAGTTGAAGCCGCTACAGCTACTCTTCGATAAGCTTTTTTAGGTGTTTCTCCAGGTAGCAAGTACCCCTTGCTAATTGTAGCTAATGAAATTTCGTCGAAATACTCAGGGTAATCCTTACCCCTCTCCCACTGTGTGTAGTCGATAGTTAAATTGTTGTCCATATGAATTTTTAAAATAAATCGTTTGCGTCCCAGTTTTGGACTCCTTTTGAATAATTAGTTACTCGATTGGCAAAGAAATCAGTATGTTGTTTTCCTGCTGATAAACTATCAAACCATTTCATTCTCTTGATTGAAGCATCATCAATCCCATTAACAACGGGCTCATAACCTAAATCTTGCATTTTTGTATTAACTCTATATTTAATAAAGCTAACTAAATCATATTTTGAACAACCATCTAAATCACCCATTTCATAAACTTTATCAATAAAATCTAATTCTAATTTTAATGATAATAAAGCAGCTTGTTTAATTGCTTCTTTTAACTCAGGAGTATTTAATTCAGGTTTTTCACTTAATAATTGTCTAAATAACCAACATCCTGCCTCTGAGTGTAAAGATTCGTCACGAATCGACCATTCTACAATTTGTCCTACACCTTTTAATAAATTTCTTAGTTTAAATGAAAGTAGAATAGCAAATGATGAAAATAAATTAACACCTTCAGTGAATGCTGAGAATATTGCCAATGATTTTGCTCGTTCGCTCCAATCTGGTTCACCTTCGACTTTATCTCTTACATTCATTAATGCTTGAATTTTAGCCATTGTTGATTCATCTTCTAAAAATTCAGAAAAATTATCTAATCCTAATTCTTCGTTTAATAATGAATAAGCTTCGGCATGAACCGTTTCCATATTTGCAAAACACACGGCCATTGCTATAACTTCAGGTTTTCTAAACCATTTAGTAACTAATGTAGACCAGTAATCGTTTACTACTGTTTCTGTTTGGGCAAATCCTTTTAGTATAGAACCTATAACATTTTTTTCGGATTCATTTAAATTTTGTTTCCAGTCATTTACATCAGACATCATAGGGACTTCCGTATGTAACCAATGAGCTTGTTGTTGTTTCATCCAGAAATCAAATGCTTCTGGGTATTCAAAGGGCTTATAGACTACTCGCTCTTGGGTAATATTTCTCATATATTGGTTTTAAATTTTAAATCGGGGTTATAAATACATTAAAATGGGGCTTGATCTGTATTAAGGATGAAATTTCTTAAAAAATCTTTTTCATCTTTATCTACTGTGTTGTAGTCGCCGACTTTACTATTAAAAGCAGGAGTTTCTATTTCAAGGAAATCTTCAAATATTTCAATTTTCCCCATTGAAGTATCTATTTTAGAAGCAAATGTCATACCATCACCACCTAATCTATTCTTCATAACATGCCAACGTCCAATACCTTCTAATTTATCTTTTCTATTTCTAGCTAAAGATAATACAATATCTCCAATCATCAACTTAGAATATGAACCTGCTATATTGTCTCCTTCAATAATATCACTTTTAGCACCTGTCCTATTTGCTTGTGATGGTGTTACAATTGGAAGACCTAATTCTGTAGCTAACCCTCTAATGCTGGTGTATATGTCTTCAGTGCCTTCTAATCTATCTCGTGATGAATTTTTAAGTAGATCAATATAATCAATATAAATTACATCGGGAACAAATTCATATTGAGTTCTAAGTTGTTCAATATGTTGTTCAATATTATCTAATGTAGTTTTACCTGCTGGAAATTCTTTGATTTTAATCTTACCAGGTATTTCATTAGCCATTTTCTCTACTTCTTCACGATGCATTGTAATTTGGTCTACAGGAATACCTAATAAATTAGCATCCATACGCCTTGCTACATAGGTTTCACTTAATTCTAATGTATAATACAATACATTAAATCCTAATTTAGCAGCGTGTGTAGCCATATCAATAATAGCCCATGATTTACCACCACCGGGATTACCAAATATAATAACTAATTCACCTTTACCATAACCACCTTGTGTAATGTTGTTCATAACATCCCAAGGAAATGGAATTGGCGATCTGTTATCATCACGATATCTAGTTTCAATATCTTTTTCATATTCGTGACCAATAGATCTTATTTCACCTACTTTAAGTGCGTTAAGAATTAATTGTCTAATAGAATCAAAGTCATTAATGCTCAATAAGTCAGTAGAAGCAATAATAGCTTTTTTCATTTGTTGATTTCGACAGAAACCTAAAAATTCGTCTTTAACATATTGAACATCTGTTTGTTCTGATTCTCTGTAAGCTTGAACTAATTGTTCTTTAATAGCGATTTTTAATACATCGTTTTCTATTTTTTGAACTTCAACCTTAAGAGCTTCCATTGAGGGAACAGTGTGATACTTGCTAAAGTATTTTAAGATTTCTTTTATAACCCATTGATGAGATGTGTTTTCAAAATAATCATCACTTAATGATTCAGAAATTGTAATAAGGAAATCTCGATCTGTTAATAAGGCACCAATTACTTTTGTTTGGAAAGTAGGTCCGTATTGTGATAATTTTGAGAGAGTAGTCATAACTTTTATTTATTTTATTTTTATAAATATACTACCTTAAGATGAGGGATCCAAAGGTTTCGGCAAGCCAAGTATGCGTATTTCCAATAGAATTTCGCAAACCATCTGCTTCATAAAGCATTACAAATCCTCCAACGTTTAAGGGGGTGATTTCTTCATTTAATGAACTAATTATATCTTCTTTACTTTCATCTGATATGTTGGGTGTGCGGATATTCATTAATTGGTAGTTAATTTTTAATTGCTGTTTAGCTTCTAGCACATTTCCATGCATATTTTTAGCTCCTAAATTATTTTCACTTATCTCGTAAATATCATCTAAGTCTAATTCGCTTTCTCCAGATAAATCAAACATTTTAAGGATTTTTTTAGGTCCTAAACCTCGTATTCCTGGTAGGTTATCTGAATTATCGCCTAATAATGCTTTATATAATAGGAAATTATTAGGATGTACATTGAATTCAGCTAATACATCTTCAACTTTGTAAGTTTTGCGTTTAGTTGGCGAATATACGTGTACTTTTTCGCTAATTAGTTGATAAAAGTCTTGATCTGCCGACATAATTGTAACTTCATTACAAGTTGGGTCATCCTCATAATGTTTTGCTATAAGTCCAATGCTATCATCGGCTTCAATTTTATCAATTGATATTAAACTAACAGGAAGTTGTTTTAAATAATGAATTAAACGAGACATTTGCCCAGACATTGCATCACTTTCCTCTTCTTTATCATCAAATACGTCCCAATTCATAATACGTGAAATATTTCTATTTCCTTTATAATCAGGATACAAATTCTTTTTATTTTGTGTACTGCCTGTACCATCAAATACAAGAATTACTCGAGTAGGGCGGAATGTTTTAATAGCGTAACCAACACTCCGTAAATAACCAACCAGACCACCTATATGGTGGCCTGCTGGGTTAATTGCATTTATTGTTGAGAAATTTCTCATGAATGTATTCATGGAATCTACAACAAGTATTCTGCTATTTCTAGTTGGTTTGTCGTCTCCTAATGTACTTATGAGTTGACTTAGAAATTTTTTATCAAACATTAGTTATCATCTATTTCAATCATAGGAGATATACTTCTACTTTCATCCCATTCACTGGTGTCTTCAACAATTTGTAGTTCTTCTACATTTGTTCCTTCAGTAAACCATTCATAAGCATATGTTTTTTTATAATCTTTTACAGCATCATTATCATCTGGGATGAATCCATGGGGTGTTACAATTATAGTTGAAGATGTTGCTATACCACAATCAGCATGAATTTTATCGATTGCTATTTTAGTACGTTTAGCAAATTCAACTTTTTTGCCTTTATGTTGCACATTAATTTTAGAAGTACCACTATTAGTTACGTTTCCAAATGTAATTACAATTGAAGCATCCCAATACATTGCATTCCCACCTTTATTTGTCATTCTAGGTTGGGACATAGGTGTTAAAGCCGGTTGTACTCCTGTTTTATTAATTACAAATAATGTATTTGTGTATGGGTATTTTTCTTTACGTGATAATGGAAACTGTTGATTGATAAAATTACCAAATTGAGTAGCCATAGCACCAGCATTCCACATAGGATTATTATTTCCTTGTTTAACACTCATATCACACGGAATAGATCCAACTGAGTCCCATAGGAATAGTAAATCATAAGGTAATTTACCTTTCTTTTGCTCATCTAGTATATCAGCAATAAATGCAGATACATCTTCAATAGTGTTTAACGATGATCTATCAACATATAGGAAAAATCCTTTATAATCCATAGTATCACCTGTAGTTTCATCAGGAATAGCTTCTACTTCTAGTCCCATTTTCTTAGCATGAGCAAAATCCCATTTCATCTCAGTAATAATAAATACAGGTAATACTTCCATTTGTTGAGCAGATACTGCTGCCTCAATTAATAATGTAGTTTTTCCTGTATCGGAACCCCCACGAGCAATTGTTACATGGCCCATGGGTATTCCTGGAATAGAAAGTGCATCTTGCACGGCTGGGGAAAAGGGGATCCATCGTTGTTTTTTAAACTTAGATGACTCCGATAGGAATTTTGATTTTTTAAAACTATCTAAATCAAATGGCTTACCAGGAGACGATTTTATGGCAGCTGAGGCCATGTCGTTTAAGGTTTTTTTAGCCATAATTAAAATAAGTCGTTAAATTTATCTGCTTTTGGTTGTTTTGTGTTTAAAGTGTAGTTAGGAGCTGGTGTTTCTGCTTTGTTTTCCCAAGGCAAATCATTAAATCCTTCTTCTTCATCTTTAGCAACAATAGGTTCGTCAGTATCCTCTTCTTCAGGATTAGCCCATTTTTGAAAGATCTCATTTAAGCTTTCATAGGTATGTTTCCTATTAATTGCGAAAATGTCTGGTTGTTCATCTAAGTATAGACGTAATGCTTCGGCATCATCTGTAATAGGTGTAGTTTTTACTCTTGGTGTAAGAAGACATTTAACTACTTTACGACCTGCTACAGTATCGTCAACTCCTTCAACAATAAAATCACGACCATCTTGAATGTCTGTAAAATCACCATAATCTTCATTCATAGCGATGTTCATTAATTGGGTGTAAATTTCTTTACCAAATTCCCATAAACGAACTCCTGATGCTTCTTCACCACGGACAATAACAGGTGCAAATACTCTCATTTTAGGAGTAATTTTTTTAGCCATCTGCCAATGATCCGGATTATCAGATTTACGAAGTTTTTGAGCTGCTTCTAAGATTGGGTCAGCTTCTCCCCAATTTGTTAGGGCCAAGATAGGTCCTTTAGTGTAACCATAGTGAAAATAAACTTCACGGAATGGTGTTGACTTGTTAAATTTTGACGGAATAATACGAACTTGGTGTTTTCCCACTTTCGGTTTCCAAAAAATTTTGGAATAGTCAATTTTGTCTTTGGTTTGCCCTTTGCTTTGGAAAGAGTCCAATTTTGATTTGATTAAAGATAAATCCATAACATTTTTTAATTTTAATAATTATAAGTAAGATAAATGTACGAAAGGAAAATTAGGAAGCCAAATTAGACTTCAACAATAGTGTGGATTTTTGTATGTACTTTTCTTAAACCGCCTTCTTGAGTAAGTAGAATCACGTTACGATGCTCAGGCCAGTTTATTTTATAGTTAGTATCAAGTACACCTTGATTTAATTCACGAATTAAAGCATTTAAAGCATTAATTGTGTATAAAGTATTAGATTCTTTTTTTCTATGTAGTAATATTGTGCTAGGTAAAGCATTTTTAGATACTGTATTCATCACATCAATATTATAAGTCAAAATCAATTCATCAGTATCCGGAGAGGATAAAACAAATATTTTATTATATAGAATAGAATAGCGATTTGTAAGAGCACTTAGCACTTCATCTAATTTATCGTGTGCTGTAAAGGTGCAAAATAATTTATTTCCTACCATGTCATTGATAACAATATCGTTAAATTCATAACTGGTCATAAATATGTAATCATTAGTCATAGCCTGGGTGTTCTATTTTAAATTATTATAATTTGTTCCTGTTTTAACTCGAGTTGGGTATTTTAATTTTGCTATAATTTCATTGATTTTCTGCGTTTCTTCGCGCGAAGCATCTATAAGCACGGAGTCATATGTATAAAGCACTATACGCGATTTTAACGGCCTAAATTCGCTAAATAATGCATGTAGTTGTTCTACGTTTTGCGATGTTTCAAAATTTTGAATATAGTAATTGAGTATTTTTTGGGGTGTTGGGTTTTCAATATCTTTTAAATGAAATGTTTTACCTGAGGGTGTTGTAAAATGTCCTTGGTGTTGGATTTCATCCCAGAGACTGTCTGTGAACATGTCTACTTCTCTAAAGAATGGCTTATTTTTAAATTCTTTTCGTATTCCTCCATATAAATTTTGGAATGTAATTTCCTTTACTTTAGATATATCAGGTTCGTTAAGTAATTGAGCTATTTGAGTATATACATTAGTATCGTAATCAAATTTATATCCTATTATATTACCTAATAAGCGGGGATGGTAACCATTAAAATCAAACTCCATAAATAAGTCATTACCCGGAGCAAAACATTCACGTTCTCCATTTTCTTTATTTAGAGCAGCATAATTTATATTATTGAAGGAATTAGAAGGGCGCCCAGTAAGAGTATATAGATTATAATTAGTATAAGCTCTTCCTTGTTTGATCGAAAAATGCGGTGTAGGATGGTTTTCATGATATTTAATAAAACATTCTTTATCTAATTTAATACCCTCTCTTTCAATTTTAAAAAATACATCAATTTGTTTATTTACATAATCAGTATTCTTAGCAATATGTGGTTTTACTAATTCGTAAAGTGCTTCACAATATTCATAATGTTTAGATATGGGGATTAACTCGTTAATATTTTTTAATAAATTATAGATTCTATAAAAATTAGACATTATTATAGGTTCACATTTCCTAAAATCAAATTTAACTCCTTTAGCAATACTACTTAATGTTATGTCGTTTATATTACCACTTAAGAAATATTTAGTGTATTTTGCATCGATAGCATATAATTCTTTTTCAGATAGGAATTTTTTAAGAGGTTGCCATTTTAAACCTAAGGATTCGTTATGTTTGATACAGAATATATATCCTTTATCATTAAACGGTTTTACGTAAACTAATGATACTTCAGATATAGCAGGATGATAATTGTAATTGTTCGATATCACGTGAACAAAGCATTTATCAAAAGGCGGTAAGAACGGTAATTGAGATTCTTTTTCTATCAGATAAAACATAACCTTATTTATTTATTCGTTAAATATACGAATAAAATTTTAGGCATCCAAAAAAGCTGTTAATCCGGGCATTTGTTTGTTGGCTTCCTCTAAAGTTTGAGTAGTATTATTATATGATGTTAATTGGTAATTAGATGAGGATTGGTCGGCTAATTTATTATATGCATCTTGGTTGATTTCTTTAATTGCTATATCAGATGTTCCTAAATCTTTATAAAAATAGCGAATTGAAGGGGAATCAGGTGCCTTTTCATTACCAGAGCGTACATATTCTGAGTCGGGAGCAGATTTAATAGTAGGAATAGATCCTGCTGCTAAGATAGCAGAAGTAGAGGATGCTAGTGGGTTATATTTTTCTAAAGGTTTTGAATCTTTATCAAATGTTTTACCTGTATAATATTTATCTAAGTTTATTATACAATAAAATCCAATATAGGGAGATTTATTGTTTTTAAAACGCAGAGTAATGTTATCTTTTATACCGGTGCCATTAGTATATAGATTTTCTTGAATTCGACTTTTTGGTATGGGTATCATTTTAGTTTATTATTGGTGGCGTATAGACATAAACTTGATATTGCGTTCCAGCTAGGGCTTTTCTCTTATGAATAAAATTATGAGTGTAATTATCCGACCAACTTGATGCCCATAAATATCCTCCACCAACTGAAGATCCTCCTGTGTATATTTGGCTATGTCGAAGAGTAGTAGTTCCTGGGGCAAAATATATAATAATATCTCCTATATTCCATGGACCAGCATCTATTTTAGACATAAGTTGTTCTTTTGATAGTGTTTCCTCAGATTGTTGTGTATATCCTAGAGTCTCTAACTTAGTTCTATGTCCTGGTTCGTTTGCATCTCCACCCCCAGGTATTATAGTTCCATCTACTGTTTCTTTTTTAAGTGCTTTTATATATTGGGCACCAATAGAAGTAGTATATCTAGCACACCAATCATTTTTTCCACCCTTTGCAAATACAGCTGTTAAAGCTTTATCCATAGCATCTCGTTGAGCTTGAGTTGCCGATGTTGATGTAACTGGACTAAGAACTGGGCCTACACCACCTTTTCTACCTGAACCTGCAGTAGCTTTGGTACCTGATCGTTTTGGTTGGGTACCTGATGGTGATGATGGGTAAACGTTAATATTCCAAGCTTCCCAAACCCTTGTTCTTTTAGAACTTTCAAATACAATAGGGTAGGCTCCGATTTCAGTAGTCCAATCATTCTGAGAAAGTTGATGAGATAATCGGGTTACAATATATGCTAATTTTCTATCCCCAATATTTCTGTAACCTCTAGGAACAATATCTTGATTAATTTTAAATAAATTTCCTATAATAATACCACCAATGCCATCTAGAGTAAGAGATAATTCTGTTGGTATAATGGTTTTAAAATGGTTTTCTGGGTCAAATTTGTCTAATAAAGCTAAAAAATCTCTGTAGGCAAAATTTAAGCCCCCAAAAACTAGATTTAAATCTGTAGTGTTAGGAGCAGCACCAGTAATATAAGAAAAATATTTAAGCAGGCCTGTTAAAAAAGGTAATAGAGCAGTTGATGACTTTTCTAAATCATTTAATGCTATATCAGAATTAAAATCTTTTTTAGGAATTAACCTATCAGTAATTCCTTCATTCCAAGCAACTAATGTAGCATTATCATATCCTAATTTTCCTATTCCTGTAGCATCTTGAGCAGATATTGCTATGATAGCCCCCATTTCCGGAAATATTTTAGATGCAAATTTATAATTCCTAACAATAGATTTAGTATTGTGGATTTGTATTGTAAATAGATCTTGAGTTGGATCTCCAGTAAAATTAATATCAATAATTCTACCTATAGCATTTCGATTATCTACTTGAATATCAAAATTATTAATATTTCCTAAACTATTTTGAATTTCTCTAACAATAGTTTGTAAGTAGTTTCTTATAGAAATAGTATTTTTATTTTGGGTATCGGAGGATGCCAGATTTTTAGATATGGCTTGCTCATAAAGAAAATTTATATTAACATATATATTTGAAATAATTCCTAATTGTTGTGAAGTTGAAGTAGAATCTAAAAAACTTACAGCATTTGTATCATCTAATGCTGCGGCTTGAGAAGCAGCAGCAGCAGCTATAGCAGGAGCTAGCGCATCTATATAAGGTTGTAATTCAGTTCTAGGTTTTACGTTAGAAAGTTCTTGTATAAGAAGGTTAACAATATTTTCTTTTTTATAATTTGTATTAGTTATTACATCTGTTGTATCTTTATTTCCATCTTCCCAAGGATCTTCGTCAAATGAAAAAAGAATATTTTTAATTATTTGATATTTGTTACCACTACTATCAGTTTTTCCATCACCGTCATAATTATAATCAAAAAATTCATCATAAAGTTTTTCAGCAGCTTCTTTATCATCTCTTCTTCTAGGGTAAAATAGATCAAAAAAATTAATTGTGGGTGGATTACTAAATGGTTCTTTTGAGGTAAATTGTTGATTAGGATCACCATATATCCAAATTAATTTATTGTTTACTAATCTAACATTTACTATATATTCACCTAGATCAGTAGCTAATTTTTTAATATCTGCTTTAATCCCATCAGAAGAATTATAAGTATAAAAAGTAGTGTTTATCTCATATGTTGAAATTGCACCTATTACTAATTCCTTTAATTTATATTTTCGGATGTTACTAGCAAATCTTCCAGCTATTCTTGTATCTTTAGGCTCAACATATTCTATTTTTTTAGTTACTATATAATTACTTATATCTCTAGAAAGAGTACCTAATGGAGCATTACCTAAAGGGTTACTAGGAGTTGAGGGGGCTGGTGGGGCTGCTGCTTTTACGTTAAGTTTTGTCCAGTTAGTATTTTTAACATAACATACCCCTAAATTAGTTGAAAGAGCTAAAGGACTAGCTATGCATTTAAGAGATTTATCTTTTTTTACATAATTAGTCCCAGAATACCCAGTTTCATAAGTTACAATTTCAGTAAGAGAAGTGTTTTCAGCTCCTTTAGGTAAAACATATTTATTAAGTAAATCACAAAAACTTCCTAAAGTTATATATATCTCAGCATTTGAGTTTGGCGCTATATATTTTGTTAATCCTCCTCTTTTACTTGGATCATTTGGTATGTCTATCCTAAAAAGATTATAAGTATTATCTCCATCTGGAACAGGTATTGAAGTTCCAGCAGGTTTACTATTCATTTGATTTCCAAGTTCTTGAAGCAATCCAGGAATAATACCTTGTTGATAAGATTCAACTACTCTATTATTACCTGTAGTATTAAGTAGATTTAAAATACCAGTACCTGAGGAGGCAAGTGCCTTTGTTTCAGAAGGAACCCAATTACATTTTAAAGATTCTAAAACTTCACCTAGTGAAATTATTGATGTTGAGCAATCATACCCACCATCATCTCTAGCAGACCAGTTATAGTTTTTAACATATCCTAATAAAGCATCATATGTTCCTCCACTTTGATCGATTAATGTATATATTTTAGCAAAGGCATCATTTAAAGCTATTGGAGGACTATTTAATATGTCGTATTTAGGTAAATCATTATTTACCTTAGCAAAATTCCAACCAAACTCTAAAAGCACAGTATATCCAGGGCGCATGTAAAGAACTTCTAGTTCTTCTAATTGCTTAATATCCCAACAAATAAAATTTACAGTAGCTTCTTGAAGAGAACCATAAGCTCCTTTTGTTTTTATATCTACACTAGTGATACCGGGCATTGGTCTAATACCTGTTCTATTTGGTTGACCATCTTGAGAAAAATTACTATAAGTTTTTGTCTCATCTCCTAATCCAGATTTTTGAGTAAAAACATCTATAGGACCCTTTTCAGTTTCTTTTATAGAATGGTTTAAAACCCCACCTTGCATAACATATTTTTTTGCTAGTTCACTAGTTATTTGACCTTTACTATCAATAGTATTAACCCCAGATGTCATTCGCACCCAAGCAGAGCGAGAGTTTAGTTGATGTAGAAATTTAAAGTCTCTAGTAAAGATTCCATCTTGTCTTCGATCTAATTCATTTTGAACAAAATCAGGAAATGGTTCTCTAAATATACTCATACATTATAATTTTGAATTAATTAATATAATTAAAATTTTTGGCTATCCCTAATATTTTAAATGAAAAGTATAATAGAAATATAACTTTTATTAATTTTATTTATTATAGTTATCGTATTGACTTAAAATATTACTTAAGTTTGGAGGTATCCTTAATTGAGTACCGGGAACAGGAAATAAAGACCCTAAAGTAGAATTATTATTTACAGCAGCTATAACCCACCAAAAAGAAGCATCTCTATAATAAATATCTGCTAGTAAATCTAGTCTATCTCCTTCTACTGTAACTACATATATGTCATCAGCAGAAGGGGGGATATTAGGAAATTGTTTAGCTTTATAATATTGTTTTCCAGCTCCACGTGATGAGTCGCTTGTTGTAGTTATTATATCTGCTTTATTATATATCATTTTTTATTCGTTTTATTCGTCTTTTACAAAAAATTAATCACCTGCCCCCGGTTGGGTTGATTGAAGAAATGATTCTGCTTCCCAAAATCCCCCCTTTATTGCATTTCGTTTATTAATTCTTGCTTCTTTTCTGTCTATTCTTCTTATTTGTCTTTTTTGTTTATTAGTAAGTTCTGGGTCAGAGTAGGGAGAGTCAGCTTCCATTTGTGCTATATCCTGCTCAAGTTGAGCAAAAGCAATTATTTGTTGTTCTTTTTCAAATTCTCTTTGTTCTTCTTCCTGTTGTTGTCTTATTAAATCTGCATTAGCCAAGATGCCTGGGATAGATTTAAAATCAAATTTGTTTGATGATATAGTAACACTTTTTCCTGTTGGAATTTTCTTATCTGTTCCAAATATACTAGTTAACCATTCATTTTTATTAGCTTGTCTATCAGCCATAAATGCTGGTAGGTTTCTCCAATCATCTACTGTTTGGGGGTTATTATTTGCATCTGTTTCTTGTATTGTGTTTAAAGTTGTTGGGAATTTGCGAGGAACAAAATCATGAATAGGAGCAAATGTTATTTGTATAGTCATTACGTGTGGTAATTCATATGAACCTCCTCCTGTTTCAGGTTCATCGATTGCTATTTCCCAAGGTGAATCATTATTTATAGTATAAGTCATATTTTTAATTATACCAGGTTGTCTAAATATATAGTCACCTAGTGTTAATCTCATATATGGACCTCTCATTACTCCTTCACTACTATAATCAGGCATAGTGTTTGAATATAAATAATTTAATTTTTGCCACATTGGTTTTAACTCAGCTTCAGACATTGCTGCTACTTGAAGCGTAAATGAAATATTTCTTTCAAATCCTTTGTAAATGTAAAAAGGTTCTCCACGTCCTACATAATTAATTGTATTCCAAGATGGGTTAGGAGTATCTATTATATCTTTAAGATATGCACGGAATATCATCCAGACACTACTTTTTGGATCATCATTATCAACCGCTTCAATTCTAAATTTAATTAAATCTCTTACTTTAGTACTTATACCATCCCCAATCTGTATGTAACTAGATCCAGGGGCACCTTCTGCGTAGTAAAGTGGGGTTAGATTAACCTCATCTGAATACCCATTTGCGCTACTTAATCCTAATCTATCCTTTATATTATATTGAGCAAGCCTTAAATTTTTATATGTAGCGGTTCCTATAGGAGTAAACTGTACAGGAGAGGTATATGTAATTCCTAATCGCTGCTCGCTATTATACCAATTATTTGTTTGTAATAAAGTATCATAAGTTTTTAAAGCCCCATAATAGTAAATATTTTGATTAATTTGATTAGTTTGAGTAAGAGTATTCTCTCTATCTTTTGAAGGAGGAAGAATATTATTAAAATCTTCAATTTGTTTTATTTGATCTGTGTCATCATTCCAAAGTTGTAATGATACTCCTTGAGCATTATAATAATTTACAGCAGGAGTTGTGCTTGAGTATGAAGGAATACCATCTTCACTTTCTGGATCCAGTACTAATCCGTCATTTGTTAATTGTAAAGGAGTGTTTAAAGGAAGATATTGTTTATTACTTAAAGTATTATAGAAACGAGGTATAGTAGTAATTCCTATACCATCGATTGAGCCTGGGCCACTAATGTATTGTGATATGTTAGCGTTAGGTCTTTTTTTTAATTTAGCTTGTAATCTAACTAACCTATTATTTTTTCCAGCTTCAGCTTCATTAAGGGGATCATTGTCTCGAGCAGTATCAGCATATGTGGATAAAGGAATTGGTACTAAACCATGTCTAGTAAGATGTACTCCAAAAGCAGTAGTTGCTACTTGTGCTAATGTGTTAATCCCATTATTATATATACGAGTTTCACCTATATCAAAAGAAAACCCATTTCCTCCTCCTAAAAGAGTAGAAAAATTTCCTTGAATTAAATTTTCTAAAAAATTACCTCTAGGTGTTTCTAATAATGGATTGGATAGTTGTAATCCAATTTGTTTTAATTTAAATAAAGGACCTTGAGGAGAATCGTTTAAAAATTTTCCAATTCTAATAGTATCTTTAAATGAAGCATTTACGGCTCCAGGAAAACCTCCTCTAACAAGACCACTAGCGGTATTTATAACACTTTGGGGAATTAAATTCCCTATTGAATTTCCAACACTTGAAATAACACTTCCGAGGTTAGGGATAGGTGATCCTCCCGGAAAAATATCATTTATTCCTATATTATCTTGAACAACTTGTTGAGTAGAAGCTAAGGGAATATCTACGTACACGTACGGAGCATCACCGTTATTATTTACATACTTTAGTGTTCTTAAATCGGTTAAAGAAGCCTGTTGGAATATACCCATTGCTTATGTTGGTGGATTGTCTCTGTATTTTAACCCAGGGGCATTTCTATAAGGGGATGTATTTAATGAATCTGATTCTTCTAAACGCGATGGTGCTGGTAAAGCAGGTATAAATCCAGCTGCTATTACTTGAATAGGTGGATTTCCATTAATTGAGTATTCGTCATGACGAGATCCTGGAGGATTTGGATTAACGTTTGGTTGAAACGTTGGTGGGACTTGCCCTCCATTCCATTTAGGTACTGTGCCGGTATATAAATTCGGATTTAATAAGAGATTTTTTACTGATGTTGGCATAATGTTTATGTTTTAGTGGTTTATAATAAATATTAAATTAGGCTAAATTATAACTACCCATTAACTGAGCTGTTCCAATTGAATCCATATTATTTAATTTAACTACTCCTGTTTTATTGTATATTTGTCCTACACCTTCTTTAACACCTTTCATAGTATCATTAAGTGAAGCAATAGCATTAACAATTGATGAATTGTCTTGAACAACTGCTGCTTGTTGTCGTGGTCTGTTAATCATGTTACCTATTCCGGGAGCAATTGCTATTTCATCATTTGGGCTTGGTTCAAATAAGCCACCTTCTTTTGTTGATATTAATGTTTTACCTTTAGAAAAGAATCCATCACCTATTGGTTCAGCCGCTTCCTCTTGAGCACTTGCAAGTAAACTCATTAAATAACCAATACCTGCCCCTATTGCTATTACAGCTACCCCAAAAGAAAGAGCAGAAGCTGCAGTTATAGAACCAGCTGCTAATAGTCCGGATTGTGCAGCAGCAGCTGCTAGACTTCCTATAAGCTTAACTAAAGATATAGCTCCTAAAGCTCCCATTATAGTATATAAAGCTGTTGAACTTTCAAGTACTTTAGCCATCATATCAGCAAATTGACCTAATGGTCCTCCTACTATTCTACCAACAATATCTTGCATTTTTTCCATAGCGAGATTAAATTTGTCTTGGGCATTTAATGCTTCTATTCTATCAGCTACTTCTTTACCACCTAAAGCAATAATTTGCTCTCGTGACATACCCATATATTGTTGTTTTAATAGCTGGTCAGATAATTCATCTGTTTGCATTCCCAACATATTTGCTATTTTTTCTTGAGCAATAACATTCATGTTTGCAAAATCATTAAAATTAATTCCTTGACTATTTAATTCTAGCATTGCTGTTGTTAAATCTCCTGTTAAAGCAGCAGAACGAGCACGTTCTAAATTAAATTGTCTTCCAGTAAGTAATTCAGCTTGTAATTCGTTTTCAATAGATGTTTCAAAATCAAGTAAAGAACTTGCTTGTTTCTTAACAGTACCTAAATTAGTACCTAATAATCTTGCTTGAGCAACGGCTTCAGCTAATGCTTTAGGATTTCCTTTAAGCATTGCTAAGGTTTGACCAGATATTTTACCAATTTCTTCTAAAATATCTTTTTGATCTAATTGTATTCCATATTGTGATGATAGACGTTGAGTTGTTTCTAATACTGTATTTTTAGTGTCTTCAAAATTCATTCCAGATACTTTGGAAAGTTTAGCTAATCCTCCAGCAGCTTCTTCACTTACCCCCATTACTTTAGTTAATTTAACAAACTGAGTGTTCATGTCATTACTAAATCTAGTATTAAAGCCTAATTGTTTACCTAATTCAGCATTAGCAGCCACCATTCTTTCAGTAGTAATTGCTATATCTCCAGAAGCAACAGCTGCGTCTGCGAATCCTTGTCTTAAAGCGTATGCTTCCTCTCTACTTACAACTAAACCTCTTTGTATTCTTGTTACTTGATCTGAAGCAGCAAATG
>Ga0181356_1000259_pt1 | contig 22624 bp, 20 predicted proteins | sample Fa13VDMM110SN_FD_130104 | JGI IMG/M metagenome (GOLD analysis project Ga0181356, IMG submission 130104) | Freshwater viral communities from Lake Michigan, USA - Fa13.VD.MM110.S.N | ecosystem: Environmental > Aquatic > Freshwater > Lake | place: USA: Michigan | collected 2013-09-24 | reverse complement strand
GATGGTGTTGTCTATGCTGAAATAGTAGGTACATTAAGAGTTAGCGGTGATTACAAAGATGCTGAGTATATGGACGGTTATCTTTATAGCCAAGGAGGATGGGAAGTTACCGACTATCAAATAGTTAATATAGAGGCAGCTATCAAAGAAGGAGAGGGTGATTACATAGAAGATAAACAATTCTTGGATTCTCTTATTCCAAAAATTGAAGCCTCTAAAGAAGCTGAAAGGCAACTAATGTCTGCTGCCGAAGATGCTGCTATAGAATTTGATAGCGATTTCGGTCAAGATCCAGATGCCTACCATGATAGAGATAGATAAAGCCTTAAAGAGCCTACTTCTACGGTAGGCTTTTTTGTTACCCTTACATTATACTAAAGTAAAAAGAACGTAAGAGAGCGTTGATGTATCAAAGGCAGACAAGGGGCTCTACTGTTGTTTATTAGCTATTTATTTACTAGATTTACTAATAAAAATATCAACATGAGTACAGTAGGAGCTTTTAATCTAGATGTAATTAAACAACTAGATATAAACACCAGCCGACTTTTTTTTAATGTTATCACATCTTCCTTAGATGAAATGATAGCAATTATCGAAAAAGATAAAGAAGGTAAAGCTAAAGATTTAACTATGCAGCAAGTAGAAGAGATTAACTCTTTCTATACAAACATCTTAGACTTATTTATCGAAAAAGAAATGTATGAAGAGTGTACTAAGATAAAAATAGTTTTAGAATATTTGCATAAAAATTATTTCGAATAGTGGCTTTTCTGCTAAAAAAACCTTAACTTTTTGTAAACATCGCAAGAATAGCAAGAAACGCAAGAATAGCTACTATGTCTATAACAATATTTACTTTATCTTATTGCGATACTTGTCTATGGTTAAAAGACAAACTAAAAGAAGAAAGTATCGATTTTAAAGAAGAATATTGCGATACTAATAAAACTTTAGCCAAACAGATAGAAAGTAAGTTAAATTCGGATTATTATCCAATGGCTATGTTTAAGTACGAAGACGAAAAAGTTTATTTTGTTTTTGGTGGTAGTGAGAAAATTACCGATATTGAAGAAAAAGAATTTATCGTTTATTATCAAACGATACCACAACTAACATTACTTTTAAAAAAACTAAATGAGAAATAAAGGCCCTGTCTTAGGACAACTAGAAAGATTAGATTATTCTTTAATTAATCTTAACATGAAAATTCGTCAACAATCATCTTATCAAGATATCATAGAAACTATTACTAAGATAAAAGAACAAATGGATGATATTAAAACGTTAATCAATAACGAGACCGACGGAATCCAATAAATTTTAAACTAATAAGTTATGACTCAATTATCTGCCGAACAAATCCAAGCAAATTGGAATACTTTTCTTGCTGTTATCGATACCTATATAACTGGAGATAGATCTACTCTATTAAAAGATTTATATTTATCTATGGAAGAACAAACTATTTTAGCACCTGCTGCTATACGGGACTCTAACCATAACTGCTTTGCAGGAGGATACGTAGACCATGTATTGAGAGTTGTTAAAGCTAGTTTACAGTTAGATAATGTTTGGAAATCGTTTAATGTAGGAGAGACGTATTCGCAAGAAGAGTTAGTCTTTGCTGCTATTAACCATGATTTAGGTAAATTAGGATTACCTGGTACACCTGGAGTATTTCCAAATGATAACGATTGGCAGGTAAAGAATCAAGGAGCACATTATAAGTTTAATACTGCTCTATCTTTTGCATCAGTACCAGACCGTTCATTATTTATTCTTCAAAGTGCCGGTATAACTGTATCAGAAAATGAATACTTGGGAATTAAACTTCACGACGGTCTTTACGATGAGGCAAACAAACACTATCTTATCTCTTATCAACCTGAATCTAGATTACGTAGCTCTTTGCCTATTATCTTGCATCAGGCTGATATGTTGGCTGCTAGAGTAGAATGGGAAGGAGAGTGGTTACCAAGACTTAATAGCGGAAGTCCTATAAGACAAACTAAAACGGTTACGCATAAAATCATTTCTAAACCTGCGGCCAGTGAAGAAGCAATGAAAAGAATTAGCTCTGCTAATCCTAATCTCATGGCTGCTTTAAAAAACATTTAAATGTTATCAATATTAATTAATATCAACATATGGGTTTTGACTATAGTCGGATTTGTTATCTACAATCTATATAGTAAGAACGTCAAGCTAGAAGAAATAGTACAGAGACAGAATCAAAGTCTACAGACTATCGGACAAATTATCGATGATTCGGATAAATTAGTTAAAGAAGTAGACCAACTAGGAGCTTTTAGAAGCGATGATGAAGTGGGATTCTTCTTTAAAGCATTACAAACTATTCAAGAAACATTAAACAATTTCAAGAATAACAAGTAATGGTAGTAAAAGACGAGATAACCGGAGAGGAAAAAGTCCTACTTACTAAACAGGGAACTGTTCGCAAAAGAAAGCCAAAGAAGCCAAATACATTTTTTACTCAAGATACAGAGGACGCTATCATGGCGTACCTAGCATCATCAGATGAAATTGATCGCCGTATTATTTATAACGGTAGAATTCATTATGCTTTCCATAAACTAGTAGAAATCCAGATTCATAACTTTAAATTCTATTATACAGAAGTAGAAACAGTCGAAGAATTAAAGCACGAAGTAGTTTGCATGTTATTAGAGAAGCTTCCTAGATTCGATCAATCTAAAGGAAGTAAAGCTTATTCTTATTTCTATAAAGTATCTCTTAACTATTTAATTAATTATAATAATACAAATTATAAAAAGTTAAAAGGTAGAGCAGGACTTGATGAAGTTGATGTAGATTCAACAGTATACGCTGAAATAATAGACGATAGTCCTTCAGACTCTGAATACTTAAAATTTTTCGATCGGTACATATCATATGTAGATCATGAGATTTTTAATCTATTCGATAAAGATAAAGAAGTAAAGGTTGCTGATGCTATAATGGAACTCTTTAGAAAAAGAGAAAACCTCTCAATTTTATCTAAAAAAGCCTTATATATCTATATTCGAGAGATAACTGATGCGCCTACACCCGTAGTTACCAAGGTAATAAAAGAATTAAAATTAATATACAGAGAAATGTATTCAGATTTTCTAGAAGGAGATTTAGAAATAGAATAATATATAAAACATATATTTATTTAAAAGGATGGAGTTTAATCAAGAAATATTTAAAGGAAAGGACCTATCTTCTTTATTTAAGGACATTTACGAGAATAGCAGAGCAAAAGAAAAGCAGCTTAAGGAATTAATATCGCAATTAAAGGATATGGTTCATGAGCCAGGTGATGCTATAATTATAGTACCTTTAATTCAAGGATATTTAGAAGTTGCAGTTAAGAACGATGACGCTCTTATTAAAATGGCTAATATAGTTCAACGAAGTATAAATGCTAAAGGGGTCGTAGATACCGAACTTTTATCTGATAGAGATAGGGAAATGCTCTTTGAAACAATAAAGAATATAGATATTCCTAAACTTACTGTCTCAGCATAATGGCAACCGATATAGGTTTAAATAATTTTCTAGTTAGTGGCGGCAGTTACCAAGAGCCAGGTAAGGAAATTATTATTGCTAGAGTAACTAAGGTTATTTTAAATGAGATAAATAAAGAAGGTAAGATAGATAAAGACTTCCTTACTTCGGGAGGTTGGGGTAGTATTGGTAGTATTAAATTTAATATCCTTTACGAAAATAGTAATCCTGAAGGTGTAAACTCAAATAAATTAGTAGCTAGGCCTTTATTTTCTAATATTAAAAATTACCCTCTAGTAGGAGAGATAGTTTTAATTGTAATGGGGCCTAGCAACAGGCTTAATGATAGTGCGGGGGAGAAAGATTATTATTATATTACTCAAGTAAATCTATGGAATTCTCAACACCATAATGCTTTTCCTAATTTAGCTGATTACAGTAAGGTAGTACAGGAGGTAAACGGTAGTTACACAAATGCAGAAGCAGGAGAAACTAGTCAAGAGAATGCAGAAATACCTCAATTTCCTTTAGGAGAAACATTTAAAGAGAGGAATAATATTAAACCTTTACTACCATTCGAAGGAGATTTTATTTTAGAAGGTAGATGGGGACAGTCAATACGATTTGGAAGTACCGTTACTGAGTTACCTAATGTTAGTCCGTGGAGTACTTCTGGAGTAGACGGAGACCCTATTACTATCCTAAGAAATGGTCAAGGGTCTGTAGACGTTAAAGAAGGTTGGGTACCTGTTGTAGAATCGATTTCTACTAATGATAGCAGTGTTTATCTGACTAGTACACAGGAAGTACCTATAGATTTAACAGGTTTTCCTTTAGATACTTTTAAACTAGGTACAAGAGGAGTACTAACATCAGACAATACATTACCTTTGCAAGATGTTCCATCAAGCTTTAGTAATATAGCAAGTAAAGCTCAAGACGAAGAAATACTAAAAAACTTAAAATCAAATGGCTAACCTATATATTCCAGAATTTCCCTATACAGGTTCACAAGCTATAGTAGCAGCCGAAAGAGTTACATTACTCTCTAAGCATGACTCTACGTTAATTTTTGGAGAAAAGGCTGTAGGAATATCTACAAAAGGTTCTGTAAATATAGACGCAGTTAACGGGGTAAAAGTTAACCCAGGTGACGGTAAGGAAATACAACTAGGACTTAACGCTACAGAGGCAGTAATAAAGGGAGACAGTTTTATGGTAAATTTATATTTACTACTTGTAGAAATAGAGAATTTTACTAAAGCCGTTAGTCTGTTAAGTGAATCTAATTTAGCAGCAGCTGTACCTAAAATAGTAAGTACTGCTTCTACTTTAAATACAACAGCTAATATACTTAAAGATAAGTTTAAAGATAATTTATCAACAGTAACTAAAACAAAATAATGGCGGAAGTTGAAGCTAAAGGTATAGAGAAACTAATACTATCGATAGGAATAGGGCTATCTAAGATAGAATCCGGTCTTCTAAAGATAGTCTACGGAAGTGCTTCTGATACTGGTATACTATTTCCTGGCCGTAAAAAGAAAACAAATGGTGTTTTGCCTATTGTTAGGGAAGTAAACGCTATTGATTTATGTAATGTTTTACAATACTCTTTAAATAATTTAAAACTTACCCCTCCAGAAGGAGAGGAACCTAATGGATTAGAGAAAAAAGTAGCTGCAGTTAAAGATGCTGCAAAGAAAGTATCTGACTTTCTAGATAAGATATTACTTGATCCTACTGCTCTAAGAGATGTAAAAGTTCTACAGGATGCTCTTAAAAGTCTAAATGAAATAAACAAACTCATAGATAGAGATATAGTTACTTTAATTCCTCAAGTAGCTAACATTAAGAATTACATTACAGACCTTATAGCATCAATGACTCAATATCCGGCATTGATAGCGACATATACTGATTATAATAATATTCCAGACCCAGAGATTCAGAAAATATTAAAAACTATTCAGGATGTTAGGAGCGTATGTGGGATTATAGCAGGTTTAGGATCAGTAGGTGATTTAGCTAAAATACTAATACCTAATGAAATTCAACAATTGCAGAAGATAATTAGTCCTGCTTACCTATTGCCTATAATCCGTAAAATAGTAAATGAAAGTAAAGCGGTTAATCAGCAAGCCCAGAAGGTAATAGGTTACGTTAATGTTCTTAAAATAATAGTGAAAATTTTATCTGTAGTTCTAAAAGTATTACAAATAATTTTAAAATTTTTCGGTACTCTTCCCCTCCCGGGTATGTTTACAACTCACGGAATAACTGATCTGTTAATTCGGTTACGAGAAGGAGCCGAGGCTAAAATTACAGACTACTTAAAGAGATTAGAGCAAATAGGAGTAATAGTTGATTTAATATATGCTTTTAGTATAACTTTAGGTACTATAATTGATCAAATTACTAGAGAGTTAGAAATTCTTCAATTTAACCTAGAATCATGTGAAGCTACTAGTTCTAGTCCAGCAATAGAGGAAATTAAGAATGCCAAAGCAAAGTTAAGAAGCTCTAAGGATTTATTAGATCAATTTAATAAAAACTATGTAGTTTCAAAAGATAGGAGAAATTTAGCTAATTTTAACGGCTATGTAATTAAAATAGAGGAAGAAGAAATAGCAGATAACGCTATTAAGTATAAAAGAAGGAGAGCAGTAGTATACGATAATAACGGAGTATTGGTTCTTGCAACTCCTTTAACTTTTGCTACAGATATAACTATATTATTCGAAGAAGCTAGGTTAATGCTTATTAATAGCGGGTTAGTAGCAGATTTAGGATACCCTATACCTGATGTTTCAGGTTTGACTGCTATACTAGATATACCGACATCTGATACTGAAATATACAACTCTATAGGCATACCCGGAGAAACTGCATTAGACATACAAAATAAAGCTGTACAAGGAGAGTTATCGCAGTTTATATCTGGTTTACCAGGAGGAGATGCACTAAGAAATAAAGTTAGAGCAGGAGTATCTTCTAACTCAGCTGCTTTAAAAGCAAGTATAAAAGCAGATGTATATAATCCTACTTCAGGTAGTTTAATGACTGGAGGATTAGATAGAAGTGGTGGAACAGGAATAAATACAGGTACAGCAAATAATGGAAACATTCTTTCAGATGTAGAAAGAGAAAGGTTAAAAGTAATAATAAAAGATTTCCCAACTACTACAGCTGCTTATAGATCTGCTAAATTAAAATTAGAGGAAGATAGAGTTGCTAGAGAGGGGTAGTAAATTTGTAATTAAAATATTTATAACATATGAGTAAATTAGATATTCTTAGAAAGATAATTAGAGAGGAGGTAACTTTTGCAATGAGAGTAGAGTTTAAAGCTTTACTTAAAGAAGAATTATTGCCTTTATTAAAAGAAAATAGAAACATCTCTAATACAGTACCAGTACATAAACCAGTTAAAGGCTCAACAAATTTAGCTAACTCCATTTCAGCAGCTATGGATAGTAGAAATTTTAAACCTGTTAGCTCAGGTGACCCTATAGCTGATTTATTAAATGAAACTGCCATGTCTATGACCAGTAACGAATACCGTACAATGATAAATGCGGACGCATCTATGGCTCCTAACTTTGGAATGATAGGAGGGGTTGACGGAGAAGAGACTGCAGCAGTAGGAACTGTAGAGCAGATGTTATCTTCTAATAGGCCTACAACAGATATAAACCAAGTAACCATCGATGTAGTACCTGACTTTACGGGATTGATGAATACTTTAAAGAGTAAAGGAGCAATTTAATGGCATATAGACAAACACAGATTAACCCTTTAGATTTAAAGCCTAGCACCGGAATAGGTGTCAGTATTCCTTTTTCTACCAAATCTGTGTTTAATACTGTTTTTACTACAGCTGAGCAGTTAAAGTATAATATTATTAATTTCCTATTAACAGGTAAACGCGAGAGAATTTTTGTACCTGAGTTTGGTTCAGGATTATCTAATCAAGTGTTTGAAGTAATAACGGAAGAGGGTAACAAAGGATTAGAACAGTACATTAAAATGACTGTTGAAAACTTTTTTACTAACATAGAAATTAAGAAAATAACTGTAGCATCTACGTTTGATAATAATGTTATCAATGTAGAGTTCTCTTATAATATAAAAAATACCGGGCAGTCGGATGAAATATTGTTAAATTTCCAAAATGGCTAATCTGCAAACAAATACTAAGGATATTAAATACTTAAATAAGGACTTTTCTTCTTTTAAAGAAGCCTTAATTGAATACGCAAAAGCCTATTTTCCTACCTCGTACAACGACTTCTCTTCGGCATCTCCTGGGACTATGTTTATTGAAATGGCTGCTTATGTAGGAGACGTAATGTCTTTCTACTTAGACAACCAAATTCAAGAGACATTCCTTCAGTATGCCAAGCAAAAAGAAAATCTATTTACCTTAGCTTATATGCTAGGTTACAGACCAAAGGTAACATCAGCAGCAGCTGTAAATCTAGAGGTATATCAGACAGTCCCAGCTTCAGGTTCAGCAGGTAATAAAGTACCAGATTTTAATTATGCCTTAATAGTAGATGAAGGTATGCAGATAGCTTCCTCTATTGACAGTAATGTAACGTTCTACGTTCCTGAAAAGATAGACTTTTCAGTATCTTCTTCAGCTAACATGACTGATATATCTGTATACACAGTGGCTGGTACAGACCCTGCCTCTTACTTGTTAAAAAAGACTGTAGCAGCTATTTCCGGGCAAGTTAAAACTACTACGTTTAATTACGGGTCCGCTACAAAATTTACAACCTCGCTGTTAACAGATACGAATGTAATAGAGATAATTGATATTTACGATTCGGATGGAAATAAATGGTATGAAGTACCTTACTTAGCTCAAGATACTGTTCTAGAAGATGTTCAAAATAATATAGCTTCTAATCCAGACTTTGGATTCCAACGTATAACAGTGCCGTATATCGTAGAGCTTTTAAAAGTACCTAGAAGATTTGCCACAAGGTTTAAATCAGATAAGACTTTAGAGCTTCAATTTGGAGCTGGAGTAAATACTGAAGCTGACGAAATGTTACTTCCTACAAACTATAATGTAGGGCTAGGTACTATAGATAACGTAAGTAAAATGAATGTAGCTTATGATCCTACTAATTTTACTACTACGCAAACGTATGGTTTGGCACCATCTAACACTACCTTAACTGTAGAGTATTTAGTAGGTGGAGGAGCTCAAGCTAATATACCTAGTAACGAATTAACATCTATTACATCTAGAACTACTAGTTTTTACGGAGGATTAGTAGATCCAACGTTGGGTAACGCAACAGCAGCTTCTTTAGCAGTTAATAACCCAGCTCCTGCTTCTGGAGGAGGAGACGGCGATACGATAGAGCAGATAAGATTAAATACATTAAATCAGTTCCCATCTCAAATGAGAGCTGTTACCCAGCAAGATTATTTAGCTGTTATTTATAGTATGCCGGCTAAGTTTGGTCAAGTAGCTAAAGCCTACATAACAAACGATACCCAAACCTATAAATCGCAAACTACATCTACACAAAATATTCAAGACCCGTTAGCTACATCAGCGTATATATTAGCATATAATGCAGATAAAAATTTAGTAACACCTCCTAGTGCATTGTTACATAACCTAAAAGCTTATGTATCTCAGTATAGAATGTTAACAGATTCTATAAATTTAAAAAGTGCTTTTATTATTAATATAGGGGTAAATTTTGAAGTAACTTTGAGACCTAATTATTCTTCTAGAGACGTAATAGCAAACTGCTTAACAGAGTTAAAAACTTATTTCAATATTGATAAATGGGGTATTAATCAACCGATTATTTTATCGGAAATATATACGTTAATAGATAAAGTAGCCGGTGTTCAAACAGTAAGAAAAGTTACTATAGTAAATAAGGCAGGAATAGGAGTAGGATACTCTGAATATGCTTACGATATCCCTGGGGCTACTTTAAATAATGTTATTTATCCTTCTTTAGATCCATCTATATTTGAAGTAAAATATCTTAATTCTGATATAAGCGGTAGAGTAGTTACTTTTTAAAATATTAATATGGCAGTATATAAAGTTTTTCCTCTTCAAGATTCTACTCTTTATTCTAAATACTCTCTCACTAATGCTGGAAGAGATGAAATTTTAGAGGTAGGAAGTAGAAATAATCCTAGTTTAGCTGGTTTACCTGTAATAACTACTACAGGTTTAGGGTCGGGTGATATTAGAAGAACTGTAATCTCTTTTGATGCTTCAGATATATCAACGGTATTGGCATTAACTACAGGAAGCTTTAAGACTAATTTAAGATTATTTTTAGCTGATGCAAACGATTTATCTACTGATTATACGTTAGAATTTTATGCTTTAGCGCAAAACTGGCAAGTCGGCACAGGTAAACTAGGTAATGTACCTACTACATCTGACGGCGTGAGTTGGGTATATACAGGACAATCAGGCTCTTCTGCTATTTGGAACACTACCGCTTTAAGTAGTAGTTACTTATTTACTACAGGAGGAGGAACATGGAATGCAGCCTATAGGGCTACCCAAAGCTTTAATTACATAAGCGACAAGGATATAAACGTTGATATTACAAATATAACTGCAGGATGGATTTCTAGTTCTATTGCAAATTACGGAGTAGTAGTTAAGCTTACAGGTTCAATTGAGTTAAACACTCAAACGTATATGAATCTTAAGTTTTACTCTATGGATACCCATACAATATATCCTCCTTGTTTAGAGTTTAAATGGGATGATAGCATTTTAAGTACTGGGAGTACTACAGTGGGTACAGTTACTTCTGATAATTTTATTTTACTTCCTAACAACAACTTAGACAAGTATAAGGAAGGAGAAGTGTATAACTTCAAATTTAAGACTAGAGAGCAGTATCCTACTAGACAATTTACAACTTCATCTGTTTACTTAAATTGGAAGTATCTTCCATCTCAGTCTTACTGGGCTATTCAAGATTACAAAACTAATGAAATGGTAATAGATTTTGATAATAGTTATACAAAAATTAGTGCTAATTCAGAAGGTAATTACTTTAAGTTGTATACAGCAGGCCTAGAACCAGAACGTTCTTATAAGATATTAGTTAAATCTGTTATCCCTAGTTCATCTGAAACTGTTATTGTAGATAACGATATAATATTTAAAGTAACTCGCTAGTATGGAAACTATAGGTTTAGCCAAACAAGTTTACGGAACAAACACGTATAAAAACGTTGTTGATACTACTTTTTCTCAGTTAGTATCTCCTGCTACTCCTATCTCACAAAGCTTTAATGTAGAGCAGTTTTTTACTTTATATGAAGATTTATTTTTCGAGATACCGATAGAAGGAACTTTTAATTCCCATGAGTACTTAGTTAGGAGAAGTTCTGACTATATTGGCGGTAGTGTATTAAGTGATAACGAGAAGGCTTTAATTGATGAGATTAATAGCTTGAGACAGCAGTTGCTTGAAGCTAATAAGAACGTAATTGATATTAGTAAATTAACATAATGGAGGAAGTAAAAATAGAGTATATTGGTTCACCTAATGAATATCAAGAGTATTCTTACAAAGACACCTCCCTAATTTCTAAAAGGGAAATACAGGTTCCTTTTGGATCTTTCCCAGGAGATTACGTAGAGTACTTTATTTACGACCTTAATGACGAGTTAATCGCCTCTAATTACTTTGTTCGCGATTTCACACCTGTAGGAGTAAATCCTACATCCGATTCTTATACGTTTGTTAATTTAAATCCCGAAGGTGATATTAAATCTAACGGTATAGATAGAGGAGAGGCGTCAATTACATATAATTTTTTCCGACAGTTATTTACTAGTAGCTATACAGATAAATTCTGGATAGGTGAGATATCTTCGGATAGAACAGAGATAAGAGTTTTTAGACAAGATTTATCTAACGCACAGTTACAGACTGCTTTCCTTGAGTATCAGACTTATATAAACGAGAAAGCTTATTACCCTGATTTCATTTTAAATTTCGGTAATAACGTAACTATTATAGGAGTTAATGTTCTTTACGCTGCTACTGAACCACAAGCTAGTATTTTATTTAAACTATACGAGCCGTTACCGACTACTGTAAAACTTAAAGATACTTTTTGGGTAGTAGATAAAATAAGCGAACCAGCTTCTTTTAACGTTACCATTGAATTAATATCCTCAGAATCTCTAGATAAGGTTTATTTAAGAGGGCCTAATTATAATGTTGAAATTAACAAAGCTGTAAATCAGGTAACACCTTTTTATAATTATGAATCTTTAATATCATCAGCAATGACCTCATCATACCAGCAGCTGAAAAGCATGATGGATGAGAAGGGTTTAGATATAAATGTAGATTATTCAGATTTTAACAGTTTCAGTCATTTTTCTTCAGCTTTAGAAAGAGTTGGTAATTTTGTATATAAGTTAGGTTTAATAGGAAACTACCAAGCTGACATTTCAGCATCTTCTAATATAGTACAAACAGGTACAGGTATTTCTGCTAATACTTCTTACATATTACAGAATAAGATAAATAATATAATCGAAAAGTTCGACGGTTATGAATATTATTTATATTTCCAAAGCGGCTCGACTACCTGGCCTAAAAGTACTTCTACAAAGCCTTATACCCTCTATTCAGTAACTTCTTCTCAGGCTTCTAATTGGCTAGGAGGTATTAATATAGAACCTACTGCGACAACTCACAGTATGTATTATTCTGCATCATTATATGATGAGCTTAATCCTGATTTATTTTCTAATACTATACCAAATTATTTAAGAGATGATGAAGCTAACGCTCCATATTTTACTTTTTTAAATATGGTAGGACAGCATTTTGATAATATTTGGATATATTATAAAGATGTTACTGAAAAGAATAATGCAGAAAATAGCGTTAGTGAAGGTATTTCCAAAGACTTAGTAGCTGATGCTTTAAGGTCTCTTGGTATAAATTTATATACTAACTCTAATATTTCGGATAGTGTTTATTATTCAATGTTAGGTATTAATCCTTATGGAGGTACTTTACCGCCAACAGGCTCGGAAATAATTTCAACATATGTAACCTCTTCTATAGTTTCGTTACCGGCAGAAGACATAACGTTAGAGTACTATAAAAGACTATATCACAACTTACCTTATTTACTTAAGACCAAAGGGACTGAAAGGGGTCTCCGAGCGCTGATTAACTGCTTTGGTATACCTGATACAATCTTAAAGATAAACGAATTCGGTGGGGTAGACTCAACTTCTACTGTAGGAGATTACAAAGAAGACATCTACACTGGTGCTTATGTAAACAGTCCTGGTAACTGTATAAAGATACCTTGGGCTCCTAGTTACTACCATAGTTTACTATACCCAACTATACCGATGGTACCTGATGCTATAGAATTTAGATTTAAAAGCGATGGTTTACCAACATCTTCTCTATACCAGTCGCAATCAGTATTTCAGGTAGGAACAGGCAGTTTTATGCAGTTTGGGTTAGGTTTAAATTATAATCCTAACGATGCAGTAAGTGGTAGTATATACAACTACTACGGTTCTATGTCTCTGTATTTAAGCGGGGCGTTCGGGTATAAAGTATCGACACCTATCTTCTTACCTTTTTATAATCCTAATTTATTCTGGAACGTAATGCTATTAAAAGAAACTGGGAGTATTACTGGTTCTATAAATACGTACAATAACAGGTATTGGGTTTACGCTAAAAGTTCTCTTTATAACGAAGAGGGTGGAGTAGAGTTAGGTTTTGAAGCTTCTAGTAGTATTTACATAGCATCAACAGACAAACCTTCTTATAACCAATCATGGACGTTATTTAGTACAGCTAGCAATACCGCTATGTATAATGCTTATTTAGGCGGTACCGGAAGTAATAGTACTATATGTGCTGACGGTGTAAACTTCCAAGGACAGTTTCAAGAATTTAGATACTGGGTTAATGATTAATCAATAGTTTTTAGTAAACTATTTATTTTAAAGTAAAAATAAAGAATGATAACTGAAGGAGCATTTAATTTACATACATTAAATTCAAGAGCATACGGTGCAGACACACCTACAGGCTCTATACAGAATTTAATATTTAGATTAGAATTAGATGCGAGTGGTAGTCTATCTTCAGCACACCCATCTATTTCCGGTTCTTTTTTTATAAATCAACTAGGAAGATATGAAGGAAGTATAGGGTCTTTTATTAGCGGAAGTACTGAAGTAAGTAATGCTCTATATAATACAGGTAATCCTGTTAAGTATGAATATTTTCAAGACTTTCAGCTAACATCAACTCCGCAAACTGGAGTAAATCAAAAAGTAACAAATAAAGTATTTACTCCTTCTAAGAGTGAATTTACTGGTAGCGTCTTATCACCTTATGTTTCTTTACAGAAGCGTAATGCTAATATAACTAGAAACGCAACAGATATAGAGGTGGCTTTTTCACCTACCGATAATATCGACAGTGATATAACAAATCAATTAGGAGCCTTTAATATAGGAGATTACATTGGTGATCCTGCATACGCATATAGTTCTAGTTACACATCTTTAGATGTTTTAAGAAATACATACTTTCAAAAATACACAGCTCCTTATAACGTAAAAGACTATGTAAGGTTAGTAAAGTATTATGATAACTCCTTGTTCAAGATGATTAAGGATTTTGTCCCTTCTAGAGCAAATTTATCTACAGGTATAATAGTTAAACCTCATATCTTAGAAAGAAGTAAATATGTTCGTCATGAACCTATTTTTACTTTTCATACTTATTCTGGATCCATAGATATAGGTTATATAAGCGGTTCAGGCCCTATGGGGTCAATACCGACATCTTCTTTTACCGATTACGTTACATCACCGTTAGGATATATTACAAGATCCAATGTTGATAACAGCCCTGTATTCACAGGAAGATTCGGCGGTACTACTATAGAGCATTCTAATTATTTTCCTCAATACGAGGTATCTAATTTAAGTACTACGGTATTACAGTATCATTCTGAATCACAGTATATTACTACCTCTTTTAACTACCTAAGAAATAACGTTACTGGGAGTAGAACTTCTTCGCTGTTTTTAAATTTAGATTATAGCTCAGACCAAATCAAACCAGTAAACAACAACTTTATTACGGGAAGAATATTTGGCAACTTAACTGCCTATCAATCTGCTTTTTTAAATGCTGAAATACAAGAATCCGATTATACTTCTTTCAGACATAATTCTAGCAGGTACTTAGGTTCTAAAACCTCTAGTAGTCTATATAATACGTACAGTATAGTAGATAATGCGATTACTCCTATAAATAAGGCTTACGGAAAGACATCTGCTATTGGGCACTATACAAGAAAATTAGGATTGTTTACTCAAATTGTTACTAGTTCCTTCTTTAAAGGTCAAAATGATACTACACTAGTTTACTTAGTAGACGAAAGCGGTAGCTTTACTGAACTAAATAGAGATAATAAGAACTGGGAGGAAGTACAAAACACATTTAAAGCTGGAAGAAACGCTACTATTAGATTATTTGATAATCAAAAATTTAGTGACCAAAAAACTACCGATGGAATAAAAGCTACCTTTAACAGCGGCTATTCATATTTTCCTACTTTATATTATTCTAGCTCTGATGCTACTATGTCTTTTGATATCGTTGCTGATAGTAGAAATAATATGTTTAAAGCAGTATCTAATGGAGGTACTTTAGCAAGGTACGGAACATCTAGCTTATACCACTATACTGGAAGTGCTAAAGGAGATATTGTTTACGATTTATTTAGAAGCGCAGAGTTATATTATAACGACGGTTTTAATTATGTAGAAGGTACCTATACCGCATCAGCGGCTACATCGTCATATTACATAGTACCAGAGACAGCTCAATACGGCTTTTCGTTATCTAATTTAACTATAAATATAAATGCTAGTAGCGGTAGTGGAGTATCTTATGAATTCTTTATTACCTCTTCAAACAACGTAGTATCTTCTACCTCCGGGGTTTCTACTTTTGCAGGTAGTAATACTAATGCTTATTTTGCTAATGGGTCTGCAATAAGGTTTAACATTGTAACTTACGGTTCCCCAGTAGGAACATTTTTTAGTGATTCAGCAGACGTTTATGAAGGAGACTACGGAACATCTCCATCATATACAGCCTTTGGAGTAACAAGTTCTTACTACCCTTGGTTAGATTTCGGATCGGGCCCAGAGTATGCAGACTGGAATATAATAGATTCTAAAACCTCCGGAACTTTACCTGACGTTGTTCGAGACTATTATGTATTCAACAATTATAACCCCCCTCAATCATCCTTGACAGGTTCACTTACTTTAAATGTATCCTCAGCTCCTCAACAGTTATCTGCAGGGACTAAGGTAGAGTTCTTCTTAAAGAGAACATCTATAAATACTGGAGTAACTTTTGAATCTATTAACGCAGGAGCTACTTTACTATCAAGTCCTCAAGGAGGAAACCCGGTCACTAATAAACCTTTTATAACCTCTACTGGCTCCTCTGAGTTCTGTTTCAGTTCTCAATTAAGCGGCTTTGCGGGGTATTTATTTTTACCAGAAGGTATAGGGAGCAATCCAAAATCTAGCTTGTATGGAAGATACGGTAATGTCGAATATACTTTTAATCCAAACGGAGGCGACTTATTAATAGTATCTTCATCTGCTAACTTAGAATATGCCTATGAAGTTATAGGTACACATAGTGCAAGTGGTTCTTTATGTTTAGATGTAGCCCCTACTATAGCTAGTCAAATTGTAGACGGTACTCAGAAGATAGAAAGGTTTATTTTATTAAAGAAAGTAGACGATGAGACTAACACTATTTTAACATTTAATAAGAGGGACGGCCAAACATCATACGGCTTTTTAATACCAGATAACTTAAGCCCAGACGTATTAGCAAACATTAACGTAATTAGTGCTCAAGTTCAAACTAAACTTTTATCTAGAGAAACTAACAATAACAACATACTAGGTGGAGGAAATTTTTAAAATTTATATATTTATAATAGAATAAAATAAGAAGTATGGGATACTTAAATAACACATCTGTCGTAGTAGACGCAATTTTAACTAAAAAAGGAAGAGAGTTACTTGCAAGAAACGACGGCTCTTTTCAAATTACACAGTTTGCTTTATCTGATGATGAAATAGATTATACTTTGTATAACCCTAATCATCCTTCTGGCTCTGCATATTACGGTGAAGCCATAGAGGCAATGCCAATAGTAGAGGCGTTCCCTGATGATACGCAGATAATGAAATATAAGTTAATTACGTTACCTAGAGGAACAGCTAAGTTACCTGTATTAAATATTGGATATACTTCTATCTCATTGAAACAAGGAGCTTCTTTAGCAATAACACCTCAAACTTTAAATTATTTAGGAGTTAATTCTACTTTTGAACAAAGTGGTTATATAGCTACAATAGGTGATGTTAGAACAATGTCGAACTTTTCTGGTGTAGGAGTTAATACTCCTGCAGCTACTGCACTTAATACTACAACTACTATTGGAACTGTTGTAAGTAAGACAGTAATAGGTACAACAATTAATATAACAGCCACAACTGTAAATACTTTATTCGGCGCTAATACGCAGTTACAGACGAACTTAACAATTATAGGAAGAGATTCTGGAGCAAGAGTAACAGTTCCAGTTACAATTATAAAACAATCGTAATAAACAATGAGCTTTTTACAACTGCAACCAACAGATATAGTAGTTAGTAGTGATGCGGTAACCGCTCCTGCATGGAGTACTGGGGCTCCTACATTAACTAAAATAGTTTCAGCTTCGTCTGTAGCTCCTAGTTTTTACTTAAATGCATATAATAGCGCAAGTGCTGCTACAATATCAACAGTATCACCAGAATTTAGCATAGCTTACGGTCACTTATTCGGCTCAGGCTCAGCAGCTTTTAATTCACTAGTTACTAGTAGTACTCCTACTAGAACTGTTTACGGTCAATATAGAACGTTAGTATACGGCGATGAAAATGCTAATTTTAACTTCGGATCAGGAAATACAACATCTAGAGACATTTACGTAATTAACATACAGAGATCTGACTATAAAGAAAGCCTTTTTCCTGGGACATTTAATTTAAGATTAGTTTCTGGTTCAACTCAACTTTGGTTAACCGATAACAGTAATGATGTATCTACAGTAACTTATTTAGATTGCGGGAGAGCATTTACTATTGTAAGCGGTAGTAACGGTACTGCTACTTTACTAAGCCCTACAGCATCCCCAACTGCAACTAAAGGACAAACACCTTCTGGTTCTTATGGTCTTTACCTACCGGATATTGGAACAATCATTTTAAATCCTAGAGCATTATCTTTGGCTCCTGCATCTGGAGGAATTAGTTTAGCTGTAACGGAATCTAACGGTACATTGGCACCTAATAACGTAGTTCTTTATAACTCAATATCTGGTTCAACTTCTTATTCAGCCTCATTTTCATTAAACAGTCTAGAAACTGTATCATCCGATTATGTATTTATAAGGGTTCCTAACCAAGCATTTAACTATACAACAAATCCATCGATTATTAGCGGTAGTGGAGCTTTATTATACTCATCGTTAATTAACTTCCCACAAACATATATTACAACGATTGGACTATATAATTCTGCAGGAGATCTTTTAGCTGTAGCAAAATTATCAAAGCCTTTAGTAAAAGACTTTACTAAAGAAGCTTTAATACAGGTTAAGCTAAACTGGTAACATAAACTTATATAGAGAATGAGTTCTGCGGTAAAACCTTTAAAGATTTCCGACACATCTGTATTGCCCTATGGGCTACAGAAATCTTTTAAGATAGCAGATAGTGAATTTACTGCGAGTGGATTAGCTGTTGAAATAGCTAAAAACTTTGCGGTAACAGCAAGTGGTGACAATACTTTATCTTTGTTTTACCGTTCTGCTTATCAGTTATACTACGCACAATCAGCTTATTCACAATCAGTCTACGAACCATTATCTTCACAGACTTACGGAATGCTTGCAGACGCTACTGATAGCTCTAGCGTTTCGATAGCTAATATTTACGATTCGTATAATCAATCCTTTGCTACTTCTGGCTCTTTAGACTATAACTATAGATTATTTAGTAGTGCATCTGCCGCAAAAGTAGTAGCAGTTTCCGTACCTCAGATATATTTCGGGGAAGGAATAGCTAGAAAAAGTTTTGCTATAGAGCCTGATGATAAATCGTATTATATTCTAGATGATGGTAACGGTAACTTATTTGATATTGTACCTTATTTAGATGCTAAATTCGGAACAGGTAGTTACAACCTAGCAAACTATACTGGGAGTGCATTATTAGATACTAACCTTATTTATGAGGCTTATGTAAGCGGTACCTTTGTAGGAAACATATTCTACTCAGCAGGCTTAATATATGTAACTAACGATATATACTACTGTGCTTTGGCACAAGACCCGGGATGTGCTAGCCCTAGTCCTACTTCTACCCCTACGTTAACAACAACACAGACACAGACTCCTTCAGTAACAGCTACTAGAACACAGTCACCTACTCCTACTCAGACTCCTACTAGCACTAGGACTCCTACAAATAGTAGTACTGCTACACCTACTTTAACAAGTACTAATAGTCAAACACAAACACAAACTAATAGTCAAACAGCTACACAGACTCCTACGAATACGAGTACTAAAACGCCTACGTTAACATCGACACCTACGCTGACGACTACTGCTACTCAAACAAATACTCAAACTAGTACCCAAACCCCAACCAATAGCGGTACATCTACTCCTACGTTAACTTCTACGCAAACACCTACTAATAGTAGTACAAGTACTCCTACGTTAACATCTACTCCTACCTTAACAAATTCATCTACACAGACTCAAACCCCTTCGTTAACAAGTACTAGTACACAGACTCCTACACAGACGTTAACTAGTACAAACACACAGACTCCTACTCAAACGTTAACAAGCACTAATACCGAAACGCCTACACAGACGTTAACAAGTACGAATACGCAAACACCTACACAGACGCTAACAAGTACTAGTACACAGACTCCTACTCAAACTTTAACAAGTACCAATACCCAAACGCCTACTCAATCGGTAACTGCTACAAGTACACAGACTCCAACACTTACAGTAACAAGTACTAGTACGCAAACGCCTACACAGACGTTAACAAGTACTAATACCCAAACTCAAACTGCTACCAATACTAGAACACCTACATCAACACCAACACCGACTACATCTAGCCCAGCACCTATTAATTTTCTGAGGATATCAGGGACTTCAGTAGACTGTACTGGGGGTAATGCAACTATTAACGTAGTTGGCGGTTTACCTCCTTATGAGTATAGTTTAGATGCAGGTTTAAATTGGACTGCTCCTACCTCTGCATCATCTTACTCTGCTAGTACAGCTTTAGATTATATAGACCCTTGGGTAAGAGATGAAACTGGAATATTTTATAGAGGAGCACAGACTCAATGTAGCGACTATACGTTAACAGTTGAACCTACTTATTTGACGTATAACTCTCAAGGTTATGTAACAGCCTCTAACCCCACCCAGTATACTAGCTCCTTTACCTTATCCGGCTCATATGATTCGAACCACGGATTATCAGCTACAGCACTAGGAACAACAACCTTTATAGCATGGTCTAACACTCCAGGAACGGTTGATATTATATCTTCTTTATCGTCTATTACGTATAATTTAAGATATTCAACAACAATTTATGCAATATTTAATGTCGTCGATGTAGTAACGAAAGAATTCTGTTATTATAACATTTCAGGTTCGGCTTTATCTACTAGCGATTTAAATGTAGTTTGTAGTACTTGTCCTACATCTAGTATAGTATACTTTAATAAATCTGCTTATAGTAGTTCTAAAGGAGATATAACAGCCCTTACTTGGTACTCTTCTAGTTTACTTACTGGAACCACTTCTAACGGATTCTACAAACAACCTATAACAGATACAACAATAAGTAATCCTCCAATATTTATATTGGCAAGCGGTATTCCTACTTATTCAGGTAGCTGCGACAATTTACCAATTAGTTGCCTTTGATAAAAAATAGATTATGCCCTTAAGTCATTCTAAAACGCTTAATTATTTTGCTTCTAATTTCGTAGATGCTAAGCCAAGCTATGCTACTTCTTTATCAGCAGGTATAAATAATTCATATACGTATACTAAGGGAATTTTATACGCAAACATATCTATACCTTTAGACTTAACAACAACAGACTACGGGTATGTAATATTTGATGTAACTTATAATGGAGGTGCTAGTTTTGCAGGTATTTCTTTTTCTACTGATAATGAATCTGCTATTGCTGTAGGGACCGATTTAGATGATTTATTTATTCCTTTTCCTAAAGGGCTGGGTTACGGTTTTGACTATAAACTAACCAACGGAGTTAAGAAGAGAATCTATGTAATAGTAAACTCTAATCGCGAAAATACTACCAAGTTTTTAAATATAGAAACCACTATAGGTAACTCTACTTCTTTATCCGGTAATAACTTTGTAGTGGAGTATGATTGTGCTAATCCTTTGTACAGCTATACAACAGGTCTTCATGTTTATTCCCCTTATGACTCAGCTAATAGCCCTACCTTAACTACAAAGTTATATTCTAGACATGCTATTAACACATGGTCAGAAAACAAACGAGTATGGGCAACAGCAGAATTCAGTCATCCAGCTTTCCAGTATTACTATTCTTATGGTAGCGAAGGAAAAGTATTTAAGGTAGGGGGGCCTTTCAATAGAGCATTTGGGGTAATTATTTACTATATATTCTCTGCATCTGCTTTTAGTCAATCTTTTTTAGGTAAGTTGTTTGGCGTATCTCCTTATTCACAAAAAGAAGTAATAATAGGGCCTACTACTTTACAAAATAATGATGATGGAGTAGATGCATGCGCTAATCCCTTGATTACTAAGCTAGGTATAATTACGGAAGTACATACTATATCTTCTTTAACTAGACCTTCAAGGTATAAATTTCTTTTAGGGTACCACGCTTCTACAAAGCAATTATCTAACGATAATTTCTTTACTAAATATGTATTCTCAGAAAAGAAATTCTACCCTTTAACAGGAATAAGACATGCACTTTTAAGGTTAACTTACGGAGTAAGAACAGGCTTTAGTTCTTCAGTATTCGACGGATTTTCTATAGATTTATCTTTCTTATCTTCAATAGGAATACCTTTTGGGTTAGCAGCTTTAACTTCCTTTTTATCTTTTAAAGCATCAGCAGCTTTAGGTGTTACTTTAGCACAAGCTGCCTCTATTAATATAGTTCAGACAATAGTATATCAAACTGTATACGAATGCGTAAGGCTATTCCCTGGAGGGCCTTTGCAGATTGGAGTAAAAGTAGTAGAGCAAGTATCTACGTTATTAGTAAAGACTGCTGCAGCTAAATTAGCTGATCTAGCAGCTGCTGTTTTTACAGGATTAGGATATCTAGCAGCATTTTACGCTATAGTATCTGGAATAGAGTTAATCTATAAGTTTTTTGAAAGCCAAACATTTACAGCTATAGAAGAGTGTAAATACTTTATAAAGCACTATACAGCAACTCCTTATATTAATACTGGTAATACGTTAAAAAGAAGAAATGTTTCAACAGCTCCTGACCCAGGGGCTACTTGTCAAACGTATACATTCTTTAATACAAATGAGTGGCCTGTCTACGTATACTATGTACCTTGTGGAAAGACGCAAGAGGTTTCTTACTCTGTAGACTCTAATGAATCTATTTCTTTTTGCGTACAGGACGGTTATTCCCCCTATGGAATAACTACAGTAGGGCTTTCCATTTACGGACCCCAAGGCGCTTGTAGCGATACTACTTCTATTGTCGAATCGACTAATAACGGGTTTTATTGTGATGGAGTATATTTTTATCAACAAGCCGGTGGTGTAGTTACGACTAAGGAATTATCAAGTACTATAACTCTAACTTCTGAAAGCCCAGAAATAGTAACGGGCTTTGAATATTCACTAAAGGCAGATGAT
>Ga0181356_1000257_pt1 | contig 22637 bp, 36 predicted proteins | sample Fa13VDMM110SN_FD_130104 | JGI IMG/M metagenome (GOLD analysis project Ga0181356, IMG submission 130104) | Freshwater viral communities from Lake Michigan, USA - Fa13.VD.MM110.S.N | ecosystem: Environmental > Aquatic > Freshwater > Lake | place: USA: Michigan | collected 2013-09-24 | reverse complement strand
GTTTATGAACGCCTGGCGCGACGTCGATCGCCTGGGCGCTGTCTACCGCCAATGGGCCATCGTCGCCTGGCGCTAACTCCGCCACAGAACTTGCACTTGTCTGCAACTAGTTGCGAACGTACATTAGTACTGGAAACTAGTAAAAGGAGGTGCGCTGTGGGCGAAAAGATTCAGGGATACGACTGGGAAGCAGGCTACTGGGCCAGCATTTGGCCTAGCTGCGAGGCGGATTGCGTGGAAGAGCGCGCCAGGCTGATGCGCTGGGGCGGCTACGCAAACTGAACCCACTGACGATGGCTGGAGGCGTCCAGCCGAAACGCCCGCGGGCGTCTGGGACGCATGGTAGCTCCCTCTACTCTGAAGGAATTGACGACGATGGCACACGAAATCGACATGACGACGGGCGTGGCGGCGGCAGCTTTCGCGCGCGTGGGCGCCTGGCACGGGCTGGGGAAGGTGATACCTGACTTTTTCACCGCTGAGGAGGCAATCGAGCACGCGGGGCTCAACTGGGACGTCGAGGTGACGCCCCTGTTTCGCTACGCGCCCGACGGCAAACTACACCAGGAGGTGGCGCACCGCGCAGCCGTGCGCCAGGACACGCAGGCGACCCTGGGGATCGTCGGCGGCACCTGGCAGCCGTACCAGAACCGCGGCTTCGCCAGGTTCCTGGAAGCGGTCGTTGGCGCCGGGGCGAAAATCGAGAGCGCCGGCAGCCTGTACGGCGGCAAGAAGATCTGGTTCCTGTGCAACATGCAGGCGTCGTTTGACGCGATGCCCGGCGACGAGGTGAAAACGTACGCGCTGTTCGCCAACGGGCACGACGGCCGCACGATGGGGCGCGTACTGCCAACCGGCATCCGCGTTGTCTGCGCCAACACGTTCAACATGGCGCTCGACGACGACAACCTGGGCATGACGTTCCGGCACGACGGGCGGCTCAGCGAGTCTATCTTGGAGGCGCAGCGCGCCCTGGGGCTCACGCGCAGCCGCGCAGAGCGCATGGAAGACGAAGCCAAGGCGCTCGTGCGCGTGCAGATGCGCGAGGCTAGCCTGGCGAAGTTTTTCGTCAGCCAGGTCGAAAAGCTGCGCTTCAGCCAGGAGCGCGCTGAGCTGGTGCTGCAGCAGCTCGCGGAGCTGCACGAATCGCCGACGAACACGCTGCCCGGCATGCGTGGCACAGCCTGGGGCGCTTACAACGCCTGGAGCGAGTGGGTAGATCACGCCCCGCGGCGCACCGGCAAGGATGCGCGCCTGGAGAGCATCTGGATGGGCGAAGGCAGCCGCCAAAAGCGCGCCGCCTGGAACGAGGCGCTGGCACTGGTTTGACGTGAACCAGGTGCGGCTGGCAACTATGCGCCGCTTCCGCACGGGCGGCGCTTTCACATAGGAGCAACGATGGCTGACAAGAAACAAGACGAGCTAGTCACGGCACCGCAGCGCGTCATACGCCTGCTGGAGAAATTCGACCATTCCTGGCGAGAGCTGAGTTCAGTGGTAGCTCAGTTGCAGTTTACGTTCGCTGAACTTAGCTGGGACCACGCTCGGCTAAGTGACCTACTGCGCTGGCGCGATACGCGCGTGGAGCAGCCCGCGGCAGCCGGCGAATATATGACCGCGTCTAGCAAGCGCGGCACGTGCCAGTGCATTCAGCGCTATGCGGACGGCGAGTGGGACTTCCCCGTGAACTACTGGCGCCCTGTTGGCCCGCTACCGGGAGGTGAGTGATGAGTGAGGATGACAATGACCCAGCTTTCTACTGGGAAATGATGTTCAAAAACCTTACACGGGAAAACTCCAGACTGATGGAGAGACTCGTAAAGCTGGAAGACCTGACCGGTGGATTACTGGAAACCAATTGGCCCGCTGCCGGGAGGCGAGTGATGAGCGCAAAGCGTGTGACGATGGAGAGCGCTACTGACGACCCCGAGAGACGGATGGCGGTCGCGCTGACTAAGACGCTGCAGGAGATTACCAGGCTGCGTAGCGCGATCACGGCGCACAAGCAGGCGATGTCTGAGTACAAGGGCGCAACGTACGACCTGGAGCTGTGGAGGGCGCTAGATGCAGCACACTGAGGAGCCGCACCTGGAGAAATGGCCGCACGAGTACGGCATCGAGTATTGCTGGCTCGTCGGCGATCACGTCCTGGGAACAGTCACCCCCGTGGCGCCCCAGGTGTCAGCTAAGGAGCCCAAGCGGTGGCGCGCTGCGGCAGGCGGCCGGCTGATCGGGGTGTTCACTGGCAAATGCGGGCGCATGGAGGCGTCCCGCGCAGTGCTACATTTCATCGGTATATCGCGGCAAGTACCTATGGAGGCACGCTATGAACGAAGTGCCTGAGCACTACCGCGGGCCCGATGGGCGCACCTGCGCGGACGTCATCCGTGACGTCCTGGGCAGTCAGATGGGCGCCTTCTGGCACGGGAACGCGCTAAAGTATCTCTACCGCGCAGGGCGCAAAGGCGGCCCCGCGGGCTACGAGGCGGACATACGCAAGGCGATCGACTGCCTGGAGCGTTTGCTCGCCGAGCACCTGGGCAACGGCGAGGGAGGCAGCGATGAGTGACGGCAAGGCCCCTATGGAGATGCCGCGCATAGACGAAGACTGGCGCGGTTCCGTCACCCCCGACGTGGCGAATGCTATGCGCGTTGTTATTCGCCTGCGGGAGGAGCTGGCCGCGGCGGAAGCTGCGCTGCTCCGGCTAGTCGGCGAGCCTGCCGAGACTGACGAGGACGCAGAATGAGCGCAAAAGAAGAACTATTGCGCGGTAAGATGCTCGCCAGCTCGAACCGCATACAGAGCCTACGCGCCAGCCTGGAGCTGGAGCAGGACCGCTGGCTAAAGCTATTCGCGGCGCTATCCGCGTTGGCAAAGCAGCAGGACGAAAAAACGCGCTCCGCCTAACGTAACTAGATGCGAGTTGCCGATAAGCCTCCTGGGCAACCAGGGGGCTTTTCGCATGATACGCGCCATTATCCTCACCGCGGCCGCGCTTTTGGCGGGCTGCGCGCACTGCCAGGTCGAGCTGTCTGCCAGCTACCGTCACCGCGACGGCGACGTAAGCGTTCACTTTGTGCGCTAGTAACTAGAATCTAGTTGACTGCCACAAGTTAGTCGCATACAATCGCAATAAGGAGGGCGACGCAATGATTACCAACGACCAAATCGAAAACGTTTACAGCCTGATCTACTGCAACGAGCCAAGGCATGACAACGGCTTGCTCGCCGTTGATACCGCAAGAATCGACGTCGAGGGGTATCTGCTGGACATGAACTTTGAAGACAGCCGGGAAAACGTCGCCGCTGTCAGGGAGCGCTTGCGAAGCGTTCCCTGGCTAGTGCGCTAAACATACGCAAACTGGAGGTGGGCCATGCTGCAAGATACGTTGAGTGCAAGCCTGCGCGCGCAGGTGGAGGGTTTCTGGACGAGCGACGCCGAGCGCGCGCTTCTGCTCCAGGTGAACGGCGAGCTGACGCCGGCCTGGCGTGAGCGCCTGGAGCAGCGCCGTTGCTGGCAGCGCTGGTCGTTGTCCGCGGGGCTGCTGCGGGCGGTCGTTTCCGCGCTGCAGGAGGCCCCTGTGGCGCGCGCAATTGCCGCGGACGACCACGAGGCGCTTGACGCGCTGATCCAGCCCCTGGAGGCGAAATACGCGGGCAAGGGCGACGCCAGCTGGGACGCGCGCCTGGAAGCGCTGCTGTGGCTGCGCGCTGAGCCAATGGGGCATTGCTGCGTCTGCGGCGCATACATGGGCGGCAACCGCGTGCTGGGCGCCTGCCGGCACGGGTGCGCGTAGCGCGTGGCGAAGAAACGTGCGAAAATCTGCGGCGCGTGCCGCGAAGTGTGTGTGTGGGTAGCAACAACGGGAGACGACGATGACTGCGGACAAACTGCGAATTCTGGGCGACTTGTGGGCTAGCAACGCTTTCGGCGACGTCGCTGAATGGCGGACGCTAGGGGGCGCGGAGCTGCGAGCTGAATGCGCCAGGTTGCACGCGCACTGGGTCAGCCTGGGCTGGAGCGTGGGCACGTTCAACGCGCAAGACATGCTGGAGTACCTGCAACGGCAATGGCAGCCGCGGACGTTCCTGATCGGTGACGAGCACGTCAGCGACACGACCGTCCAGGCGGACAGCCTGGAAGACGCTCTGGAGCTGGCGCGCGACTGGGCGCGGGACGGCTCCTGGGATCACCGCTGCGAAGTGGACGTGTTTGCGGTTGAGCTTGACCCGCTGGCGGACGACGGCCGCGACAGGCGTGGCGCTGAGGTTGGCGATCGCGCCTGGACGACGGTTGAGGTGGGCGAAGACCCGCCGGAGCCCGAGTGCAGCGAAGACGAGCACGACTGGCAGGCGCCACACGACGTCGTGGGGGGCTTGCGCGAGAACCCAGGCGTGTGGAGCGCAGGCGGGACGACAATGACGTTCCACCGCGTGTGCGCTCACTGCGGCCTGCATCGCCACGAGACGTGCCACGGTGCGCAACGCAACCGCGGGCAGCTTGACACGATCGAGTACCGCAGAGCAGGGGAGTAGCCGATGCCAATCACCGTCAAGGGCGTCACCGCGGCGATGGCCAGGAAAATGGAAAATCCCTGGCTGAACCTGCGCAAAATGACCGTCGGGCTACACCAGCGCCCCTGGGCCCGCAGCTACAGCATGGCCGTCTGGACGCCAGGCGAGCCGCCGGAAGAGCTGGTAGCGATCACCGTGGCGCTGACCCGCGAGCTGCGCAAGGGCGTCGCACCGCGGGCATGCGCCGGTTGGCTCGCGCTGCGCGACTGGCTCGAAGAGAACGCGGAGCCGGTAGCCTTACGCGAGTTTGACGAGGTTGACGAGTATTACGGCGCGCGCACGTTCAAGCAGGCGCTCTCGGCTAGCGGTCTATCCAGACCACGCCGACGTCGGCGCCCGCGCCCTCAGTAGCCCACTTCTGCGCATCTCGCAGCCCTGCGGCCTGGAGCAGCCCGATCGCCATTGCGCGGTCGTAAGCTGGCGCCAGGCCGCTTTCTGTATTCGTATAGCCCAGCAACGCGGCGTCGCACCCTTCCAGTATCGGGCTCGCACCCGCGGCCGCGCACCTGGCACGCAGTGACGCCCGCTCACCGCGGCCCTCCAGGTGCGCGTCGATATCGTCGCGTCGCCATAGCGAGCGCTTGCCCGCACCGCGGCTACCAGGGACCGGGGCAGGGCACGTACCGCGCTTGATGCCCGCGTACAACGCCTGGCGCGTCACGCCCAGGATCTCCAGCACCGCCTCACACTCCAGCAACTCGCTCATTTGTCACCCCGTGTCAAAATCCAAGCATCTAAATGCAACATAACAGACATTATCGGACACTAAAGTTACCAGGGACGTTATCTAGCCCCGCACGCTAGATGATAGTTGCTGCGCCGTCGCAGCTGATATCAATTTGTTTCGCGTCACCACAGATCACCACGCGCGGCTGCTGAGTGCGCACGCGGCTCCAGGTGCGGCACCGCACGTCCAGGCTGCGCACCAGGTGGCATCGCCCGCGGTAGTGTAGCGACAGCGTAGGCACGCCCGCGGACGCGCTAGCCTGGCGGTTGTAGTGGTACCAGAATCTCACGCGCCATCTCCCAGGAGCGTCTTCGCATCGAACGCCTCGCGCTCGCACGCCTGCGCCAGGCGATCCAGGCGGGCCTGCGCCTCAGCCAGGTCGTCACGCAGCGCCTGCTCAACCACCGCGGCGCTCCACAGCCGCTCGTTGAACAGCTTGAAGTCCGCCTTCGGGAACTGCCGCGCGCGGATGCGGTACAGCAGCATGTGGCTGCTCATCCCCAGGACGCGCGCCACACTGCCACCGTTGAGGTACAGGCGTCGCTTCACAGGCGCCACCTCCGCACAACCTCAGCTTCAGGCTCACACCACACGTCGCCCAGGATGCGCTGCTGTGCCGCGGCCGCTATACGCTTGCAATCAGAAATGTCGATACTTTCTACTAACAATTGATTGCTATGATACGCTAGTGGATATCCACCGTTACGCCAGACTAGCCACATGACCTCACGCATAACGTCGTGCATAGTGCCATATACGGACCACAAACCCGCAGTAGGCCTGCTACAACAGTGCAGCACACGGTAGTTCCAGGTGACGCCACGCTCACAAAACACGTCATAATGCACGTCCAGCCCCGACTTTCGCTGTGACAACGTATTCCGCAGCTCTGGCTCGCGACACAGCTCAATCAGCGTGCTCCACACTCCCTGCACGTCAGCCTCGCTCAGCTTCTGCCAACGCTCCCTGCCATCCCGTAGCACCGAGCTAACTAGCCCCCAGTTCATCGTTGCTAGCTTGTCTGAGTCTTCAGCTAGCAGATTGCTTTTCACACGGGCTACAATTTCAGTTTCCCAGGGATCTAGCCCTGCCGGCAGCACGCGCCCCATCATGCGTCTCATAGTTGCAAGGCGCTGCTGTGGGACGATCCCACCTCCGTAGTACCGATGCGCCACTGCTGCCAGGCTGTCGCTACAGCATGCGCCCCGCACGATCTCGCGCCCCAGGCGCTCCAAACTCTTTAGCGATTTGCTCTTCGGATTAGCCAAGCGCCCCAACTGCGCGCACGAAGTGACGTCCTGCCAGATTGGCTTGCCATTGCGCGCCGCGATCCGCTTAGCGATCTCCAGATCCAGGTCGCCCATGTCAATCTGCACCATGTCCGTCGTGGACTGCACCGCAGTGCGTATCGATCGCTCCAGGATGTTCGGCGACCGGAACACGCTGTGCGCATTAACGTCCACGCCCACGCGCTCGAAATGCATCCTGCCGTTGCCACGCTTCACGCACCCCAGCAAACGCTTCACGTCTCTTTGGATGCGCTTATAACGCATTACCATCTCCAGGAACGGCACGTCAGGGTACGTCTCGTACAACTTGCTGATGGGCCAGGTGGCGTCCACCATGATGCCATGAGCCTTCGCGATCGACTCGCGGCAGACGTGCCTGGTGACGTTGTCGCTCAGCGTTGGCATGCCGCGCGCATCTGACTGCACCTCACCCTCGCGTGTCTCCCAGATAGCTGGAGCCATCTCTTCAATCTGCTCAGATAGCTCGCCGCCAGCCTTTAGCATGTTGTCGATAGCTGCCAAGCAATTGCGCTCGGATATCGGCACGCCGCGCTGCTGTGCTGCACGCAAGGCGATCATGCCCCTGGTCATTGAGAGCAGCGCCTCCCTGGGCACGCGGTGCGCCAGCCATTCCAGGTCTTCGATCTCGCCTAGGTCGGCATCGTTGCCAGTGCTGGAATCGTACAACCTGGCTGCGACGCCCAGGTCGATAATCATGCCGCTCTCGACGGCGTCCGCGATGCTGGGGCCGACGTCAGCCAGGTACTCAGCAATGTCGTAGCCGTACACCGGCTCCGTGAACCGAGTAAGGTCGTCTTCGCTGACCGAGGCGCCATCCAGGCTCCAGCCCTGGTCGCGGCAAAACTTCAGGGTGCGCATTGCGGTTCGTCCTCCAGGGCGCGCTCTAGCAATTGCACTAGCTTTTTGCTGAATTTGTCATTGCCCTTGCCGAAGGGCTTGCCCGACAGTTTCTCCACCGCGTGGAAAACTTCAGACGTCAACGTCACCCGCATGCGTTTTAGGGTTTGCGGCTCTGGCGGTGCTGGCGCTGGCGGCTCTGGCTCTGGCGCCATAGGCTCTGCCCGTGTTGGTGACGCGACAACGTCGTAGTGCCCCCGCAGAATCAGATCGCGCCGGCGCCCCCACTCCTTAACTACTAAGTCGGTGTTGGCAGTGTGGATGCGCTTCGCCGCGTTCAACGCACACACTTGCAGGTACGCCTGCGGCACCTCAGTGATCAGTCGCCCGGCGTACTCTCCGGCTGGCATCCGCGGCACCGATAAGCCATACACCTCACGCATCGATTTCTCATTCGCATCCATTCGCGTAACGTCTCGAGGTAGTACGTGCGCCTCAGTCTCAGCCCGGTGCCTACGACCACAGCGCGGTGCGGGATTTTTCCGTCGTGGCTGAGCTGCCACAGGGTTCGAGGGCATATGCCCAACAACTTAGCTGCCTCTGCGGGGCTCAGCTCCGCTAGAAAGTTCGCAGTCTTTGACATAGTCACCTCACCAGTAGCGGCAGCATGCGTACCAACGGCCGTTGGCGCCCTGTGCCACGCCCTGGTCGCGAATCGTGCGCCTTCCGTAAAAACAGCAGTTCTGTATTGCCTGCTGCGGGGTCGGTCCCGTGCCGACGCCCTCGTAGCCGCCGCTGGGATTGCCAAAATGCCCCAGGCGCCCGATCGACGCCATGTGGCGCGCCGCGTCAGCAGCGGTAGCTAGCGCAACTCGAACTGGCGCAGCTTGCGTTGTCGTGCCGTGGCGCTGGAATGGCCCAGCGCTTGCGCCTACTACGCTAGCGAACAACAACGGTAGGGAAAGTAATCGAATCATGCAGGCTCCTAATCATGTGGCTGCTCGAAACCACGAAACCACGAAACCTACCGGCTGCGTGCCGGCAAGACTCCAGGCTTAGCCTGGTGTAAGGTGCGACGCGGTGGCTGGGTGCCGCGTCGCGCGGTGAATGGGCTCGCGTCCCGATGACTCCGCGCCAGCCCGCACCGCTTGTTCATTTGCAGGGCGTTACCTGGAACAGCACGCCTCGGCTGCTCATCAGGATGCGCAGCTTCAGCTCGCTAGACTCCGCGCGCCAGGAAAGGCGCCCCTGGAGCCGGCGCCCAAGCTCGCTCTCGACGTTGGCTGCGTTCGGGTCGCCGTTCTCGGTGAGAGTTACCAGGGCCGTGTGGATGCGAGACGGGTAGGGCACACGCGCCAGCATCTGCGATATCGCCATCGGCGACGATCCAACCGTGGCGTGCCACCAATGCACCAGCTCCTCGATTGCGCCACGCTTAGCCTCGGCGCGCAGATGTTTCGGCAGCCGCGCGTCGGTTTCCAGCTCATACGTTTGGGAATCCATCGTCAGCTCCTTTCGTGTGATCGATTAGTGTTGTGAACGATCGCCAGGGCAGCACAACCTTTGGCTCGCTGCGGTCCTGCATTAGGATCAGCGCGTCGCTGGTGCCCAACCACTTGTTGATCGTCTGCCAACCAGTTGCGTTGGCGCGGGCTTTCACTTCGGCGCGGAACAGCCAGCCATCCACCTGGCACAGCAGGTCGTCGCGCCACATTTCGGACTCCGGCACGTCGTCGCGGTGCATGGCGCCACTGAGGGGCACACGCTGCGCCTGGATGCCGATGCTGCGAAGCAGGGCGCACGCTTCGCGCTCGCGGCGGGCGCCCTTGTCACGGCTGCGTTTGCCAGCCATCAGGAAGCCTCCACGTCGTTCCAGAGGCTCATAAACTTGCCATTGCCACAGTCTGACATCGTTAGTTTGAGGCGGATGTCTTCGTGGATGTCGTTAACCCTTTTAGCCATATCTTCAATGCTGTGAAACAGCTCCACGCGGTAATCGCCGTTGCGGTCTTGGTCCCACAGAAGATCACTTGTGTCCCACAATTCTAAATTCCCTAAGCCGTCGCCCTCCTCGGGGACGTAGTAGTTCACTAAGACGAAGCTTGGCGCGACCTGGCAAACGATGTAGCCACATTCAGCGATGAGCGTCGGCTTGCCTGGACGCGCGCCGGTCCTAATGAAGCATATGCGTGGCATTTTATTGCCAACTACTGCGCTAACTCTTTTCGGAGTGGCTGGTGCCCGGGCCACTATCAAATGTCGATTCTGCATCCACTGGGTAATCGACTCTTCCGACCACCGGCGGCCCCCGCCAACCATCAACGATTCGGCGAACTCGCCGCGCTGGTGAAGTCGGTAAATAGTGGTTTTCGAGATTCCTAACTTTTTTGCAACTTGCCTGACCGTTAACAGATTCATCTCAAGCCTCCAGCTAAAACGAATGGTTCCACATTGCGAGCCTCGTAAAACAACTCATCTACTGTCACGTAGCCCCAATCGGGAATGCGCTCAGTTCCTGAGTCGTAGTCGTCTGGAAACTTCTGGCTCATAGCCTGGTAAAACGTGAGCCCCTGCTTTTGGCGGTCGCTTATGAGTGCGAAGTAGCCTTTTGGCAAATTGCCGTAGCCATAACAGTCGATCCAAGCATGAACAGCCGCTACAGTTTCAGGTCTAGTTGGCTCGCCATCTCTAAGGAGGCTTAAGTCGCCAACGACGGATTCAGAAACTTGCCCCCAATGAGCTAAAGCTATTTCGCGGCGAATAATCCATTTGTCACCCGTGAATATAGGAAGCTTATGGGCTGCCGCGAGCCTTTTAAAATGCTTGCTCGTTCCGTGCGTGCGCACGCCGCCCAGTTCTTTTACTAACTCGCCATACTTCGCCTTAACCCTGGCAATGTCTGACCCAGCTAAAGCAAACCATTCCCCATGCTGGCGCAGATGCTTAAAGACATTGTGAAGCGTCGATTCAAGGGACCGGCAATCAGGGTCAGCTATGACGAACACTTCGATGTCGTCGTCAGGGCAAAATGCGCGCAAGCTTTCTAGGCGAACAGTGATGCTGTTTGAGCAACCGATCTTCGTTAGCCCAATCGTCTTAGCTGTAGCAAAGTAAACGCCTCCATCTTTAGCTTTTTTCGCCACCATCACACAACTCCTTGCGTTACAGTCCCAGCCGCAGCAGTGGCGCGCATGCTCGCGACCGCTGCAGCACTCCAGATGCGAATGATCGTGTCGTAGCCGCCGATCAAACTCAGCGCGCCGGTGCGATCCAGCTCGTTGGCCAGGCTGCCCAGGCTGAAAGCGCCGTCGCGCCGCTCCACCTCGCCCATCGCGCGGTAGATCAGCTTGCACGTCTCGTCGGTGAATTGCCGGTTACAGGTTCGGCCGGCGCGCAACATGCGACCGACCGCGCATTGCTCCTCGCTATGCCTGGCGCTGTCGCGTTCTCCAGGGCGCTCCAGCTCGATCACCGCGGTGCCGTCGCGAAACGTCACGCTGATTTCCACGTCTACGTTCAGTCGATTCACCAGGCGAAAGTCGGTCATCGGCGGCGATCTCCCGTAAACACTTCCAGGCAGCAGTAGGCGACCCAGATGGCGCATATTGTCACGACTGTGACAACGATCTCGCTCTCACTCATCCAGCAGGCTCCGCGCCCACTCCGCGACCATGCGCTCGCCGCGCACCTCGACGGTCGTGTTCTCCAGGACGAACGCGCGCAGTTTGCGCACCTCGTCCACCAGCAGTTGCACCGCGCAGGCAACGTGATCGTGAGCGACCTGGCATCCCTGCCAGTGAGTTCGCACCCGTGCGGCGTCGCACCACGTCCGCTCAATCGCGTCCAGCTCCGCCTGGCTCAACCACTCGCACCGCATGCATGTAGCCCTCGCGTATGATCTCCAGGCAGCGCGTCGCAACTCGACCGCCAGGGTCTGCCACCAGCCCCATGACGGTCGCTGCCAGGGCGTCACGCGCAGCATCAACACGCTCGCGCCCTGGCAGCTTCGCCTCCAGCTCACCCAGCAGTTGCTGGGCATCTTGGCTCACAGCGCGACCCCCACAGCGTTCCGCGCCGAGTACACGTCGCTCATGCTTGCGTCGCGGGGGAAACGCATCTCGTGCTGCGTGCCTGGCTCGCGCCAGCCGCGCCCGTACAGGCGCTCGTACTGCTCGATCGTCGCAGCGCTGGGATTGCGCTGGATCGCAGCCTGGCGCCGGGGGCACGTACACAGCACGTGCAGGTGGCTGACCGGCAGGCGCCCACGGTTGGGAACCTTGATCAGCCCCATGTTGCCGCAGTCGGGGCAGCCCCCGTCCTGGGCGTGCGCGGTAACCCACGCCTGGAGATACCGCAGGTGATCCTCGAGGTAGCCGCTGAACGAACTGCGAATCATCTGATTCACCGCGTCCAACAGCATCTCGTGGTTGCCCGAACGCTCCTTGGTGAGGATGTCGCTCCACGTGCGGTACTGCGCCTCGGTGAACCGGCTGCCGAAGTACGAGCTGTGCACTCGCACCCAGGCAGGCGCATCACTCAGTGCCATGAGCCACCCGCGGCAGGGGCTTCGCCAAACTTCAGGTCACGGATAACCTTGGTAGGCGACGTCTTGCGAAGTGGCAGCACGATGTAGTTCGTGAAGTGCCCGCCGTTGGCTTTTTCTTTGCCCTGTTTCGCAACCAGCGTCACCCGCATGCCGGTCAGGCTTGAAGTGTTGGCGTGGATCTCAGACAGCAGTCCCTTGTAGCCCAGGCGACTGATGGCGGCGACGCTGATTTCTTCAGCGCGACCGTAGAGCCGGTAGGGCACCACCACGGGGTCGTCGTGCCCGTCGAGCATGACGTCGAGTTCGGCGGTGTACTCGCCAGTTTGATTCTCGAGCACGCGTGTCAGCAGGATGACGCCAGGGTATTCGCCAAATGCTAGTTCAATACTCATAGCTTGCCGTTAGCCTCCAAAATCGCATCAATCGTCGCGCGCAAGGATTCATCCTTCGAGCCAGCGGGCGCGACCGCTGGACCGAAACTACGTTCGCGCACAGGGCGCGGTGCCGCCGGCTGCGCATTGACTGGGGGCATGTCGTTAGCCTCAGTGGGCTCGTCGATCTCACCCTGGACGTAAGCCGGGGCGGTCGTGAGGCTCGGAACCATCATTCGCACGCCCTGGCTGAGCGCCCGAGCAAACAGCATGGCTTCGGGGTATTGCTGCCAGGGTTGTTTGCTCAACAGCCCGGCGCGCTTTGCCATCGCGATCGTGAACGTGCTGACGCCGATCTGCTCCCAGGCGTCGCCGACTCGCTCGTGGAAAGCAATCTGCGCAGCTTGGTCATCATTCTGTAGCACCCGATAGCGAAACCGCTTAGAGTTCTGAACTAAGCTACCCAGCAGTGAGTAGCTCAGTACCAGGCGCCCGCTGACGATCCAGACGCTCTGCAGCGCGATCATCGGGCTGATGCCCAGCTCCTGGGCGGTGCTAATCTTTGCGGCAGCTTCCCACAGGCTGAGCTTGCCGAAGACGCCCGATTTCACTGCCTGCTCCGCCTGCGCCTTAAGCTGCGGGTCCATCAGGTCCGCGGCGCCGCCGCTCACAATTGGCGCAATTTCTAGGCTCATTTTGCCCCCTATTCAGATGCTAGTTGCAAGAAACTCTTGGCTTGTTGCAGGCATCGTAGCCGCAGGCGGGGCGAGCGTAGGAAAATTATTTGCGAGTATTTGCTATTTCGGCTACAGTGTGTAGTCCCAGACATTAGTGGCTGGTCTACAAATCTCTACAGACCTAACCCCAGGGGCAATGTCATGGCTAAGGCGCGCGGCGAACCAAACCCAGAACAAGAAAAAAACATGAGCGTCAGGTTGGACGCTGAAACAAAGGAGCTGATACAGCTGGTAGCTATGGCGTTAGACATGAAAGAGAAAGATATCGCCATCGAGGCGATCCAGCTCTACTGCCGCGACAAGTTAGACGCCGTCGCGGCCAAACTAAACGACCTAAAAAAGCGCTACGATATTAAAGCTCGCGGCAAATAGCTTCTTTTGTATTTTCTATATACTATGTAATATTGTTGTCTAGCGTCAGCGTAGCTACAGCTAAGCTATTACGCATTCGCATTCTAGCTAGACAACAACAGTGGTAGAGATAGAAGAAAGAAAGACAGCTATAGCTTCAGCTGTAGCTATTAGCTAGGCGAGGCACCAGCAGTGTACGGCGGAAACTAGCAACCCGTAGGCACGCAACTGGAAAAATTTTCAGCTTGCGAATTATCGACAGATAGCTAAGCTAAATCGTGATGCACCCGTAGCTCAGGGGATAGAGCATCGGTTTCCTAAATCTAGCTTCTAGTTGCCAGCATCTCCCGAGAAAGGCGCTAATTAGTGCCAAGCGCAGCCCCGCCTACCCATCCCTGCCAGCTCTGGCAGAAAGCGCCCAAATTTAACGCCTAGCGAACGATCTCGCGCCGAGCCGGCAAACGCCCAGCTTTGGCTGATCGTGGCGCACAGCTCAATTGTGCAAATATTGCGAATCTTGCGGCTAGCATCCGCTGCCGCCCTGGCGTGCCCCAGGGGCGTTTTTGGCACGTCGCGCGTAAGCTGTTGAAAATTTCTAGAAACTAGGCTTGTCAGGCAACTAGTGTCGGGCTACCCTTACGCCGTCTATTTCAAAAGCGAACACTACAGGACGTAGCACATGAGCGAGCAGCGGTATTCGCTGACCCCGTACGGGCAGCAGTTAGTCGAAAAAAACATGAAATTAGCCTACAGATTTGCTGCCAGGCTGCGTCGCCCGAGGTGGCTCAGCGCCGAGGAATGGTCAAGCGAGATGCTCGCCGCTTTGTGCAAGTCAGTTGCACTTTACAATGGCTGTCTTGGCATAGCACTAAGTACATACGTGTGTCGCGGGATGGTCATGCATGCTGCAGACGTGTATAGGAAGAAAATGCAGCGTCTTGGTAACAAGCGGGTCGAGAAAATGCTGTTCGCTGACAGCCAGGAGTTCGACCGCGCCTGTCACCGCACCGTGGACCCATCTGAAGAGGTGGCGCTGCGAGACTCGGTAGCCTGGCTGTCGGCCAGGATCGCGCAGGTGCGCCACGGGGACGTGATTCTAGAGACGACTCTGGGGTGTAAAGAACGCCAGGAAATCGCAGATGATCGCGGCTTCAGCCGGGAGCGAATTCGGCAAGTTTTATACGACGCGTGCGGCCGTGTACGCGCATCTAAATCCTGCATGCGTGTAGCATCAGACTGGCTTATCGCGTCGTAAAATCGAATCCATAGCGTCGGCAGACTGACGCGACAGCACGCGCGACCGCCTGGTGTAGAACTTGGCGGTCGTTGCGCTTTCGGCGTGCCCCAGGCGCTGCTGCACCGCGGTCAGGCTGGCGCCAGACTCAAGCAGTAGGGTGGCGCACGCGTGCCGCAAGTCGTGCACCCGCAATTTGATACCGGCAGCGCGCAGCGTCGGCTGCCACACGCGGTGATACCAGTTGTTAACGTTTAGCCTGTAACCGTGTACGCCTCGAAATACTGGTACATCATAGTCTATAGCGGGGCGAATGGCGGCAAGCAAACCGGCGGTCGTCGCAGAGATCTGGATCTCGCGCTCGGCGCCCCGCGTTTTCAGATCCTGGTACTGGCCGCGCTGGTCCACCGAGCGATCAACCAGGATCACCTGCTCAGCCAGGATGACGCGGTCCCAGGTGAGCGCGATCGCCTCTCGCACGCGCAGGCCCGTATCGAGCAGTAACGTCACCAGGGCGCGATCGGCAGGGCGTTCAAATAGCGCCGGCAGCTCGAGGCTGCGATGAATGCCAGGCTGGTTCGTGCGAGTAACGATGCGCGGGCCGCGGCACGAGGCGATCGGGTTCACCTCCAGGTGCCCGTTGCGCACCGCCCAGTTCAAGACAGCCTTCAAACTGCGCACCGTGCGACGCAACTTCTGGTCGCTGCCAGCCCATCGCTCAAGCTGAACGGCGCGCAGACTGTCTGCCTCCTGCGCCAGGAATTTGCCCAGGCGCTGCAGGTCCACGCGGTACGCCGTGCGGGTCGTGCCGCGGATGTCCGTGCGAGTTTCCAGCATCAGATTAGCCAGTTCTGTGATATTCATTGCGAATCCTTGCGCTTAGTGGTTAGTTGCCCGTACTATACTATGGGTATGTAACCTGTGGTCAAAATAATCGGAGGTGACTAGTGATCGCACGCGGTGAGCTGGTGCCAAAAACATTGGCAGATTTGGAGCGCGAAGAGGCTGACGCAAATTTCCGTCGGCTGTTGCGGCGCGGGTGCCCGCCTATAGAAACGCTACAGCTGACGCCTGGTACAGCGCGCTGGGCGTTCGAGCATGCCAGGCGCGGTTTGCCCGTGCCCAAGGTTTCCCCGCCTGTCGAGCAGCTGCTAGATGCTAGTTTCAGGGATAAGGTATAATGCAGTCCTCAACTGGAGGTATCTGCATGCACGCGGACGAGGTAGTAGGGCTCGAACAGGGCACCGAGCAGTGGCTCCGCTGGCGCGAAGAGGGCGTCGGCTCGAGCGACGCCACCGCGCTGATGGGCCATTTTGGGGGCATCGCGCGCAAGGATAAAGAAAAAAACAAGGCGCCCAACGCTCGCATGGCGCGCGGCACGGCTCTGGAGCCATTCGCTCGCGTGCTTTTTATCGAGTTGACCGGCAAATTCATTATGCCTGGTTGCTACCAAAGCAAATCGCATCCGTTCATGCGCGCCAGCCTGGACGGCATTAGCGAGGATCGCAAGTTGATCGTCGAGATTAAATCGCCGAGCTGGAAGGTCCACGATTTGGCGTTACGCGGCCAGGTCGTGAACTATTACCGCCCGCAGTGCCAGCATCAGCTATTCGTCTGCGGCCTGGAGTCGATGGTATTCTTTAGCTATTTTCCAGACGCTGCTGAGCCCGATCAGCGATACGCATTTGTGCGCGTCGATCGCGACGTAGAGATGCAGCGCGAAATCCTTGAACGGGCAGAGCGTTATATCCGAGACAAAAAGCTGGGTGGGACCGCGTGATGGTGTTTTTGCGGTTTGCCTGCCAGCGCGCCCGGCGAAGCGGAACCGCGTCAGCCGGGGCTCGTCCCACTCAGCATGTGCCAGCCGTCGTCTTGATCTAGGATCCCGCAGCGCGTATCGCGGGGGGCGAGGGTATGCCAAAACCCCTCCGGTTGGCTTTCTAACGCTCTAGCTGGTAGAATGTAAATATCCTTCTGTCCTAATCGGCGGGGAAGTTGGCTTCACAGCCTCAGGTGCCCCGGGAACTGCAATTCCCGGGGTTTCTGTTTTTAGTTCGCCTCATAGTCCGGGCACGTGGCGCACACTGCGGTGCGCGTGTCGCCGGCTGGAGCGATCGCTCGGCATTTGTCGTGCAGACTGCACGAGTAGACGCTCTGGCCTCAACCGTAACCCATCAGCGCCAGGCGCCCGCCGCGATGCATGCACGGGTGGCGCATACGATCGATCAGCGCCGCAGCCTGCTGCTGCACCGGCGTCGGCTCGTCTGGCTCCTCTGGCTCAGTCGGGGGGAGCATCTGCGCCACCATGCTGCCTGAGTTCGGGTCGCTGCCGCCACACTCGCCAGGCAGAATTCCAGCGCTTGGAAAACGCAGCGAGTACAGCCACACGGTGACCGACGCGAACGTAGCGCGCAAGATGTTGGGCGAGGTAGCCTGCACCTGCGTAGCCTGCTGGACAGACCAGGTGCCGCCGCTCTTGTACCCGATGTAGATACTGCCGCCGTTGACCTGCTTCACGCAGAGCGGACCGCCGACCTGGACCTGCTGCGGCACGTTGACTGCCTCGCCTGGCACGCCAATGCTGCCATACTCGGTGGCGAATGCCTGGTCAGTGTTGTTGACCATGTCGTGCACGCCGCTGGAACGCAGCGTGATGACGTCGCAGCCGCAGGGCGTCTGCCCGGTAGCGCCGCACGGGTTCGGATTGAAGCCTAGCTGCGTCAGCCCGCCAACAACACTGGCTCCCTCGATATGCGCGCGAAAACACGTGTGCCAGCCGCTGCCGTCCCACATGCCGCAGATTGGGTCGCCGTTGCCGCTGCCGCCGCAGCCTGCACGCATACCCTGCAGGCCGACGACAATGCGCGCAAAGCTGACTGGGTCGCCCTTGCCGCCCTGTGTGGATACGGTGATCGGCAGGAAGCCGCTGTTGAAATTCCTGCCGCGCCAGGGCTCTGCCCCAGGCGACACTTCCGACATCGAGGCGCTTAACGAGGTGTAGGACGGCCATGCCTGGCTGGCGTTCAGCCACCAGACAGTGACGTTGCAGGTGACGTCGCCGCTGGGAGCCGCGGTAACGACGGCGCGCAACTTGTATGTGTTGGCGCAGCCGCCGGCGGCGGGTCCGGCGCCGCTGAAAATGCCTTCGCCAGCCCAAGCGCCAGGATTCGGTTCGGCGTCATCTCCAGGGTTGATGCACTTGAGCTGGTAGTAGCGTGGCTCGATGCCAAGCCAATAGCTAGGTGACGGGTCGGCTGTCGGACCGTTGCACCGCGGGCCAAACCACTCGATGCGCACTGTGCCGCCAGCCATCGGCCAACCGATCGTGCAAAGGCTGCAGTCGATGCTGGTCGGGATCAGTGACGGTAGGTCTCCGCAGACGTTGGTGGCGACGTTCGGGTTGTTGTACCCGGACGCGGTGCCGGTCGGCGCTGTGACGTAGACGGTATTCATGGCGTTACATATGCCCGCATACTAGAGAGTCCAAGGCGGATGTTTTCGCTGCCGCCGCCGACGTGATCGAAGGCGACGTCGAATTCCCACTTGCCCTGGAATGGCCCGTGTATGGAGTAGTAATACGGATCGCACGGATTCGGTGACGCGGTCGCATCGTTGTAGAACCAGTAGCGTGTGCTGCCGACCTTCGGGCTACCAGCAGTGCCTGTGCCAACCAGGAACCAGTGCCCGTCTAGCGTCCAGAGCTGGTTGATGTGGTTGATTCGCCGCTTGGCGACGGGGTTCGTGTCACGGTAGTCTTCAGGCAAAAACACTTTCGTCGGCGTGCCACTGTTGATGTCAGGGCGCGACAAGTTCGTATCCGCGTAATGCACGAACGCAAACGACCAGTAGTAGATAACCGTGTAGCCGATGTACTGCCCTATCGACGTGCCGGCTGCGTTGCGCACTGTTAGTGGCGAGCAGAATGGCAGCAACCACTGCTTGTGCGATTCGGATGGCGGTGATTGACCGCTCTGCTCGTAGTGCGTGACGGCGAGAAAAGGCTCGTTGACGCCCTTGTTTGTCCAGAAATGCGACGCAGGATGCAACTGGCCAAGCCAGTCAGTCTGTCCGAATATTGGCGTCGTCGCATCAGTAAAGTCGAACTGGTAGCGGTTCTGGTAGCCAGAACCCTTCAGGCGGCGACGCACCTCAGTGACGAAGTGCGCGCGCTCGACGGCTGGCCCCTGCGCAAACATCTGGTAGATGTTCGGCGAGAACCTGGCTCGCTTGCGCCACGGCGCCAGGTCGGCTGCGTTAAACAGCACTGGAGTGCCGTCCACCTGCGTCAGCGCGACGGGCGTATCCGGGTAGACAGGGCGCCTGCCGTAGACCTCGCCGCTCGACACGACGGTGGACTGCACCGAGAACTGCGGCAGACTAGCGGTGCCAGACGATACGCCAGGCGTGTTTTGCCCGCAGGCGAAGGTGCCGGTTTCATAGCCAGCGCCTGCCGGGGGATCGGCTAGCACAGTGTGGATCGTGAACTCGCGGTACGGCGTGCAGACGGCTGACAGACCGCCGCGCAGCGGTTCGCTGACGCACGTGCCGTGTATCGTCTTCGCCCAGGCACCATACGCCATGCGTCACCCGCTGAATGTAACCGTGACAGGGCACGTGCAGAATCCGTCGCTGATCACACCGCTGAACGTCATTGTCACAACGCCGGTGATCGGATCCTGCGAGCAGGAGCCTGACGGGGCGCCGGTGACGTTCGCGAGCGAAAACTGCGGGTACAACTGCGATTGGTTGACCTGGCAGACGATGGGCGGTGTCGAGAGTGTCCAGGCGAACAGGATGCCGAAGCTGCCGCTGCCGCTGCTGTACGCCCAGGCGAAGTCGCATGCCCCCGTGCGCGCCAAGGTGCCAGTGATCGCCGTTGTCGGCCAGCCCGTGTTGCACGTTGTATTCGGAGGGATTGGCGTGCTCGGGCCGGCCGCGAACTGCAGCGTGGACGGCAGCTCGCGATGCCCCCAGCACGGATGGTACGCGGGCTGGAACGGGAGCTGCGGCGAAGAGCTTTTGCAGTCGATCTGTACGGTGCTCATGGCGCTGAATTGCACCTAGTCGTGTAGGAAGCTACCAAAAAACCGCTAGTGCAGGTGACGCCGCTAACGTGCGGGCAGTCGAGGATGTTGGCGGTACCGCCGCCGCCCTTGCCGCAGTTGTCGCCGTCGGTGTCCTTGTCCTGGCCAGGAAACAGCACGCCGAGCGAGTCGATCCACTCGCTGTGCCGGGCGTATACGCGCGTGGTGCAGGTGCTGCTGTCGCAGGTGATCTCGACGCGGTCGTCGCCCCCGGTGAGCGTGTAGGGCACCGCGCCGGCGTACGTGACGTCGTGCCGGATAAACCGCCAGGCGCTGTGCTGGACCGCCCAGGCTTTCGCGAACGTCTCAGCCGCGGTGTCTTGCCCCGACGGCTTAGTGCAGCGCATGGTGATCGTTCTGACGCCACGCCAGTGCGCGTTGGCAGGCCAATTGGCACCCGCGACAGTGCTCACGTCGATCGCCGTGGCAGCACTGTTGTGCCATCGGAACGTGTACAGGTACGGCAGCACCATCGGCGCTGCGTAGTGCCGGCTGCCGGCGATCACCTGGTACCCGCTAGCCTGGAGCGACTTGGCGAGCCCATCAGCATACGTCTGTAGTTCGTAGGTGCCGCTAAGCTGGCGCACGTAGCGGCGGCCGATCGTCAGCGCGGCGCTGTCCGCCAGGATGGTTAGGCCTGGCGTGTTCCCCTGTGGGTAGTAGAGCTGCCCAGGGCGCAAGAACTCACTGCTGACGTTGGCGACGGTGCAACTGATGCCGCACGCTGTGTGCACAGCCTCGAGCCACGGCTTCCATTCTGTCGCGGTCGGCTCAGAGTAGAGCACGCCATTGATGCCGTAGTAGCGCTCGTCAACCAGGGGGAGCAGCCAGAGCCCCTCGTACTGGCTGACGCCTGGCGGCCCCTGTTGGACAGCGTTGCTGAGCGATGCTGGATCAACGGGGCGACCGGATACCTGCACCGGCGACAACAGGACCATCTGCGTGTTAATGTTTGCGCCGATGCGCAGTGCGGCCGGCGCGCGAGGCTTGCCCGCGTCTACGATCGCCAGGATTTGGTTGAGTTGTTGGGTAGTGCAGACGTAAAGCGCGGTCGCGAACCGGGACAGGTCTGTCGGCCAGATGAGCGTGCTGAGCCGCATAGTCGGCTGCGATCGCTCGCGCGTGCGCGTGCTGCAGCTCAGCTCGGGGCTGTCGGCGTCGAGCGGGCTGAACCACTCGACGCTGTTCGCGTTCAGGTGCGCCTGGAGCCAGGCACCTAGCTCAGAGGTCACCAGTGGTAACGGCACGCCAGCGTAGGATATCACTTCATGCGCTCCTGCAACTAGAAACTAGTATACACTTTTTGGCTAGCGCTTGACTCCGGCGAAGTGCTGGCTAATATTAGTTGCGGGTAACTAGTCGCAAGGAGTCGCAGTATGAGCACGCAAGCCAAACTTATGAGCGGTGACGCCGCGCTGAAATTGAGCCGCGGCACGCGGGAATTTGTCTACAAGATCGCCAGGGTTGACAACAGTGAGGGGGGCGGCGTGACGTTTTTCGTCCGCCAGCGCGTCACCCCGACGCAGTGGCTGTACCTGGGAGTGTGGCGCCCACAGCACGGCTGGCTGGAGTTGACCGCCAAAAGCGCGCTGCCTGCAGACGCGCCTGGCGTGCGCGCGTTCAGGTGGCTAGCGGGGCAGATCTGGAGCGGCGACTACAGCCCGCTCGAGGATGGCGGCTTCGATCTGCGCGTGCATGCACCGCACTACGTAGCCCCAGTAGAAACGCCAACGCCGGAGCTGGTAGCTGCTCCGGCGCCGGTTGCCCGACCCGTTGACGCCTGCACGCAGGCACGGGTCGATCGTTTGTTGCGCGGGCTGCGCGCTAGAGTGTGTTCCAGTCAACGTGGCGCGCTTCAAAGCCTGCCAAGTCCGAAAACGCAAACGAATCGCCTTGCCCTAACATTCGCTCGACCACATGCTCATCAGCCCAGAACCCGCCTGCCGGACCATCGCCAGCCCCCATCGGGCCGCTGTAAACGCTGGAGCCCCAGCTATTCATGACGAAAAAGCCGGGGCGAGTGCCGCGCTGGTAGCCGATCAACGCCATGCAGTGCGCCCAGGTGCCGCGCGCTGCGCAAAAACCCTGGCTGTCACGCACCAGGCGGAATCCCTGGTTGCTGCAGACGCTGACGCCGAAGCCATTCGCCAGGGCGCGCCTGGCGTCCTGGGCGGTGCGCACCAGGCTAAACGCGCGCACGGGATGCCGACGCGCGACTGGCTCCAGCTCGTCAGGTAGCCCTGCCCAGCCCCAATCTTTGCAACGTGCGGCGCTGTACTCAGTCAGATCGATGCTGCCGTATTGCCCACGCGCAATAACGCCGTAGGTTTTCACCGCGTCCGCAGCCCAGGCGCCGATACTTCCGTCGCCACGGATGCGCCGCTTGCCTATCTCGACCCGGCTGAGCGCGTAGATCGGCTCCTGTGCGATCGACGTGAACGATTCCGGCTGGCCGGCTGCGATCTCGGCACACTGCGTCAGCGTGACTGCCGCCGCGGTGCCCCAGCTCACGCAGCTCCCAACGCTCCCCTGGGCGCCGCTGGGCCATTTGCTGCCGGTCACACGCTCGTAGAGTTGCCAGCCGAATACCTGGTCCGGCTCGTCGGCAGCCTCGCCGGCTGGCGTTTGGCTGAAGATCGGGAACGGCTGCTGCGAGACGACGCCTACAACCTCGTCTGGGTCATCGACCCAGCCAGGCGTGTACAGCCCCTCGATCACCTGCAGCTCGTCTAGTGCATCGCTCATCTGTGCTACCCCTACTGTGTAATCGCAATCAACGCGTCGCCGAACGCTGTCAGCCTGGCACCCGCGGCGGCTGCCAGCTCAGGCGTCAGGGGCGCTCCGATGTTGCTGCCTAGCACGCC
>Ga0181356_1000252_pt1 | contig 22749 bp, 13 predicted proteins | sample Fa13VDMM110SN_FD_130104 | JGI IMG/M metagenome (GOLD analysis project Ga0181356, IMG submission 130104) | Freshwater viral communities from Lake Michigan, USA - Fa13.VD.MM110.S.N | ecosystem: Environmental > Aquatic > Freshwater > Lake | place: USA: Michigan | collected 2013-09-24 | reverse complement strand
AGTTGCCTTGGAAAGACCTAAATGCCTTTCAAGAACTGTTCCGGCATTACCAGTAATAGTTCCCAAATCATCAATAAGAACAACGTGGACTTCATCAAATCTAGATCCTCTTGGTTCTGCAAATGCCGAAGTTCCGGGAGGTTGTGCAATACTATTCCATTGAATGCTGGAATTAGTCAAAGTAATGTATTGTTGACTGAACCAATCAACTTCTCCAGTGTAAGCAGCACTTCCCAAAGTAGCAGTGCCAATACCGCTGTTGTTTGTTCCTGCTGCCGGGGTTACAGATACGATACCAACATTTCCAGTTTCGGTAAAGCACCAAGTCCCATCTTGCTGATAATCAACAGGAGTTTCTGTATTTGCAGATGATACGTGACTTAAAATCTTAACCGAAACTGAACTAGCGCCAATTTCAGTAATGATTCCTTTTAGATAAGAACCGGTTAATGATATAGAAGTGCCCGTCCCAACATCTGCTTTTCCTGTAAGAGATTGAGTTACACCATAACCAACTTGAAGTGTGAGTCCGGTTGTTGAAGATGTAGATACATTGCTTCCAAAAGAAAGTTGTACATTAGTAAGAGAAATAGCATTTAATGATGCAGGACTAATGAATACTGTTCCGATTCCAATTGATGTTACAGTTGTTCCGGACCCTATAATTCCAGTTTCTACTTTTAGAGTTTGACCACCTACAATACCGGTTGTTGTAATACCATTTATTCTTGTGGTAGTGATTCCAATATCTCCATCAGATGCTGTTGCGACACCAACAAAAGTAGTAGTTGTAGTTGTTAGTGTAGTTGTTCCGATTCCACTTAAAATTTGGTCTGCTTTAGCATCAATAATTCCAACTTTAATACCGTTTGCCCAAGAACCAGGATTTCTTGCTGCAACAGTAACATTAGTGATGGTATTTTCATCGTATCCAAGTTCTTCATAATTATCTAAACTTTTAATCTTGACACTACTTGCGGTTCCAACAAAAGCATTTTTGAGGTCAGCGTCGTCTGCTCTGATTACTTGTAGTGATCCACCATAAGAAAGATAAGATGATGCAACCATCCAACTTTCATAATGTCTATCCGTAGCGTAAGGTTGTCCAAAATTATTCAGTAAATCATTTTCGCTTTCAACTAAAGTAGGCGAATCTACAGGTCCTTTTGCAAATGGTGAAACAATTGCTCCCATTTGAGTAGCTCCTGGTTGAACCCTACCAGAAGTAAGATCAATTTCCTTTACTACGATTCCAGGAGATGCTAAATTTAGTGGCATCTTTGTTCTCCGTGTTATCCCGATTTATTCTAGAAGTATTTATTAAAAAGTTTATTTTCATTGGGGAAACGGTCAATGAACAATCTACCAATCAGGATAATGCCAATTATGAGATTGTGTATGCTTTTTTCTATTTTTAGTAATTCTTGTTTTGGTGCATTCCTTACACTCGTAGGCATATGCAGAAGGAAGGGCACCCTTTCCCTTACGAGTTAGATAATAATCATCAATCAAACTTTTTGTTTTTTTGCATATTCTACATTGACGTTCTAAAAAAAGTAGGTGTTGAGTATTGATTTGATCATCAATATCAAAATCCATTATTGGTAATCCCACATATATGAACGATCACCATATTCGTCGGCATTCCATATTTCGTGAGATTCAAATTTATTTTCTTTTGTGGCAATCAACCACCTATCACCCGTTTCTTTCTCTATGAAGACTCCCATATCTTCTAACCCATCCGAAATAAATCCAAATGGAGCCATATCTTGGTCTATTTGATTTTTTTGCTCCTCATATATTCTTTTACGAATATCATTGTTAGTCATCTCCTTAAAATAATTTTGAGCGACTAACCAGGCAAAAATTACCAAGCACATTGCAAGGTCATCATTACAACCTTCCTCGGCTTCATACGAGTTATGTCTTTGAGTAAATGTTGTAAGCTCACTAATAATGTCATAGTCACTTACGAATAGTTTATCATCCTCAATAAGTAATTTTAAGTTGGAGCATCCTAACTTTTTAACTGCCGCAGTTGTTCTGATTCCAAGTTGAGATTTTTTACCACTAAATCCAGTTCCAACTAACTGTCCAGCTCTTCCTCTCATAGCACACATTAAGATATTATCATATTCTAAATCATAGTGAAGAATATTAGCGACCTGATCACCAATGTCATTAACTTCTATAAGTAACCAAGCATTATCATATCCTTTTGCAACTTCATTTATAATGCTTGGAAATAGCATCGGTTTAATTTCATTATTTTTATATTTTGCCACAACTCTATAAGGAAACTCTGTAATATCAAAAACAACAAATGCTGAATAGTCATTGCCCATCCCACGAGCAACATCAACTGTAATCAAATAACTGTGGTCTTCTTTTGGTTCCTCATAAACATCAAGACCTCTACTTCTTTTTAATGGATCATCATAGACTAATATTTTAAGTTTGGATGGATTGATTAGAGTTCCTATGGACCCTAAAAATTCACAAAGGTGCTCTGCTCTAAATTGTTGTTCACTGGTGTTTGCAATTGTTTGTGCCTTCCATTCCTCATCTCTTCCGGGAACTTCGGACCAATGAACCTCTGTGGCCACAAATTGACTCTTTTTTCTTTCTGCATCGTGCCACATACGATAAAAGTGATTCATACCCTTTGGTGTGGATACTATAATTACTTTAGTTGTCTTACCGGATGAAATTGTTGGATATACTGATGCAAAGAAATCATCAGCAATATGATTGGGAACGAATGCAAATTCGTCCAAGAAAATAATATTAAAACTCATTCCCCTAACGGCGGATGCAGAAGTTGATGCTGCAATAATTTTTGATCCGTTTTCTAATTCTAATGAACCTTTATTCCAAGATACAATTCCTTGTTGCATCCATTTTGGAAGATTCTCATAAGATAACTGCAATCTACTCAATATTTCTCTTGAGGTTGATGCCTTGTTTGCGAGAATACCAACATTTACATTATCGTTGAAAACAATGTAATGTAATAAGTATGATACTACGGTTGTCGTTTTCCCACACTGTCTGGGCATTTTGCATATATTAAATCTGTTCTTATGGAAATTATTGATTAATTTTTTCTGAAAAGGCCACATATCAAATCCGATAAGACCTTCATCAACGTTGACAATTTTAATGTATTTTTTTGCAAAATAAACGGGATCCTCTTTACAAGTTAAGAACTCAATAACTTGATCTTCAGTAAATTGAATCGGAGTATTTGCCCTTTTTAAATTGGGATTAGATAGATATGCATCACCTTCTTTTAATTGTATGTCTTCAATTTGCATACTAACAATTCCACTTTCTTAATGCTAATGCTTTTCTGGTTGGACGATCTTTTTCATCTTTCATAGGACCGGGCATTCCCCCCATACGAGCACAGAAAGACTTTCTGCGTTTTGCGTCCTTTGATCCTGGTTCTAATTTTGATGGTTCTGTCGTAACCGCAGTCTGTAATTTTGATCCAGGATTTTCTTTTCTGTAGGATGCTACTCCTTTTGCATTTAATCCACCTTCAGGATTTTTACCTTCCTTTCTTTGCCAGGCAGCGGATGCTTCGCTCATAAATTGTGGGAATGATTTGTTTCCTTCTTTTACACAACGATTATAAGTTTTTCCAAAAAGTTTTTGCGTTCCTTTCTTTTTATATCCTGGCCAACATTTTTTTGCCTCACTCACTTCCTCACTACTATCAATATAATCTGCTGCAGTATCAATATAATCCGTCGCTTTAGTTATTTTCGATTGAACCCAGGCAGGAAGTTGTTGATTTCCTTTTTTGATATTCTTTTTCAAAGAGGAAACCGCCTTCATCACGGTATCTAATTCATTTCTTGCCATATATCCTTCACCATCTTTTTTCTTACCGCTGGCAATTTCTTTATGCCCCTCTTCAATATGATCGTATTCTGTGGACTCATTTGCGGGATGAACTTGGGCAATACTAAACTTCATTTGATTTGGTGATAGACTTGAAGGTCTAGAAAACATATCCCAGAACTTCGGGCCATATCTACATTCTTCTCTAGTCTCATCTTTCTCACATTTGGGACAATATCTCATACCCATTTCTTCTGAAATGGAATCTTTTGATGCTAAATTTATTGATTCTGATTTATTTCCCCAATTGGCGGCACCAACCTTACGGCATTTTACAAGAGCACCCGAGGCATAGGCACTTGGCCAAACACTATATCTTGACTTTACTTTAGTATAACAAGCATCTTTTGTACCACTTCCTTTACCCTTTTTATCAGTTTCTTCGTTCATTTCTGGTTTATCTGTGGGAACATAAGTCGGAGTTGCGCCACCCGATTTTGATTGTTGTCCTGGGTCCGCTGCTTTCTTTCTTCTTGCGGCAGAAAGTCTTTCTACTTTTGTCATACTTGCTCTTTTTTCTGATGAAACACACTTGGGCGTTCCTTCTCCAGGTTCATCACTCGCACAGGTTCCGCCAGTTACAACATTAACCCAACCAGGATTTCCATCTTTGGATTTTGATCCTTTAAACCATTTGCGAAGAGAACCCATTTATAAAATATGTTTTATTCTTTACTATTTAGAAAACCTTGTTTAAGTAGTTTTGACAATTCACTTGTCGACCCAACAAACACTGCGTTGTTCGTAACATTATTGGAAATTTTTGTATTATCTTCCTGAACGTCTTTTAATTTTTTCTGTAAGTCTATTAATTTATCTGTAGTGTCCGCAACACTCTTGATAAGTTGCCCTGCGACTTCATATGCTCTTGGACTACCCCCTTCTCCAGCAAGTTCCATAATTCCATTAATTGCTTCCTGACCTTTTTCAATTAATGAATACAAATTTACTCTCGTATATTCATAATCTTTTTGAATATCATTAATTTGTTTTGGAATAATGTCAATACGAGAGGTTGAAGGTTTTACTTCAACGATATTGCTTTCAATATTCAATGCTTTATCTAAATCTTCATAATTATTTTTCATTTTGTATTAAATATCAATTCCTTGAGTTGGACTATAAACTTTACTGTCTGTGAAAAATTCTGTAGTTTCATTAAATCCAAAATCATCATCCGGATCTGCATTATATGGATCTGGAGTAACAGTGTATCTCATCTCTCTTCTGGAGTTTGTTACATCAGTTCCAGTATACTGATCAACCTGAACCTTTCTGATGAGACCTTCAGAACTTTCTGCAATAGGACCAAACATATAAGTTTTTGCCGTGAATGTCAAAGTATAAATTAGTGCTCTTCTTGTTGAAAAATCACCTTCATAGTCGTCCTTAAATGTAATACTATCTAAAACCATTGGAATATCTCTTTTTTCTCCAATAGATTCTACCAAATCAACAGTCACATTAAATGCCGGTTGAAAATAAGGTAAAATTTGCTCTATAATTTGTAGAGCATCATCATTTAATTTACATAAAATGTTAAGTTCAAAACCAATATTATATGGAACTGGCATAAAAACTTTTTTAATATTATTTCCCTCATCGGTAGTTCTAAAAGTTTGAACTATACTCGACTTTCTTGTTGGATCATATGAAATTGAATTCATCTCAAAGGTCATTCTTGGTAATGAAATTTGAGTTGCCTTATTTAAATCTGGTTGTTGTAAAATTCTTGCTAAAAACTTTTGTTTTGGTCCATAGGTAATAGGAACTCTCATATCACCGATATTATTATTATCTTTATCGGTGCGACGAAGATGTATTTGATTAAATAAAGTTCCAAAAGATATAATAGTCTTTCTTATAATTTCGTGATAGTAATAAGTTGCTAACATTAGTATCCACCAAAAGGATTTGATTCTGTAAAATCTAAAATGAGATCTGCTTCTTCTTCAATCTCATCATTTTGACTATATTTATTATATGTATCCATTTTATCAAAAGTTTCGACCGTATATAGTGCTCCCGATTCTGTTCCGGTAATAGTTTCTCCTGGAAAAAATCCAAGTTGAGTAACACCGATTCCAACATTCGAAATCTTAAGAATATTATTATCCTTATCCCAATCCTTAACTCTGGCTCTTGTTTTTGATCTGGATCCTGTTACAACTTCATTAAATAAATATGTTCCGATTCCGGTAAGTGTCTCTGGATTTGCAATAGTAACAGTTGGAGATGATAGATATCCAAATCCAGGATTAGAAACATAAATTGCCTTTACGATAGAATCCGAACCAACAAATCCAATTGATGAGATTCCTGTTGCTCTTCCTAAAGGGAAACTCTTAATAGAATCTTGATTACTAATAGTAAGAGTTGGTGCAACTGTATATCCAGCACCTGCGTTTGTAATTGTCAATGCAGTTACAATACCAGCAGATATTGATGCGGTTATAATTGCTGTTGTTCCAATTCCCACACCAGGAGAACTTACAGTTACTGTCGGAACACCTGTATATCCAGTTCCCGCATTTGTAATTGTCAGTGCATTTACAGTTCCACCCACACCAATTCCAGATGTTGCTGCGGCACCAACAGACGAGTGATTAACTGTCACAATCGGTGCAGTTCCATATCCCACCCCACCATCACTAATCACAAATTTAAGTACGCCACTACTTGCAGTTTCAATTGAACAGGTTGCGGCAGCACCAGTTCCTCCTCCACCACTGATTGTAATAGTGGGTGCAACTGTATACCCGGCACCTGCATTTATAAGCAGTATTTTTTCTACTGAAGTAATACGAGCTCTTGTTGTAAGGAATCCAACAGCAACCGCATTATCACCATCTTTGCCTGTTGGTGAAGTGCTTATTGCAACAGTTGGAACCGATGTGTATCCACTACCATCATTGTTTATAAAAATTTTATTAATGTATCCAGTTGTTACTGCAAAACCAATAATTGATGCAGTTGCTGTTGCGGTTTTACCAATACCAATTAATTTTAAAGTTGTGATGTATCCATCATCCTTAACCTGAGTATCTAGTTCTCTAATAGAAGTATTAATAATTTCATCCTCATATTCAAATAATTCACATTTTAGTTCATAAACATAATTTTTTCCTAGTTGATAAAACGGAGATTCGTGCTCTACAAATTTAACTTCAAAAAGTCTCTCACCCAATGGAAAATATATTAAATCTCCTTCTCTGGGTCTAGTTGAAAGTATGATTTCGGAATCATCAAAACCTTCCAAAAATGGTGCAATAAAATCCTCAAATCTTTCTTTAGAAATTGTGATTGCTAATTCATCTTTTAAACTTACTCCAAATTTTGTAAGAATATCTCCCTGGCCACTATATCCTTCAAAATTATTTACGTATGCCTCAATCGCAAAATTATCATCAAACTTTGAAGCAGTAACTTCCTCGACTATTGTTTCTCTATTTACAAATTTTCTTGGAATATAAACAACTTCAACTCCATACATCCTCAATTGCTCATTTATGAGGTCTTGGACTAATCTTTGTTCAGATGAAGTTCCGTGTAAAAAGAAGGGATTGAGTGCCATTATCCAATAAAATCATACGGTGGAAGTTCATATTCCATAGACATTCTGGACTTAATATCGGATAACTCTTGTTCAGCTTGTTGTAATATTTCCCCACCATTCAATTCAATTCCACCCGGAAGTTTAACACCTCTAAACTTGCTTAAGTTTTGTCCCCATTGTCTTTTAATTAATGCTGTTAAATATCTTTTAAGAAAACTATCGTTAAAAACTTGCGTAAATGATGTTGGATCTAAGGCTCTATAACAATCTATAACCATAAAATTCCCAGCAGACTGTGCTCCCCAATCAATATCTAAATATAATCTATCTTGTCTTTTATTAAATCTAATTTGCTTATCTGTTGTGAGTAAAAAATCAATATCTTCCAAGTAACTTTTGACCATTGCATATTGTAAAAGTTCAACTGAATTAAAATTATACATATCATTCAAAAATAACTGATATTTAAGACTAAACATTCCGCCTGAAATTGAACTAGTATCAAATTTGAATATTTTTTCTATGCCAGTAACCGAATCTGGTATTTGAATAAAGTTGGATGTTTCGTAAAATGATGAGGTAAAGGACCCAGCACCAGTATTAACTGATGTTGCAGTCGTAGTTACAATTCCGACGCCATCCGTATTTTTTGCCCTTCCCCTATCAATATCACCTTGTGTAATTTTATACTTCAAATACATTCTTTCGACACCATCAAAATGGCGTTCAGTGAAGTACTGAAGGGCATCATCAACTAGATCATCTATTTGATCATCATCGACGTTAATCTCCAATACAGGGGCACCCAGACGCCTTAGACAGTAATCTATGAGTTGTTGTCGAGTTGCTGGTTTTGCCATCTTTCTATTTTTCCAATTTTTTAGAATTTTTCAATTCATCATATTTATTTTGAAGATTTAAATTATCTGTTAGAAGTTGATTTTTTTCTTCTTCAAAATCTTTGATTAGTGATTGTAATTTTGCTTCTAACAGAATATTTTGATTTGTTAGTGTTGAAATTTTTTGATTATATAGATTAACTAAGATATTCACATCAACTTCACTATTCATAATTAGAAAGTTCCTCCGTCAAGAGTTGAAGTCCAGGTTGGCTTGTTTGTATATATGGTAGTCGCAGCAGAAGGGATTCTAGAAATGCTTGTACCATTAATGAGCAAGTCGTTTACAGTATTGAAAGTTCCTTCCACACCAATAACTGTAATTGTTGTTCCAGCACTTGTTGTTTTTACGACACCATAAGCACCAGATGTTACCTGAGAAATAAGGTCACCCTCTGTCACGGAAACTGCAGTAACAGTCAGATTTACCTCTGACACTGCAGTTAAAATTTGTTTAGATGTAATTGTCGGTGATGCCACCGCATTAGTAGATCTTTGTAATCCCTGACTATCAAAATATACAGCACCACCAAGAGAAAAATCTCCGGACTGATAGTAAATACCTTTTACATCTAAAAATCCTTTAGTTCCTGCTACGGTACTATTTGCAATAGTAGCGTCTGGAACATAAGTCCATTTTCTACTATCATTTGCATGAGTGCCATGATTATCTACAGTAGAATTACTGCTTGCAATGGAGCTGTCATCAAATCCAAAAAATCCAGATTTATGATTTGCCGTTCCTACACTAGTATTATAATCAAAAGAAATACCTCTATCCGTATTTGTATCAAATGCATGAGTTATGATTAATTGCGATGCCGAAGCAATTCCTGAAGTGGTGGTTCCGGTAATTGTAACAATCTTTGTGGATGTATTATATGCCGTAACAGTAGTCAGTCCACTATTAGGTAAGGAGGCACTACCAGATATAATATCACCAGTATTAATTCCAACAACTGAATCTAGTGAAATTGTGCTAACACCAGATACAACTGCCGAAACTACAGTTCTATTGCTGGTTACATCACCAAGCGATATAATCGCACCATTTACAGTAACACTACTTGAATCTACTGTGGTTGTTGTTCCATCAACTTGAAGATTTCCTTTAATAACAACCATTCCCTCATTACTTAACCCATCCGGATATGGGTCAATGTATAAGACATTTCCGCCACCTGATTTGGTTGAAATTATATTTGAACTAATACCAACATTATCAATTATAACTCCACCAACATTGATGAGAGGTCCAGTATGATTTACGACTCCTGTGATGGTTACGATGTCTGTTGATGCGTTTCCTAGAGTTGTATTACCTTGAACCTCAAGATTACCTGTGAGTGTTGTTTGACTCCCAGTTATATTTAAAGTTCCCCCAACATGAAGGTCCTTTGCAATACCAACACCACCAGAAACTCTTAACGCACCGGTTGTTGTGGATGTTGCATTTGTAGTTGCGGCAATCGAAACAAAAGAAGTATTAGGAGTGCTTGGAAAAGTGACGCTTGTTACAGAAGATGTGGAACCTAAGTTTAATGTGGTTGCATTTGGAACATTCAGGGATCCGTTTCTAATAGTGGCAGTGCCAGTAGTTGCACCAATCGTAACAGCAGTACCGTCACCAGCAAAGTTAACTGTAGTGGCAGTGGTATTATAAAGATTCTGAGTTGTCTGAGTACCTACAACCGTTGGATTTCCTACAGTTAGTGTCCCACTATTAGCACCAAGATTGACTGCAGTAGCGGCACCAAAGGCATTAACTGTTGTTGCTACCGTATTATAAAGGTTCTGAGTTGCTTGAGTACCTACAACTGTTGGATTATTGATAGTTGCAATGCCAGAAGTCGCACCTACAACTAGTCCTGTTGCAGCACCAAATGCATCTATATTAGTTGCAGTTGCATTTAAAAGTCTAAATGCCGTTAGATTGGTGGTTATATCACCACCATCAATATTTAAGTCGCCATCAAGATCTACTGTGGCATTGCGAATAGTAGCAATGCCAGAAGTCGCACCTACAACTAGTCCTGTTGCAGCACCAAATGCATTTACATTAGTTGCAGTTGCATTTAAAAGATTAAATAGTGTTTGATTTGTGGTTATGTCGCCGCCATCAACATTCAAATCTAAATCAATATCTACATTTCCACCAACATTTAAATTCTTTTCAATACCAACGCCACCCTCAACAATTAAAGCACCAGTATCTTTTGTGGTGGATTCTGTAACAATATTAATTCTAATATCAGCGCCAGTAAATGTTAGTTTATCTGTACCGTTTTCATCATATTCAATTTTAGAGTCTTGACTAGTTCCGAATGTTAAGAACGTATCGTCTGGGATTATAATTTCCCCAGTTCCATCTGGATCTAAATTTATATGCCCGTCAGTGTTTGTTGATGAAATTATATTTCCATCAATTCTAATATTATCAACGTTCCATTGATCAACTTTACGATTCTGATCAAGAACAGCAACAAAACCATTTGCAGCAGTTGTTGGGTTTGTTTGTCCTGATACTAACCCAGGAGCAATGCTTAACAGGTCTGTATAGTATCTACCACCAATTGTTAATGAATTATTAGAAGGATCTCCGGCAAATAGTCTACCACCACCATTTCCATGTGTTCCTACTCCAACTGTAAGTCCAAGTTCTCCAAAATTAAGAGATGGTGGAGCAATAGTTCCTGTAGACCTTTTAACTCTAATTATACTGGCCATCTTAGAAATTTCCTCCGTTGATATCTAAATTCTGTGTTGCGCCTGGGGTTAGCGTTAATGTAGCATCCCATTTAGCAGTGGAACCATTATAAACAAGAACCATTCCATCAGATAAACTTGGCGCATTGACGTCACTGAGTTCGGACAAAGAAGAACCACGAGCACCTGCGAGTGAGGATATAACTTTTATTGCAGATTGCTGCCCTACTCTGACTTTGATTTCTGCCATCAACAAATAGATGATTATCTAAAATATATTTATAATGAATTAAATCCGATAGTCAAATTACCCGACTAGATTTTATTTTGAATCATTAATTAATTGTCTTAATAACAACTTAATCTCATCAATATCTTGTTTCATTTTATTCAATTCTTCTTTTTGTAATTCTCTATTGTATAATGCATTAACATATTGATTATATGCCAAAGAATCACAATTGATGATAGCTCCACTATTTTCATCACGATAAAGATTTTGATGTCCTTTTACTCTAATCATCTTATTGCTATTGTTCTAAGTTCCTTAATTCTTGGTGGATATGCCTGATTAGTTCCAGACATTACAATTTTAATTACATATCCATTAAATAAATTAAGATTATTGGCAGTAAATTCATATTCTTTAAATTCATTATCCAAACTTGAAGATACAAAAGTATCTGGTCTTCCATTATTTTTAGAAAGATCTACAACTCCTAAAGAATTTAGATTTTCATATCCAGGGAATAATTCGAACGCTTGCTCAATTCCACTGGAGTCTGGTCTAAACAAACTATATAAAACTCTAAAATCAGCAGATTCATGCCTGTATGCCGATAAAATAACTTTGAGTGAAGATGCTGGTTGAGATAAGTTTACTGTTCTTGAAACATAAACCGCAGCATGTGGATCGTTTAATATAGAATTTGATCTGTTGTCCAGCGTAAAATCAATAATTGGTCTGTTCAAACGACTTGAAATAAATTCGGTAAATGCAGTGTCTAAAAATACTATGGGGGACAAATTGGAATCTGTTGTACTCAAATCTATTGCAGTAGTAAATGATTTATTTCTTGGTAAACCACTTAAATATTCAGTTTCATTTTCTTTGGAACATACAATTCTAACGCTTTTAAGGACATTTAAAGAATTTAGTTGAATTGGTTCATATCCATTATCTAAAAATGAAGTTTCATTTCCACCAACACTCGTTCCAGTTACAGATCTGATTTGAGCAGAAACTGATGTTGATGATCCTGGAGTAATGACATCATATGTGGGTACTATTGAACTGTATAAAATATTTTCTGTTGCAAGAACGTTAGATCCACCTAATGTTGCTTCTGATGTAAATTGTATCTGTGGGTTCCCATTATCGGCGCTTCTATTTGTTCCCTTTGAACCTCCTCGATCAATTTGAATATAATGTCCATCTAATCCAATATTTAAATCATCAATATCATGAGTTGTATTAATTCTGCGTAATGAAACTCCATTTAATTCATACTTATACATTAAACTGTTAACAGAATGTGGAATTATGATTGTAGAATCAATACCTCTACTAATAGTGTTCAGAGAACCACTGCCAATAGATTCATATCCAATAATTTCATTTCCAATTTTTACATATCCAGTATTAGCCGCTCCAACAACAATACCCTCAAATGTACTAAAGATTGTAGTATCTCCAGCTCCAACAGAAATTGATGTTCCGGAAGCAGACAGTTCTGATATAATTTGAATTGGTGCTAAACTAGACTCCGCATCCTTAATTCTAAGTTTATTAGTTTTACCATACATATGGTGATCGAAGTGATCTACTTGTATATAATTACCAGAATATTGATTTGTTGAAGGAGTAAAAGATCTAATTGTAACGCCAGCACCAGTTAACACATTAGAATCATTATAATAACTTAATCCACCACCACTAGTAAAAGTATTTCCTTGAATATTTGTTAAGAATAATGTATCCACTCCAGGAGCTGTTAAAATTGAAATTCTTGCATCAAGTCCAGTTTTGCTAGTAACGGTAGAAGTTACAATTCCAACAACATCCCCAACTTCGTAACCATTTCCCGGATTTACAACCGTTGGAGTTCCGGTGATTATTCCAGATGTTGCTGTAATATTTAATACAAGTCCAGAACCTTTCCCTATAATGTTAAAGGTAGATACATTATTATTTGATGGTGTTGCCGGATCACTAACATAATTACTTCCTCCGGTGGTTAATCCCACTGTTGCCACAGAACTTCCAGTTCCAACAACGTAACCATATACATACGGTTTTGTTGTATCTGCAACTTTTCTACCTTTTAACAAGTTATTTGTTATAGAAGAGTTTGTTGTTGTAGTAATTCCAACAGTTGCTGTTCTCGGCAATGTTGTTAATGGATTATTTGTTAGTTTTTGAACATAACCATTACTCTCATCTAATGTTGGATTAAAGAAAGTGGCAGTTCCTGTCGAAGCAGTGAACTTTGCCTTATAAAGTTTAAACTTAAGATCCTGATATTGATTTGCTGTCCATATAGATCCATTTTGAGATTTAAACAAACTTCCCATTGAAAATTGTTTAGAGTAGGTTACGGCATTTACATCAGGAAGACTTGCGGTATTAACAGTTTTTTCTTTCATAATTGCAGTCCATAGTTCATAACTATCACTATTTTCTGAAATAATTACAACAGCATATTCTCTTCCTGGTGGTAGATAAATTGGTTCATCAAAGGTAATTTTAGTTGCAACAGAGGCATCCGCAGAAATATTAACTTGACTTGGTCTTAAAGTAACTGGAGTTCCAATAACAATCCTTGTGGGAGTTCCAAGTTCAACAGTTCTTATTTCAACTTTCACCGGAGCATTACCACCATCCTTTGCAGCAAAAAATAAATCAACGGCAGTTAAAAATGCACCGTTTACGTCATCGGTTGTAGATGTTGGAGAGGGAGCCTCAACATTTCCACCAACAACAAATGACTGTGCAAGAGGATCAACAAATCTTTGAATTGTTGTTCTTGTATGAGTGTTTATTGTCGTTTGTGAGGTTGTTGTATTGGTTGTAAGATTTGCTACACTTTGTGTTGTTAAATTTTTCGTTGTGGCCGTAACAGTGTTTTCCCATTGCTCAAGAGTTCCATCAGAATTAAAATTCGTTTCTGCAAATGAAGTACCTGAACTTCCAGGAAGACCGGGATCATTTGATGAACTTGAAGATAATTTAAACGTTTTAGTTCCAGTAGGAATTCTTACAGTTGGAGTTGGAGTTCCATTTGGATCTCTTAAAAAGAAGGTTCCAATTAAATCTCCAAAATTATCAGAAATTAATCTTAAGTTAGATACAAATGCTACGGCACCGCTAGTCTGCCCAACCAACTGCATACCAGAAACTAAATATCCAGAATATTTTCCTTGAGCTTCTTCTGATAGTGAAATGGTATCAATGTTTAAAATTGTAGATGACTGACTATATCCTGATGATATAGATTCATTTCTATTATAAGGATTAATTGTATAAGTTGCCGATGGTGCGTTATATGGTCCATACTTGTGATTTGGTGTCGCAACCCTAAATGTGATCAAATTTCTGTTATCAAATCTTCCTATGACTGCTTCACCCACTATAAATGTCTTAGATGGATTTGAAATTTCAACCAATTTTGGAATAAAATCAATACCACTATTTCCATCTAAAAATTGATAAAATTGAGTCGATGGTTTAACATTAGATACTGAGAACTGAATGTTTCTAGATCTCATAAACGATTCATTGGACGATGAGATTAGAACATTTCTTATTGTAGTATCAGTATTACTTACAGTATCAAAAGTTGAAGATGATGAAAGTGAAGTAGTTGTATTAAGAACAGTATTAGATGTTGTGGTATTTGTGGAGTCTTGGGTGGCGAAATTTCCTTGTCCCGTAATAGTTGGTAGATCTATAGTTTCTTCAGTATTTGTGTTAATTGGTGCTAATGTAACCGCAACATTACTTGTTAAATTTTGAGTAAGTGTTCTACTAGAATTTAAAGTTATATCAATATTTTTATCTGGAAGTTGAACTGTTCTAACCCAATTATCAATTTCTGGACTAAGTTTAATATCACCACTATACACAATAACATTAAATGGATTTACATTCTCAACGGTTGTTGCAAATGCCTGTTCTATCCATCCAATAGAATCATATTTTAAAGTTAGTGCCTGCCCAGTTTTTTGAACATTTGGGTCTAATAATTGAAAATTTTGCGATGTATCTAATTGCTCATCAATAATCGAAACTGCTGGAGCAAGTTGCGATTTGAGAGAATTTCTACTAACAATGGGTGTCAATTCATTTGCAGAAGTATTAACTCGTATGTTGGATAATCTATTATTAGTAAATGCATAATTTTTAAAGTCATCAACAAAAAATCCACTCTTAAATCTATTATTTCCTTCCGCATCTTGAATTTGTAAAGTTTGAGTATTTAATTCGAGTAGTGATAATGAAGTTACTCTCTCTAAATTTTCTACCCTATCTTCAATTAAACCAATATCTCTCATTGTATATCGTCTATTATCCACCAATGTTATGACGGCATTTGCGGGATTGTAAAGATATGGTGGCAATTTAATAGTTGCAATCTCCATTACTGCATCACTTTTAGATGGTGCCTTGGGAGTTTTTGAAGATATTCCCCTTTCAACAATAAATATTCCGGTTTTATCAAGATATAATTTGTCAATTCTTGCTAGATAATATTCATATCCAAGTAAAGAACTTTCGTTTGGTGATAAAATACGAGTCGGTTGTATAGTTCTTGATGAAAAATCAAATGGCGAAGATGAAATTCCGGCAAATACAGGAACTCTTGGTCTAAAATCTAATGTATCGGAAGATCTTACTGATCTCGGAGAAATAAATGGAACATCATGAGTGAATCTTTCTGCGTCATAACTCAAAACTGTAAATACGTCACCAGAATCATTTGACGGCACAGAATAATAATCAAATACAATTAAAAGTTTTTTAGATGGTTCCGGAGTGTTGTTATTTCTAACAATTTTGGAATAATCATAATATTGATTTTTTTGACCCTTATTAAGATTATATGAATTTGTAATATCGTTATATTTTCCTGGAGTAATTAATTCAATATTTGTTTTTATTTTTGATTCACTAAATGTAACATCTTCGGTAGATGTTAATTTTTCCGAATTCAAATATACAACTCCTAAAACATTTGTTGATTCTTTAGTAACAACTCTAGCAATAGCGTTACTAGTTGATCCCAAAATATTTTCACCAATAATTGCATTCGTCGTTACATTGGCACTGGCACCAAACTGTATCCTATCCAAGGTAGGTGCTGAAGAGTCATATGATTCGTATATTGATATTATTTTTACAACATCCGGATAATTTAAGGATATTTCTTCATCCTGAACCCTTAAACCATAATATTGATTATATGAAAGACCATCTCCGATGGATGAACTGATGCCACTTCCCGATTCAGTGTATTTTGATTTATCTACAATTAAAGTCTGACTTTTATTATATGTTTTTATTTTACTTTGAATTCCATTTTTAACTATTGTAGAATTTACAACAACATTATTTGTTTGGTTGGGAGTTAATCCACTAATAGTTATGGTATTTCCACTTAAAACAAATTGATCTGAAGTTACTGTACCAATGCCACCACTACTATAATGTATGGAGTATCTTTCCTGATCAAATGCTTCAAAAAATGCGCTTGAGATGCCACTAATTGCAGACATATTGAATGTCAATACCCCCTGAGCATTAGTAGATTGTCCAGTTATTTGTTGAGAAAGTTTTAATAGAGAATCGGAAAGATTTACTGAAGCAATATTACTGTCTGGCAATTGTGCATATAATCCAGAATTTTGACTTCTTATAAACGGAGCACCAATAGCAACATCAGTGTATTTTCCATTTGTAATTTGACCATCATACACACCTGTCACGCCTGGTGTAGATGCAATGGTTAGTGTTCTGCCGTCTGGGGAAATTGCTGTGACTCTATTAAATGTTGAAAAATTGGCCGGAACTGTAACTCCTAATCCAGAGATTGAACCATCATTTAAAATAACTTGGAAAGAGTTTTGTGATAATGTAGTTTGATATCTAATAATTGATCCAATCTTTATTCCTACAAAGTTTTTTCCAGCACTTGTTACAGTATTTGATCCACTTATGGTTAGTTCAGTTACTCCATTTGGAAATCCAAATTTTTCAAGAACGCAATCTGCTGTAAATTGTGAAAATCCTGTTGATGCATTTTGTTGTACTGATTTAATATCATCAGTAGAATATGCTCTTACAGATTTAATAGTTCTCGAAAAGTCTAGTCCATTAACAATTAATTGTTCTCCAACGTTAAAAGTTCCGGAAGTTTGACTTAAATTAATAGTTGTAGAATTTTCCCCGGCAGCAACGGCAAAACCACTGGCTCCACTACTTTTCCCCTTAACAAATGAAGTTTTTGGTAATTCTGTATTTGATACCGAAGAATTTAAAACAAGAGTAGTATATGTTTGAATGTCATACAAATATAAATTAAAATTAGTAGAAGCATTTTTATAAGGAGCATCATCCAAACTAAAATTATATACTCTAGCATTACCAACAGTTGTAATTCCTGATGTTCCTTTTAATCGATCGCATAAATTTATAATCTCTGTCTGTTTTGCTGTTCCAAAAACATTATTGACTTTTAAAATATTTCCCATTTCAAAAGGAATATTTACATTTTCAATCTTTTCAGTGTCTCTGGGTTTTTTTACATCAAGAATAGTTGTTGAGATTTTATCTATATCATATCCCCGCACGTAAGCTTTTCCTGGGGATATTTTTACACACATTAAATTTTCGGATGGTTTATTTTTTTCTGCTGTTGTTTCAGAATCAAAAAATAATCCATTATTTCCCAGTCTATCATTTAATGAATTATTTACAAAAACACTAAATGGTTCAACCGTATAGTCACCAGATTCGTCATAAGTTCTCGCTGCCATATAATCTTTAATTATATTGTATTGAGATTTTTGTTCAATTAGTTTAATTTTCCCATTTTCAACTCTCAACAATTCAATAAAATCTGTATCATTAAGATCTGATATTAATTTTTTAGTTAAAGTTAAATTAATCTTAAACCTATCAGCACCAGGTGCTGCATAGTTTGTAAATCCTTTTGAAGGATCGTATAGTGATTTTTCATCTTTTGATCCAATAATTAGTTCATCAATTTTTAATTCCACTCTATATGAGGGGGTGTTACTATAATCATCTAAAATTATGGTTTGTTTTGATATATTAACGAAATATCCTCTAACAAAATAAACACCATCACCTATTGATGCTGAAGACCCTACGGATGTTGCTCCCAATGATATTAAGGACGCAAATGGAGTTCCCGCATTAATAGTTGTATTTCCATAAGTTATATTTTCTTCGGCAATTAATTCCTCACCATCTTGAAATGGATTAAATTGAAAATTATTATCAGAATCTAAGTATTTTACATATATGGTTAGGTCAGTTACATTTGAATTATTTGGAAGAGAAACAAATTGAATTGTTGCACTTGTTCCTGATATTTGACCAGATATTTTCTTTCCAATAAATTTATTAATATAAAGAGATATATCAACTCCAAAATTACTTGAATTAAGTTTTACGGAATTAAAATTTCCATCATATGCAATATTTCCAGGAATCACCATTGATCCCTCTTTAAACATATGACTTCCAAAAGTCTTTATTTGATTCTGCAAAATTGATTGCAGAGTTGTCAGTTCTCTTGCCTGTACTGGAAATCCTGGTTTAAATAGGACTTTATAAAAATTCTTTTCAGAATCAAAATCATCATAATATGGATTAATATTTAAATCTGTTTTTTGTACCATTTTTAGTTAGAATTCTAGAATAATTTTAATGTCTTCTTTTTGCCTAATGTCTCTTGTTATCAATGGGCGATTATCAATATAAATTATATCTCCCTTCTTTTTATTTATGTCTGGATTTGAAAGACCACTTGTAAACACTGTTCCCAAATTTATAGTTTTATTTCCAATCGTAATTTGACTTGCCCCAAAAGTAGTATCAATAGATGCATTAAATCCTGGACCAACTATTGACCCGCCGCCGGGTTGGAAATCATAAACAGTAGATCCAGAAGTTACTGTATTATAGTCAGTTTGATCCAAATTGTTATTAAAGTATAGGGATCTATCTCTAAAATATTTAAGTACTTTTGTTTCCCTATCATAGGATGCTATGTACGCTTTTGCAGTCCCACCAGTTACAGATTGAGTTATTTTATCTCCTATTACCGGAGTTCCTGTAAAATTAGAAGACAATTTAATTGCTCCTAGAGATGAATATTGATTTTCGGTAAAAATAGTAATATCAGAAGAGTATGTGGTTGGATTTTTTATAATGCCAACTTGTGAAAATTTAGTATCAATAGGAAAATCTTTTGTTGAATCATCAAATCTCGCATATATTAGTATTTTATCCGTTCCCAATTCAGTGTAAATATCACTTCCATGTCCTTTAGATGGTGGAATAATTGGAATTAATTTTGCGGGACTTGGTAAACTTCCTCCTGGTTGAAGACTCCCCAAATCAACGATTGCCCAAGTATACCCAAAACCTCCTGCTATAACTTGTGTAGAGACAATAGATCCGGAGGAATTGACAGTGACTGATACTCTACCCCCACTACCGTCTCCAATGATATTGACAACTCCTGAACTATATCCAAGACCACCATTTGCAACGTATACTTTTTTGATTTGATTTGGATTGGTAGAACTAGACTCCCCATTTTCTCTCAAACTTATAATTTGAGCATCTGTCGAAGTTGCCCATTCGTTAGGAACGACAACATATTCAGTTGAATCAAATTTTATAATATCACTAGGTAAAATTGAAAATAAATACTTCCAAATATATCCATCTCCACTCGCTCCGGCTGCCGAAGGTTCTAGATCAGTAAACGTTGGTTCATCTTGCGATTTATTTCCTTTCAAGTTTACGCCCGAAGATCCATTATCAATACAAATATAAACTCTAAAGTCGCTAGTAATTACATAGTAATTTGAATCATATAGTCTACTAGAATTAGAATTTGGTGATTGATTTAAGATACTATAATCATGCCGATACATGTCATATGAGGTATTAGACTGCCACTGAACTTTTCTTATAACTCTTCTAATATTAGCAGACGTAATTTTTTTACCAAATAGTGCAGTATCTCTGTAATGTGAAGGATATTCAAAATTATCAGTTGGATTTGGTGTATTGTTATCCCAATTAGTAGTTCTCCCAAATCCAACTTGCGCCGAATTATTTAATCCCAAAAAGACATAGTAAGAATTATTGGTACTCACTACAGAGTCTACAAAATTACTTGCATTTAATATTCTAAATTGATCGGTTACGATTGCTGGCATATTGATGTTTTTAGATATTTATAAGAGTTTTAGAAGTGCTCCAGTGTTTCTGAGACCAGAATTTCTTCTTTGAATTGTGGGGAAAGTTGAAAGACCGACATCAACAGTATTTCCAGTCACTCCTATAGAAATTGGAGAATTTGATCTGCTGAATCCAAACAGTCTTCCCCAAGAGTATCTTCCAACAGGATTTGATATGTTTCCAGTAGAATTTAAACCGACTACAGATGTAGTTGATAATATATTACAAGTAATAATTCCAACTGTGCCACTATAAGACAAACTATTAATATAGTAAATATTATCTACGAAAGTTGTTCCAATTCCAACTTTTGAAGAATCGGAACTGTCAATAGAAGTTACTCCATTACCAACTCTTGTATCAAAAATATAAATTGGATATCCAGTTGATAGACCAGCGAATGATTGGGAATTTAAAATGTTAATGTGGAATTTAAGCGCCAATGGATTTCCACCACTACCTGTTGCAGTTGTAATTCCAGTAATAATTCCAGAAAATCCATTGACTGTTGATGATATTGTAGTTATGTTTTCATATATTGGATCTGGAAGTGGTGCAATAACTTTTGGCGAATTTAGAGTTGTGTAACCAAAACCAGGATTAGTAATTGTTATTGGCGTTGTTAATATTCCACCGGCACCAACTGTAACTGTTGCAGTTGCCGTAGTTCCTATTCCTACTCCTATTATAGAAGGTGAAGAAATTTTTACCACAACTGAATTTCCGGTGTATCCACTTCCAGAACTGTTAATAATTAATGATTGAATCGTTCCTGCTGCCGAAACAACTGCTGTTATCCCTGCTGCCACCGGATCCGCAGATCCATTAATAATTATAGCTCCAAAATTTGTTGGATTTTCATAATCAAAGAATTTTGCATCATCTACAAATATTTCATCAGATGTCGTTGAAAAATCTTTGATAATCTTAGCGGTTGGATAAATTAAAGGCTCAATAGAATCTCTTGTTTTATAAACAATTTGACCATTAACTATTTTATCTGATTTTTGTTTGATCCAACTTAGTGGTCTATTATTTACTATATCTATTCCCTGATTAGCATAAAGATTAGTTTCAAACTTATCCGAGAATGATAAATCAAATATTACTCTCTTGTCCTGTGTGACTGTTTCAGAAATTGAATTATTTTTTAATACTTGTACCTGATCTCCTCTTTTTAAAGTTTCTGGTATTCCTGTAACTAATTTAGTATCATCTCCTGACGTTCCTTTATAGAAGAAAATTGCAATATCATCTTCTGATTTGGGGGCAGTGGTAAATACGAAACTAGTGCCACCTTCAAATTCATATGCGACTTCAGGATCTTGAATTACACCATTTATGACTATTAATAGTGCATTAGAAAGGTTTACTTGAGATCCCTCTAATTTTTCAAAACTCAATAACTGATCATTATAAAATAGAGGAAATCTTTTCCTTACTCCATCTTGATAATTTTTAACAGAATCAATATAGTCTAATTCACCAAATTGCCATAATGCAAATGAATCTGTAAAAGTATTAAGAACAGTTAATTTAAATTCAGATAATGGAGATGCTAATCCCTTGGCAGTCACCAATCCTACAGGTTTAAATACGTCTCCTCTTTGAAATGCATATCCTTGTCTAGAAATATTAAATTTCGAAACTTCAAAATATGTGGACCCAATTCCAGTTGTAGAACTTGCGCCAACTTCGACATTAAGTAAAAGTCCAATTCCAGTATTAGTTGTTGCACCAATTCCCAATCTAGATACGCCAGTTACGGTAAGATTTTCGTAAGATGGTTCAGATACAAATATTTTAGGATTTGCATATCCCGTTCCACCAGCACCAACATTGAAGGAAAGTGTTCCTCCCGCTCCAACCGATGCAGTTATGATTGCAGTATCTCCAATATGACCACTTTGATATACAGATACTCCTATTGATACAATTCCATTATATCCAGAACCAAGATTATCAGTAGTTCCTAGTCCAACCGATACTATACTACCTCCAGCACCAACTACGGCAGTTACTGCTGCCCCCACAAGTGGCGCATATCCAAGACCAGTAGAAGATCCCAGAGAAATAATTATTCCGCCTCTAGGAGTTTGATTTTGATTTATATCCGAAGTTGAAATAATAATTTCATTCGTAACAGCGTTTCTAATTCCAGAAAATACTACACT
>Ga0181356_1000250_pt1 | contig 22871 bp, 27 predicted proteins | sample Fa13VDMM110SN_FD_130104 | JGI IMG/M metagenome (GOLD analysis project Ga0181356, IMG submission 130104) | Freshwater viral communities from Lake Michigan, USA - Fa13.VD.MM110.S.N | ecosystem: Environmental > Aquatic > Freshwater > Lake | place: USA: Michigan | collected 2013-09-24 | reverse complement strand
CAAAGTGAGCCATTGTGGTCCTATTGGAATTGATAACGAATAATCACGACACCTGTACCGCCTACTCCGCCTGCAATATTAGCTCCACCAGTGTAGCCGCCAGCGCCACCGCCGCCGCCTGTATTTGCTGTACCGGCTGTACCAGCTATGCCGTTTTGCCCATCGCCGCCGCCGCCAGAACCGCCAAGACCCCGAGTTTTACCAGTGGTATTATCACCCCCACCGCCTCCGCCGCCGCCCCGCGTAACTGCGCTTCCACTAATACTGTTGGATGTACCGGCACCGCCCGCACCTGACGCGGTTGACAATCCAGCCACACCCGCTGCTGACGCACCGCCGCCGCCGCCCGACGGTAAAACACCAGTGGAAGGGGCACTGCCGCCTGCATTGCCTTGACCCGCAGGCGAAGCCGCACCGCCGTTTCTTGCACCGCTAACCCCGCCAGCGCCGCCGCCCGACCCACCCGCGCTGCCGTCTGCGTTTGATTTAGCAGCGCCGCCGCCCGCCGAAGTATTACTGTTAAACGAACTGTCGGTACCGTTTGTTGTCGAGCCGATGCCGTTAGAGCCGCCAGCGCCTATTACAACGGCAAAAGTCCCCGTTGCAATAACAACAGTGCTGAAAGTTCTATACCCGCCTGCGCCACCACCACCACCGCCAGACCAAGCCCCGCCACCGCCGCCAGCAATTTGTAAAACTTCGCTGATAGTTCCACCCGTAGTAACTACAAAGTCAGAACTTGAGTTAAACGTGTGGACCTTAAAATTTCCGTCAGTCGTGACTGTACCGCCGGTAGCAGCCATAAATGAGCCACCTTTTTTCGCAAACATCCCGTATCCGCGTGCCGATGTTACTGCGCGTCTTGCGATTGCGGGCATATCACGCGCCTCTTAAGCGAACTGGGTTTGCGCGGCTAACACCGTAAACGACGCAGATGCGGTCTTTATGATTGTGTAAGTGTACGCATCAACGCTGCTGGCGTTACCCGCTGTGGGGGCTGATCCGCCTTGCCATTTAAGTGTTACGCCAGTCGTGCTGCCGTCAATTTGCACGGCGGTACTGTAGAACGCCGTCGTTCCCATCGTTACAGCCCACACCGCCGTAACGGCTTGGCCGGTTGCGAGAATAGAAGTCAGCGTATTTCCAGAAGAGCCACGGAAGTTAGGAATAAAGTTAGCCGTGGAATTGCCCGTGTAATACAGAACAGACTGGCTGGTAATGTTGTAATTAAGCGTGCCGGTAGCAGCCGATGTGGAAACTGTTACGGTTTCACCAGCGTTCACGAACGCAGCGGCTAAGATGCTCGTCGCGCCTGCAAACGTCTGTTTGGCCGTGAAGTTGGTAGCAACAATGGGTGATACGTAGTCCGTACCGGCTGTCGCGGCGACAATGGCCGTAGTGCCAGTGCCTTTGAGAACGCCGGTTAGCGTAGACGCGCCAGTGCCACCCGCGCTCACAACAAGCGTGCCAGAGGCCGTAATCGTGCCGGAAGCGGTAACGGGACCACCGTTAAACGTCAGCCCTGTATTGCCGCCAGACACATCAACGTAGTTGACCGTGCCATAGACGGTGGGTGTCGCCCACGACAAGTTAGCTCCTGCGCCAGTAGAAGTTACTGTCAAAACTTGTCCGGTAGACCCGATTGGAAACCGCGTATTACCAGTGCCAAAGTAATAGATTAAATCACCTTGGGTGGTCGTTGGCGCTAAATATCCAAATGCTGTAATAGCCGTTGTGGCCGACGTACCGCCAAAACCTATACCGAGGGTGCCGGTCGCCGTAATAGTGCCAGATGCCGTGATAGGACCACCGTTAAACGACAGGCCAGTGCTACCACCGGAGACATCTACGTAGTTAACCGTGCCAGAAGCAGCGGGGCTAATCCAAACCGGCAAGCCCCCGCTGGCGGTCAAAAGCTGCCCACTAGAGCCAATGGCAAGCCGGACGTTGCCGGTAGAAGTGCGGTAAATCAGGTCGCCAGATGTCGTGGTGGGGGCCAACGCATTGAAGGCTGCGATGGCCGTAGTGGCCGATGTGCCGCCGAAACCTGTGCCGAGTGTGCCAGAAGCGGTGATTGTGCCGGTGGACGTAACGGGACCACCGCTGTAAGTCAGCCCAGTGCCGCCACCGGACACATCAACCGAAGTAACTGTACCAGCACCAGCCGTTGTGCTTGTGACCCAAACGGGGACGCCGTTACTGGCTGTCAGAAGCTGCCCACTAGACCCAATAGCCAGACGCACATTCCCTGTGGAATCGCGGTAGATCAAGTCACCAGAAGTCGTAGTTGGAGCCAGCGCGTTAAATGCCGCAATCGCAGTTGTGGCAGATGTACCGCCAAAACTTACACCAAGGGTGCCAGAGGCAGTAATGGTCCCAGATGAAGTAATAGGGCCACCGTTATAAGATAGCCCTGTAAGCCCACCGGACACATCTACGGCTGTGACAGTACCCGCGCCGCTTACTTGAGTAGCGGTAATTGAAATAGGCGCTCCAGACGCGCTCGTGACTTGACCTTGGGCATTGATTGCCAACACCGGCACATTAGATACGCTGCCATACGTTCCAGCCGTAACGGCTGTATTTGTAATTCTAAAAAAGTTGCTGGTGGAAAGCGAAAGACCAGTGCTTGCGCTATAGGTCGTCCCAGAAATCGCGCCAATGTAATTGGCTAAAGTAGACGCAGTTACGTATTCAGCCGGAGGACCAGCCGCTGGCTGCACAATGAACGCATCGGTATCAAGAATAGTGGTGCGCTGATCTAATTCCGTTATGAGGACGTTAGGCATTATGGATTGTTCCCAGACAGGAAGTTAAATCCTTCATTGGTGTCATCTTGCGGATTAACGCCCGTAATAATGGGCATGTCATAATCCGCAACAATGAACAACATAGGTGTAGGATTAAGAGCGGGGTTTTCGGGCCTGGGGTTCTTGATCGGAACCGGATCGGGCGGAAGGACCAGCATAGAGTAGTACGGATTTGGAACGTCGTCGCAAACGCCGCAAACGTATAAATTTGTACCTACCGGCACGGCACCGCCGCGAAACTCTTTTTTCTCAACTAAATGATCGTGCATCGTCCACATGCCGCAACCGTCGCAAACAGCGACAGAGCGAGGGCTTCTGACATCAATATCAATCGGTGCCCTAGCGCGGCGATGTAATGGCGATAACCGACTCATGTGTACCTGCCATACAGCATACTCGGCATAATGACCGTGGGGACTTTTTCGCGGTCTTCAGCCGCCGCCGCTTGGTAGGCTACGTCGGCCAGCCCTTGCAGCAATCCGGCCTTCTCGGGCACCCATTTCACCGCCAAACGCGCAGCCATACCCGCCGCCATAGCATCAAACCAACGCTGTGGCACATCCAGGGTATTAGTGGGGTTACCGGGGTCCTGCGTGAAGTTCATGGTGTAATAGAACAGCGTATACGTTGCGATATCCGGCGTCGGCCACAGGTACACAGTCGGCGTAATAGTACGCTCAAAATAATATTGCGTCGGCGGCGCTTGCTGCTGCTTGTTGGGGATCGACGCATAATCCGCCCGACTGATGGGCGAGAGCATGATGTCCGTGTTAATCCCGCCGCTGGTAGTACGCCTGTAGACTTGGAACATTTCTACGTTCTTAGCGTTCAGCGTCAGGCTTGTTTGTCCCACGGTCAGGGCTGAACTGTTAATCGTGACTTCCCAAAGATTAACGCCCTTATTGGCCCATTCGGCACATAGATAGCTAAGGCTGCGAATGGCGCTTTGTACGTCATTGGCCGACAGGTTTGACGCCTCACGACCAATACGCTCGTAAGCCTCGACGATTACGCTATCGAGTTCTGTGTTTACGCCAAAGTTATACGTGCCGGTAAGCGCCATCTAACAGGCCCATCTTTTTCTAGCGGCTTTACCGCGTTCGCCGGTCCACCCCTGCGACCTAGCGCAGAAGCTCTTCTTACGGCCAGCTTCGGCCTTACTCTTAGGGTTGGGCGCAGGAGGTTTTAGATTGCTCCCAGTACGCTGATTGATAGACGCCCTACCCTTGGCAGTCAGACCAGCGCCCCTAGCTACAGACAGCTTGTAGCCACCTGAAACCGTCATCCCGCGCATTTGGTCTTTCTTGCCACGGGCCATCGAGTTTAGTATCCCGATTGGTTAAAGTTGACGTTCATTGTGCCAGTGGCTGTAGTGCTGGCAAGAAAGATGGCGCGATAAGCCGTGGCGTTGTCCGAGTAAGTAAGACTGGTTGAAGTTCCAATCGCAGACAAGCCAGCGGCGGTGACTACGCCAGGGGTTGTCGTCGTGGAAATTGGATCAAAAGTGCGTTGAATTGTAACCAAAGAAGTTGTGGCCGTATTCATAGTGATTGCCACGGACACAGCTACAGGGTTTTGGAAAGTATCAACTATAGCCCAGCGGCTGGTGCCGGTAATACCAACACCAACCGTGAACGCGCTAGTTGCAATAGTCCCAACTGAGATTGCTGTGACTTTGAAGAACTCAGCAACAGTTGTGGCCGTAGCATTGTTTGGGCCAGTAAGCGTTGTAGATACAGCATACCCAGACGTATCAATGCCCGTGATTGTAAAGGTCGCCGTGCTGATGTTGCCCGTTGATGTGATCGTAAGCGTCCGTTGAAGACCGGGCGCTACAGTCACCGCAAATGGCGTTACACCAGCGTTAAAATTAGACAGCAAACCATTAAGAACAAGGGACTGATCTGTGGCCGTAGTTGTTTGCGTAGCGCAAACGCCGTTAACCGTTTGTGTGGGGAAGCTGAATATTACTGGGCGCATTTGCTACTCCAAGAGAAGGGTCATGGCCGTTTGTTAATGGGAGTGGCCCTCCCAACATAGCATTATAAATAGCATGTTCCCCGCCCTGGCCCATAACCGGCTGCGGTGCAGCAATCGGCTGGATAACAGACGGGCTGGCGACCTGGATCACTTGAAACTGAGCGGCCAGTTTAGGCGGGTTCCGAACACGATCTTCGTGAGCCAGAATCTGTTGGGCAGTCATAATCTTTCCGCCCATACCCGGCGGGTGATTCGGGTCAACAAACCAGCCGTAGGGCTGCTGTTTGTTATACATATCCATCAGGGTCGAGTTTTGAGCGACAGCGAAACGAACGCCGCGCTGAGTGCCGATGCCCATGTAAAACTCGCAACACGCACGGCCAGATTCAGCCAAATGCACATCAGGGTACGAGAAGTCGCAGCCAAACAGGCCGATTTCGTTAAAGCCGTCAGCCAAGGCCAGCGCAATCGCATACGAAACACTGGTGTTGAAATACGTGATGCCGCCAAACGAAGCCATAACCCGAGCAAACGGGTAAACGACATGGTTGGAATAGCGAGGGTGCGGCCACGATGTATAGAACGGGGTGTTGTCCTTCAGCGCGTATTCGCACATATCGCGTACAACGGGGTGTCCCAAGTACGGATGAACAGGGTCAACGTGGATAATACGGTCGCAACGAATCTGTGCGCCCATATAGTTAATGCACCACGTTTCGGCGTTTTGCAGAATTTCAGGGCGGCTTTCCATAAGCTGCGCCTGAAAGAAGTCGGAGCGGCTCGAACCCATAGCAATAATGTTGACCGCCTTACGAGCCGGGGCGTGCATGATCGCTGTAGGCGCTGCTTGAGCTAGATGTGATTCTGTCACGGGTTACTTCCTTGCCTAGTTACCGTCAATAAGAACGCCGGGGCATGACGGCCACACCCCGGCGCTTAACATTAGCCAGAATATGGCGTGACGCCATAGCTGTTTTCTTTGGTATCGCTGCCAGCCGCAGTCCCGTCATTCGGGGTAACGAACTGGAAGGTAATGAACCTAGAGCCGTTGGCCAGAACCGCCGTGGCCAAAGCAACCGTGCCACGGACATCAGCCGTAGTCGCGGTAGCAACGCCTGTAGCGCCAAAACCAGCGGTGTAGGTCGGAGCAATCGACGCCGAGCCACCGTTAATGTAGGCACCCATAGCCTCACCCACGTTTACAAGACGGAACGGCAGACCATAGGTATCCGAGTTACCAATCGCCAGCAGGCCAGTGGCCGCACCATTCGCTGAAGCGGTGGTGACGGTCTTAAAGGCCGAAAGCGTGAGAACAAAGGAACCTGTGTTGCCGAACGTATTGCCGGACGGGCCAAGTACAGACGCAGTAAGCGGCGCACCATACGCATCCGTACCTTGGAAGGTAAATGTCGTCGTGGACATATTGCTGGAGGCTGTAATAGCCACACAACGCGGAACGTCGAAGGTAGCAACACCGCTGCTAACCAACGCGCCTGTGCCGGTCAGCGTACCCGCAATGGCAGACGACGCATAAAACACGCCGCTGGCCAAAGAGGTGGAAGCTGTACCGAGTTGGTAAACAAGCGTCTGGGTCAGCGGGACGCCATAGATTTCGTCTTCTGCGTATCCAGTAGATGGGACGGAATTGCGGTTGTAAACCGCACGCCCCATTTTAACGCTATCAAAAAAAGTTGTCATAACGACGCCTCACTGTTTTGTTGTGAAAAGGGCCACCGCACCATTTTGCGGCACGATGGCCCTATTCTCTATTTAGCCATCGGGGCTATTAGGTAGCGCCCGAGCTACCAAACGCACCACGCGGGTTAGACCAACCGAACGAATAACGCTCGATAGCCTTGGCCAGCAGGTTGTCGCTGGTAAAGTCAGTGAACACATCAGTTTCAAGAGCTTCACGAACGTAGTGCTTCAGACCATTCGGCGCGTCGGTCATGAGGAACCAGCCGTTAGTGTCGGTCAGGAAGTGGTTGACGCGATAGCCCTGCGGCACGGAACCAATGTTGTAGATCGCATTGATGTCGTTGTTCGCAGTGCCGGTGCGGAACTGCGAGTGCAGGATACGGTCAGCCGTAAACTGAAGCTGCGACGGGACGACCAGCTTGGTCGGCTTCGTCATCGTGATGAGGCCAGCCTGATCGCGGAACTGCCCGATGGTGATGATGGCGTCTTGCAGAGACGCTTCGTTCAAGTCCACCTGCACACTCGGCGTGTTGGCAAACGTGCCCGAATCAATCGGATGCGCGGTCGAGAAGAGAGGTTGACCGTCACCGCCGGGGAACGAGGCAGAGAAGCCGTTGTTCAGAACCGAAGCGCCGTTGACTTCTTTGCTTTGCAGCATCGAATTGCGGAGCGACTGAGCCTGAAGCGGGAACTGCGACTCATACAGGTTATCCTTCATCGCCTGACGGGTGATGATGAAGCCAACGCTGGTGTAGCGGTGGTAGTAGGTCGAGATAACGCGCTGTCCCATATCTTGGAACTGCGTAGGTGCGCCTTCACCCTTGGTCGATGCGAGGCCAAGCAGCTTCATTTCGACTTCGATTTCGACTGCTTTATCCGAAGTGTGGGTCGTGAAGATGTCCGTGTATTCCGCAGGATACATCGGGTAGTCGCCAAAAACTTCCGCCAAACCGGGACGGAGAAGCTGCTGGATTGAACTGGTATTAATGGTCATATGTTTGCTCCTAGGCCAAAAGCGTTACGGGGCTAAATAACGTGCCCCGGTGTTCCAGCAGAACGCTGGCCATTGTTGATTTGAACAATCCAGTTAGCAAAAGCGCCAACGGCATTATTGACGCGGGGGTCAAGAGAGACGACCCGCATGTTAAGGCCCGAAGCGGAGCTAGCAGTTGAATTGTTAAGCGTGACGGCAGAGATGCCCGTGCGGGTGCTGCCAGCCGTGTACAGGAAGTTGGCGTTCAGGCCGGGGGCCGCTGCGGTGAGCGGGGTGCCAGAAGCGCCCGTGCCATCGCCTTCGGTGATCGTGTACTGCGCCATCGGATCATCAATGACCATCGCCACCGGGACGTTGCCCGAAAGGAAAGCCGTTGCGCCGCTGAAGAAGTTTGTAAACTGCCAGACACCAGAGGTGTCTTGGAATTTGCAACCCTGGAAAACGCCAGTGAACGCAGAACCAGCCGTGCCACGAATGATGACACCAGCCGTGGAAAGCGCCACGGGATCGTTCTGGAAGATCGTCTGCCCGCCCGTCGCCGGGAGGTTGTACTGATTGGTAATACCATTGAAGGTAACACCGTTACCGCTGTTAAGCGGCTGGAGGCCAGCGCCGCCAGATGCTCCGTAAGCCATGTTATATACTCCGTTCAGATGCGCCATTATTGACGCGAAAACCTGGGTTTTTTACTGATTGCCACTACCAGTGGCCGGAGCAGGTAACGTAACTGCCGTCGATAACGGGTGCCTTTTGCACCCGGCCAAATACGTGATTGGCGTCGATAATCCGCTATTGCGGAAGCGATCTAACGACCTAGATTACCATGATTTGAGCAATTTGTAAGCCCATCTCATGGTGGGGTGGCCAGGACTGGCCCTTATCACACACTCCGGCAAGGGAAAGGTGGGCCGGGGCCGTTAAGCCCCAGCCACCCCGTAACTTACTCTTTAAATTCAGCCTTATGGCCAAACTCAGTCTTAGATTCATCAAAACGCGGCATTGTCTGTGCAAACGGATTAGAGCCAGCGGCTTGTGTCCATGATGTGCCCTGCATCAACTGCTTTGATCTAGCCTCAAGGGTGGCCTTATCCCTTCTTACGTCAGCAGAGGGCTTTTCGCAAAGAATAAGACCGCCTTCATCAATGTAAGTGTTGTTGTCTGCACCAAAACCAATGTTAGGCACGGGCGGGAACAACTCAGGGTGCCGATCACGGGGCACAGGGGTCCAGCCAGCACGGTACTTCTGGTTCCAGTTGTCTTTATTCTGCGTACCAGCGTTATCAAACGTGATGGCAACCCAAGCATATGTCGAGTTCTTGGGAATAACGTCAGGCGGAATGTAAAAACGTGACTGATGCGTTGTCCGCATGGCGGAACGGCTTTCCGCAGTACGGGTTGTGCTTTCGCGGGTTTCGGAATTACGTGGTTTGCGACCCATGATGAGTCTCCTTTAAGTCTTGTTTGTATTCATAAGGCGACGAGCGTAACTGACCTTAGCATCAGCAAATGTCATCGGATTAAACTGCTTGGGATGGCCCTGTGGGTATTTTGGGCCACCGCCATTATCAACCATCTTCTTAACAAACCGAATTTGGTCGCCCGTTAGCTTAAATTTGGTGGAACTTGTGACTTGACCACCAGATGACATCGACCGGCTCGGCGCTGCTACCGGAGAAGACCGTTTAGGCTGCTGTTTAGGCTGTTCCTGCTCTTCTTCGCCAAAATAATCAGGGAACTGTTGACGCATATGCTCTTCAACGGCTTGGAAATACTCAGGTGAGGAAACCTTATAGTCCAAACGACCACCTGCAATCTGCCGTTCCAGTTTTGTAGCAAACATGGTGGCTTCAATGTGCATATCGTCGTCGTAATCAGGGTTCCCTACCGGCTTGCCAGAGCGGTCGAACACCACATCGCCATTGCCGTCTCGTTGAACCGCATCAAAATAACGATTCTCCATCATCCAGCCCTTAATTTCGGACGGAATTTCTGGAGTTTGCATATTTTGAGGCTGTTGTTGAGCCTGTTGCTGACGAGGCTGTGCTGCCGGGGCAGTCTTTTGAGACTTCTTCCAAGCCTCAACGTCATCCATTGTCGATTTCGCAGAAGCCAGCCGTTCTGCTGCCTCGGTAATCTTACCCGCATCGCCACTTTCAATGGACGACGAGTGGAAAGCACGCGCTTCGCGTAGGTCAGACTCAGCTTTGGCCGCGTAGCTGTGCATCGCTACGTTAGAAGCCTCATTAGCCTTAGCTTCAAACTCAGATGCACGCTGGCGTTCACGCTCAAGCTCGGCCTGAAGCTGATTTGCGTACCCACGGGCTTCATCGCGCTCATGGGTCAGTGTTGCGTAACGCTTCGGGCCACGGCGCTTGAAGGTTTTCTTAGTTTCTTCAGCCTCTTCAGGAGCCTCAGTGGCTTCCGTTTCGCCGCCTTCTGAAAGCTCAATCTCTTCATCGTTAAACTCCTCTTCTCCGGTCAGGTTCTGAGAAGTTTGCGGCTCGGGCGTGCTGGCCTGACCAGCGCCCTCCGCCGCATACAATCGGATTGGTAAAATGTTCATGTCGCTTGCCTATACTTTGGGTGGAACGTAGACGGAGGACAGGTCGGCGGGGTCTTCTACCGTTCCAATAATTTTGTCATCCGGTAGAACGCCAACTGCCACGCCGCGCCAGTTAGTGAGCCATGTGGAAGCGCGAGGAATTGCTACCCAATCGCCTACACGGCATGTAGGGCCATCGGCCCATCCTTCGCCAGTGTCACGGTTCTTAAAGCAGCCGGGACCAATGGCGATGACAAGCGCACTACAAGATTCAAGCGCATCTTGCTTCTGCATAATCGGGGCCGTCCAAAGCGTTTTCTTTGAACCGTCCGGCATATCAATGACCGACAACTCATCGGGCCGGATGTAAATCTTGACCGCAACGTAATACCCTGCTGGACGAAAACCGAACTTCTTGCCTGTACGCTCAATGAACTGGTCATCAACGATCTTCTGAGCTTCTTTAGCTTCGTGTTCTTCCACATATGGAAGTGCAGTTACCTTAGCCATAATTGATCCTTGCCTGTTGGGTTGTGCCGGTCCCCGGCTCTTCGGGGTTGATTAGCTTCTTGTATTCTTCCTCTACGACCGACATGAGCATGTTGATCGCATCTATCGTCGCGTTGGTGTCGATTGCAAAAAAAGCGATTTCTTCAGCCGTAGCTGCGGGAACCGCCGCGCCCTCGACAATCATAGGGGCGCGGGGTTTACACCTTCGGAGTGCGTTTATCTTGTCTTCCCGAATGTCCCTTAACCGTGCCGTGACCTTCCTTGCCAGCAGGTCTGCACTCATTACTTACCTTTGCCTTTCTTTACGGCGGTCGGCTTTAGGCGAATGTTTTTTACAGGACGAGACATATCAAACTCCCTTTTTGTAAAACATCATTTTGATCTTATTCGGCATCGGTGACTTCTTGCGAAGTTTAGCAGCGCCGTTAGCGGCCTTCTTCATGACCTTGCCGCCGTGTTTCATCGGAGGGGTCATCATTGGAGGAGCCATCGGAGGGGCCATGCCCAAGCCAGCCATACGCGCTCCCGGCATCGGGGTCGCAGGACGGCGCACTTTCTTCATGGCGTTCATCAGGGCCTTGGCTTCGCCAACGGTGCCCATGACTTTCTTTTTGTCGCCCTTGGCTTTGACCATGCCGCCTTTTTTGTAGCCTTCTTCTTTTATATTAGTAGAAAACTTTTCATCGTTGAACGTAAACGTTTTGCCAGCGCCCTTTTCTTTTCTAGCGGCGTCAAATGCTTTCTCAAAAGGAGACATCTTTTTAGCAGTTTGCATTCCAGGAATAGACGGAAGTTTAGGCATATTAATTTTAATATCTGTGGAAGGCCCTTTATAATCTCTTAGTGACTCAGGCTTTTCAGAAAAATCTTTGTTAATTTTTCTCATACGATCATCTTCGCCTTCGTTTAAAGATGAAGGCGACATGGTTGTTAAAAAAGCCCCGGCTGGGGTAACTAGCCTACCCAATTTCAAAGTGCCTTTTCCTAAATTTGCGGCGGATTGAACTGTTTTCTTTAATGGGCTGTCTCGATAGTCAGGTCTTCCGACAGATTTGACGGCTTCTTTCATTTTTTCTACATTATCAGTAAGAAAGCCTTTAACTTTGCTTAAGGGTTTGTTTGCTTCCTTAAGCATTTCAGCAGTTTTTTTTGCATATTCAGCGGCACGCGCCTTAATATTTGCTTTATCGCCTCTGGTTACGAGTCCACCACCCTTTTCATAACCCTTCACCATCCCGCCGTGCATCAGCTTGGACTTCTGGCCGGGGTGCATGAGTTTGTTGTGGCGCGACAGCATGGACTTGTCCTGCTTCTTGTCGGCAGCACCGCCCTTAGCCATCACCTTACCGCCCTTGGCGTAGCCTTCTTCTTTAAGGCCCATTCTAAATGATTCTTTGTTTTTAGCGCGTTCTGTAAGGCCAATCCTTTTTGAGATAGCAACATCAGCATCATCAAGTTTGTCCTTGATGTAATCTCTCCCACGATTAGCGTATGCATTTAACGCGCTATCTTCTTTTGCTTTACTCTGCCTATTCATCCCGGCTGTTTTTCCACTCATATAAGCATCAGTATCAAAAACCTTTGAAGGCGTCCGGCCTTTAACAAAATCCATTTTGTCAGAAGGCAGCCGACCAAAATCTCCAAAATCTTTACTAGGATACTTCTTCACACTACCGCCCTGGGCGTAGGCCGTCAGATTACTGACACCCGGCTTCGGCTGACGGTTGTTCTTCATGCCCATCGTTGGATTCTTATTCAGAGCCATAATGTGCGGCATCATCTTCTGAGCTTTGCTACGCATCGAATCCATTAGAACTTACTCCTTGTGCCGAAGCTCTTTGGCTGGGCGATTTGTTTCTGCCTGTCTTTTTCGTAGTTCAACATGGCAATGCGCTCACGAGTCAGGCGGTCCTCGCGGCTGGATTTGAGTTTGAGCGTTTCGGTAAACGCCTTGCTGCTGGTGTTGGCTTGGATTTCTTGCAACTTGGCCTGGACCTTCGCGGCCTCGACTTTAAGCTGTTCCATAGCAATCTGACCGGGAGTGGGGTCTTCGCCGCCCTGCGGCTTGGCAATCTGCTGCATCGCCTTGGCAACCAAGACAGCAATCTGGTTTTCAACTTCGGGCGGCAACTGCTGACCTTCGGGCGGGAGCGCCTGACCAAGAACCTGCTCAACTTGAACCCGCATCTTGGCGGCTTCATGCTCGGCAATGTGCGCCGCGACCGTCACCAATTCCGGCTTCTGCTGCATCAAAACCGTGTGAGCCGCAATATGGGCATCTTGGTCTTGGTACGCGCCGACTTTGACCGGCTTGCCGTTCAGCAGGTTCTGGTTTTCAGTCAGCGGGTCAAGCGGCTTGGCTTCCGTCTTGGGAGGCAGAAGAGCCGCAATCCGCTTCTCATCAATGCCCATTTCCACGTACATCTGGCGGTAAGCCTGATATTGGTCGTGCAGTTGGGGGGCTTGGGTAGCGAACCGGAGCAGGGCTTCGGCGCGCATCATGCGCTGGGCAGAAGACGTAATGTTGGGATCGCTGACGGGAATAACGTCAACTTGATCCGAGAAGTCAGCCCGCATCACCATGTTGGGACCACCGGCCACCGGCCAGGGGTAAGGCTCTTCCGGCAGGAACTGGCCGAATAGAGCAGCCATTAACTTAAATTCGCGCCGGTAGGCGCGATGGGCGGCTTTGATGGTGGCAGACTGCACCCGGTTAGCAGCTTCCATAAGAGCTACGGTAGTGCCAACCGGGGCGTCCTGACGGCCTTCACCGACCGCAACTTCAGTCATACCGCCGAGACGCATCCCGTTTTCACGGGTGGCCTTCCAAAGCTCCATCGACACAGGCGACGGCCCTTTGTAGGGCATCGTCATAATGGCCTGTTGAATAGGCATCCCGCCGGTATCAAGTTCGCGGAACTCGCAGGGACCGATCATGACGTTGTTATCGTCACCCCGCATTCCCTTCACTTTCAGGCCCCCTGGAAACATCTCCAGGGTGGCAGCGTCAATCATCTGTCTTTGCAGAGAAGTCGCGCCCTTGGCCGTATTGCCCAGGATATGAGCATAGCCAATGCCGTAGAACCCCAAGCCAGGGACAAACTTAAAGTGTGTAAAATATTGAATCTTGGAATAGGTCTGGTCTTCTTCTTTCCAGTTCCGGCGGATCGACAGAACCTTCTTGGAACCAGTCTCAACCGTGACGATGTAGGGCAACGGCAGGCCGGTTTCGGTCGGCTCCTCTTCGTCCTCGCCCTCGGCTTCTTTATGCTCAAAGCCAACCAAGTCTAGGTCAACGTGGCACTCATAGACTTCGTAAGGCGCTTCATCGGAATCGGTCGGCTTAGTCAGCCCCTGGGTATAGGTAGACTTGTCATCCAAGGGCGAGCTTTTGTCGTCCAGATAATCAGGCTCTTTTAACTCTACATCGCGGTAGAAACCGCTGATTTGGCGCATCTTCATGTCCTTGGGGGACATATTGATGATGTGCGTAGCGCGAGGGCAGGTGTCCAAGTCGTCGGTGCTGAACGAAACAACGAAGTCCTGGGGCAGAATAAACGGGCTAACGACCCGGTTTAGAATCGGGTCTTGGTAGGTCTTCTTGAAAGTGCAGCCAACCAGGGGGAGCCAGAACAACATTTGATCGTTCTGCTCAACCCACTCAGGCGCACCCTCCATCAAGTAGTAATTCATGAACTCTTTAACGCGGGAAGCCTGGGCCTCTGTTTCCGGCGTCGGCTGGCCAATGATCTGGGTCTTAACGGGACCGCTGGCGGGCATCAATTCGGCGCTGGCCGTCGCGTGCCAACGGATTACCGCCTCTAATAGGATGGGGTCAAATACACCAGCCGCGCCGCTGAACGGGATAGACCGATCTTCAATCTTCAGGCCGAGATACGTCAGGCCCTGCGACAGCATACTCTCCCAGTCAACGCGGGATTGGCGGTCTTCATCGACGTAATCAAGAATATCATTGGCTAGGGTTTGAAGGTCACTTTCCTCCATATACTCAGCCAGATTGTCGTCATGCTCAATCGGCTCTTCTTCTTCGTCTTCAGGTGCGAAGTCGATAGTCTCGCCGCCGTCCTCCTCGGGAGTAATCGACGCGCCATCGGCAAACGTAAGATCGTCTTCAGGAACAGTCACATCTTCGCCACCGGCTTCTCCGCCGGTAATATCATTTAAACCAAGCACAGAAGCAGTCGCTCGATCTATGGCCATGCAGACTTGCCTAAAAATACAAAGAGGAGAGACACTCTAACCGTAAAGTGCCCCATTTGCACGTTCCGTTACTCGGAACGGAACTTCTTCCATAGCATCAAGACTATTCTTAATCCAGCCACTGGTCTTCATCCGAATAATAGCTTGGCTGGTCGCATCGGCGTCATCTCGGGAATCCGAAGCCGGAAACGACATTAGAGAGTTTACATACTCCTCGGCCCACCGTCTCGAAAGTGTGTAATTTGGTGGCTGACCGGGGACGTAGAACCGCCCATTCTCAAAGATATCGGTTGTCAGCAAAAGACGGGCGTTCTTGTCGCCGTACTTGTTTGGGTTAAACCGTGTCGCAGAGATACCGGCGCGGTTTAGGTCGGCAATCAAAGGCTCACCCGTTGCCTTGGCTTCAATCAGGATCATGTCCGGCGGTTTGCGTTTATTGCCCATCATCGGCACTTCCCGGTTGTCGTCCAAATAATGGGTTGCCAGCCGTTGGGCCATCTTACGCAGGTCTGGGTAATCCACCCGCCCGCGCCAGCGCGATAGCAGGATAATCGACGGCAAATCTGTTTTGTCTTCTTTGAATATCCCAAACGTCAGGCAAACCGAGAAGGCGCTTTTGTTCTTGGACGTAATGGCCGTATCCCAGCTTTGAATAATAAATTCGCACTTGGGCGGTTCGCGTTGGTTCCAAATCTTGATCCAGTCACGCTTAATGACGTTACCAGACTCAAGAACAGGGCTTTGCTGGTACAGACTTTCCCATTGCCGCGCCGTCATCGACGGCTGTGCCCGTCTACGGGCCAGGGCAGTCGCGCTTTCCCACTCCGGCCACAGGGCTTCCCCAGGCTTACGGCCTAGTGGGTCATTCTCCTTGGCCAGTGCGGGCAGGATAACCTTGTCCCACTTGTCGCCGCCCTTCTGCTTCTCAGCAGCCATAACCCGGCCAATGATGTCGTCTAGGTGCCAGCGCGTTCCGATAATCACCATCACGCCGCTAGGCTTCAACCGAGTTGATAAGTCAGAACCCCACCAATCCCACATATTGTTTCTGACAAGCTGAGACTCAGCATCATCGACGCCTTTCAAAAGATCGTCGCAGATCACCATGTCGGCCCTTCGCCCCGTCACCGTGCCGCCCACGCCCGTCGCGTAGTAAGAGCCGCCTTGCTTCAAGTCCCACCGGCCAGCAGAACGGCTGTCGTCTGACACATCAATCTCTGGGAACAGCATCTTGTACTCGTCCGACAACATGACGTTGCGGACCTTGCGGCCCCACTATTCCGCGAACGATTCAGTATGGCTGACCGTGATGATGTTGTGCGTCGGGTTCTTCGATAAATAGAACGCCGGGAAATAAAGCGAAGACACCGTGCTTTTACCGTGGCCGGGTGGAAAGCACACCAACAAGCGGTCGCCTTTGCGGGTCATCTTGTCTTGCAGCTTATTGCATAGAAACTCCATATGACGCGGCGGTGGCTTGCCGTGCATGTACGTCATGAAGTCTGAGAAGTTTTCCCGAGCCTGACGGCGGCGTATTACTTCCGCAGCCGCTTGGTCAAGCGTTGGTTCTTGCAGGGACAATTAATTTTACTATCTATAGCCAGACGTTTTTTTAGCAATCTTTGAAGGCTGTGCTACAAACTGCTTACCTTCAGCCTTACCCTTCCGTTTGGCCCGTGTCGTTGCGGCGTACTCTTGCGGAGACAACGCCTTAATCGCTGCCTTCGGCAAATAACGCTCACCCGTGTCCGACGACCGTTTGCCAGACTTGGTAGACCAATCTTGCTTAGTCCAATTCTTGAGAGACAGTTGTGGTTTTTTCATAGCTAGTCTTTATAGCCCCCGCCTTTTGCCTTGTAAGACTTAGCAAGAAGCTGTGCCTTGCGGGCGCTCCATTGCCCAGCCCCTGTGCCCTGAACGGCACGCGCCTTGATGCTGTTGAATAACTGCTTACGCACACCGGGCTTAGTGTAATTGCCCGCAGCGTTTACTTTTGATTTTGCTGCCATAATAATTTTCCTAACCGTTGGTTCTTGAGGGACCGCTAATCTTGCTCAACCCAGTCGGGGTTACGTCAATCATATTCAGGTCTTCTTGCTTTGACTTCAAAGCAATCAGTCTCATCAACTGGTCATCAGTCATACGGGTCACATCCATCTTATGCGTGACTTGAACATTCTCGGTCAACACGCCCATCAATTGCGCTTGCAGCTTCTTAGCCGCTATGGCGGGCGTGTAGTCTTTATCAAACATTGCCGACTGATGGATCGTATCCAGATCAGAGATAATGCTTTCCCGCGTAATATCTACAGATGCTGGCTTCCTGCCCTTAGATTCCTTAGCGACCTTAATGGCTTCCTGAATGTCGCAACGATCCAGAAGGTACTCTGCTACCGTGCGGTCATCGTAGCCATTAATGATAAAGCCAGCACGTTTACACGCATCCAAGCCGTCGCCGGTCTGCAAGTAGACCTTCACAAACATCGCATCTCGTTCAACGTCGGGCGGAATATTTAGCATCTCGTTTTCCTAAAAAGGTGCGACCGAGAAGGAGATTAGCGAGATCATGGCAACTTCTCGGTCGCTTCGGTGCGGGGTGACACCGAATTATGTTGTTCCAGAACAAACGTAATTGTTGTGTTTCCAAGAGACAATCATTGCAATACGGCGTGCATGAGCTTTGCAGACGTTCCATTCTGCAACCGTGTCGTGATCTTCATCAGCGCCAAATAAATAATCATAATTTGGATAAAACTCGATGCAGCAGACAACACTACCCAACGTGTCGTAACCGACAAGAAGGCCGTCTGGGATCGCGTCGTTAATATGAATTTTTGGGATTGAAAACATTTTTAACTTTTTCTTTTTCGACAGCTAAAAAACGTCTAATCGCAAGTTCAACAATTTCCTTTTTGTGAACGCAAGCATTATCACAAAATTTATCTAATTCGTCAATTAAGTCCACGGGAACCCTGGCGTTTAACTGGTTGAGCCTACAAGCCATCGCGCCAATCTTTAATCACGGCGGCAATCACCTTTGCCGCCCCACCACAATAGATCGGTGTCCACGGGTCATCATGCGTGATGGCCTGACCAATGCAGTCCATTGACGAATAGACAGACGAAGCCATCGGCCTGCCCTTCTGGCGGTCGCCAAGGTTAATCGACGGCACGCCCACCCACGGCGCTTCGATCACGCCCGCCGACGAGTTGCCGACAACCAATGCAACGTGCTGCATCTTCTCAATGTACTCACGGTGGTTCATGGTAGTAACGATTCGAGCAAACGAGCGAGGACCACAAAAATCCTCGATCAACTCTTTAATCTCATCCGAGCCAGGGTCGTTATTCACACCACAGAAAGTAATATCGCACCCGCTTCTGTAGTGCTGAGCTAACGCCTGTAGCATTTGTCTGCATTGGGCCACGCCGTAGTCAGACAGGCGCGTCTCGGGGTGGTATGTGACCAGTACCTCATTCCTATCGCGCTTTGCGCTGTTGCCCTCAATACCGTCCAGGCCGGGGGCACCGCTGACAGTGACGGCGTTTGCGTCAATGCCCATGGTTGCCAGCTTTACGGCAAAGTCATCTGTAGCCACAAAGTGAAGCGTTGCCATATGACTGATGCTATGACGGAGGGCGTCGTCAAACGCGCCAGCGGTCGTTTCCCCGCCGTGGATATGGGCCACGGGTATAGCCGAGAACATAGCCGCCATCGCAGCAGCAAGCGTTTCATATCTGTCCCCCAGTAGAACAACTAGTTTTGTATCTTGGGCCTTGAACATAACCGTGAAGAAAGTAATGGCCTGGGCAACAGCAACGGCTGGCGACATGCCATCAGAGTTGAACCTCGTCACCGAGCATCCAGGCAGGGCTTTGATAACGGACTCCAGCGGGCCTGCCTCGGCGCGTGAATTGCTGACAACGGTTACACCGTTAAAGGGCACTATAGCCTCCGTCTACCATCAGTACTTGGCCGGTAATGTACCGGGCCGCATTACTGCATAGGAACAGCACCGGGCCTACGATGTCGTCCTCGGTTGCCATCCTACGTAACGGTACTCTGGCTTCGTATCGCTCCCTAAATTTATCCGAATGGTCCCTGAAAATTCCTCCAGGGCAAACCGCGTTACTGCGGACAGGCGCGAGATTGGTCGCCTGCCAGCGCGTGAGCGCGATGAGCGCGCCTTTGCTGGCGGCGTACCACGCGGGCGTTGGCTCTACTTCGGTGCCTTCGTAGATTTTTGGGTCACTTCCTAATACTCCGTAGATAGAAGATATGTTGCAAATGCAGGATGTGGCTAGCGCAGAGATTTCATAATGCGCTTCCCAATTTTTTAATTTGGCGTTGCAAATTATAATATCGTGTTTTCCGAAATCCCTCATAAGCCAATCATCAGGATCATCTAAATCACATATTTCTTCTGCGTTTTCCAAATCAATTCCAGTGACAAAATCACCGTTTGCTTCAAACGCCTCGCGCAACGCGATCCCTAGATGTCCAGCACTTCCAGTAATTAATACACTACGCCCCATTGGAAACCCTCCAGATGCCGTCCATGCCGGACGGCGTTACGACTTCCGTTTCGTAGAACAACTCTTCAGTCAGCCTCTCGCCGGGGCGTAGCCCGGTGACTTCAATCTTAATCTCATCATCAGGCATCTTGCCCGACAGACGGATTATGTCCCGCGCCAAGTCCATGATCTTCACCGGCTGGCCCATGTCCAGAATGTACGTTGCCGGTTCACCCGTCGCCGCCTGAAGCACCAACTCAACCGCCTCATCAATCGACATGAAGTACCGCTCCATGTCTTTGTGCGTCACCGTAAGCGGCCCGCCTTTAATAAGCTGACGCTCGAACAACGGAACAACCGAGCCGGAAGAACCCAGGACGTTTCCAAAGCGGACAACTGTCCGTCCCGCTTCGCGGCAAATCACTTCCGCCCTGCGCTTGGTCTTGCCCATGAAGCTGGTGGGATTAACGGCCTTGTCCGTCGATATGAGAACGAACTTGCTGACGCGGCGTTCTTGGCAAGCCTCGATCAAATTCTTCGTGCCGGTGATGTTGGTCTTAATGGCCTCGCCATGATTAGCCTCAACCAATGGAACGTGCTTCATCGCGGCAGCGTGGAACACAACCTGATCCACCTTGCTGCTCATGAATATATTTACAGCCTCGCTATCCCGAATGTCGGCGTAGATCGCCGTGGCGGTGGGAATCTGCTCAGAGATTGAATACAAATTGTATTCACAGTTATCGACCAGCACCAACTCCAACGGCATGTATTGATTGAGCTGCCGCGCCAGTTCAGAGCCGATTGAGCCACCAGCGCCAGTGATGACCACGCGCTTGCCGTCCAGCATCTCGCTTACAGCGGTGCGGTCCCTGACAATGGAACGGCGCTGAAGCAAATCATTTGGATTAATCGGACGGTTCATATCTGGCGTATCTCCGCCACCATCTGCTTAAACTCATCCGGCTCAAGGCTGCAAATCTGGTCGGGGCCAGCCAACTTACGGTCCAGGGTAAAGTGCTTCTCAATCACTTCCGCGCCCATAGCCGCAGCCAGGACCGACGCGGCAATGCCCTGCGTGTGGTCGGAGAAGCCTACGGTTTGGAAGAAGTCTTTAAGGTTTACAAGTTTGCGGAGATCAATTTTATGAAGCGGCGTTGGGTATTGCGAAACGCAATACAACACCGTGTCCAAATAACCGGTGGCGTTTCTAAACTCACGCTCTTCAGCCATACCGTTGCTGACGATAAGCGGAAGCCCGGTGGCTCTTGCGTACCTAACAAACGCCCTCTCTTTGACCTTGCCGGAGGAAATCTTCAACCGCTTCACGCCAAGCTCAACGAGGAAGTCCACCCACTCATTGCTGAATGGCGTGGACATAAATTCAATGCCGAGCTTGTCGGCCTTCACCTTCAGCTTCCAGTGATCGTCCTTGGAAAGCTGCACGTTTCTTAGAAACGCCGTCAGCTTCTCGTCGTAGCCCAAGTTGTCAGCCGTGAAAGACTGAAACTTAACAATGTCCGCGCCAGCGTCCGCAGCCGCTTCAACCATCTTCAAGGCGCGGTCTAACGAGCCGCAGTGGTTGATCCCGGCTTCTGCGATGATGACTACCAATGCACGTACTCCCGGTCATAAGCGTACTCGGCCATCTCAAGGTCGTGCGTCGAGTCAATCTCAATGCTGTGCCAGCGGTCCATCAGCAGCCCATAGTTCCGCGCACCGCCGTAGATGCTGCCGGTCTTCTTGAACATGGCGGTGTCGAACACATACAACGCGCCGTTCATTGTCCATTCTTGCCGCAGGTCTTGGCGGCGCAAGTTACGGCCAACGCGGTCCATCTTCACAACAATGGGCGTTACGAAATCATCGTCGGGCTGTTCCGCAACAAACGTCGTGTGCGGCTCAGTGTGCTTCATGCCGACAATCAAATGCGCGTTCTTGGATTGCTTCATGGTCAGCGCCGTCACCAGATGGTCCGGCGTTGTAAACGGCGCGCTCGGCTCCAGCAGCACAACCGTATCATGCTGCGTATCAAGCGAAGCCAGAGCGTGCTTAATCACATCTGAGCTTGAGGCCGTATCGGTCGCCAGTTCCGCAGGGCGTGTAAACGGCACATCAACTTGATTGATTCTGGCTTCCATCTTAATGATTGGGCAATCGGTGGAAATCACCAGCCGGTCTTCGTCGGAGATAACTTGCTTGGCGGCGTGGGCCTTCCAGGCAATCAGCGAGTGCCCGCCGATCTTCTTCAGGTTCTTGCCCGGCACGCCCTTAGAGCCGCCACGGGCCGTGATGAGATACAGGACGCTCATTTTTTGATCTTCTCGCGGTCCAGTTTCTCAACGCACGCTTCATTAATGAACCGGCTGCGTTCGTAAGGCGTTGCAACATCATCAATACGCTTGAGCAAATCACGCGTGATCGTAATGTTAATCCGCAGCTTCTTTACGTGCTTAGGCATGTTTCACCTTGAATATGTCGTGGATCACAGACCGCTTGGTTGGCTTCCAACCGCAAACAGAGCGCGTCTTGTGATCCGATTTCTTCTGCCGTTCTAAGAATGGGAACACCACAGAGTTGTCAGGTATCTCCATATTCTGCACCACCGTGTTGGCGGTGATGAATACGTTGTTGCCAATCCGCGTATTGCCCAGCACCTTCGCGCCGGGGAACAGAACAACGCCCTTGCCGAGTACGGGCTGGTTGCCGTCGATGTCAGAGCCAACACCCACGTTCTGATAGACGCACAGATAGTCCCCATACGTGGCGCGGCCCAGAACCGTGCCGATGGGGTGCACCAGCATCACGTTTTTGGGCAGCACGACTTCGTAATAAAGCTCACAGCCATGTTCAGCGCGGATACGCTGGTAGAAGCGTTCAGCCATCTTCAGATCGTGGTCCTTCCACATATTGTGGGCGGAACGATAAAGCTGAAGGCATTGGTCGTCTAACCGCATACGGCCTCTACTGAGTCTAAAATTGCCGAGACATCATCATCCGTAAGTGTCGGGTACACCGGCAGAGACAACGTGCGCTGACCAAGATCGTCAGCCACGGGACAAGCATGGGCGTGGCCTGCAAAAGCCGCCTCGCGGCCAATGTTGGGGCAACCGCCCAGCCGCGCAGCCACACCCATGTTCTGCAACTCAATCATCTTGCGGTCGCGGTCTTCAACGTAAGCCATATACATATACCGACCGTGCATCATGCCCGTGGGCGTCCGGATACCGCCAAGAATATCGTCATACGCACGAGCGATCTGATTGCGCCGATTGACCCAGCCATCCAGCTTGGTCAGTTGAATCCGGCCAATGGCAGACTGCATCTCGGTCATACGTAAATTGGTGCCGAAGTTTTCAACCGTCCATTGAAACTGGGTCATGTCCTTAGAGCCGACCATCTGATAACGGCCATGATCGCGGCGTGCGCCCATACGGCGATGCGTATCGTCGTCGTTGGTAATCACCATCCCACCCTCACCACCGAGCGACATGGTTTTGCCGACGCAGAACGAGAAACACCCCGCATCACCAAACGTGCCAACGTGCTGCCCGTTAATCCGCGTCCCATGTGCATGGGCGCAGTCTTCAATCACGTAGAT
>Ga0181356_1000248_pt1 | contig 22875 bp, 48 predicted proteins | sample Fa13VDMM110SN_FD_130104 | JGI IMG/M metagenome (GOLD analysis project Ga0181356, IMG submission 130104) | Freshwater viral communities from Lake Michigan, USA - Fa13.VD.MM110.S.N | ecosystem: Environmental > Aquatic > Freshwater > Lake | place: USA: Michigan | collected 2013-09-24 | reverse complement strand
GTCTTTACAATGGGAATACTTGCATACGCTTCTACACTATGAACAATCGAATTATTACTTATACAATCTTGCTTATGCTACTGTTTAATACTGCTCGCTCACAAGACGTAGGTATCGAGATGTTCGATACACCTAAAGTAATTACACAAGTTCTAGAGTGTGAAGGCGGCGACCCTTGGGGAGAGAGATCAATTCCTGTAGATATTGATATAGGTGAAGAGTCAGTTACAATTCCTGATATACCTGAAGTGGTCCCGGAGATTATTGTTTGTCCGGGTGTAGAAGAGCCGATTGATGTATACCTGATTAATATACAGAAAAACATCCCTGGGATAGTACAACTTAAAGTTATCGATGTTGAGGTTATACCACGTGAATTAAAGGTAATCATCTCTGATAGTGATATTGTAATTAACGATTAATATATTATTTTATGATAGTATACTATCATAAAAAATTAGTTTAAGGAACTGTATTATAATATACCAATAACTATTGATTATAACCTTCTCTTAGAGAGAAATTAACAAATTATGAATATTGAGTTCTTAGCACACGCACCACCTATTCCAGATTGGTTTATACCACTTGTATGTTATGAAAAGGTAGTAGAAGACGTACCTGATAAACCAGGATATAAACACGAAGTTACAAGGAAGATGTATGAACCGTATATGGACCATTTAGTTCGCTGGAGATTTGCATACGCTAAAGCAATGCAAAGGGAATATAATAAACATATTAATAAATCATTCTTTAATAATGATACTTGAGCAATACACCGACAAAGAACTTGATGAAGTGTTCTGTAGAGATGTAGCTAATATTCCTTATGAGTATACAGAACAGGTAGATATAGACTCTCGCTGTATATACGAAATTCCACCACCAAACTTTTGCCATGACTTTATTAGCGGAGAAATATGGAAGCATTTAAATTTCTTTGAAAGATATGAGATTTTAAAGCAGGGGAAATTGTATACAATAAGACTGTACGAAGATACTAATGTGTACGAATATCAGCACGAAATTATAGGTAGAGCTGCTGTAATCGTTTTACTTAAAAAAGAATATAAAATATCATGAAAGAAGCACTCAATTATAATCAAATAACACTTATACCTAATAAGTGTATAGTTAGTTCACGATCTGAGAGTGATACCACAATTAATTTCTGTGGTTATATGTTTGACTTACCTGTAGTGCCTGCAAATATGGCATCAGTTATTAATGAAAAAAATGCTAAATGGTTAGCGTTTAATAAGCATTTCTATATCTTTCACCGCTTTAGTGACACTCGATCTTTTATTAGCCGTTCTAACTTTGAGAATTGGCCTCTTGTAAGTATCTCTATAGGTGTACAACCCATAGATACTGAATTAATTGATTGGCTTGAGATTGCAAAATATAGAGTTGACTTTATCACAATTGATATTGCACATGGATTTGCAGACTCTGTTGCTGTAATGATTAAGTACATTAAAAATAAATTACCAAATACTAAAGTAATCGCTGGTAATGTATGGGGTGATAAAAGCTCTATTGAATTTCTACAAAATGCAGGAGCCGATGCAATTAAAGTTGGTTTAAGTTGCGGTGCTGGTTGCTCAACATTTAATGAGACTGGATTTGGGTCACCTATGTTTAGTGCTGCTTTTGAAGCTGGTGTTAACGCAAAGGTACCAGTAATTCTTGATGGTGGTATTAGACATAATGGAGATATTGCAAAAGCTATTGTTGCATTCTTATCTAATCAGTTTCAAGCTGTTTATGGAAATCCTTTTAAATGCGGTAATAAACAATGGAGAGAACCGCTTAACGTTCCAATGATTATGGCTGGTAGTATCTTTGCTGCTTGTATTGATGCTCCTGGTGATGATATTATTATTAATGGAAGAGTATGGAAAAATTACTACGGATCAGCTTCTGCTGAATCTAAAAAGAAGACTGGTCAAGAAGTAAAACACGTTGAAGGTAAGAGCATTGTGCTTGAGGGTAATGGCTTAACCTATGCAGAAAAATATAATCAAATTAAAGATGCTGTTCAAAGTCAAATCTCCTATGCAGGTGGTAATGATTTAACTGCTTTAAAAGATGTACAATGGAGGATAGTATGAGTAATAGAGAAATTAAATTTAGAGTATGGGATCGTCCTATATCTCAATACACTGGTAACTATCATATTACAATAGATCTAAAAGGGTCTGTTTATAATCTACATAACGGAATAAGTGATAAAGACTTTATTCTTGAGCAATATACTGGTATGAAAGACAAGAATGATAAAGAAGTATATGAAGGTGATATTATCAAATTTACTGAAAGAATGCATGAACATGGAGATATACAAACATATATTGCAGAGGTTATTTATGATAACTGTAATGCAGCATTTGGTATAGGTAAAAATAATATCATATGGAATTATTTTACTGATTACGGTATTGCAAATATCGAAGTTATTGGTAATAAATTCCAAACACCTGAAAAAATGTTGATTTCAAATCAACCTAACTTATAATTTTATTATGGCAATAAACATTGACGATATTCAAGAAGTACTAATTCAAAACGGAATTGAACCAGAAAAGCGCTCTGCTATCATTAAAGATATCAAAGAGGCTGCTGATGCAGAAAAAGAAGAAAAGGAAAAGGCACCTAGACAAAAGTCTAAGTTTACTGTATTAGTTAGGGGTGATGCTGAGCTAGCAAAAGCTATTCATCAAGCCTGGATTGTACAGACCCCAGAAGAACAAGATGACTCTACACTAGTAGATAGACTTAAGATTGCTACAGCAAAACATAATAATAATCTTAAGAAAAAGAAATGGACTGTAGAGCTTTGGCGAGATGTATTTGCTTATATTAAGTCTAAGACTACCAAAGAGCAAGAAGTTAACGTAAAAATTAAAACTAAAGAACCTGTACGAGTAATTGTATTGGAAACCGAAAAGGTAATTGAAAATGACCAACAGACCAACCAAACTTGATAAAGAAATTCTAGAGCCCGCTATGAAAGAGCTCTACACAAAGCATCTAGTAGACCTAGATATTTATGGAGATGGAGATGAATGTATTCAATCATTAGTTAAAAATTATAGTAGAGATGCATATGAGTTTGCAAAGGCATTAGATGATGATGGATGGATGATTGATTTTCCAATCTGCGAGGCACTTGATAACGGTTGGTCTATTGTAGATAAATATCATAACCAAGCGCTTGAAAAATGGTTTACTACTAACTCTATACAATTATATAAAGTTGGTGCAGAGGTAGTTGTCATTAGACCGTTTAGTAGCGTTAAAGGTAAAAACTGCATTATTACTTCAGCTAAAGAAAAGACTGGAGAGTACACAGTACGTGAAAAAGAAAAATATAAACAAGGAGACTCTGGTGGTTATGTATTAAATCACGAAGAGGTAGAACTAGTTAATGGCTAAACAAAAGAAAACCTACTACAAATCTAAAAAAGAAAAGGAATATGAGGCTGCTAAATTAAAAGCAGCCTCAGTACCTTCTTTATCTGCAGTACCTGAAAATCGCAGACATGTTGTACGTAAACATGAAGATGGTACAAACATAAACATATATGAGTCATACTATATCCATACCTAAAATTCGAATTCGTAAAATAATACATAACAGTCACTGTGAGTATATCGGTGAGTTTGATTGTACTGATATATTATATTTTTTTAAAATATATACAGGCCTCTGGTTTAAAGAGCATACTGATTCAGAAGGTATAATAACAGACGATGCTATTACTGAATATATAGATGTTTCAGATGAATTTAATCTTCTTGAAGAAGATTATTTTATAATTGGTTACCCTGTTACTCATATGTACGAAGGTAAGGTAGTAAACTCATCAAGTATTTTAATTGAAACTCCAGATGAGTATGGATTTGAATTAATAAAAGACGATAAAGGAACAAAGTTAACATACAATTATGCAAACAAAATTAAGATTTAAACAGAACGCTATTCATATACCACATAAGAACTTATTCTTAGTTTCTTGTAATCGGCATGACTTTATAACATATCAACACGATGATGGTAGATATATATTTATAGATGGTGGAGGTGATTATATCCGTGGTGGTGGTAACTTTGAACTATATAAAGAAGGTATAGTTATGAACTGGTGTATTGATAGTGAAATTAATACACAGTCTGAAATAAGTACCATGGCACTTTGGGGTACACGAGGTAAAGATGGTAAACAACCACTATCTTGGAGACCTATCTTCACATTTAAAAGAGCACATCTACGTGCAATAAAGAAAAATTGCAAAAGTTATATGCACCCCACTCTTTTAGAAGTAGTTAAGTACTGGTTAAAATGGAAGTACAGTGAGTAATAAGTACTTAAAGTAACTTAATTAAAATTTACTTATGATTTTTAAGAACCAACCTGAAATTTTTACTGATTACTCACAAACACTACCATTAGAAGTGTATAAGATTGATGATCATGAGTTTCCTACAGAATTCGTACTATCTAGTTTGACAAATAAATTTATTAGTTCGTGTAGACTAAATGCAAATTATACATTTGATTTATTGGATTATTTATGCAATAAAGCCAAAATTATTAGATGCAGAGTATCTGATGCAGAAGATAAAGAGGACTCATATCATTTTCTTTATAATAACTCTATTGTAAATTTACGTGTTGGTGATAAAGAAATAACACTGAAAGTATATTACGTAACAGGATCTATACCTGATTTATCTGAATATGATAGATTTAAAATCACAGACAAAACATCTAGAATTTCAATATTAATTAAAGGTTCATATGGATTAGAAGCACGTTCTATTAAAGTAGACCCTATAAAGGTCGATGATATTAATATTAACTATGGTCCTGACTTTAGTAAGGTTCATGAGAATGTAGTTTTAAAGTTAAATAAACCGCAGTCTTCTATTATGTTCTTTCATGGACCTCCAGGTTGTGGTAAAAGTTCTTATATCAAGTACTTAACAACTGCTGTTAAAAAGGAATTTATTTTCATTCCAGTAGCCTTTGCAGGAGAGTTGAGCACTCCAGAATTTATGTCTCTTCTTTTAGAACATAAAGATTCGATACTTATTCTTGAGGACTCAGAGAAGGTTGTTCAAAGCCGTGAAGAAGATGATCGTAATGTAAGCACAGTATCTACATTACTTAATATCTCTGATGGTATTCTTGGATCAATGCTTAATATTAAGATTGTTGCTACTTACAACGGCGATAAAGATAAGGTTGATAAAGCGCTTCTTCGTCCAGGACGTCTTGCAGTTGATCATACTTTTGGTAAACTTGATGCAGCTACTGCAAATAAACTTGCAAAGTTGCTTGATAAAGATATAGTATTTGATAAAGAGATGTCTCTTGCTGAGATTTATAATATAGGTGAAGATACTGGATATAAAGAAAAGCAGAATCGTAAGATTGGATTTTAAGATAACCTACGGAAATATCTTAAAATAAATTATGTCAGAATTTTACTATAAAGACGAAAAAGGTAGGTACCATAAGAGGTATGAAACTCCTCGATTTTTAGCTGATGGTGTATGGATTGTGCTGACCACCCCTAATGTATACTCTCAGCAATGCATAATGAAGATAGGTGAGTTATCTTCAGTCTTTCCTTTTGCTGATCTTGCACAACATAGTGATAAATTAGCTGAGTTTATTAGACTATGGAATGAATCTAAAAACGTACACTCACCATACGGTGTATACTCTCTTGCAATTCTTAAATTTATAAGCATGACTGAAGAAGAGAAAAAACAATGGATCTCTAACCTAAAAGAAGAAACGAAAGATAATATAAGTAAATACGATGGCTGCTGAATCCTTTATTAGAATTAGTACAAATAAGGTAGTGAAGAGATGTAAAGAGATATTAAAATCTAAGCCTAAATTTTATCAATATGGTAAACACCAATTGGCTAAAACATTAATACTCATGTGTAATCTCACTGAAGAGTCTGGTGAAGATACTATATATATGACTGTTAGAGATGTACGCAATATATTTGAAAATAGTTAGGAACAAATTTATACTTTTTTATGATAAATATTAGCAATAGTTTATATTTTATATTTTGTACATTAACAGGTATTATTGGTTATACTGTTAACGTCAATTTAGGTTCATCTATTCCTTTATTCTGGGCATTTATGGATTTTTTATTTAGTCCATTTGCATGGGCTAAATGGCTTATTTGTCAAGATGTAAATCTTACTATAATTAAAGAATCGTTTACTTTTTTCTTTCAATAATGGATATACCTCTACATGCAACTATTAGTATAGGTGAAACAGTGCCGTCTATATATTTTTCATGTCCATCTACAATAGATAACCCTTCTACTAGAGTAGAAGCTTATTTTAATGGTAAATCTTATATATTTACACGATCTAAACATGGTGAACCTTGGACTTTATTAAAGATAGTATAAGTCATGAGATAACTAAAACTTTACAATTATATTAATATGTCAAGTAAATTTAAACAATATTTTACATTTCGTCAATGGATGGCTACTGGTGAGGGATCAACGTATCAATTTATGATATGCGGTAGTAAAACACCAGATGGTGCAAAGAAGAAACATATCGATGAGTTTATGCCTATTTTTGAAGAGATTAGTAAAATAGGCTTACCAAAAGAAAATCTCGATTATTTTAAAACGCAAGTTAATACATACCCACTTACAACAAATGGTAAGCTTAATAAAAAGGTAAGAACTATTCTAACTAATATTCTTAAACCTTGTATGGTTGATCATATTGCCCATATGTCAGAGAAGCAAGGTTTAATGGTTCTAAAGTTTGAAATTTATGTTAATTTATCATAAGCATTACAACCAGAGCTAATGAATACATCCACAGATCCGTTTATCTCTAATGAGCTTTGTATAAATCGCTTATACAAAGAGTATCAAAAGTATAACAAGCTTATCATAGCTGTAGACTTTGACGATACTCTTTATGATTGGCATAATAGAGGTACTACCCATGAGCTTGTAATTAAGCTTATGAAGAGATGTAAAGCTCTTGGATTTTATGTAGTAGTATTTACTGCTAGCAGATTAGAGAGACATACTCTAATTAGAGAGTTTTGTGATATTAAAGGTATTGAAATAGACTCAATCAATAAGAATCCTATCGATCTACCCTACGGAAATGAAGGTAAGATATACTATAACATCTTCCTTTGTGATCGTGCTGGACTTCGCTCTAGTTACTATATATTAGAGAATGTAGTTACGCGAATAGAAAAAGAGAGACGCAAAAAGGTCTATCTTATACCATCGGATATCTATTACGGTAATTTCTCTGATCTCGATTCTATTTTCTTAGCTGGTTCTATATCTAATGCAGTTGAATGGCAACAAATTGCTGCTGATAAATTAGCACCGTACTTTGATGTATTTAATCCTCGTAGATCTGATTTTAATGTACTTGATAGTACTATGCAAGAAGAACAAATTAAATGGGAGTATGAATATTTAAACGCAGCCAAGCAAGTAATATTCTGGTTTAGCAACGAGACACTAGCACCAATCTCTTTATATGAACTTGGATTGTATGGATATAAAGCACACTTTATTGGTATTCATCCAGAGTATAAACGTAAGAGTGATGTCGAAATTCAAACTAAACTTAGAAACCCAAATGCTAAGATATTCTATAACCTTAATGAAATGTTAGATGCTGTTATTGCATCTAAAAATATACTAACAGGAAATAAATTAAAATAATACATATTATTTCAAATATATATGATCGAATTTATTAAATGGTGCTTTAGAGACACTACATCAGGAGTTGTTACGATAATAGTATTAGCTATATTGTCAACAATCTTATGTAATACTATTCATCTGTTAATGTTAAAAAAAGATCAATAATACTTTATGTTAATAATTCTAACTATATTATTACTACTACTTATTATATGGAGTGTGGTTGGTATTCGTATTCTAAAGCATACAATTACTACAAAACCATACCCTACTAATAATTTTAAATTTTTAATTATATTTGTATTATGCGGACCTATTGCTTGGATGCTATTTATTATCTGCTTTATTATTGATTTTTTATCAAACGAAGACTACCCATGAACAAACCTGAAGAGTTTAATACTCCAGTTATAACTGGTATCTATAATACATTAAAAGATACTGTAAAGTCTTTTGGTTGTAAAGCAGTCCAATTTAGCATTTTTGATACTATAACTTATGATGATGGTAAGGATCAACAATGGATTATTAAGTATCCTGACATTAGTTCAAGTATACCGCTTTTTAAAGGTGATTGTAGATTTTGCGTAAATTATTGGAGAGTATCTGATAACGCTATATTTTTTAATTTAGAAAACCCTACATGGAAAGATATCATTGTAGAATTGGATAGAATTTTACAAAGTAGTGGTGATGGTTGTGGTGTTTTCTTGGAGAGTTTAAATGTTAAGAAAGATAAGTTTGGTATAGGGTGTTATATAATAGGGTTGGGCAGTTAATAACGTATTGGTTAGAAGGAACTAAATTAAAATAATTTTGTGAAAAATAATGATACTGGAGAAAATACACCTTGAGTGATATCTATACTATTACACATCCTGAAGATGATATCTTTTTTATAAGTGATTGTCATTTTCATCATGATAAGGACTTTGTTTATAAACCAAGAGGATACACCTCAGTTACTGATTCAAATGAAGGTATAATTTCTAAATGGAATGAAACATGCACCTATGATTCTGTAGCTTTTCATCTTGGAGATTTTGTATTTGGTGATCCAGATGGTAAGAAGATTTTAAATCTATTTAGACGTTTGAAGTTTCATACTCTTTTTCTTCTGCCAGGTAATCATACTTCAGGCTGGAGGCAGATGTATATGACTAATAAGCTTAAACTATATCCTTATATAGCACCAGAAGTAGATATTTTTCCTTTGGTTACTGATTTTGAAGGTCGTAGAATAGTATATGTACCAAACTATATTGAACTCAGGGTAAATAGAGATACACATATGGTATTAAGCCATTACCCTATAGGCTCTTGGAATTGTCAGAATAAAGGCTCTATTCATCTTTCTGGTCACTGCCATAGCAACTATCCTCTATCAAATAAGAACACTGGCAATGGTAGACAGCTTGATGTAGGTGTAGAGTCATTTGGTAAACCTATTAGCTTAACTAGTGTAAAAGATCATATCAAAAATAGATCACACGGATTAGTAGACCATCACGGTAAGAAAGAAGGATTTGCTTCTGAATTTATAAACGGGCCTGAAGACTCACCTTATAAAGACTATAACAACGATAAGAAAGTACTATGATTAAACTAATGTGCTTTGTTATAGATTTATTGCCTGAAAAAATTAAAAGAAAAAGAAAGCTTTGGTTTGGACTATGAAAAAAGAATATCTAATACTTATTATCGTTCTCGGCTTAATATTCGGGATCCCTTTATGGATGCTGCTTATTATAATGTTAATATGGATTGCGTTTGAAAAAGAATAACCATCAAGGAAATTTAATAAAACTACACAATGAAATCTGCTACACTTTATAGTCGTACTTCGACAGGTGCTATACAAACCTGGGCGATTGAAACAGATGGTGCAAGATATCGTACTATTTATGGACAGCTAGATGGTGCTATCCAAACTACAGAATGGTATAATACATTTGTAACCAATGAAGGTAGAGCTAATGCTCGTACACCTGAAGAGCAAGCAGAGTTTGAAGTACAAGCAATACTTAAACGTAAGCTTGAATCTGGCTATTGGTTAAATATTGATGATATTGATAAGGTTCATTTTGTAGAGCCTATGCTTGCTAAGAATTGGGCTGATAGAAAAGATAAGGTAAAGTACCCGGTGTGGGTAAATATGAAGTATGATGGTGCTCGTTCTGTGCATGGCATTACTGGTCCATTTTCAAGAAATGGTAAGCCTTGGAAGACTGCACATCATATTTCAAAAGCACTTCAGCCAGTGTTTGATAAGTATCCCGATATTATTTTCGATGGAGAGCTTTATTGTCATAAGCTTAATAATAACTTTGAAAAGATAATGAGTCTTATTAAGAAGACTAAACCTACTGCTGCTGATATAGAAGAGTCTGCTAATACTATTCAGTACCATATCTATGATATTATTGATAATGAGCTTAATTATTCACAGCGTTTAGAAAAGCTTAATAGTATTTTATCTGAGTGCTTACAACCTGGTATAATTGATTCTGCAATTTGTATTGCCCCTTCTTATCGGTGTAATAATGAAGATGAAGTAAATCGTTATTATGAACAGTTTATGGAGCTTGGATATGAAGGGCAGATTATTCGCCTTAATAAGCCATATGAAAATAAACGCTCTTCTAATCTTCTAAAACGAAAAGACTTTGATGAGAAAGAGTATTACGTTATTGATATTGAAGAAGGTGAAGGTAATAAGACAGGTATGTGTGGTCGATTTATCTTGCTAAAAGATATTGATGATATTAACTACGCTGTTAAAAATTATGGATACAACCCTAGCGATATCGATAATACTTTTAACTCAAATGTAAAAGGCTCTCATGAATATCTAAAGGAATTACTCGATAATAAGGAATCATTTAAACGCAAATATGCTAAAGTAAAGTACTTTGGTATTGGCGCAGAAGGCTCGCCGAGATTTCCGTACGTTATAGGTATTAGAGATGGAGTAGGAGTAGATTAATTTTATGAGAAACCCAGACCGTATACCAATTATTCTTGATAACGTTTCTGTATAAACATTATAAATTGTTGATTTTCTATTTTTTAACATATAATACCATTTTATGAATAACGTAGTTCAAGTTACTGATCAGACATTTGCGGATACAATTAATTATAATAACATAGTAGTTATTGATTATTACGCTAATTGGTGTGGGCCTTGTAAAGCATATAGTCCTATCTTTGACAAGATTGCTAAAGAATTTCTTGGAAGAGCAGTTTTCGGTAAAGTTAATACAGATGAGTTTAGTTTTATGAACGAACACGGTGTTCGTTCATTACCTACTACTGTTATTGTAAAAAATAGGCAAGTAGTAGAGAAGATTAGCGGTATTGTTACTGAACAAGAGTTGCGTAATACTATTACAAAACATGTATCTTGAAATATCAGGAAGACAAAGCGGTAAGACGGAACGTCTTATTGATTTTGCTATTGACAAAGCGCGTAAAGGTGAAAGAGTGCTTATAAGCACTTTCAAACTTCATAATGTAGGTGTTATAAAAAACCGTTTACATTTTAAACTATTAAATGAGAGTATAGTTATGAATTGCGGTAATCGTATATATAAAGAGGTTAGTGTATTAAGTCTAATTGACGTTACTGATAAGTGTATTGATATTGCTATTTCTTTTAGAAAATATAAATGGAAGTGTTTTGATGAATTTGAATTCAATTCATTTATTAGACCAGAACATATTGATAAAAACTGTTATTTCGTTACCTCTCCTAAGTTTCTCCGTAAGGTAGAAGAAAGAAAACAAACAAATAAGAGTGATCTACTTTACCAATTAATTTTAAAGAAAAAACATAGATACAAATGTTATATTAATGATAACGTTTTAGATATTCTTATTTTACCTACTAATGAACGTATGGGTTGCTGGCAAACAGATAAAAAAGGTGTACCTATTATACCTAAAAAATATACTATTATATGACCGATTCAGACTACCCAATTGCAATTATTATAATAAATGAGAAGAGTGAAATTTCAGTTGATATAGCACCCATTCTTCTACCACCAGACTCACTACCTTATATAATATCTCAAGTATATAAAAAATTTAGAGATGCGTATATGCAAAGTGGTCAGCTAAACCAAAAAGATTTGGAAAAGTTTGAAATGAATGTAATTCAAAGTATTTCAGAAGAGATAATAAAATGACAAACATTTAAAGCCAGGAACAAAAATATACTAACCAACGTAATACAAATGAAAAATCGCATATATTTCGACATTGAAACTGCTCCGTATTTACCTGATAAGCTCGAAAAGCTTATGCCTGAATTTGAGGCTCCATCTAATTATAAAGATGCGTCTAAAATTCAAGCTGCTATAGAAGAAAAGAAATTAAAATGGGTTGATCATGCTGCGCTTAATCCCATGCTGAGTCATGTTGCAGTTATTGGATATGGACGCAATAAAGATCTTTACGTTAAAGAGTGCGAAGATCGTGATGATTATCAAGTAGTAAAAGACTTTGTTGATATTTGTAAGCAAGGATATAGTGGGGAACTAACTATCATTGGTTGGAATATTTTTGAGTTTGATCTACCATATCTTATTCGTCGTGCTTGGAAGCACAAGCTAGATATCTCTCACATACAGCTCCGTAATAATCGTTACTGGCCAGAATACTTTGTAGATCTCAGAGCAATCTGGGGTCTTGGACAATATCAGTGCGGTGGTAATCTAGGAGAAGTATCACAATTCTTCGGTGGTGGTGGTAAGACAGGTGATGGTGCAGAGTTTTCTAAACTATATTATGGTACTGCAAAAGAGAAACAAGACGCTATCTCTTATGCATTGAATGATGTAGGTATTACTGCCTTTGTAGGTGAGCATATGATTGAGTGCGGTGCAGATATTAATGTAAATAAACAATGAAACTTGCCTCATTAGAAAAGATCCTCAGTGTCATTAACAAGCACTACGATTCTAATAAATAAAAAGACAGAAGAAAGAGAGATTAATACTTGAAAAATCAATTACATATACTATAAATATAGTAGATGGAGTTTATCTTAACTGCGAAAGAACTTAATATCTGTTTATCTAACGCGTTTAAAAAGAAGTATTCACACGCTTCCAAACAGAAGATCAATCTAGAAAACTTTATAGTCGGTAATCTCGGCGAAATGGCCTATAGTAAGTACTCAGGCCTTCCAATGGATTTAACGATATACGAATCAGCAAAGGGTGATGGTGGTATAGATTTTCCAGATAAAACGCAAGTTAAAACGGTAACCTGGACTGGTCCTAATAAACTTTTGAAAGTATCTAAGAAAGACTTAGAAAAATATAAAAAAATAGGCATTAAGCAACTAGTATTAGCTGCTGTAGATGCTAAAAATATTAGTAAAATATTATTAGTAGGAGCAATAACGGTAGAGATGTTTACATTACACATGATTGAAGATGAAAGATTCACAGACTGTTACGTCGTTTCAGAGCACCACCTCATACCTTTTTGTTAAGGAACAAATACAAAATAAGTCTATGAGCTCTTTAGAAAAAGCAATAGATTTTTACATGCTTCTACCAGAAGAATTTGAAGAAAAGTCTTCTCTTCAGGAAGAAATTCTTTGGGATATAAAACAAGATGAATAAATTCGTTTTTATAGATCTTGATGAGACGTTAATACATACACTCTATAATTGCTTTTCTAATAATAGAGTACGTGTAGATTTTAGTTCATACATAGGTGGTCGTAGTGATATGACACCAATAAGGTATGGGGTATTGCTTCGTCCAAATACACACGAGTTTCTTAAAACAGTAAGAGGATTATACCCAAACGTATATATGCTTACTGCAGCTACATCAGAATATGGTCAAAAGATGAATGATGTATTCAATCTAGGTTTTACTTCAGAGGAAATTATTGGTAGAGATTTATGGAATGCAATATACGCAAACTCACCAAAACTACATAGATTTACTAATGACCCTTGTTATTCTGTTCTTATAGATAATGAACATCCTAAAGATAAGAATGCATGTGATAAAATAAATTATCTTAAAACATTTGGTAAAGCTTACTATATAAGGATTAAGGGGTACTATGGTAGTGATAAAGATGAATTAACAGAGAGTATAATTAATGATCTCGTTAATGATGCTAAAGAAGGTTTTATAAAGATGCATACAAACCAATAAATATTATTATATGAATAAAATTAAATCAATCATTGAACTAATCAAATCGTTTTTTAAGACAAAACCACAACAAACTGGTTTTTACTCTTACAATACAGATAAAAATATCAATACAAAAATTCAGCTTGATCCTATCATAAAGAAAGCCGAAGATCAAAAACTGCCTAAAGTTCTTACTGAAAAAGAAGTAACAACTACAGTATTACATCAACCTACTGTAAAAGTTAATAAAAAGGTTGAACTAGTGCAGCCTAATGTTAGTGTTAAGAAGAAAGGTCGCAAACCTTCTATCAAAAAGAAGTAACACTCGGAACAGACATACAATAAGGTGTGAACGAATATAACACACCGTTGATTGTTACTTGCAATAATTCAGGACGTAAGCAAAAGCTTTACCATCGTCCTTATATTGATCTACTTATAGCTAAGCACGGATCATTAGAGAGCTTTCTTAAAAATTACATCGCAAAAGGTGCAAAAAAGAAAGAACCTACCGCTATTGTTAATGTAGTAGCACCTGCTGCTAAAATTAACTTTAACGATATTAAACCAGAACCATCAAGGGTAACAGTAATAGGTAAAACTACTGATGGTGAGGTACAAACGTGTACAGTCTATGAAAATTACGATTAATTAACTCAATTTCTGTTAGGTTAAAATTATTAACCGGAACAAAAATAAAATTAACTCGCTATGAACGATACTATATTTAAATACATTCATCATCCTCGCACTAACGCTCGTGTTGGTGTGGTAGCTGCTACTAAGCTTACAAATGATCCATCTAAAATCGGTATTGGTTGGTCCTTTACTGCTCTTAATAAAGGTGATCGATTTGATCGGGATAAAGGTAAAATGATTGCTGTTAATCGTGCTAATAATGGTACTGGATTTAATGTTAAAGTACCTCATCTTATTCAAGGTGAAATTATTCAAATGCATTCACGTGCTGTTCGTTACTTTAAACATTCTGAAGTCGTAGACTAATATGCAAATCGAAACTTTTGAAGTAGAAAGTGCATCATCATTAGCCTCTGAAATGGCTAATGATGCTGTAGCAAATGAGCTTATTGAAAAGCTCGGTCTTAAGGGTCAGAAAAAGGCCATGAACGGTGATACTATTACACGTAATCCATATCGTGTTATGGATGCACATGAGATGGTTGTATATAAGACTCTTTGTCCTAAATCATGTCCTATGGAAGAGTATAGTATCGATGCTATTCCTGTACGTATATTAGAAGCTGCAAATAAGGCTGTAGAGTGCGGACTCTATGCAAAGTTTGAAATCTGGTACCCTACAGAAGCACGAATCGATGATCCTATACTAGTAGGCATTATAAAGAATTGGCGTCAGTCTGGCGATTATAAGTGGTCAGATGATATTTTTCATATTATTGCACGCTGGGGTAAGGTGCTACCATCGTTTGAGCAATGTGAGGCTATTGCAACTGATATGCTACGCAAGAATAAAAAGGCACATCTTGTTAAGGCTATTGCAAAAGCTAAGATGGAATTAGAAACTATCAATAGTCATGATAATATCTTTGATTTATCTAAGACTGTTGATCTATCACCATACGGTTTAGGTATTTCATAATGAAAGGATTTGCAATAGAACATGATGTTAAGGATACTCGTAACGGTGTATCAATTATAGCTACATGCTCTATGCAAAAGATACCTTATGTAATAGTTAGCGATCCAAAGGACATTCCAGAAGGATATACTCCATTTGGTAATGCTCTTTGGATCGAATCTATTTTAGATCTAAAGATTGAACCTAACTACTTACCTCGCTTTACTAAATCTTTAATTAAACGCAAGACGTGGATTCAAGACCAATGGCCTAATAATGGTATACATGTCAAACCTGCTGATCAGTATAAGCGTTATCAAGGTAGAATGGCTGATGGCAATGTAGAAGTTGGTCCACATCTTTGCTCAGAATTCGTAGAGTTTAGTGATGAGTGGAGGTATTATATCTCTAAAGGAAAGATAATCTCCGCTTGGTGGTATTTAGGTAAAGAAGAGAAAGAAGCTCCAGAGTTACCAATTAAAATCCCAAAGAGTTGGTATGGTACACTAGATGTTGGAATGACATCAAATGGTCTTGAGCTTATAGAAGCACATCATCCTTACTCTTGTGGGTGGTATGGTGATATTTACAAAGCAGAAAAATATCTAGAATGGTTAAGTGATGGTTGGTTGTATATGTTAAGATGTAAGGAACAACGATAAAAATCGTTATGGAATCATTCTTACGATCAATTGCTGAACAAGTACAGAACGAGTTAAACTTTGAAAAAGCTCAGGCTATCACACTAGAACATATTCGTAACAGCAATATAACCGATAAAGATAAAAGAGCAATGATGGTAAGAGTACAATACAATATTAAAGACCATCAACGGTTAGTTAAGTTTATTTACGATAATATTTTAAAATTTGAAGGATTAGGAGTCATTTAATGAGTAATAAACTAATAATTACAATTGCTATGATACAGCTATGTGTAGCAATTTCTTCACTATTCAAAAATGACAAATCAACCTTTATAGTCTTCTTTGGATTTGTCATAAGCAATATCGGACTATATATCCAAGCTAAATAATTTATATGTATACTATTAATCAACCAAATATACTAAATGAAGAAGTACCTCACCAAACATACCCTGACCCTGCTTTAGAGATGCAAGAGCAGGCAGAAAAGATTATATCAACAGCAGTTGAATGTGAGATTGATGTTGATAACGAACACCAACTTGAAAATTGTAAAATACAACTTTGTCCTGTCGGTATTGAAATTGACGGTAACACATTTCGAGATCTCAAAGATGAAGTAAAGCGTGTATATGAAAAAGATACACTAACTGATGAAGAAGCTATTGATTTTTGCATACAGTTAATTAAAGATTGGATATCTTACAAATAATATGCACCACTGTTTAAACGCTTCAATACCTCAGCACCTATACGGATTTGTAGATAAACAAATTCTGCATGGAATGGACCCTGCATACAAAGGTCAGTATGAACCATGTGTCATATTCGGTGCGACATCAATACCTAGCCGATGCTTACACTTTAGCATCATGTGTGAAAGTGGATCACAGTGGGCACGCATACCAATTCATATGCTGAGATGGGAGATACCACTTAAAGGAATTAAAAATCACGAGTTAAATGAACTTCAAATGTGGGATAACCATGGATGGGATTTCTCTACAGTTCAATATGAATACTTGCGTGAGATGTGCTGTACTTATAGACAGCGTAAAGGAAATACCGTAGATGGTCAGTATTGGTTTACATTAGACCATACCGATAACGGATTTAGTCAATACCCTCCTGAACATAAATGCTATCATGTAATATTACTTAGAGATGGGTCAGGTCAGATAGCTGCACAACCTAATAATAGAATTGTTTGGAAAGACTTTTCGTTTGTTAAGCCAGCTGAAACTAAATACAAGGTAATGGCTTCAACTACATGGCATGCAGAAAGTTCTGGTATTAACCCACAAAACACAGCACTAACACAAGACTAATTATGGGAATGTTCGATAATATAACAATAGATAAATCAGTTAAACTACCTAAACCGCGTGGGTTTAGCTCTTTTGACTTTCATGATCGTCTGTATCAAACTAAAGATTTGAGTTGTTATCTCGCGGAGTTTCGTCTTATAGACGGTAAACTTCAAGAAAGAAAATCAGAATATATATATGTAGAAGATAAGACCCGTTTTATGGGTGGATATTCTGAAGAGTTACCTAACACTGCAAAGTGGGTAGATAGATCAGATATAACTGACTATATATATATTTACGATTTATGGTATAATATTACATCTACTTCAGATGCTTGGATTGAGTATGTAGTCCATATTGGGAATGGTAATATTAAAACCATTAAGTTATTTAAGTTTAAGTTAACGGATAACGCTGAGAGAAAGAAAAGAGATATGGAATTCAAGGATAAACTATTGAAACACAAGAATAGAAATTGGTTACAGCGTTTTATAGATAGTATTAGATATAGTTTAAGAGTAAAGCTATCTTGGGGTATTAACAAGCTTATTACTTTTGCACACTGGATTCAACGTCAAATATATAAACTATGAGTAACTTCTCTATAGTACCTCGAACTATTAACTCTTTCTTAATAATTGAGAATAAATCAGGCTGCACTAAATCAGTAATGCATACTGATGGTGATATAATTAATACTAATGTATCTGGAGATGTAGGTACAGTATTAGTAAAGAAAGGTAATCATAGAAAGCAATATGTATACAATTTACAGCAGAGTAAATGTATTACAATGTATAGTATATAATTAAAACAGCTCGTTCATTGTATAAATATTACAATGAACGAGCTGTTTAACCTTACTTTAGATAATATATTAGAATCATATGGTGTATTACATGTACCACCAACAAAACTAGTAATATCACCTGGCTCATTTGCAGAGAAAGTAATCAATCGCGGTAAACAGCGTGACTTGATTCAAGGATTTGAAGAAACTAAAAATCAATTCACAACAATTGCTAAATTAGGGGTATGGGAAAAGATGAGAGGTAAAGAATATGCACGTCGTGTAGGTGATATTAATGTTGATACTATTTTAAAGTTAAAAGGTAAAAATAACCCAAGAGCGATAGGCAAACTACAAGGTGATACATTTTACGTTTTTTGGTTAGGTACACATCAAGATCTCAATCAAATTTACTAAACGGGAACAAAAATATTATTTTTGAATGAAACAAAACCTTTTTCTCTTCCCTAATAAAGGGCTCAAAGCTATTTTTGACAATGAAATTAAGGGCCAGCTTAGCGATGGTGCATGGGAAAATGCTCAACCGCATAATCATTGGCAATTCTGGTCTATGATGGATACTGCAGTGTCTGCAACAGGTGAGTTTAATTTCATTAAGAATGGAAGTGTAGATGAATTTGATGAAAAATACCATAAATGTTGTCATAAGTATCCTGCTAAACGTACAGGGTATAACCTATCAACACTAGTAAGTGAAGATTGTGATCTATCGTATCGAATGAGGAGTTACTATGTTGATGGTATGTATTACGATATTGGTGAACGTATTGAGTTTTTTGTAGATAGTAATGGCACTGTAAAGACAGAAGCTTCGATTGTAGAGTTATGCAAACAGAGTGAGTATTGGCAAAAGATTATCAGTGCATCGCTTAAAGATCGACCCATTACAGAGTTTTTGGCGGATTTTACAATTAAGTATAACTCTTATACCCGTAAGCAGCTCGTAAAAGATCTTAAAGATATTAAGGCAGGGATGAAGATGGTTCTTGAATCATTCTAAAATGAATAACAATAATACCCAAATAAATCAAGAGATAGATATCTCTTATACACGTGCTGAAGTTTCTTCTAAGATGGAAGAGATTATCAATATATTAGAAGAGAATAATAATGAAGAATGGCCACACGATGAGGTTAATGAGCTCACTCAGCATCTTATACATCTTAAGCAGTTAACTAAGAACTTACCTAAAAATTCAGAATATAAAGTAAGATAAGGAACTAATATAAAATAAGATATGGAAACAATCAGACCTTTTGACAATGGTGAGTTTAAATACCTAGACTCAACACATGGTTTTATAAATCTTGCATTAGGTAATATGTCAATGTTTCAAGTAGGATTCATACGTAATGAAGGATCCTTCTTTATTGGTATTATGGGTAAAGGAGCATATACTTTTAGTAATTTTACACATTGGAGTTATGTAGCTGAAAAAATTAAACTACCAGAGGCTGATGCACGTAATCTTGCTGATTTTATTAATACACAGGTGTTAGCCTCAGAAGGTTTTGATAAACAAGGATTTTACGATCTAAGTTGCTGCACTAAATTAAATTGAAAATATTATAGCCAAGGAACTTTAATACAATTTAGGTGTTGAAAGAGTTCATTAACAATTTCTAGATAGTAATTGATAGAAACTTATACATTGTAACGAACCCGCAGGTGAATGTCTTAAATGAAATGTATAATGAGTAGTTACCTATACTTTGAAAGCGCAGAGTGGTAATGAAAGCTAGAGTAGGCTTGCGATGTACAGCTATTAGCGTTAGTAGCTCCTACGTATAACGCACTAATTTTTATTCTTTTGTAAGATATTTGGGGGAGAAGCTTTAAGGTGAAGCGGAGGACTCATAATCCTAAGATCTGGGATCGTTGGCCCAGCTCCCCTACCAATTTATAGTTCAAGTAAATCTTTAAACCGAGTCGAAAGTCCTGATACCGAAGATTGGCTGAGATATTATAAGTTTTCTTATATTATCTGCGACGTCAAGATATGGTCGATAAATTCAGGATAACTTTTGTTCTTTTTTATATAGCTTTTGGTAATCGATTCGTAAGAATGGCCTAGAACAATAAGGTAGTTCTAGGATGCTCCAAATGCTGTGAGCAGCACAGCAGCAGTAGAGAGAAACCCTCAAAAAATAACTATAGCAGAATAACTACCATGTAGGTTACCAAACCAATTTATAGTTAGTTAATACAAGGTGGTAAAGGTCATAACCTATAAGCGAAAGCTGACTCCATTGAAAATAGGCTAGCCACTATAAGAGTTGATGTCCTTTATTTAGTTCTTTTTTAATTTTCTCTCAGGTGGTAATGTTGTTTGTTAATAATTAGGTTAATAGGGTAATAGGTAGTGTCACCTGAGAGATTAATTTTACGGGGTAGTGATGAAATGGTAAACATATTTGACTTAAAATCAAATGGTCGAAAGGCCTTGTGGGTTCGAGTCCCACTTACCCTACCAATTTTTAATTATACATATCCCTAATAGCATTAGGAACAAAAATAATATATACAAGTCATCAATATGAACTATAATTTTACAACATTTCAACGTCTTTGGATTGATGCTCTTAAATCTGGACGTTTTCATCAAGGTTCGCAACGACTTCATACTATTAATAAAGGTGAAAAAATAGCTAAGTATTGTTGTCTTGGTCTAGCTTGTAAACTTGCTAGCAGTACAGGGGAATTAAAACTGACTAAAACGGTGGATATCACTCGTAAGTATATATCATCCTTTGTAAGATATGACGGTGAAGGTCATTGCATGCCTGAAAGTGTTGTAAAATTACTTAAACTACGCAATAGTATTGGTGGTTTAGAAGAGGGTGGAGTTATTGAAGGTAAGAAATTTTTTAGCCTTACAGCGATGAATGATTCTTATATCTCATTTAAACAAATCGGTGAGTATATTGAATCTAATCCAGAAACCGTATTTGAAAGGTAAACATTCAAGAACCAAGCCTACAAAGCTTGGGGAAATGATCGACTGAGGGAGAGCCAGCGACCACCTCAATAAAAACGGGCTGGTGGTATCTTTACTACATCACCTATTATAAGTATAGAAGATGATATAGTAGTTACACAAAACTCTCAATATAACCTAGAAAAACTTACATAACATTTTACGTCTCTGTAGTTAAACGGATATAACCAAAGCCTTCTAAGCTTTTATTCTGGGTTCGATTCCCGGCGGAGACACCATTTTTAATATGAACACCAAGCAATTCAATAGGTTAGTTGACATTGCTCGTGCTTTAAAGATTGAGAAGCATAAATCTGGCCCATGCTTTCATATATCTTTTTTAATTAGAAAAGGAAAGATACTAGAGATTGGTACTAATCATTATAAAAAGACTAATCGTATTTCTGCTACCTTTAAGTGTACTCGAGCATATAAAAAAGATTATATCGCTGGTATACACTCTGAAATGGACGCACTTGGTAAAGGTAAATCTATTGATGACTTTTCAAAGATTGAAATGATAAACATCCGAATTAACAATAATGGAGAGGTAGATAACAGTATACCATGTCCTAATTGCGCCTTCTATCTTGGAAAATATAACTTAAAAAGAGTTTGGTATACTGATGGTAAGGGAACTTTAATTAAATTCCCATAAACATATGAACGACGAAAGAACTAAAAAATTAATTGAGATGGGTATACTCCCAGACCCTAATTTTCAGCCTCGTGAAATATCTAAAAATAGATTTGGTCGTATGACTTTTGCGCATAAGACGGGAGGTGAGGTAGAGATATTTACTGCTGCATCTTTTGAATCTACTAAAAAGTATTATGTTGCAAATGGTGCTCGATCTGCTGTTAAAAACTTTTCTAAGAATACCTGTAAATGATTAGAGTATCTACCTTAGTTGTAATTTGCGCAGTTGCTTACATAGGTTTTCTTATTGGTAATGCATGCAGTTATCAGAGAGTTGAAAGTATCAGATTACCTTATTATTCTGAAGTACATGCAGAGATATCAAATACTCTTAAAGAAGATAAACTATATGAAATTGACTTGTCGATGTGGATAATAGTTGCACATGACCATCGAAACTTCTATTTTACAGACAGATCTATACCTAATCATTTTAGTGAACAGATGACTTATATCTGGAATGAAAGAGGTTGTTATGCGTTTTTACCTGAAGAATTTACTTTTGACGAGATTTATCAATTAGTAATGTATAAGCCTCGTTAAAAATAACTATATCAATTTGAAAAGTTTGGTAATGTAATCGAAAATATTTAATATGAACAATAAGCCACTAAAAAACATCAATCGTATCGACATTTCACTAACCAACCAGCATGGCTGGCAGGTTCGCTCACATATTGGAGGACAAGACCGCTCAAAATGGTTTGGTGATAACCAACATTGCGGTGTTGCTTCAGCGTTGTATAGTGCAATGAAGTATCGGGATGTGATGATCGACGTACTTAAGAAGTAACACATTTAATCTAAAAAATAGGTTACAGGAACTAAAATATATTTTAGTTGCCAATAAGGCACAATACTAACAATACAACCCAACAAAAATATGAGTACTGAAACTAAGGTTAAGTTTAC
>Ga0181356_1000247_pt1 | contig 22899 bp, 30 predicted proteins | sample Fa13VDMM110SN_FD_130104 | JGI IMG/M metagenome (GOLD analysis project Ga0181356, IMG submission 130104) | Freshwater viral communities from Lake Michigan, USA - Fa13.VD.MM110.S.N | ecosystem: Environmental > Aquatic > Freshwater > Lake | place: USA: Michigan | collected 2013-09-24 | reverse complement strand
TTCACCACAAGTGTCTAAACATTCTAAAAGCCACTCATCATTATCAACGTGTTGGTCAACAAAAGATTGTAAATTAATTTGAATTTCGGCTCCCTCATCATTAAGTTTTAATACAGTTCCATAGTCTTCTAACTTTGATTCTAAATGTTTTCTTAAAGTGTCGATATAATCTTCGGACTCTGCATCATTTACTGCTGAAGACAGAGCATTTCTGACATTATAATCACCATCCAATTCTTCTACCAATTCTTCAGTTGAGTAACTTTCGTATTCACTTGGATTTTCCACCAAGGAAATTAAATAACTTCTTATCCTTTCTTCGTTTTCTTTATTCAAATAATAATTTATTGTGCTTTTCCAATCTGAATTATCATATCTTTCCCAAAGTTCCCAAGGGTCATTAAGTAATGTTTCAAAAAAATATGACTTTGATTCTCTTTTAACTCCTTGAGCGTCGGTCCATTGTCTTCTTGAGATGAGCCAATCTCCATCAACATATCTATCAATAGCGTGTGACGGGATTGATAATACAAAACTCTGTAAACCCGGCATTTCAATAAGACCCATCTGATTAAGTTTACTTCTCAAAGAATAAGAAGAAAAAAGTTCCGGTCTTTGTGTGTAGAGTTCTTTAATGGTATCATCAGGTAAGTCAGTGATTTTAAAATCTAAATCGGATGCATATTCTGAACCAAAACCTTGTATTAGATAATCTTCCTCTTCTCCCCTACCACCTAATACAAAAAATAAAGGTAAAATATATTGGTGATATTCCGGTTGAGGTTTATTATTTTTTGGTCCTTTCAATTGATATAAAATACCATCATTACCGATTGATGATGTTAGATGACTTTTATTTAATGTGAATTTTCCACCTGGTAATTTTTTATTTTCCCTTAACGAATATAAGTTATTATTAGAACCCGTCCTTCCACAGTGACCCATTCTTTTACATTCTTCATCAGAAGTATTAGTATTCAAATCAGCCCAATAAAAACCATATCCATCTGCGTCTCTGAAATCTTTTATAATGGTATTTTCTTCTTTGTAATTAACATCACCCTGACCTAAATTTAATGAGTCATGCCATTCTTTGGACTCATTGTATAGTTCTGTAAAATTCAAATCTTGATATTGATTCAATCTACCATTCAAACCAACTCTCACCCAATCCATAATAGATTGTACCCATTGTTTATGATTTCCGGGAATGGATGGATTTTTATTTAGAGCATCAATAACCTCCTTTTCGCTTAGAGTAGTGAAATCCTCTCCAGGTGAATTTTTCATAAAGTGAAAGATAAATCTTAAATATTTTTTAAAAATCATTACTGATAATCCACCACAAGTTCTGTCAAAAAATTCGGCATGTTCTTCTTTAAGTCCCAATTTATTTACTAAAACATCTTTTTTGGATGCTTCCATAACTAAATTACGAACACCCATCATTTTCTGAATTTTAATAATTTTGGAATCTAATTTTTTCATAATTTTTCCTTTCTTGCTTGATAAAATTCAAATCCCCACTTTGAACCATATTCCTGCACATTCAAATTAAAGTAAGAATCTACTTTTTCTACAATTTCGCTTCTTAAATTACTTAAACGATACCAAGTATATCCATTTTTTAAGTTGTTAATTGTAACAACAATAAGTGTTTTTTTTATTGTTCTTTCTTTTTCGGGTAATTCCGGTGAAGAACCTAAATAAGACCCGACCTCTTCAAAATCAACCTCCATAACATCAGGAAATGAACTTAAAATAACTTTTTTAATTAATGGAACTAGTTTATTCATACCTAAACTCTAAATTTTGTAGTGTATTTAGGTTTTGGTAACATATTTTGGTGTAAATCCCATTCCTTAATAGATTTTTTTTTGTCACCAATTAAAGAGTATAGTTTTGATAGTTTTTTTAACATTTCAGATGAAATTGCTTTTAACTTCTTTTCCTCGAATTTGAAAAAGTCCATAGGATTTTTTTTGAATCTTTGCATTTCTTGACCGAATTTCAGATGAGCCTCTTCCTTTTCAGGTGGTAATAACCCTAAAAACATCTCAAAAAAATCATTTGTAATAAGTTCTCTATAACCAGATACAATGTTGTTAACGAGATTAATATATAATAATTCTAATATTCTATTAACTTTTTCTTCGCCAGTTTTATATGAGTCCACTTCACCAAATCTATCTAATACATCGTCAATATCGTCAATATAATTTAATAAATCTTTTTTAAGATTATCCAATGAAAAGTTATTAATTTCTTGATACATTTTGTAAGTTTTGTTGGATAATAAAAAATCGTAAAACATGTCTTTTGAGACTCCGGCCTTTTTCATTATCGAATTAACCTCAGCCGCTCTAACAACATTTTCTGTTGCGGATGCAAAATACAAATAATGCAAAAATCTTCTTAATGGTGGAATATCAAATCTTGTTTGCTGTGTACCAGAATACTTTGCCCTACTTTTAATGGTTTCAAATGGTTTTTTGAAATCATCAAAACCGTGCATTAATTCGTGAGAAAATGAGGACTGAATTTCTAAATCCTCAATTTGAACCATGTCCAAAACTTGGGAAAACCTTGTGTCTTTACTTTCAGGAATGGCGATACGAACTGAAAATTCTAAATCTTTTGATTTTTCGCTTACTAATACAAATTCAGGAAATTGTGGTTGTGCCGCCATGTGAATTCCCATACCAAGAGCCAATGGTTCATCCACTTCGTCTGTAGCGATAAAAATAAGATTAAATTTAATAGACCTGAAATTAAAATCTCCGATTTTAAATCTACCATTTAACTCATAATCGTATGTTATATCGGGGTCAACAATTGAATCCCCTTCTTCTTGGAGTTTTTGTTCAAAGAAGTTGAAAACTCTTTTTGATACATTCTCTATGTTGGATGGAACTCCTACCGCCTCAACTATGTTTTGTTTTGAAAATCGCATATTTTACCTTATTGAGATAAATATTACAAATTTTCCTTTTGTTCTGTATTGTATTCGTGTAAATTACCCATTTTTCGCAATCTCTCAATATCTTCGTCATTTACGATTGCGGTCTGCCCATCATCGGACATAACCATATAGGTGTTATCGTCTATTTTTTCTAAAATCGTGATTTTCATAACTTAACAATATTAAAAAACCCCGATTTTTGGTCGGGGTTTTAATTGATTACATTACCTCAACTACCTCTAAGTCAAAAAATAATTTCTTACCTGCCAAAGGATGGTTTGCATCCAACACTGCAGTTGTCTCTTTAATTTCTTTAACTGATACATTGAACACACCTTGTGGACCATTAGCCTGTAACATCATACCCTCAAAAAGGTCTTCAGGTAACGCAGTTTTCTCAACCTCCTGATACATTTCCTCATTTACTTCGCCATATGCGTCAGTTGGTTCAATCTCAATAGTTTTAGCTTCTCCGACTGTCATATCAATCAAACCTTTTTCGAAACCAGGGATAAGTTGTCCTTGACCCAAAGTTACGGTTAGTGGTTGTCTACCTTCAACCATTGATGAATCAAATACTGAACCATCTTCAAATTTACCTGTGTAATTTACCTTTACGGTATCCCCGTTTTCTATTTTTTTCATATTTCTAATTTTTAATAAACATATAAATAAATTCTTTTATTATCAACACCAACTACGATATATTTATTTAGTATGAATATAATAATCAAAGAAAATCAATTACAGAAATTAATTGAACAAGTTAAAGTAGACAAAGTTGAAATGCTTGCTGACCAAATTTGGAATGCCACATCGGGTATAGGAACCGACGAAGAAAAAGTTTATGATGCCCTTAAACAAATTAAAAATTTACAATTTTTTGTTCAAGTCGGTACTAAATTGATTTCTAAATATAAAGAAAGTTTTTACGATATTGTTAATTCAACAATGGAGTTTACCGATTCGGAAAAAAATGAGATTGTTAAAATATTAAACACAAACAGAATACCACATAAAGTAAACGAAGATGGCGACGTTCAATATGTTAAAACAAAATCACAAAGTAATTTAAAAGATAACTCTCAATTAAAAAATGTTTCTGAATTAACTACATCAGAAAATCTTATAAAATTCTTGAAGTGTGAGGAAGGTAAAGTCGGTTCAAAATGTGAACCTGTTTTACAATCATATAAAATACCTGGAGATGTTTGGACAATAGGGTGGGGACATACAGGTGAATTCGCAAAACCAAAACAAAAAATTAATATTTCACAAGCGGAAAAAATATTAAGGGGAGACGCTGAAGAGGCATCAGACTGTGTTAAAAGAATTTTTTCAGAATGGAAAAATAAAAATATTGAAAGACGTATAACTCAGAGTATGTACGATAGTCTTACTTCATTAGCGTTTAATGCTGGTTGTAGTTCTTTAAGGGGTACTGAATCAAGTGATGATTTTATTGATTATGTGAAGAATGGTAAATTCGCCGATGCTGCAAACAAAATACCATCATTCAACTCAGACAAACCAGGTTTTTCAGGATTAAAAGTTAGAAGAGAGAAGGAAAAACAAATGTTTTGTAAAGAAGGTGGTTGTAAATCATAACCATTCAGGTACATAACCTGTTTTCCAAGCCAAAATATCTTTCTTGGCATTTCTGTAATAATTTCTGTATGATTCTACTATATCATCCACTTTATATTCATCAGGCATTGCCTTAGGTTGAGATGTTAAACCAATATCGGGAATATTTGGTCTATTAACCAAACACCATTCTAAAATAGATTTACTCTTATGTATTTTACCATATCTATTTTGATATTCATTACATAATGCGAATCCCAAATCTGTTAACCATACATAATTAGAATATGACTCACGAGCCCATATAGAACAAGGGTGATTTTTATGACTTAAACGATAAGGTGCCTCACCTCCCGTAGACCAATGAACACCACATAAAAGTTGGGCGGTTTCCAATATCATTTTGACACAATGCTTATCACAATGGTCTTTTGCACACTTTTCTACGTCGGTATCTAATACGAAAATATTCATAGTACAAATGTATGTTTTCCAAAATTAAGAAACAATAAATTCACATAAAAAATTAAACTATATCATAATTTTTGATATTTATAGGTATGAGAACTCTACTTACCCTAATTTTAGTATTTACTTTTTCGTTACTTGGTTTATCGCAAAATAGCGAAATAACGAATATTCAAATGCTATCAAGTAGTCAAACAACTTCATTGTGTGACTCAACGATAGGGCCAATATACCAAAGTGCTACGCCAATACCTACTTACGGGTATTTGGAGTCAAACGGTTATTGCTATTTCTTACCACAACCTCAAATCAGTTTTACACTCTGTTTCCGATTTGTTGCAATATCAAGTGGTGTTTATTTAAACTCAGGATTTACTGCGTTGGGTTGTACTACAGTTACATTCAATTCATTACAACTTTGTGATAGAACCGATAATGTTGTAGTTGGTCAAGGACAATTTTTTAGTAATCTTATAATCGGACACGAATATGTGTGGTGTGTTGTTGGTACCACTTCGGGATTATTTTGTCAAGGACTAACCACTATATGTCCTTATTGGAACGAATCTTCTTTATTACCAGTTGAACTGACGTTATTTACTGCAACTCCAACAGATAGAGGTATTCTTCTTCATTGGACTACAATGAGTGAATCAAATTCTGATTATTTTATTTTGGAAAAATCGAGAGATTTACTTACTTTTGCAGAAGCGACGCGAATAAAAACATCGACTTATAGTAATAATAAGATTGACTATGAATTTTTGGATAGAGCACCTTACGATGGAGTTTCCTATTATAGGTTAATTCAAGTTGATTTGAATGGAGATAGAAAAATATACGACCCGATTGTTGCAAACATAACTTTCAAAAAACCAGTTAGAATTATGGATATATTGGGTAATACTGTTGATATGAATCACAATGGTATAAAGATTTTAATTTTTGATGACGGAAGTGCTGTAAAGTACCATTGACATATTTATAAGTATGAGATTAATAATAACAGAAGAGGAAAAAGACGATATACTATCAAAATATAAGGGTGATACTAACGATGAACTACTCAAATTTTTGGAACAATGGTTTCCAGTTAACGCTTACCTACTTCCAAAATACTTTGAGATAATAGATGATTCCTTGCAGATGGTAGTTCCATACGTTACAGTAGATGGAAAAGGTCACCACACATCCGAAAATAAAAAATATTTAGTTAACAAAATTTTTTATAACTTAGGCGACGAGTTCCCACATATATCCACTGACGTAAAAAGAAGGACTATAAAGAAATATTTAGATTCAATCCGCTCAACACAATATTCCATGAAAGAATTAGAAAAAATCAAAAAGTTATTAGATATCGTTAATAAAAAATATTTGGATAAAATTTTTGATGAGCCAATTCCATATGAGATAGGTTCAATCGAAGTTGCTGCTAACAAACACTATATTATTGATATTCTTATACCAACTTATTACCTTAATAATGAACCATATCAGTCGAAAATTAACGAATGGTGGAATAAATTAATGAAGGTTCAGGAGTTTTACCACCATGTGAATGAGGAAGGGTCAGTCAATTTCCAACCCATAGAAAAGAAATAGTTTCATAATCAGACACTTGATTTTTTGTGTTTTTTTGTTTCAAATCATATCTCTATCTTTGAGGTATGAAAAAGGTAAGAAATAAAAAACAGATTGTTGAAGCCACTTACGAGTGGTGTGTTAATAAGTTTGGTAGCCCTTTAAAATCTGGAATTGTTCCCGATTTGGAAATAAGTAAGAACTACCGATTCAAGGATGCACAAGGAGAATACTCTGAGCGTCTTATTACAATCTATCCTCACAACTGTAAATCCGTATCAGGGTTAATCAGAGTGGTTATTCACGAATACACCCACTTTCTACAAATGCCAAAAATGAATGATATGTCAAAATATGAGAAACTCTGTAAAAAATTCTCGTATGAAACACACCCAATGGAAATTGAGGCTTACGAGTCCGAACTTAAACACTTTCGTAATTGTTTGAAGTATTTACAAAGAAGAAACGTTATATAATATGAGCGACATTATAAGTTATAAAAGTAAATTTGAACCAAGCGTTACAGTATTTCTCCTTTTTAAGGAAAGTGGAATGTACGACGAAATGAAACCATTATTTGACATGTATGGTTATGGATTCGCATCCACATCCGACAACTTGGTTTTTTTAGATGGTGAAGTGGTAACTTCAGGGGAACAAGTAGATGAAGATGTTTTAAGGTTTATTGAGGCTCACGAAGTGTCTCACATACTATTGGGTCATACTAACGAAAGAAATGATGATGATGAAATGGATGCCGATTTGGGAGCATACGTTTTACTTAAAAAATCTAATTTTCCGGAATCGATAGAAATATTGGAAGATAATTTCGAAAGTCGTCATGGGGTAAGATTCAAAAAATCACTTATACGGAGGGTGTCAGATAAAATTTTTTGAGGTTCTTGATAAATTTTTAATTTTACGATATATTTATTAATCTCCGACCTCCTCATAGGTTGCCAAAATAAATACAAAACCCAAGAATTTCTTTCTTGGGTTTTTTTATTCAATTATTTTTTCTATCTTTGTCATATGAAACCAGACTACAAAACACTTAACGTACCCGAGGACTCAATTTGGGGCAGAAAAACATATAATCCTTATATTTTACTTGACCGTTGGGTTTATCGTAAACTTAGACATACCATAATAGGTGGGTATTTTTGTCAAATGTTTGATAATATTAACGCATTTGTAAGAGGCGTTAAAAATATCGTAAAATGGGCCCCCACAATCTATAAAGACAACGATTGGGATTACACCAGTATTTACACAATAATGCAAAAGAAGATTGAGTTTAATCGTGACCTTATCGTTAAAAATAACCGTCACACCGGAGTTCAAAGCGATAATTTTTGGATGACACTTACCTTAAACCTAACCCAACGTGTTAAGGACGATGGGTACTCAACTGAGTATTTTGACTACATCGAAAAAAATCACGATTTTGAAGAGATAGGGGAAAAAAGTGGAGATGGTCAAAATCTTTATCGTATGGTTTCTGAAGTAGTTTATGATAATACAGAGAAGTACGTTCAAAATAACCCATCCAAAGTAAGATTACTTCGTAAAACTATAGAAGATTTTGATTCTATGAGTAATGAAGATAAGGCTCGTGAAATTGGAAACGCAAAACACGAACAAGCAAAAAGAATTCTATTTGGTGTCCTCCAAAATAAAATAGAGTATTGGTGGGATTAACAAAAAAAAATACTATATTTGTGGTATGAAAAAGAAGATAACATTTATAAGTGACACCCACACCAAACATAGGCATTTAACAAATGACTTACCTGGTGGTGATATCCTCATACATTGTGGTGATATCAGTAGTCGGGGTTATAAGAATGAGATTGAAAACTTCCTTGGTTGGTTTGATAATATAAAGGGGTACGAATATAAGATATTCATTGCAGGAAATCACGATTTTGGGTTCCAAGATAATCCAAAGGAGTGCTTTGAACTACTTAAAAACTACCCTAGTATAACCTATTTGGAGGATAATAGTATAATCATTGATGGTATCAAGATTTACGGGTCTCCTTGGCAACCTCGGTTCCATAATTGGGCGTTTAATGTTAATCGGGGGTGGGATATCGCCCAAAAGTGGGAAAAAATACCCCAAGATACCGATATTTTGATTACTCACGGACCATTACACGGAATTTTGGATAACACTTATGCAGGTCAGAGAGTTGGTTGTGAAGATTTGTATAATAGAGTTATGGAAGTAAAACCAAAGGTTCATTGCTATGGTCATATTCACTTTGACTACGGTATGAAATAGGTGGATGGAATGACTTTCATAAACGCTAGTAGTTTAGGTGAGGATTATTTATATCAGAATGACCCTATAACCCTTGATTTTGAATTTGGCTTATGAAGGCGATAATTGCAGTTAACAACTTGGGATATATTGGGAAAGATAACACCCTCCTGTGGAAATGTTCTGAAGATTTGAAACATTTTAAGAACCTAACCACAGGGGGTAAGTTATTAGTGGGTTATAACACGTCTTTAAAGTTACCACCCCTTAAAAACAGGGAAATTCTTGTCGATAATAGATATGATAACAGAGAAATTCTAATTTTAGAGTGTGATTGGTGTATTGGGGGTAAAAAAACATACGAAACCTTATGCCATCTATTTACAGAGTTACATATTTCACATATTAATGATAATCAGGTGGGAGATACGACATTTCCTGGTCTAAAAAACCTAAATCCGGATTGTAAAATCTTTAATTACTATTTTGAACCTGATTTAATAAAAAAGGGGTAATACCCATTTTAAAAACCATCAAAAAAAGCGAAGAAACTTCCCTGTTGATTTTGATTTGTTTGTGGAGTTAATAAAGTTTTAATAGGTTCACCCTCAAACCAATATTCTTCACTGCCGGTATCTAATGTTGAATTTAAACCTTTAAAAGGTTCTCCTTCAAACCAATACTCTTCTAAATTTGCGTTATCTATCTGTGGCATTATGATAAACTCCAATCATCTACGTTTATCCATCCTGTGGTTCCATCACAATCAACATAAATGTCAAAACCTCCTGTTGAGTATGCGGTATAAGGTATAGTTGCGGTTAGTTGTTCCCAAGTTCCAAGAGCGGCGGTCATTGTTGATAATACTTGGTCTGTTTGACCTGTATAGTTAAATACAGATGGTGAATATCCTAACATTAATCTTGGTTGTGCTCCGTTGTAGTTAGCGCCTGACGCATCTGATACGGATGATTTTCTAACCCAAACTGAAACAGTAGGTGATTGTCCTGATGCTACTGGCATTATTTTTACAGGTGATGCGTGTTTAAAAGTTGTTGAAAGTGGAATTAATCTTGTCGATGCGGTACCTGTTTTATAAATTACGCTATCAAGTTGGGACGCATTACCTGCTCTTGTATATATGTAGTGATTATCATTAGTCTGTTGATATCTTTGTAATTTTACAAATTCATTGACGATTAAGTTTGTAAGTGTTGAAAATTTAGTGGTAGAGTTAAATAAACAGTTCTCGAATAATATTTTTTTATCAATAGTGTTGGCGTTAATAACAACGTCAGCAAATGAATTGGTTTGACCCGTACCAAAAGTACAATTTTTTAATACCGCATCAAATGAGGATTCCAAAACCATACCCCTTGTAGAAACTGCGGTAGTTCCTCCTCTCATATTACAACCATATAATTCAACACCCGTGGCTAATCGTATATAAACACTTCCATACGTCGCAGACAAATTACCCCAAAAATTACAATTGAATAATCTGATACCTTGTATATTGTAAATGCCGAACCCTGGAGTACTGGCAATTCTCCAAGCGTTACAATCATATACATCTAAGGACGAAAGTGTGTATGTTCCGAATCCGGCATTTGAAGAATGTACCGTACACGCCGATACTACTCCGTTAGATAACTTATCCAAGAAGGTTGTTCCTGGGTTATAAAATACGATTGAACCATATGCTTGAAAAACTGTTGCCGCCAATCCTGAAGCGACATTACCAATGAAATCTGTAAATCTTGGGTTAATATTTATGTTTCCGGCTAAACCACTAGATGCTCCCGTTGCCAAAATAAAGTAATTGAAATTAACGGTACTTGCAGTAGTTGTTGACCCTACAGGACCTACTAAGAAATATGAGCAATTATAAAAACAATTGTAATCTATATTTATTGGACCTGTTGCAGTTACTGACATTTGAGTGGAATTATAAAAACTATTATACCTAAATGTTTTTCTTGAAACTCCACTCAAAGTTAAAACCCCCATATTTCTGATTTCGGTTCCTTGGATGTCAACTAAACTACTACCTATATTAAAGACCCCTTGACTCGCATTTGAATTTCTAATCTTTACATTTCTAGTAAGGTTTATAACCTCCCCAATAACATCACCTGAACCTCCATGTGCATTTGTTAATCCCGAAGTTACGGTAAGTGTAGTTCCTACGGCATCTGTAGATAATGTTCTCAAATCTTGACCCGTTGCTACCGCACCTGTTCCCGCCAAAACAATTTGGTCACCACTCTTCCAACCTGTAGAAATATTTGTTGTAATTGATGTTGCTGCGACCGAGGCATCGGCACCCAATAACGCATAAGGGTTAGTTGGGTTGTCTCCTATTACTACAATAGATGATACATACGTTCCGAACGAAACCGCCGCCGCATTACCATTTTGTTGGAATCCTTGAGATGCTCCACTAAACTCTAAAACTGCGGTTGACGATGCCGGAATGGTAGTTGCTGATGTTCCAATATTTAAACTAGAACCTGCTGAGTTCCAAATATTACCATTTATTCTTAAGTAATAATTTGTGGATACCGATGTACCATAATTTAGATATGAATTTGTATTAAGATTAATACCTCCGTAATTAGCGGTTGCCGAACCAAATGTTGTTGCTGATGTGGTATTATCCATAGTTACGGTAAATTCATTTACCGTTGACCCTGTAGTCCATTCTGAAACAACCCATAAGTCATCAGTTGATGCTGGTGCTTGTGTTGTTGAGGTAACAATAAATCTAAATGTATTAGCGGCAGCGGACGTTGATGACATTATTGATGTTGTTGAACCCGCAGTATGGGACACCCTAATCGCGTAATTAGTACCTGATGATAAAGATGGTGGTGTTGGAATCTTTACCAAATACCACGAACCAGATATAGACCCTGCATTAAAATTTAGAGCACTTTTATTAATTGTAACTGACGAACCCGCAACTTGAGCACTTGATGTGACATTAAAAATATCAAATGTTAGAGTACCTATAGTACCTGTACCCGTTAATCTAAAACCGATATGTGTTACCGTAACTGTCGTTGCGGGTGAAAAAGTGCCGAGTGAAGTTGGTGTTGTGGTAACCGAATATGATGTGGAAGTGCTCGCCGCTGCTTGAAACGATTGTTCATTAATCACCCCCCATGTGGTGGAACTTGTAAAATTTCCACTTGTTATTGATGCTAATTTTGCCATTACTCTAATCCTCCTTCCTGACTATCATATATTTGGTCTTGAGTCGGAACATTACTATTCATAGATAGTTCTACTTGTACCATAATCTCATTTGCTCTATTTTCCCAATCTAATTCTGATGATGAACCATCCAATTCAACCCAATCCTTAAAATAGTAAACTCCGTCATTATAGATTTTGATTAATCTAATTTCGGTATTACCATTTATATAACCATTTGTATATTCGTATGTAAATCCTGTCATAATTAACTATATCCTTTGTTTAATGCTAACACATCCCACTTATTATCAAATTCATTATAAATAACACCCAAATAATCTGTTGTGTTGGCGGCGGTTGATAGTGTTACGGTTATTGGCCCACTTCTAAATCCACTTGATAGTGTTAGAAGTTTACTTCCCGTACCATCTTGTCTTAATCTATATACTATCCTCTGACCTGAAAAACCATTTGTTGGTGTTGCGAGTGTTGTATTACCCGTTAATGTTAATGTGAATAAACTGGAAAGTGATGCGTTGGTTGATGCGGTATTTGATATTACTGTAAGTGCGACGGGTAATACTTTTACCGAATTTGAAGTAATTGTTGTGGCAGTAACTGCGGATAAGTTTATATCACCTCTCCAATTTGCCTTACCATCTCCACTAACATCTGTTAAAACTTTTCCAATACCCTGAGTTCCATCAACTAGTTGTACTGAATATTTATTAGTTGGTTCTCCATAACCATAAGTCCCACTGACTTCAAAATAACCGCCAATACCGTTAGTGATACTTTTTTCTTCACCTGGAGACACAAGACCATAAAATCCGTATGCGTTTGTTCCATTCTCTACAATCGCTTCAAACGCTACTGATGTTGTGGTAGCAAACACCCGTGAAGACACCCCAGTACCTCCACCAAATGCGGATATAGTTTTTTTTGTGTTAGAATTAGTCTCAACTCTAAAAGATTCCGTTGATGCAGTTGTTAAATCGACTACGATAAGATAATAATTTGATAAAGGGTCTGACCCGATTCCTATACGAGTTCCATTGTCTCTTATTTGAGAATTTCCCAATCCTGTTGTACCTGTCCATTTCGGTAAGAAATTTGTTGTACCATTACCATTAACCGTTCCTGAAAATGGTAAATTCTGATATGTCGTTGCCGATATTGTGTTGGCGGTTAATCCATTAGTAAATCTAGTTGCACCACTTACGGTACCACCTGTAAATGAAGTATTGGTCGAGACAACCCAAGTTAAATTCCCATCTCCACTAACATCTGTTAAAACACCACCTGCGAGGTATGTTGATTTAGGTAAATTATAAGTATATTGAACACCATTTTTTTCTACATTCCAACCGGGATTTTGGTCATTATAGAAAAACCCATTATAAGTTCCACCACTATCTTGATATCTAAAACTACCTGATGTCTCTAAAATTTCTAAACTTGATATAGTACCACCTGACGTGTTTTCTACTTTACTAAGAAATGATTGACTTTCTAACCTAGTTACACCAACTAATGATATATCGTCATTAAATACCCTATCCCTAACAATATTATAATCAAATTTACTATCTTGGTGTTCAGCAACATTTGAAAAATTAACAGTATTTATTGTGGTTGTATAACTATTAGTTTCATCTAATCTTGTAAAGTTAGTATCACCCGTTAAATTACCACTAGCGTTGTAATACGCTATTTGTTGTGACGTTCCTGTTAGTCCTGATAATGTTACCGTAAATGACGAATAACTATCGGTTCTATTTTGAGATAATGTAATAACATCGTTAGTTAAACTGAACCCTGTAACATAAGTGTCGGGATAATTATAATATGTTGTGGCGGATATTGTATTAGCGGTTAAACCCGATTGAAATGTGGTTCCACCTGTTACCGTTCCACCACTTAAAGGTAGATAATCACCCGTTGATGAGGTACTACCTGTGAAGTTAACCCCAAAACTAGGATAAGACCCTAATATTTGTATGTTTGTTCCACCTGTAATTGTTACAGTTTGGTCAGGTGCGGTATTAGTAATTGTTACAGTTCCATTACTTGTTGATGCTGAAATTCCAGTTCCGTTTGTGACCGCACTAATAGGTAAATTATAGTAAGTTGTTGCAGATATTGTATTTGCCGTTAATCCATTTGTAAAGTTAGTCGCCCCCGATACTGTTCCCCCTGTAAAATTAGAACCTGTAGTTCCTGTGAAATTAACACCAAAATCAGGATAAGTCCCTAATATTTGTATGTTTGTTCCACCTGTAATTGTTACAGTTTGGTCAGGTGCTGAATTTACTAAAGTAAAATTTGGATATGTCCCACCGGTTGTTATACCTGTACCGCCTGATATTGTTACAATTTGGTCAGGAGCGGTGTTAACTATACTTGTACCATAATCATTAGTTATTGCCGATACCCCACTTGACCCTGTGATACCCGTTATACCTTGTATTATTGTTGCTCCCGTATAATTTACCCCAAAACTTGGATAGGACCCTGATATTTGTATGTTTGTACCGCCCGTAATTATAACTGTTTGGTCAGGGGCTGAATTTACTAAAGTAAAATTTGGATATGTTCCCCCTGTAGTTATTCCGGTACCCCCACTTATTGTTACCGTTTGGTCAGGGGCGGTATTAACTAATATAATCGCTCCTGTCGTAGCGTTACCTGACATTCCATTTGTTGCCGTCACACTTGTAACTCCAGAAGATGAAGTTGCTCCTGAAACAGGTCCCCAAGTCGCATTGCCACTTGCGTCACAAGTTAAAACATAACCATTTACCTCTGAACCATCAGAATATGTTAAAGATGTGTTAATAGTTAGTCCTGAAATAAATTTAGGATTAACGGGAACATCCCCACCAATTCTATAAACTATTCCATCACCAAAATCGGATTGTAATACGTAATTATATGAGTTTTTTATTAACTGACCTTTGATATCTGACATACACTAAAAATTATAACTATTTTGTTCTCTTTATAAATACATATGATTATAGATATGGCGACAATATGTTATGCGTGGGATGACGCAGATTTTAGTTGGGATAATGCGAATATAACTTGGGTTGAAGGGTGTTTAATATCTGAGATTCAGGGTGCAACCGGAAGTCCGAGAAAAATACTTAAGAAAATGTCCGAGGATGAGAAAAAAATCCTCATCGGACTAATGGTTAAATTAAAGAAAGATTCTGGAGAAGAATTAACCATTAGAAGTAACAAATTAAAAAATAAAAAGTCCAAAGTTACAATAAAGGAAATGGAACTATTTATTAAGGAAGTTCAACAGATAAAAGTAAATGTAATATTCTAATATGAGTTATAAATTATTCACAGATAAGGTAAATAAGTTCCAGTGTTCTATACAAGTAGAAGGAACATCTTTGGAAAAATCTCAAGCGAGAGTTATTTTGGAAATCAACGACGAAATGGCGTACCTATTCAAAGGTAAAATCTTTGATAATGGTGTATGTGAATTCGAACTACCAAAATTAAAAGGTATATTAAATGAAGGTGATAAAGGGTTACTTAAATTAGAAGTAATTGCCGATGATGTTCATTTTGAACCTTGGAATTCTGAGTTTGTTGTTGGTGCTGACAAGAAAGTTAATGTCATAGTTCAAGAACAAAAAGAAAATGACAAACCAAAAATTGTTATGAGTGAAATTTCTTTAACGAGAGTTGAGGACAAACCAAAAATTCAAGAGAGAAGGTCTCAACCTATTCAAGAAACCAAAAAGGTTACTAAAAGACCAATTCAAGATTCACCTTATCTTACAAAAGAAGATTTGTTAAGAAAGTTATTGAATAAAAAATGAGTAAATATGTGATATCTCATCCTCAGTTTTTATCAGTTTTTGATAAACTGATGCAAAAAGAATTAAGTAAGTTAACAAAAAAAACCCATCCAAGTTATCACGGTTGGGTTTTTTGGTTGGATAATAACGAAACCCCTATTTTTACTTATGTACCTGAACTTAATCTTGTTGATATTAGTAATGAATTACTTTTCAGATATCAGAGCACATTTGATTTATCATTATCTAATATCAAAAAGTTGATGATAAAATGGTTATCAGTTAATTTAAAATTACCTGAAGACATCAAAGTAGATTTTGTTTAGAAAATTTATTATATTTTAATTATTATGGAATTGATTACAACAAAAATATGTATGTCATCCGATATCGGTGTGCATGGAAACCTGTTTGGAGGAACAATGATGAGTTGGATTGATGAAGCGGGAGCGGCTTACTCATCTCAAATATGTGACACCCCAAAAATGGTTACAGTGAAAATAAATGAACTCATTTTCAAAAAACCTATCAAAATAGGAAATCTAATCAAAATATACGGTTCTGTTAAAGAATTTGGTAAAACCTCCGCTACTATGAACATAGAAGTTAGAAAACATAATGTTTATACAGGAGAACAAACCGTAGTAACCCATACTGAAATCAAATTTGTAAGGATTGATGATGATGGAAACCCCCTACCAATATCTGACAGAGTTAAAAAAAGATATGAAGAGAGAGTTGGACAATTTGGAAGAGGTTTATTATCATTTGAAGAGTTAGAAAGTTTAAAAAAATCTTAGTAATATGCAAAAGTTTGATTTTAAAGACATCGTCTTGGTTCCTGAGACCTTGACAGACATTTTTTCTCGCAAGGATGTCGATGTATTCACCCCTGAACATTTTTTACCCATTATGGTTTCCCCAATGGACACCGTAGTTAATCACGAAAACTATAAAGTTTTTGAGGATTGTGGAATGATGGTATGTCTACCAAGAGGTGTGAAAGTTCACCATACAAAATCAAGATTGTTTATGTCCTTGTCATTAGATGAGTTTGAAACATTCGTTGAGGACTATTCTGTTGGTATGTTTCCAAAAGGTAGAGTTAGTATCTTGGTTGATATTGCAAACGGACATATGAGAAAACTACATACTTTGGTTGATAAATTTTTGACTCACCGTAGAGTAGATTTAGGTCACGAAATTATGGTTGGAAATATTGCAAATCCGCAAACCTATGGTGAATACGCAAAATTAGGTGTCGATTATATTAGAGTGGGTATCGGTGGTGGTTCAGGTTGTTTGACTTCAGCCAACACAGGAGTTCACTATCCTATGGCGTCACTTATTAAGGAATGTTTTGAGATAAAAAAATCAAACGGATATAAAACCCGAATCGTTGCTGATGGTGGCTTTAGAAACTATGATGAAGTAATTAAAGCCATTTCGTTAGGGGCGGATTACGTAATGTTGGGAGGAATATTAAACAAATCGTTAGAATCTTGTGGTCAAAACTACTTGTTTAAGAAAATTAAAATATCACAATCAATCGCGAACTACATCTGGAATAAAGTTCCTTTCCTTAAAAAACACTTATATAAATCATTTAGAGGAATGTCAACAAAAGAAGTTCAGAAAAAATGGGGTAGAGAGGTATTGAAAACGTCAGAAGGAATTTCTAAATTTAATAAAGTCGAATATACGGTACCGCAGTGGGTTAATAACTTTAACGATTATCTATCATCCGCAATGTCCTACACAAACTCTATTAATTTAGAATCATTCAAGGAATCACAACACGAACACATTACTCAAAACGCTCTTAACAGATTTTATAAATAATATTATGTCGCGAATTCAAGAATTAAAAAACCATAACCCACAGTGGACTAAAAATCTTATTGATTATATCGAAATAATCCTTAAAGATAGTAAAACTAAGTATGTTGAGTTATTTGTTAATTTATTAAAAAATAGGATTAAGAGTGAGCCATATCAATTCCAAGAATGGAGAGAAGAGTTAGTCGAATTTGGAATTGATAGGTCCATTGTTGATAGTTTTAACGATTTAGAGTTAATGTATTTTTCAAGATGTATTCAGAACTTTATACCAAGACACGAATTAGACACATTTAAACAATTTATTAATTTAAATGAAAAAAGTTTGATAGATAATAAAGATATAACAACCATCAAATCTTTTAACGAACTCAATGATTTGGTATCTTTAGCCGATATTAAAAATTGGAGTAAGGAGTTGGAATCTCAAGTGATTATTGAATTGGATAACCCTGAAACAGGTTGGTTATTGTTAAGACCTCTTACGTTTGAATCATCAAAAAAGTATGGTTCAGCAACCAAATGGTGTACGACCGAAAGAAATAGTCCTAATTATTTTTACAGATATTATAGAAATATTTTGGTCTACTGTATCAATAGAAAAACGGGATATAAAGTAGCAATGAATCATATTGTTTATGATAATGAAACAAGTTTTTGGAACGCTACCGACCAAAGAGTCGATTCATTACTTACTGAATTAGATTCGGAGTGTAGATTAAAATTAGTGGAGTTAATCAATAAAGGCATTACCAATTATGACTTAACTCCCGAAGAATATAGAAATTTGGAAGAATCCGTATTGAAAGAAGAATATCCTGTTGTTGAATTTCTTCGTCCACAAGTTCGGATGGTAGAAAATGACTTGGTAGTTAGAAATGACGGTCTCGGAATTACAACAACAGGTGATAACATAATTACACTTAACGCCCCAAATGGTTTAATATATAATCCAGAAAGTGTAACTTTGAGTTACGATGTTTCAGATTGGGTGAAACAATTATCGGAGGAACCACAAAGACCAAATACTGAAGAATAAAAAAAGGGACTTAAAAGTCCCTCTTATTTTTCTATTTGAATTGATTTTGATTACCAAGCACGACACGACCAATATCTTGCTTTGGTCTTTGGTCCGGGATTTTCACAATTGTGTCTTGCCCTAAATGACTTTCTCCTTTCAGGGTCACTCTTTTTGATTTTCATATTTGGGTCACCGAAATTTACTTTAACAATATTTCCCTTCTCATTTTTTACATAAACTGACCTTTTTTTGGGACCGCCAGGTGTATAAAATGGTTTATTAAGAGTTACTTTCTTGCCTTTGTATTTTGACTCATTAATCAATTCCGTTGAGCCGTACTCATCCTCATAGATTAGTTTTCCTTTGAGTGCTGGAATTCTTTCGTCACGACTTTCAAATTCTTCCTTAAGAATTTTTCTTATTAAATAATCTAAGTTCATATTTTTGGTTTTATAATAAATATCATTTAATGTTAGATTTTAGTTTGTTTCATATTTAAAAAAATCTTATTATTGTCGTATGGAGAAAAATCTAATATTACTTCGTGGGTTACCTGGGTCAGGTAAATCAACATTGGCAAAATTATTGGTCGATAAGGATTATTGTCACAAAGAAGCCGATATGTTTTTTGTTGATAGTGATGGTAACTATAAATTTAACCCATCAAAAATAAAAGATGCTCACTCTTGGTGTCAGGATGAAGTTGCGTTTCTTATGAAATACGAGCACTCACCTGTTGTTGTATCAAACACATTCAGTGAGGAATGGGAGATGGAGGTTTATTATAAATTAGCCGAAAAATTTGGATATATTGTAACATCCATTATTACAGAAAACCGTCACGGTAATAAAAGTGTTCACGATGTACCACAAGAATCGATAAACCGAATGAATAACAGATTTGATATAAAACTATGAGTAACATAAAATTAATCTTCAACTTTCTAATACTATTAAGTAGAATCCTCATAGGAATTTACTTTTTCTACCTACTTGTAATGAACCTTAGAAATCCAATTGATTACCCATTGGAGAAACTTAATTGGTTTTTATATTTCTTTGTTTGGGAACTGTGGACATACAACGCAATGAGTAAACCAACAGACGGTGATGAAACTGATAATAAAGAAGTAGAATAATTTAAAATTTGCACTTTTCAAAGTATTTATTTGGAAAGTGCATTTTTTATGAAAATTATCAAACTAAAAGAAAGCGATTTAAAAAGAATCGTTCAGAGAGTTATAAAAGAAGAGGAATCTTCACAAGGAGAAAAAACTGAGACAAAACAAAGATGTCTAACCACAAATACTCATTCTTTGGATGAGATTGTAGGTGATTCTGATAGTTTTAGACCGTACTCTAACGCCATAACAAAAAGAAATGGTGGTGTTACAGGTATTATAGACACTTTAGATTTATTAAAAACAATCAGATTAAATAAAAATATCAATGATGGTGGAGAACACTTATCATATGATTTACTTAATCACTTGAATAAATTTCGTAATAAAAATTATTATGATGAAACTTCAAGTGTGTGTCAACCCTCAATTGAGAAAATAATAGAACTATACAAAGAAAATGAACACGGTGATGAACTCGTAAAGGATATTGAAAAAGTATTGGCTTTACAATCAAGAAATGATGAAATCACACCGTCTCCAAGAACGAAAGAATATTTGAAGCGTTGTATAATGCTAATCAAAGGAAAATAATTCCCCGATTACTTGTGGGGACTTTAGGACCGTTGTAGTGACGGAAAGTTAAAAGGGACAATTCGCTACTGTCCCTTTTTTTATTTTGCGATATATTTATAAAGAAATATCAAATGAAAAAACAATTATTATCAGAGGAACTTGGGAGAATTAAATACCTATTCAATCATGAACGAGGTGTCGTTATAAGTGAAAATAGAGGAAAAGATAAAAGTGATTGGGGAAATGGAACAAGTGGAAAAATTAATTTACTACCGACTCCAAATCCTATTGACGGAACAATGTCAGTTGCGACCAACATTCTTTATAATAATAGAACATACAATATGTCAGTTGGTAGTAAATTACCAAATTTATCAGAAAATCCTGAAGAATTTGAAGTGATTACTGTTGATGGTTTTAGATTTACAGATGATTCATTTCCATATCCCGATAATATGATAGGTCCTAAATTTGATGACTATCCTTTACCCAAAGGACTTTATGATACTTTTATAGATAAATTGACTACTTTCATAAATAGAGGTGGTTTAAATAATATAACATCCATTAAGATGCAAGGTACTGCAGATTCTGCATCCCCAAATCAAAAAATACCAAGAAAACCCGAACAAGAAGGACAAGAAGGACCAACAGAAAGTTACGGTAGTTTAGACCATAATTTGGTGGGTGATTCTACACCTTATGGTGGAGATACTAATCCTGAGACGATGAATCTATATTTAGCAAATAATAGAGCTAAAGTTTTGGGTCAAATGATTATATCGGCCATTTCAGGTAGTACTGGTCAAGACATCACATCCAAAATAGCGTATGAACCAGGTATAAATTATTATGGTCAAGAAGGTAAACGAGGTCAGGAATACAGAGGAGTATCTGTAAACCCTGATTACGAACCTTTGAGGGTAAGGATTAATGGTCCCTCGGTGAGGAATAATGAAAATCAAGAATCGACAACATTAACATTTATTGACTTATCTGATTACGGTATGGATGGTAAATTACCGGCAATTCAAAAGGACAGAAATACTACTGCGGTAAAAATTAGTGATTTACCTGAGAATTTGAAAGATATGCCAGAATACAGAGGAACTTTATATGGTCAACAACAAGTAGATGGTGAAATCGACGGTAGTAAGTTACTTATTAATAATACTTCATTTGGTAATTTTATTGAAATAAGACCTGAAGATATGGGTCAGGTTTACGATAGAGCAGAAACATCAACTAAATACATAACAGAAGGAAAATTAGTGAAAAATGGTGGTGATGCCGAATATGTACATATTAGAATACTTAAATTCTCGTTAAGAGAGATATAAAATGTCTTATTTAGACAATTATGAGTTATTTACATAAAACAACTCCTGAAATACCAGTAACATAGAATTTAATTTTTCTATCACCACTTTTCTTAGCTTTAGAAGAAAAACTTAAACATTTTTTATGTTTCAATTTGTTATCTAAAAGTAAACATTTTTTATGTGGTTCGGAATCCATAAATTGACCGATTAACTCTGATGAAAGTTTTTCATAAGTAATTTTTTTAAAATAAGAATATTCCCTCATCAAACAAATTTCATACTCAGAAACCAAATTTTTTTTTGTTCCTTTTGAAAAAAATTCAACTCTATCATCAATAAAAACCAACTTTTCATTTTTGAATTCGAAATCGTTTGTATGACAAACTCTATTATAAAAAGCGATATATTCACATTGATATTGTGCCGATAGTGAGCAAACTTCGTGCTCTACATAAGGTGTTATCGAAATATTTTTTCTTTCATCGTTTGTTTTTTCTAAAAGAAGTTCATTCAATAACGAGTGATTGATATTGTTAAAATCAACAGTATCATTTCTCGTTTGTCCAAACAAAACGATTGATAAGAAAATTAATGTTATCGATGTGTAAGTTTTCATATGACAAATATAATTTTAAAAAATCAAACCACCAAAATATTTATAAAATAAAATTATTATGGCTGGTAAAACAAAAACATCGTCATCTTCCACTAAAGTTTCTTTCGGAAGAAAAAGAACAGGTAAATTCAAAAAGAAATATGGACCTAAAGCCGCAAAACCAAAAAAATATAGGGGACAAGGGAGATAATGAAATTTTTTGTATATTTGCATTATGGCAAAATCAAAAGTAATTTCAGTTCCGATGTCTAACCACCAAAAATTGGTTGAGATGGGTAATTTAATTAAAGACAAGAAAGCAAAACGACTCTATTTTTGTATGGATGAGTTTTATTTTGAGGTAAGTGATGAAACTACACCAACTAAAAAGAAGTAATGAATATTTATCAATGTGATACCTGAAGGATTAATAAAGTCTTTAAATAAGACATTTGAAAAAAAGGGCTTTAGATATAAAGGTCCAATAGTTGCTTATTCGTCTGAAGGGATGGAAGACGGAATAGAGTTTGACTACA
>Ga0181356_1000244_pt1 | contig 23036 bp, 41 predicted proteins | sample Fa13VDMM110SN_FD_130104 | JGI IMG/M metagenome (GOLD analysis project Ga0181356, IMG submission 130104) | Freshwater viral communities from Lake Michigan, USA - Fa13.VD.MM110.S.N | ecosystem: Environmental > Aquatic > Freshwater > Lake | place: USA: Michigan | collected 2013-09-24 | reverse complement strand
TTATTATTACCTATACCATTTCCTATTGCTAATTGATCTACTCCTCCTTTATATCCTCTTGTCATTACTTTTATGTCTTGGTCTTCGATTTGGGATAGTGCTTCGATTAATTGTTTTACGGTCATTACTTTATGCTTTTATGATTGCTCTGATTTGCTCTACGATTTCCTCTAGGATCTGTTCATCAAGATTGTCTATTACTTCAAATCCTTTTCTGTCACTTAGTATCTCTAGGATCTTTCTTGCTTTTGCTTCTGCTATCATTTCTTTTTTATTTGTTCAATTCCTTCAAAGTTCTTTTTTGCTTCTGCAAGAAGTTCATTCATTGTACAGCCACCTTCTCGTCTTCTTAATTTTTCAATTTGCCAAATTAAAAATACTAAATCTCCATTGTCTTGTTGTTGTTCTTCCATCTTATTGAATTTTTATTATAGTTTTTCTTCCTGCATATACTACTCCTGCAATACCCAATAGGTATAGGTAATCTGAAATTGGTGCTCCTGGTTCATTATCATCGTCGTCCTCGTCTTCATCTTCATCGTCGTCATCATCATTTTGGCCATGTCCGTTTCCATTGCCTATTTTATCTAGGAATGACTCTTGTGAGTAAGACGCTATGCTCAATAGTAGTAGAGCTCCTAATAGTATTTTTTTCATAATTATCGTTTATTGATTATAAATGTTCTGTATATTCCTTTGTACTCGTTTGGTATATTAGTACCAGTACTTAACCATAGTTGATAGTCCTCTTGATTAACTTTGTATCCCCAATGAAGTAATGATTGTTGTATTCTAGGAGATATGTTCCAATCACCTGTAGCATGTATTCTGCTGTAGATATTACTTCTCCATCTTCCACTAGGTCCACAGAAGTCTAACCATCTGCTTATCTGTCTTTCATCATCCGAGCATCTTCTTCCAAGGGAGTAGTTGCAATACCAAGCAAACCATCCTCTTGGATCGTGAGAGCTTATCCACTTCATGTCCTTCCAGTATCTATAATCCTTACCACTTCTTATACCAAACTTATTACTCTTAGGTGAGTACTTCGGTAGTAGGTATAACCTAGTATCTAATCCTTTGAATAAACTTTCAAATAGATCTGTATAGTCATCCTCTGAATCATCTATAGTAATTCCAAAGTAGCTGCATCCAAATGCTCCTGATTGTATGACCTCTCTTGGAGTTACGTTAGGTTTAAATATACTGTTGTCCATGTTTGTTTTTTTAGTTCATTTCTCGTATTGAAAGCATACTTACTGCATGTGAGAAACTTTCTCTGTCTCTAAGAATTACAACATCTAGTTGTGGAACTATCTGTACTGCTATTCCTTCAATGATTGTTCCACTTCCCTTTCTAGAGTTGAACATTACCTTAATACCTTTATATTTCTTGCTGTACAATATTATATCCATTGTGTTTAGTATTTAGGAAGATTGTTTATGTCTAACACTTGAACTTGTCTCCAAGCATAATTACTTGTACTTGTTTTAAATGTACCATCACCACTAGAATAAGCAAATTTCCATGATTCTGCATCAACATCTCTAACTAAACAAGGTGTTCCTTTAGGAATGTATTTAGCTTTTTGAATTTCTTCTTCTGTTGCTAATCTGTATTGAGATTTTACTTCTCTTACTTCTCCATTTTGATCTAATGCTACACCATCACTTCTAAATGATTTTATTTGGTATGGTCCTGCTTTAAAAGATCCTTCATACATAACCCAATCACCAACTTTAAACTTTGGTTCATCTTTACCAAATATCTCATCAAACAATTCATTTTGTTCAGATGTACAAGCTTTACGCATTTCTTGATAACTTTCTTCAGTAATTGCGATTGATTGTTTTAATACAATATGTCTACCCCATCTTTCAGATAGAGTTCCTTTCCATTTTGGACAAGCAATATCTATTATTTGTTGTGCTTGTGTGTGTGTAATTGTTTTCATTGTTTCTTTTGTTTTTAATACATATTTTTTAAATTGTTCAAATGTAATTTCTGTGTAATTATTCCATGGTTGACCATTGGAAGATACACTTTTTTTTACATAATGTAAGTAAGGATTTTCTGGATTGTATCTAAGATAACAATGAGTAGATTCTGAATAATTATTAATAAAATCTGTTACAATTTTATCATTTTTGTCATCTCTTTTAATACACCATTTCTCAGGAAGAACAAATCCTTCTGTCATTTCTACAAATTCTTCTATTGTAAGAACTACTGGAGTGTTTTTGAAAGAGTATAAATCATAGTAGTTATTTGTACCACCAAAACAATAACCACCATCATATCCATAATAAGAGTTGTGCTTTTCACCAGTCCAATCTCGATTATATGTTTTATTCAAGTATTCAATTACTTTTCTCCAATTACTATTAGTAGTGTCTGATTTTACTACCCAATATTTAGGTAAACTGTTTGTGTTTTCTTGTTGATTCATCATAACTTTTATCTTTTTAATTATAATTAAATATACGAAAAAAGACTTGCGTAAGCAAGCCTTTGATCGATTATTTTTTATTTATTTTAGTTTCTATTTAGAAATACTCCTGATGTTGAACCAAATACATTATTTTGTCCATATTCAGATGTACCATTTGTTGCTCTAATACGAGCTGTTTCTGCTTTATATAATTCTAGTAACTTAGGTTGAGATAATATTTCCTTTGTTTTAGCATCATATTGTGCTGCTTCATAGTTACCTTTTGCTAATGCTACTTTCTTCAATGCTGTTTGCTCAGCTTGTTTAGTTTGAGATATAATAGTTGCTGTCTCTTGTAGTACTGCAATCTTTCTTTCAATAGCTGCTTTATAAGATGCTGGTAATGCCATTTTAAGAATTGCAATGTTATTTAATGTAAATCCTTCTTTCTCTAATGCTACATTTAATGTTCTAGTTACATTTGCCTCGTAAATGTTTCTATGTTGTAGTAAACTATCTGATGCGAATCCTACTGCATTATCTAACAATTCCTTTCTAACTATAGTTCTTACTCTTGTATTAATTAAATCTTCCATATCAACTCTATACTTGATAAATAACTCAGATGCTCTTGCTCTTTGCAATTGTAAGTTAATTGAAACATCTAATCCAAATGTGGCTCCATCTGCTGATGTTACGTCAATGTGTTCATCTGTTGGTGAATCTTCGTTTGAATCTGCTGTCCAAACTTTATGTTGAACTGATGTTGGATACATAAATACATCCTGTGTTGGTGGGAAGTAGAAAATAAATCCACTTGCCATTTCAATGTTGGGAACACCTTTATTGGTTCCAATTTGGTCTACTACCAAAGCTACTTCTGCCGAATCGGCAATCTTACATGATCCTGCTAACCCTAATGTTAACACTACTAACGCTAATCCTACTAAAATTCTGTTCATAACTACTTTTGTTTAAATTAATTTAATTGTTTATTTTTATTATCTCTATATTCAAAATATAAATCTACTAATGCTGAACCAAACTTACCTGCACATACCATTGCTGATATGATTACTAATAGAGTAAGTAGTAATCCTAATGGAAATGCTATGTTACTTGGTTGATTCATTATGTGAAATCCTACACTAATAAATTCAATAGATGCAATCCATCCTATTAAAAATCCAATTGTCTTTAAAATTGTTTTTGTCTTCATCTTATTTACTATTTGTATTTGTTGAGTTCTTAAATAATATTCCAAACAAAAGATTAATTCCTAATGCTTGCCAAAATCCTATTGGATTGATTCCGTCTACTGCCCCTACTAAAGAATAGTTCCATAGTAATTGTGTGGGCCATGCTAATACAATTGCTCCAAATGCAATTAATGCTAATGCTGCTAGTACTGCTCCTAATTTTTCCATAATTATAGTTCGTTTTCTTTTGTCCCTGTTAATGAATCCTCTGAGATGTATTTTGCATTTACTTGCTCCTTCAGAACTTCTCTTAAGTACTTTACGTTTTCAACTCCTCCTACTGCTCGTATAGCTTTCTGTGGATCTTTGAACAACTTGTCATGAGTTTTACCTCTCTTTGTTATTACTTGTATATAGTTTCCATTCAAGTCTGCCATTAATTCTTTTGGTGTTTTTACTTTTCCGTCCATGTTTAGTTTATATAAATTAAATTTCCTGCATTGTCTTGTATTTTTGATACTTCCATCTTCTTGTCCAAATAATCCAAAACGAATGCTGCATTCATTTGAAAGTACATATTGAAGGTTTGTTGAAATAATTCAAATGGAGGTGTGACTCTACTTTTATCTTTATTGTCTAAGTAGTATTGGTAAAACCAAGCCAGATCATACTGGCCTGATTTTCTCATCTGTAGATACTTGTCTCTATCCATTAGTTCAGTAATGCTGTTGCTAATTTGAATAGGTCTTGGTTCACTTGAAGATCTCTTTCGAAACTCTTAATCTTCTTAACCTTTCTTACTTTAGATCCTCTCAAAGCTGCTGAGTATCCTCCATTGATGATTGACTCTTGTACTCTGTTGAATACCAACCACAAGCTGTCTCCTTCATCCTCTTTTCTAGTTGCAGTAAGCACTTCTTGAATTGAAAGCTCATCATACTTAGCATCAGGATTAGTAGATCTCAAAGCCATAGCATCGATTGCTAATTGTCTTTGCTCCTCTGCTGTAAGCATTCTGTCCTGCATTTTATTTAGAACTACAATCTTATTTGGAAGATCCTCAACTGCAGAAGATACTACTGTTTGTAATTCCTCAAAGGTATATCCTTTGTGCTTGATACTAAATGCTGAGAATTCTTCATCAGCAACTACTAATCCATTTGAACAAACTAGTCTGTAAATTCCAACTCGGAATTGAAATGAGCTAAGTCCATCGTGAGAATTAGTAACAATGATTCTTGGGAAAGCATCATCTCCATTCGTACCCTTAATCATAAGATCAGGATTTTGAAATGATACCATGTGCTTGGATCTAATAGTAGGAGAACCATCCTTTCTTGGTTTAGTTCTTCTCTGCATTGCAGTTACTGGAAGCCATCCTAACTTTGCTAAGTCATCAATAACTGTTTCAGTATTTACATGAAGATACTTCTCACTAACACTCTTGTTAGTAGGTTCTGTAGCGAATACAACTGGTGCTACTTCTTTGATTTGTTCTTTTGTTAAATAAGAATCTAACTGTGTTGAAAATTTTGACATCATAACCTTTATTTATTTGTTTGTTTCTAATACTTAAAGATACACCTAAAGTTTAATTGTAGCAACTTTTTTGCCAATTATTTTTAGATTATTTTTAAATTATCCTTTTGCTTGTACAGCAGCAAGTAATTTATCAAGGTCACCTATCATTAATTTAGTATGTAGTTCTCCTTGAATCTCTCTTGTGTAGTGGTACCCATCTGGATCGTAGCTGTGAATTGGCTTACCTAGTATATATGCTACCATTGAGCTTGGTATTGGTACAGATCCTCTCTTAAGCATAATGTGTTCCATCTTACCTGATACTTCTCCCCAAGATCTGTTGAGTTTAATATCCTCTTCACAGATTTTCATGAACCACTTCTTACCCTCATTACTTCCATCAGTACCTCCTGCTATGGATTTTCTACCAAGTTCATCTTTGTAAACTTTAACAGCAACAACTCTACCATCTTTAGTAACTAACTTAATTAGTCCTGCCTTTCTCATAAGATCTTCCTTATCTGTTGCAGACTTAAATCCTCCTATCTCAGCGTAGCTATCTTGTAGTATTTGCCAAACGACATCAATGTATTTGGACATTTGCTCACGATTGTGTAGGTTAACAAACCTTTCTAATAGTAAATTGGTAATAGTTATTTCATTCATTTATATAGTACTTTTATATAAATAGTACGCTATTGTATCTAATTGCTTTTACCACATCAGATAAGTTACTGAATCTGTGATCTTGCTTTGAGTATTCCAATCTGTATGGTACTTCGAAAGATTTTAAGAAATTCATAAAGTTTGTATAATCAATCACCTCATCCTCAGTTCCTATAAAATAGTTAGATGAATAAATACAATTTGCATCATAGTGGCTTGTTATCTGTATGTATTGTATATATAATGTACGAAAGAATTGCGGAGTAGTTTCAAACTGCTCTTGAGTTTTATAGTTAGTGAGAACTATACCTTCATATCTTTTTAACGTAATGTGTGGTTCAAATGAAGTATTAATCAAATAGAAGAAAATATTGCTTGTGTTACAGTATTTTATGCTTAGATACATTGCATAGAATGCTCCTAGAGATGTTCCTACAATATGCACATCACTATCAATATATTCGTTAACAATATTTGATACCAACTTAATTGCTTGATGTGGATCGTAAGGTAGTTGTGGAGCAATAACTTGATAGTCTGGGAACTGCTTTTGTAACTCTTGTGCTTTCTCTCCTGGACCTGAATTAAATCCATGCAAACTAATAATAACTGCTTTCATTTTTATTTTTCTTATTACTAACTATAGTAATTATTTTTGCAATATGCAACTTTTTACGTAAGTATTCCTAAAGCTCTTGCTCTAGCATAACTAACTTCGTTACCTGTTTTAGGATTCAAGTATAGTCTTTTTGTTTTAGGTAAGTTTTCCTGACGTTTCTCTTTCTTATTAAAAGCATCTAGGTATCCTGCTGGATATTCAAATTCTGCTTTTGCTATACCACTAACGATACTATCTTTGTTGTACGTGTATGTAGTTTTAATTCCTGTAACCTCGCATGTGAATACTTTTATCATGATTTTATTTTTTGAATTAATTGCCAAGTGTCTATTTCATCGTCTACCATTTGCCACTCACGAAAGTGGCTTAAGCAGTTCTGTAATGCTGTTTCCCATTCTTTAGTTGTAATAGATATCTCAAAAGATGTATCCATCCCATCTACTTCTATCTCAAAAAGAAATGCTGTCTTATTCTTTGAAGCAAATGCTTCTTGTATACTATCTCTAATATTAGTTGTCATATCAACTGTCTTCTCTTTGAACAGTGTGTCTAATTCTTCTAATGATTGTATTTGTAACTTTCTCATATACGATTACTGTTTGTTAAAGATTTCTGTGTTACTGTGATGTGTGGATTAGTTACTATTGTTTCGGTAAATAACCTCTCTACTTGTATATTTGTCTGTACAACATATACAGGACCATTATAATCATAAGTGTGTTGTGTGCCAGATTGTAATACTGATTCAGTTATTCTTCTTTTACCATCGAATGATCTAAATTCTCTAGCTGTTGTACGATACCAATTGTTTTTAATACAAACCTCACATACACCTGCAGTGTTAAAGTCATAAATGAGCTTAACCGTATTACCTGTTTTTTCCATAACCGTTATTTGTTTTTGTAAAGATACGAACAAAGTTTCATTCTAGCAACTATTTTTGAAACAATTTCCAAAAAGAATTACTAATTTTTTTCTCTCTTAATTTTTCATTCTGCTCAGATTGCTTAACAAGTTTGTTAGCTACACTTTGTTGTCTGGAAGGTTTACTCTTGTTGTTCATTTCTTTTGTAGTTCTCTGAAATGTAATTGTTTCCGTCAGTAGGATCGAACTCTTCTTTCCATAGTCCTAGAGATTGTAAATGCTCCTTCATTGAATCATCCACTTCCCATTCTACCTCAGGTCCTTTCTTCTCTATGTAATCCTCCATCTTAATTACTTGCTTCTCAGATATTGGAGAGATTGCATAAAGGTAGGAACAATTGTAACACATCAGCTCAATATTTTCTAGCTCATAGTTCTTTTTGTTTCGGTCCTTGAATTGTAATATTAATGGAATCTTTTGATCTGCTAGTCGCTCCTCATGAAAGCCACATCTACTACACTCCTCTTTTAAGTATCCTTCGAATACTAATCTTTGTTTGATCTTAGCTGGTTCAAAACTTTCAATGGAAAGAGTACCTGCTATCAATTCTTTGAGTGGAGCCTTTCTTCCTTTGTTGGATAAGAATTTAGGAATACCTTTGCCTGAGGGATTCTTATGTAGTTCGTTTAGAGTTAGGCCTGTTGCCTCATCTACATAAACCGTTGCGTACTTCTTGTAATGATTTAATGAGCATCTAAGAAACCTTGCAGCACCATGATTGCTCTTGGTGTTCTGCATGGCTCTTAAAATATCTTCTTTAGATAAAAATTTGCTTACTGGCATTTATTCGTCATCTTCGTCATCAAGTTCTAATCCTTCAACATCATCGATGTCTTCTAAATCTAACAACTCGTCATCGTCGTCCACTTCCAACTCCCCTTCTAAGGCTTTGTCAGTAGCTTCTACAATTGCTCTACTGTCATCAGACAATTCATCCTCATCAAAGTTTAAGATCTCTAATGGAACGTTTCTTACTCCTCTTGAAGTATTTTCCAACTCCTGGAGTCTTTTAGCTGTATCCTGATCAAGAATATCTAATTCGGTAACTGTATAATCTCCTTCTCCAATCACTCTCACTCTACCTACTTTAGGTTTTACATCTGAGCATGTTATGCAAAAGTCGTATCCGTAATTATCCAATCTTATTTTAGGCATATCATTTTTACACCTTGAACATTTAATTTGTTCCAAATTCATAACCCTTTTTGTTTTAAAATTTATATAGTTAAATATACGAACAACATTCGTACTATGCAACTTTTTTATTAATTATTTTAAACTAGTAATTACAGTCCACACATCGTCTGGTGTTTCAAATTTAACTGTGATCATTTCTTTTCCATCTGAGATGTCTATTAGTCCATCCCAATCTTGTATGGTTGGGACTTGGTATAGGTAATATTGAATCAAAGAGAACTGCTCTTTGTTGAAGTGAACTTTGAGTAGATTTTCTATTATCTGTAGGAACTTTTCTTCATACATAGACATATCCATTCCTATCTCCTCCTCCATAAAATCTCTTCGATCCTCTATTTCTCTCAGAAGAACTATGCTTTCGATAAAAAGTTTCTTCTCCATTATATCTCTAGCCATATCTCTTTCTTTTATCCTAATGCTACCCTTTAAGTAGCTGTTTAGTACTTTCCGCAATTCCCTCTTGTGCACCATATGTGTAGCTTTTAACTTCAAAAATTGTTAGAAAATCAGGTATTGATAATTGTTTTGATAGTGAGAAGAACTTTACTGCTTCTTCTCTACTTGTTGCATGTATAACTCCTACTGGTTCTTGTGTAGGGTTATTCTTTGAATAAAAACAAAACTGTGGCATATTAATTGATTTAATTGTTAGTGTCAGGTTGCTTTGATGCTTGGTTCAAAGCATTTATAATAATTTTATCAAGATACTCAATATAAATGAAAAATCCTAATATTGTTTTATCTTTTAACTCTCTATCTCTTTCTACTGTTAGTCCTAGTGGAGATAGTCCTTGGTTTAATTTAGCTCCTAAGTCCATTGCAATATCATCTTGTTGTTGCTTTGACATTCCTGAGAATGTAGTTGGAAGGAATTGTACTTTGATTCCTTTTTTGTTCGGATCTTCATTAACATCTATCTTTAGTACAAATTTATTTCCTTTGAAGTTTACCTTTGTAACTTCAGATAACATTTGTTTTATTTCTTTTATTAAGCTCATGTGTTTTTATTATAAATAGTTAATTTTTACATACTATTAAATCGTTCTGATATTCTGTAAGAGAGTTGATTGTTATTTTGAATATGTCAAGTTCAAATTGTCCTACCTCTCCACTTTGTTTTATTATTTCTGGTAGCTGTTGTATGATGCTGAAGGATTGCTGAGTAAATTGCTTTGCATCAAACTCTACAACGATATCATTCTCTCCTTGAGGATCGTTCCACTTCGTATCGAGTACTCGTTTCTTTAAATCATATGATGTATTTTTATGTTCAGTTTCGTAATAAGCTGCAAACAATATTCCTAGTTCATCTTCAATATAAATTCTATCACACCAAGGTTCTAATGCTTCTAGCATTTGTAAGTTACAATGTTTAACTACAAAGGATATGTTGTACTTAGGTTTTATAATAGGGCACTGGTATTCGTTATTAGCAATCCAACTACCCCACTTACGTAAATAGTTTCTAGAGGCTCTATGTGCTGCTTGTTTAAAAAAAGTATCATCCTGACCGATCACCTCAGTCCATCTATGTCCCCTGCAAGTCAAATGATATACCAATGCATCCCAGCTCTGCACTATCTCATACCCTGCCAACATCCATCTTTGGAATATATCAGAGTCTTCATTAGGAAATGGCGCAAATAAGTGATCATGACCTCCTATAGCTTGGAAATCTTTCTTGTAAATAAACCAAGGAGCAAACATTCCTCTTGTTGTTACATCTTTATTTGCGATTTGCTCTGCTAATACGAAATCTTCAAAAGCCTCAATATTTAGTGTGTCAAAATCTTGCCCGAAATCACGGAGTATTTTTTCTTTAGCAACAGGGTGTAGTGGTGGTTCAACTCTAGTAGCACATACAACTGTTCCTTGTTTTAAATGTTTAGTAGCATTTTTAACATAGTTAGGACCCACTATCATATCTGCATGAAGAATGCTAACTATATCATTAGTTGCTAAATCTATTCCTACATCGTAGAGTATGGTATGTCCTATTCTATTTTCACTTCTATGTAACAGTACTTTGCCTTTTGTAGATTGTTTCTGTTGCTGCATCCATTCCCAAGTTCCATCTGTTGATCCGTCGTCAAGAAGAACTACCTCTGCCTGAGGTTCGTGCTTCTGTATGGAGGCGTACACATTTTTTAAGTGTCGTAAATTGTTGTAGCTAGGTATTATAAATGATATCATATTGTATAATTTTCCCCGTAGGTTCTTAAGTTTAAATATGAGGAATTAAATTCAGAATTGCTAAAATAGCTATGCATATTTGTTTCTGCATTTCTACAGAATTCTGTGATTCCTATGTTAATTTTGTTTTGCTTAAATGTCTGAGAGTTTAAGTGGCAGATTGTGTTGCTGTCTGACACAACTGTTCTTAGGTTCAGTTTCTCTCCTATACATCCAGCATAGAAGTCCAGTCCCCATCCGTAGATAAGCTCTTCTGGGAATGTTTTTATCTCCTGTAGTATGTCTCTTCTTAGTAAAGGTGATTGAAAATCAATCCATCTTACCTCTCTCAATCCTTTACCCCAATTCCACATTTGCTTCCAATGACATTGCTCAATAGAAGCATTTATTACTGATGGTGAGTATACTGCAGCATCTGATTCTCTTGCTTCTCTCAAAGACGTTGTTAGGAAAGAAGGGCCATGAAAGATTAGATCATTGTTAAGAAAGTATAAATACTCATGATCTGTTTCATTTAAAAAGTAGTCTAGTACTACATTAAAACCTCCTCCAAAGAATATATTCTCTTCTAGTTGATGTGTTGTTGAAGTTGCTAGTGGCTCCTTCGATCCATTATCAACTACCATTAGCTCACAAGAATTAAAGTATGGATCTCTCTTTAACTGATTAACTAAATTATCAGTAAGGTCAGGTAAGTTGTGATTAAGTGTTGCTATTAACATTGTTCCAATTAGTTAGAGAGGCTAGCCAAGCTGACTCTCCGTGAGTTGAGTATCCTGGTAGTGGGGTGATTAAGGATGCTCCTTGGTTTCGTAAATCAATCCACATATCAAAATCGTGTGGATGTGTTGTCGAAGTGTATTTTCGTAAAGTCGGTTCATAAAATTTTAACGTACTTACCTTTGAAGCAAATGTCATTGTTGTGCTGTTTGTAAGTTTCCAATGACATGAGTCCGATAGAAACACTTTTGTCTCTTCTCCTCCATCACATACATAAGGATTAGGGCCATCAACGTACTTATCTGGATGATCGTATAGAGATACAAACGATGCACCTAATGCAAAACCTTCCATTAAAATATTGTAGGAGTTAGGTTTATGTAAATAATCGTTTTCTAGAAAATAAACTATTTCACTATCACACAATGTTAGCGCATAATCTAATGCTAAATTAAAAGTACCAGCGCCGTGTCCAATTCGTACATGATCTACTAAACCAGTATAACCACATTTCCTTATTACGGATTCTGTATCAGCAGATATATTATCAGCTATTAATTTCCAATCAGCTTGTTTAAATTCCTTAATAGCATTTTTTAAACAAGTCTCATTGTTAACATACTCAGGCTTTATTTTACTATACCCAGCATCGGAAGTCCTATATAATACTTTCATTGTATATTAAATTTATTTTCTACAATATTATATTCGTATTTATGTATAAAATCAGTGCCATTAAATGGTCTACTAAATTCTTCTTCTACTAACGTTTCCCAATTAGTATCATTGGTATGCCCCCAATTTTTTACTTTTTTCAACATTTCTTCTTTGGTACGTACCCATGAAAAATGATGTACTAATGGATATCCATCCTGTAATACTAAAAACTGCTTGGGTACATTAAGGTACTCGTACATCTGCTCTCTCTCACAATGTATATCTTCAGGATTAATGCTAACTAACTGTTTTCGTATTAGCACAGGAGAAGCTTCAAAAGATTTAGATTGATAAATTGGTTCTCTAAAATACCAGTAGCACCCTAATTTATATGTGTCGTGAGATTCGAAAGTGCTATTACTCACAAACTTATTAAATAGATCAGCTTCTAATATTTCATCTGCATCTAAAAAGAGAACCCAATCATACTCATCTGAAATCAATGAGTTTCCTAATATCCTAGACATATTGTGCCAGTATCTAGGAAACTTTCCTGGATGCCATTCAAATACAGAGAAGTTGACTTGAGGGTATTTAGTTGCTAAAGCTGTGATAGATTTTAGATCTTCTGGGTCACCTCCAAATAGGTGATCACTTATTGGTACTATAACGTTATCGCTGACTAGTATAGCTTGATCTAGGCACGTTTCTATAAATCTAGAGTCATTGCTACAGTAGCATATTACTATTGCTAATTTTTCCTTAATGCCTGCTGTTCTCATAGTTGTTATTTTTTGTTTTTTAAAAACTTTTGATCAAATCTTTCCATGACTCTTTCTGGTGTGTACTCACTGACTAGGTGTCTGTAGTGTCCTTTTGGATTAGTTCGCTTGTATTTTTCAAAAACTTCCAGTAGTTCTGCAAAACTGCTGTAGTATATTCCATCTTTCCCTAACATTACTCTATGGTTTTGATCATAACCTTCTCTGCAAGTAATTACAGGCTTGTCTTGGTGTAAAAATTCTGCTATAGCTAATCCAAAGGACTCACCATCACTTCTTCCGTGTATCATCGCATCGCATGTATTAATAAAAGCAGTCTTTTGCTCTAAATCATAGGTAGGTTCTATGTAGATAATATTCGGCAGTGTCTCACAAAAAGGTTTAGTATTCATAAATACAAAGTAAACCTCTGGATGTTTTTGTGCAAACGTATAAACTGCCTTATGCACCCATGGATAATCAAACTGCTGGTAGCCTCCATGCCTTCCATACACCGTAGCTGTTTTTGGTATACCTAGAAATTCTCTATAGTCAGCTGCAGTTTCAGGAAGCGTAACTATATGAGGTACGTATCTATTACTATCGCCTGTCATTTTTTCAGCTAACCATTCGGAAATGTATAGGTAACTGTCTCCATGTGGTTGATTTACTTGAAAGACTGCATGTACTGCATTGGTGCATGATTGCAGGACCTTTCCGTCAGCATCTCCAGCTTTTATGTAGTACATAACCTGTATATCTTTACTTTGCACAAAGCTTTCTACTTCTATAAAATTATCATATAAGAAAACTTCAAAGCGACTAGTAAATTTTTCTAAAGCGTCTAGGTTGCTATTTTTATCTGATACTATAAAGGACTTGTTTCCTAGTACAGTTTCGTTGTAGTGTGCATAATCGTATAGAGCAACTTCTGTTCCTCTTATTCCTAGTTGATTCGAATGAAATCCTATAACCATATTATGTTTTTTATTATAAAAAGATTACTGCTATCCTCTGTAAATGCCTGTTAAAATATTCTTTTCATTCCACCTATCGTCTCTGAAGGACTTGATTGTTTTGAATCCATTTTTTTCCATTACTGTATTTAATGAAATTTCATTATAAAATCCTACATGGCATGAATCAAAGTATGCGTATTCATAGGGAACTCCTATGATAAAATACCCATCTGTGGTTAGCATTGACTTAATGTTAGATAAAAATATATCCACATCTTCGGGATATATATGTTCTAATGTATGAAAAGATATTATGGTTTCAAATTTTTGATTCAACTTATTTGTGGTTAAATCTAAACTAATAAAGGTACTTGGTATCTGTACATCTTTAAAAGTTTCTCTAGCATAGCTTAATGCTTCATTATTTATATCAATACCTGTGATAGTACTAACATTGTAATCTTTTAGCCAATAGGTAGTTGCTCCATGATTACATCCAACATCCAACACATTCCCAGTTATTAGCTTAGTATTCTCTACTAGTGTTTTTACATTAACATGATCCTTCCAATCTAGTGGACTGATGCCAAATGTTATATAAGATTCTTTGCTGTATTTCATTATTTTAAAATTACTAGGCCTGTTCCTGTGACATGGCCTACGTTACTAATATCGTATTTTTCGTCGGTAATGCTATTCCAAAATTCTATCATTTCTGGGTTTAGTTTAATGTCATCTAGTAGCAGGGTGCCTTTGTATCCTATAGACCTTAAATGGGTATAAAATTCATGCTCAAATTCTCCTAAATGGTCAGTATCTAATATAATAAATTTGCTTGAAAGTATTAGAGATTCATACTCTTTGTTTAATATATTGTCTATTATAAATTCTATATTAGTAGGATGGTCTGAGATGTTTCTAAGTCCTGGGTTAATATCAAATGATTTAATTTGGTTTTTTGGATTATGTGATAGTGCTAGTGCTGAGCATCCTTTATATGTGCCTACGTCTAGTAAAGTAGCGTTATCGAACTGCATGCTGTAGTATGCTAGTAGCTTATAATGCTCTTGTCCTGGGTTACTTAGGTAGTATCCTCTGTGTTCCTCTTCGTTAATTAAATGTGCGTTGTGCAATAGGTCTATTGCCTCTACTTCTTCTCTGTTTATCATTATTTAAAGCTATTTAAAATTGTTTTATCATTCCGTATTGATCAAAGGTAGGCATTTTTTTCCACTTCTCCAACCACTTAATAGCATTTTTTTGCTCTGCTTCTTTTTGTCTCTGAGAGGATTGTCCTCTATTCTCTTCCAATCTATGTGAACCTCTTGCTCCAAAATGCCATATAATTGAACTGAATGGCAATACAAATCGTACTCCATGTTGTAGCATTCTAAGAAACAAATCCATATCATCCCAAGATGTAGGAGCAAATCTAGGATCATTACCTCCTACTTCGTCCCATACTGATTTTTTTACTAATCCTGATACTCCTTCTCCTTTAGGAATTTCAAAATATTCGTTTGTTGCTTTTAAGTCCTCGATCCAGGTTTCGAATAGTAGTGCTTGAAAATCATTATAATATGCTCCAAACATATTCTTTTCTACTATAATAGTTCCAGGTCTTTGAGGTGATCCAAACATATCCGGCTCCACTCTATGAGAATTTACCCATAACTTTTCATTTGGATACTTGTCATGAATCTTTAACAGCTCAATATCCCAGTCCTTAGTAACATAGAAGTCTGAGTGTAGGAAGTTGATGTATTGTGTTTCTACTCTCTCAGCACAGAAGTTCATTCCACCTCCAATTCCTTTAGGAGATTCATTATGGACATCTACATAATACTGAAGTTGAAACCTTTCAGCATTTTCTATTAACCATTCATTCGTACCATCTGTGCAATTTTCAGCATGAATAATAAAAGGAGCATCTTTATAATAAGAATTCTTTCTTACAGATTCTACTGCTAGTTTAAGGTAAGGTAGGTTATTATAAGTTGATATGCAATGTGTTATCATACTTTGTACTTAGTTCTTCCGTTCTTTTCTATTTCGTCATACAAGTTATTCTGCTGAACTTGTCTGCTTAGTTCTTTTAAGTGTATGATGCAGAACTCTTCTGTTTCTGGTAGTAGTGTGTATTGTTTTGCTCCGACTACCTTACTGTGAAGAAGTCCTTCCCACTTTATCCATTCACAATTTCTATACAACCTCATCTGCCAGTCAGGAAAGTTTACCCATCCTTTATCGTTTACATTCCATCCCCACTTCCTAATCCATTCGTCGGTAAGTCCTGTAACTGTATTAATTCTAGGCATGATAAACATATCAACTTCTTGATTACTTTCTACAATAGTTGGAAGAGATTGTATAAACCACTCGCTAACTATTTCATCAGCATCCAATTGAAGAATATAATCTCCTGTGCATTTGCTGTTAAGGTAATTCTTCTGAGTGGCATCTCCGTCAAATACTCTGTAGTGTAGAGTAATGTCTGATTCGTACTTCTTTAGTATATCCTTTGTAAGCTGGTCGTCAGAGTAATCATCAACTATTACAATCTCGTCCTCTTCGTTTTTAAACTCTAACAAGAAGGGAATTAACTTCTCAATGTAATTCCCCTCGTTGTGAGTAAGTATTGCATAACTTATTTTCATACTATTAATATACGAAATTTATTTTGATTCTGCAACTTCTACATCAAAGAAGTTGATAGCATCTAATGCTTCCATGAAGTCTTGTTTGTCAAAATGTTTGATATTCTTCATATCCATCTTAGTTGTCTGACCTTTTGGAAACTTTGCTTTTTCCTCTTCTAGGATCTCTATAGAGTTTACTGCAGCCCATCTCCAATTGTCTTTTGCTGTTCCATCTACAAATACCATTCCTTTTCCAGGAAGAGTGACTGTTGATGGGAACCAAACTTTTTTATCTTCACTTACGAACATAAGATCTTTGTAAAGTTCTGGTGATGCTTCTAGAGTTTTGTTTACTAATTCTCCTCCCTCAACCATTAGAGTTGAAGTTGAGTAACCACAACCAAAGCAGAAGTGTGTTGTTACTTGTTCACTTACTTGCTGCTCGTAGCAAGCATTTCCTCCACAGTGTGGACAGATTGACATTTTTTCTTCCATTATACTTTCTTTAATTTTGGTAATTCTATTTTCTTGAGTTGAGGCAATTTTAATTGAACTTGCTTAGGAAACTCAGGTATATACTGTGTTAGAAGGGTATCTAGCGTTTCTCTCATCTTATCGTAAGAGAACTCAGTTCTACTTCTATATCCTTGTCTTTTAGCTAATTCCTTATAAATTTTATAATCCTCAAACACATCCTTAAGAGCCTTTCCTGTAAGGGCATCGTCTGGTCTAAACCATTGACTCTCTTGTAGTATCATTTTTTCTACTGCTGCTGATGGATGTACATTTGTCAATGTTCCTCCAATTTGTTTTGTAAATTGATTGTCTAAGAAATCAATATGACCTGACCATCCTGATGCTATGATTGGTTTGTTTACTAAACTAAATTCTAGTAATGGTCTTCCAAATCCTTCTCCCTTTGTTAGAGAGATCATTGCTTTTACTTTACCGTGATTGTATAGTTCGTTTACTTCAGCATCAGACATTTCTCCATGTAGTAGATAAATGTTTGGTAATTTACCTTTGACTGTCTTTCTGATTGCATCAATTCTATCTAGCACTTCTTCTCTATCCATGATAGAAGTTCCACTTCCTACTTGTACTTTTAAAATAAGTGCTGGTGCATCTTTTTTATTTTTAAATGTTTCTAGGAATGCTTTGATAGTATATCCGATATTTTTTCTATCTTCTCCAAGTATTCCTGGAAGCCAGTGACCTATTGTTAGGAAGCAAAACATTTCAGGAATATCCTTTAGATCTAATTTAACAGGCCATGCAAGTGGTGTATACTTTTCTATATCAGCTCCTTCAAATAAAACTTCTACTTTTGTCTTTAATTCAACTGTACCTGTAATTTGTCCAGTATTATTATCTTGCATATTGTATTTACTTTCTTCAAATACTGTCTTAGCATGTTGTGCAGATACTAGTACCAAGTCCATATTATTGCATCCTTGAATCCAAGAAGGGTCACAAAGTGTAGTTTCAATTCCAGCTGTTACTCCAATATTATATTTACCAACTTTTTGAAATTCATTTGGTACTGTAATTTGAATCCAAATGTCTGGTTGTTGTGTTAGGTTTGGAATCAACCTAGAAGATAAGGAAGTGTTTCCGTGATCTTTTAAATATCCAAATCTAGTATTACCCCATCTTTGTCCTAAGATTTTTACATCGTACTTATCTAAATCAATGATTGATTGTACAAAATCTCTTGCTCTTGCTCCATATCCTGAGTAAGTGTCAACTGGTGCACTTACTGCTAATGTAGGTTTATTATTCATATAACTCTATTTTTATTTTCTCATTAATGCAATACCGTCTTTTACAGACTTATCTACCATATAATTTCCTTTATCTTCTATTTGTGATATGAAAAATTTATAAATTCTATCCTTCTGTCCTTCAGCTTGAGGTTTAGTAGCAATTTTTTCATATACATTAGTACCTGTTAGTTCTAGTCCTACAGGATTGTATTTTTCTAGAAACTGTGTTACTGCTTGAGCAACAGTACTAAGTAGAGTTGTGTAATCTAGTAACGTATATTTTGTTGTATTACTTTTATAGCTTGTATCATTGACCGTGAAATCTAATGTATATAAGCCAATACCTTCGTGGTAGAAGTTTATATTAATTGGATTTCCTTTAGGGTCGTTAAAGCGAGGTATGTATATATCATCCTCATCTCTAATAAACATGAATGTTGTCTTAAAAGGTTTTGCATCAAATACCTCTACTAGTGTATCGTATATTGAAACTTGCTCTTGTAATTTACGTTTGTATATTTTAAAAGTCATTCCCATATTAATATATTAATTTATGTGTGATATATTTTTTTGGTCTGTCTGTTACTTTAAATAAATCAAATCTACTTCTTGGAGTAAATTTTTCAAATGTCTCATCCATTGCTTCAATAACATTTGTACACATTTGACGTGCTGACATTCCTGATTCATCTGAAGTAACCCACTCTCTTGCTAATGCTCCTCTTCTATCTCTTTCCTCTTTTCCTAAGTTGTAAACTTGTTCTAAGGCTTTTGCTACATCTTCTGGTGCACATCTATCATCGTAGATGTAAGGAGTTGGAACTGAACCTACCATTGAAATGTTGGATGGATAAACAGGTACTGCCCACTCTCCATGCTCTTTGTAAGTTCCTCTATGGTTAGAAGGGAAATCAGAGGTGAAGTCAATCCACTTACCATTGTTATCTGTAAATCTCATTTGGTCTTGCATACCTCCTGTTACATTTGCAATAATCATTTTACCTGCCATCATAGTTTCAGTTAATGATAATCCCCATCCTTCGTTTGAAGTGATAAGCATTCCAACGTCTGCTATATTGTATAGTAAATTCATTTGTGGAGTATCTAATCTTTCTTGTGAGAAAAATACATTTACATAACTGTCATCACAGATTGCTTCTCTTACTGCAAGAAGGTCTGTACCATTCTCATCTACTGCTTGCGTATGCATCACTAATGCACATTTCTTAGCTTTTTCTTGTCCAATTAAATCACAGAACATTCTATATGAAAGAATTACATCTCCTGGAGATTTTCTTCTAATGTTTCTTGAATTGAAGAATGCTACGAACTCAATGTCTTTTCCTTGAAATAAATCTTTTTTGAATTGACCTAGAACCTGTAGTTGGTCTACTGAGGTCATTGGAAAGAAATGCTCTTCGTTTATTCCATGAGGAACATACTTAATAATTTTATCTTTTGCTGCTTCTCCTAAAACTATTTCATTAATATTTTTAGTTTGTTTTGAAATAGCCATTAATAAATCACACGACTCATAGTATGGTTTGTTGTAAAGAGGTGCTGGATAATCATCCCAAATGTTTAAATACATTAAAGGAACTTCATTTCTTAATTCTCTTTCTATATCAAATAACCATACCCAATATCTTGGATCAGTAAAGATAAAAATAGCATCTGGCTTTTCTTGAAGAACTAATGATCTAATCTGCATTGCATCTCCATAACCATTGTTAGGGAGAACTTTTACATCTGCATCTTGTAACCCAGTTAGCTTATTTACTTCTGCAGAGATATCAAATCCTTTTCCTGCTTCAGGATGATTGATTGCTGCTCCTAGATTGACCCAGTTGAAGTGGTGAGATGTTCCTACGACAATCTCTCTGGCCATTGTTGCGATACCGGAATGCATCCTAATATCATCACATAACAGAAGAATTTTTTTACGATCCTCCTTCTTAACATAACGAAACTTTTCTTTCATGTAACTATTTTAATTTAAGGTTTGTTTGTGTGTGTAGCTTTAACCTATACTCCTCTTCTGTAAGATACAGAAAAATTGATCTGTCTACAAGCTTCTGTAGCGAAAATTTATATCTTACGCATTGCTCTTTGAATTCTTGTAAAAGGTCCTCTTCTACTTTAACTGATGTTAATTTTTTTGTGTTCATATTATTTATGTTTATTATATATAAATATATAACTTAAATAAAAACACCTGCATGACAATGATCTGTTCCTTTAAAGTCACAAAACATACAATTGGACTTAGAAGGCTTCTTATCATACTCTTTGTCAATATACTTTCCATCTGAGTCAAAAGCATCATCAATAAATTTTGTAAGGGCTGTTGTTGCTTGTCCTCTTTTAATCTTTCCTGAAGGAGGTGCAAATTCTTGAACTCTTCTTCCCATTGCTGGAAATTCTGGATTGACTGGTACTTTTCTTTTTACGATGAAATACTTTACGTCCACTTTATCTATATCAATGTTGAATTGTCTTGATAGGAATTCTTTGTACAGAAGTAGTTGTGCTAGTTTTTTATCATCCTTTTTAGCATAATCATTCCATCCTGAGGTGGATGTTTTTATATCTAGGATAATGTATTTGTCATCTTGTTCATCGTACAGAACAATATCAATATATCCTTTAAAGAAAACATTATCAGCTATTTGGTGTATTAAAGGAATTTCTACTCCTACTAGCTTATAATACTTAGTTCCAAAGTAAACAGAGCGTTTCTTACGAACGAACTCTAGAATTTCAACTCCATCATTATAAAACTCAGAAAGTTCCTCAGAACTAGAAAAATGTTGTCCATACTTTTCTTTCTCTTCACCATAGATAGTAAATAACTTTTGGTGTAGCATATGTCCAAGATCCATCTCAGTTGATTTCTTAACTGTTCCATCATACAATTCTGTTAACCATTCTTGCATTACTTCGTGTACTGCTGTACCAAATACTGTGTGAATAGATGGCTTGTACTCGTGTAGTCCTTTAACATATTTTAATGCCCATTGGTGTGGACAAGTATTATATGCTAGAGTTTGACTATATGATATTGATTTACTGGTGGTGTAATCTATGGAGGGAGTGTTGTAATCTCTAATTAATTTTACCTGCTTTAGTATCTTTTTTGCCACAACTTTTTTGTTTTTTTATTTCTCTTTTTAAGTACCAAAGAGCTTTTTCTAGATCTTGGATTGTTTCATCTTTCTTTCCTGCTCTAGAAATATACTTAACAGTATTTCCTAAACAAAATCCTAAGTCCCATGCTTCTATAACTTTTATGGCTTCGTAAGGATTATCTCCTCCTCCATAGTGTTGTGGGTGGTCAACTAATTCTTTTATTGGCTTTGGATCATCTATCGTAAAGCTTCCTTCTCTTGTATTCATATCTAATGATTTTATAAATATAATATACAAAAAAAGGCCTGCGAAAGCAAGCCTAGATTTTATTTATTTTGAATTAGATTAGTATGAACGTCTAGAATTTCCTCTAGCGTAACTAGTATAAGTTTTTCTCTGACCTTGTCCAGCATATTGTGGTTGTCCGTATTTGTACCCAGTTACTGTTCCTGAATTGAATCCAAAAGCTCTTAGTTCGTCCTTTGATAGAGATCTTCCTAGGTAATTTTCTACTTCATCTTGAGAAGGACGGCTGTTGTTAAGTGCTTGTGTTACATCCTTAACTGTGTCATATTCTTCTTCATTAATGGTAGATTGTTTACCCATAAGTGCTTTTTTTGCTCTAGCTAAGTCCTCTGCAGTCTTAAACAATAAATTACCATCATCAGAATCTTGAGGATATGCAACATGTTGATAAGGAATTCCTTGAAGTAATTTATTCAAAGATGCTGTTTTTAAGTCTACATTAGCAGGTAGGTCATCATAATTTATTTTAAATTTAGAGTCCCATTGTTTTTGTCCTGGAGCATTTAGAATTTCCTCTGCTAGTACTTCTCTAACAGCTTGTTTTATTCTATTCTCTGCTAGCACACTCTTTATTGCTTCAGCTAATTGTGATTTCTTCATTTGATTATATTGTTTATTTTATATAAATATACTAAATTTTTTATTTACTTCCAAGCTTTATCTTCCAATAAACACCTCCTTGTATTGATAGTACTTTATCTGTACCAATTCCTACTCCTAATGAATATATACGGTCTTGTTTTGTTTTTAGTAAAAGTGATGGTCCTATAAAATCTATTACATTTACTTTATCAAATCCAGCTACACCTCCAATATACATTTGGGTTTTAGGTAATTCTTTTACAATAGTGACATCGTGAATTGTTTTTTGTTTTATCGAAGCTTTCCACAATCTACCTATAATTTTATTGCGGAATATTGTATCTGTGATAGCGATTGTCCCTCCATCCTCTTTTAAGTTCAATGTGTCTTTGTATACTATTTTAGAATAGTAATCCTTGATGACTGCTGAGGTGTCTACTTTTGTTGGTGGTAGTAAGTAGATTGGTGCATCTTTGTAGATTACTTTTCCTGGACGGTACCGTATGTCTGTCTTTATAATTGTAACTGTATCGGTAGTATGTTTTACTACTTCATACTTCTTTCCATCCACTTTAGTAATTGGACGTGTAGTTTGATCTCCACTTGAGCACATTCTCATTAGTAATATAACTACTACTAGCGCTATTATGGTTATTGTTTTTAAATCTAGTTTTGCTATAAAACCTTTTATTGTATCTATCATTACCCTCTTTCTCCTTTATGTTTGTCTAATTTATCTAATATTTGATTAACTAATTCATTTT
>Ga0181356_1000243_pt1 | contig 23116 bp, 24 predicted proteins | sample Fa13VDMM110SN_FD_130104 | JGI IMG/M metagenome (GOLD analysis project Ga0181356, IMG submission 130104) | Freshwater viral communities from Lake Michigan, USA - Fa13.VD.MM110.S.N | ecosystem: Environmental > Aquatic > Freshwater > Lake | place: USA: Michigan | collected 2013-09-24 | reverse complement strand
TCTTGTGACAACTTTGTTAAAAATTGGAGAACAACTCTCTGCGAGTTTCATCACGATGAATATATTCAAAATAGATTTGAGTATATTAAAGAAAAAACTTTATCTGAATATTGGGGTAAAGAAAGTTTAAAAACTTTACCTAAATCATCTAAAAATGTTCATATAAGATTATTAGCTAAAAGTCATTTTAAACATTTAACTAAATTACCTTGTCATCATTGTGGTTATGATAAACACGTTGAGTTATGTCATATTAAACCAATTTCTTCCTTTAATGAGACCAATAAAGTTAAAGAAGTTAACTGCGAAGATAATCTTATTCAACTATGTCCCAATTGTCATTGGGAATTTGATAATGGTTTGTTAAACATCTCAAAGTAGCATTTCCTGAATTTGACAACATTCAATTTAAAAATTTCTTTCTAAATTGCTCCTTATTTAAAGTGTGATGCTCTATCCAATTGAGCTACGGGGGCAATAAATCAAAGAACTTCTGTAACAAATATACAACTTTTTTGTTACGATATCAAATCTTTTTTACAACGTATCTGTAACCTGAATCGGAATTCATCTGAAGAATACTTTTAAAATCTTCAGCGTTAACTTCAGTATCAAATTCCAAAACTTCATCCTGAGAATTAAGGATGATGACAGGTAATTCTTTCTTTTCTAGTTTAATATACTTAATGATACAATACATAATTAATATCCGAAATGTGTTCCACTGTAATTATCCCAAGGGTCATTAAAGTAGGTTTGTGTTTTATTTGTTGTTATAATTTTAGAACCTTTTTTTTCTAAAAAATCAGGGTCACCTTTAAATTCTTTCCAAGTATCAAAATCTTTTAAATCTTCAATCAATTCTAAAGGAATGATAATTAAACTTTTTTCATTATTTGTATTTTTCATAATCTTTAAGTGGTAGGAATATCCACATCAAGATATAAATAGTAACGATTGGTACTGTAGTAAAGAAACAATAAATAAAAATTAATCTAATTAATAATGTATCTATACCAATCATATGTGCAAGTCCTGAACATACGCCGCCAAGTATTCTAGTTGATAGTCTATACATTGTTTTTTTTACAAATATAGAATAAAAATCTCAAAACTCAAAATTTTTAATTTTAATTTATATTTATATGATATGAAATTCAACCAAGTTACAAATGCGGGTGAGAAAAAAATTACCAGAGGATTTGGTATGAAAATGCACCCTATTCATCATAGAATGAAAATGCACCACGGAATTGATATTCCGGTATCAACAGGCCACGACATTTACGCAATTGCTGATGGTGTAATTATTGATAGTGAGACTAGAAGCGACGCTTGTGGAGGTACTATAAAAGTTTCTCACGGAGTTATAAATGGTAAAAAATTATATACAAGATTTTGTCACTGTAGTCAACTTTTGAAGAAAAAAGGTGATAATGTCAAACAAGGTGAAGTCATTGCAAAATCAGGTGGAGGTAAAGGTGACCCAGGTCGAGGAGGGTCCACGGGTTCACATATTCATTTTGAAGTTTACGAAAATGGAAACACTGTTGACCCGATGCCGTATTATAAAAATTCTGTAGGTGGGGAACAAACTGAGTTACCGAGTGAAATTGATTTGGACAAATATAAAGATGAGTTAGAAAACGATGATGAGATTAATGGTAGTGACGGCTCTACACCTTCTACAGGTGTTAAAAGTTATAGAGAAGTTGCCAGAAATTTAATTAAAAAATTATTTGGTGTTGAAGGTGGAACTGAAGTGACTCCTGAAGTTGTTAATGAAATAGTTGAAGAGTTAAATCGTTATAAAGAGTTAATTAATGAACAAGTTGTGGTATTGGATAATGCCTCACAATCAAACGCTAATGGAGGTACAATTTATACATCTACTAATATGAATTCAGACATTAGAGTACTCCCTTCAGGTGGTAATGTTGAAATATTAACTGAAAAAGGAGGTTATCAAAATGCGATTAGAGTCGGTGGTCAATACGACTATTTTTGGAACGGAACAATAAGTGTTACAAATGGAAAATCTATATCTACAGGTACTGTCATAGGTAAAACTAATGATGGTAAATTATTTATTAAATCGTCACCTAAAAAAAATCAATCACCCCAAAGTGTTATTCCACTTAAACCAGGTCAAACTCCAACTACGGCAACTACGACAACGGCGGACTATAAAAATGTTGCTAGAGAAAAAGTTAGAAATCTTGTAAATACATTAGTTAACGGTAAAACACAAGCTGAGAGTGTTGAAAACAAATTTGATAAAATCTTGGAAGAGGAAATTAAAAACTTTAAAAGACTAATAAGATAATGGCCGAAATTAAATCAAAACTTCCAATTGAAATTGTTGGAATCAAAACAAAAAGTACTTCTCAAGGAGGTATTATGTATACGATTGATAATGGTCAGGACCATAAAATTACACCAGTTTTACCTGGTAAAGTTACTAAAATTGACGGTGATGAAGTTTATGTGTCTCATAAAGAATATATAAAAGAAGATTACGTTTCAATTTATGTTATTGATGGCGATATTAAAGTTAAAAAAGGTGATGAAGTTACACAATTAACTACCATTGGTGTGACAGATGAAGAAATTGAATTGAAAATCAAATATAATGGTTCTTTTATTGACGCTAAATCATTTATTGGAAAAACCTTTAATCAAAGTAGGGGGGTGACCTTGAGTGCTAAGGAAAGAGCAAGATGTATTGTTAAAAACTTAGTAGGTATCCCACAAACTGCTTTAGGTTATAAAAAAGAAAATGACCCTTGTGCGTTTTATAACAATAGTGAAGAACCTACTGAACCTACTGAACCTGATGATGATGTTGAGGATGTTGAGGATGTAGAACCTAAAGATGATGAAGTTAAAAAGGATAACGATTGGTCATTTTTTGACGATGATAACGACGATGAAGAGGATGATGATGATAACTTGTTAGGTAGTGCGGCTAAAATGTTGGGTGGAGGGGTTAACGAACAATTAAACGAAGAAATATCAAGAATTAAAGAATTACTTAGACTTTAATTTTGTAACACTTTTATAATCCCAACTAATATCATTAGTTTCAGAATCGTAAATTTCTGTATTAATAGGATCACCGTCGTAAACTGAAAAATTACCATCATAATCAGCTCTTTGAGAAATTGGAACTGCATTTTTTTCAGAATATGAAGAAGTTGTATGACGATAAGTTACTGTTTGATAAACAGTTTCACGAACATCTACATCAAATGAATATTCTCCAATGGTCGGTATTGTAATGTCCCCTTCAATTTTACCATCGTCAATTAAATGATAATTCAAACTATATAATGCGTAAATAAAATCAATATCTTCATACTCACCATCACCAATTCCCATTAGTTTTGTTATGGTCTCAATTGACTGAACAACCCCATCGTCACTTATGTTGTAAACTTTAGGATTTTCTTCATTATCTTCTAATAATAATTTATATAATCTAAGAATTACATCTTTTAAAATCCTTTGGTTAAATCTTTCAAATTTTGATTTAGACATTTTTGAGTGTTTATAAATAAATATACCGACAACTAATGTTTATTTAAAAAATAAAGGGACCGAAGTCCCTTTATTATTATGGTGGAGATGCGGCGACTCGAACGCCGGTCCAAAAATGTTTACCATAAAACACTACACGTTTAGGTCGATATTGGTTCTCAATATCCCAAAATATTCAGATTAGATTACCCTTCCATATCTGACAAATAAGGGGTTTGTTTCTTTTTGGGTAGAAACCACACCGCTACTACGACTTCTGTTGCAAGGTTGTATGTCTGCCGACCCCTAGTAGGTTAATTCTAAATTAAGCTACAGATACTTCTTCAGTACGGATTAAACCGAGTGTAGAAAGTTTTGCAATTGTGTTGCCATTTGTGTTTTAAGCCAGTTAAACGAGGTTAGCTTAGCCCCGACGTGCGTTTTATGTCAAATGCATTCCTGTCAAATCCAAAAACATCCCCATAAATCAAAGAACTACGTTACAAATATATAAATATATTCCTGAATACACAAGTATTTATTAAAAAAGTTTTAGATGAACCTGTATGATGCATTGATTAAGTATAAGGAAGGTAATGCCGATGAATGGGATGTGAGAAGAGCATGTGATGATGGAGTTGTTCAAATTCAAACTGCAAGTAAAAAAAATATTGGTAAATCGTTAGTGTCTCTTAAATTTAATAGAGATGAGTATATTGAATTGTTTTCGGATGCTGATAAAGAAGATTCTAATAATACATATTTGATGAGGGTTGCAATAGGTGGGGGACACTATGGGGATGTTTTTATTGATTCTGGTTATTTTTCTGATGAGGAGTGGAATGAAGGGTATATTTTCCAACACTTTAGTAAGGAAAATGAAGAACAATTTATTTCATTGGTTAGACAAATTAATCCTTCATTATTGGATAGTAAAGACCAATGGGGTCGTTATGAACAAGAGCTTTTTTCAACAATGAACGAAGCATATAACAATGAAATATCTCAAATTTCATATGAATATGCGGAATTATATGACCAATGTTTAGTTGAAGGATTGAGAGAATATGTGCAAGGTAGAACTTGTGATAAATTTTCATTATATGGGATTTATGAAAAGACTTGTGCTCGTCAATATTACACAACAATTGACATATTATTATCAATGTGGAAAAGAACGGAAACTCCACAAGATGAAGGAATTTTAAAAGTACTCAAAAATTTAGCGGACCAATCTAATTTGTTAATTGATGAGGATTTATATGAAGATTATTACAATTATTATGATAGTAAAAACTTTGACCAAGAATCATTTGATAGAGTAGTTAAATCAAACTTGGATAAAATTCAAGAAAAAGTTGACGAACAAAATGAAGAAGGTGATTTAGTTAAAAACAGAGAAATCTATGAAAAAATATCAAAGTTAAATTATAAATTTGGTGTATGGTATGATTTACCTACACAAAAAAACTATGGTGGGCAAACTAACCAAGTATTTAAATTGGAGCGTGTTGAAAAAGGTAAAATTGAATTAATGAGAAAAGATAAAGGTAACTATTATAATGCAAAACAATCTAAAATGTCATTTGAAGATTTTTTGAATTATTTATATCATCCAGAATTGTTTAATTGATTTTTTTTCGTACCTTTACGAACTATGATTGAAAACACTGACTTTTTAAAAACTGTTTTATCTATCCCTACCCACACATTTGAGGAAGATAAAATGATTGATTTTCTTATTGATTATCTTTCCGAAAAAAAATATGATTTCACAATTGATGAGATTGGTAACATCTATGTGACCAAAGGAGAATTGGATGACGAGGAGTTTTATCCTTGTGTGGTAGCCCATACCGATACGGTACATCCATTGGATACTATCAATGTTCGTGAAGAATATTTGAAGGACTCTAAAGGTAACAATAGTTTTAGTCTTAAGGCGTATAATGACGAGGGTCAACCAACAGGGATTGGTGGTGATGATAAATGCGGTGTGTTCGCCTGTCTTCAGTTACTTGAGGAGTTTGACGTGATTAAAGTTGCTTTTTTTGTATCAGAAGAAATTGGTTGTGTTGGGTCAAAGAAAGCGGACCCTGTGTTTTTCAGTGATGTTGGTTACGCAATTCAATTTGACGCACCTGATGACTATATGGTAACTGAATATTGTTATGGTGTTAAATTATTTGAAACCGATTCAATATTCCATACAACCGCCAAAACAGTATTGAATGAAAATATGTTGTCTGAACCAAAGTTTATGCAACATCCATATACCGATGTTTGGCAGTTGAAACAAAAATTTGATTTTTCTTGTATTAATCTTTCAGTAGGTTATCATAGTTATCACACAAGAAACGAATACGTTGTTGTTGATGAAGTATTTGCGGGAATTCATTCAGGTAAGAAAATGATTGAAGAACTTGGGTTAAAAAAATACCCATTCAAACACATACCAAGAAATATTTTTGGATAAAAAGAAAGGGAGATTTATTCTCCCTTTCTTTTTCTCTTCTTTTTCTCAGGTTTGGTCTCCGTTTTTTCTATTGAGACTGTCTCCTCATTTATTGACACCATATAAGTGTCATTGGTATTGATGTTATCTCTTAATACTTCATCGGATATGAAGTCCTCAATCTTCTCTTGGATTGCTCTCTTCAACGGACGTGCCCCGTACACATCATCAAATCCAACTTTTGAAATGTACTCAATAATTGATTCATCAAATGTGATATTATATCCAAGTTTTGATAATCTGTTTTGAAGTTTACCAATTTCAACTCTAACGATTTTTTGAATATCATCATTTTTAAGAGTGTTAAATACAATAACCTCATCTAAACGATTAATGAATTCAGGTGCGAAATGGTTTTTAAGTTCCTTGTTTAACATATTCTTTTTCAACTCTTCGTTGGCATATATATTATTTCCTGTACCGAATCCAACTCCTGTACCAAAGTCTTGCATTTTCTTAACACCCAAGTTTGATGTCATAATGATTAAACAGTTTTTGAAATTAATTTTTCTTCCAAAACTATCTGTCATATATCCTTCATCTAAAAGTTGAAGTAATGCTGAGAATATATCTTTGTGAGCCTTTTCAACCTCGTCAAATAATACCACTGAATATGGTTTAGTTTTTACTTGTTCAGTTAACTGACCACCTTCATCATAACCAACATAACCCGGAGGAGAACCAATCAAACGGGATACCGTATGTTTTTCTTGGAATTCACTCATATCAATACGGATAAGGTTTTCATCACTTCCAAAAATCTGTTTTGCCAGTTCTTTAGCCAATAATGTTTTTCCAACACCTGTTGAACCAAGGAAAATAAATGAACCAATTGGTTTATTTGGGTCCTTAATACCTAAACGGTTTCTTCTAATTGATTTTGCAATTTTAACAATTGCTTCTTTCTGACCAATAACTGAATTATTTAATTCGTCTTCCAAATTCAATAACACATTTTTATCATCCAAACTTAATTTGGTTAATGGAATCTTGGTCATTGTTGAAACTACTTCATAAACAAGTTCTTCAGGGATTTCCTTTCTGTTTTCAAGTAAATCTTGTTCAAACAACTTTTTCTCAATATCAAGTTGGTGAAGTACCTTTTTCTCTTTATCACGAAGGTTTGCGGCTTCTTCATAGTTTTGTTTTTTAACTACTAAAAGTTTTTGTTTCTTGATATCTTGAGCTTGTCGTTTTAGCTCCTCAATAATTTCAGGATTTTTAACGTCAACTTGTGCTCTTGCTCCGACTTCATCCAAGATGTCAAAAGCCTTATCAGGAAATTCTCTATCTGTGATATATCGTTCTGCCAAGTCAACACAGATTTGAAGAATGTTATCTGTAAAATTTACTTTGTGGTAATTTTCATACTTATCTTTTACATTTTGTAAAATTTGTAGGGTCTCTTCTTTAGTTGAAGGACTAACAATTACTTTTTGAAATCTACGGTCTAACGCTCCGTCTTTTTCAATTTGTTTTTTGTATTCGTCTAATGTCGTTGCTCCAATACATTGAATTTCACCTCTTGATAATGCAGGTTTTAGGATGTTAGATGCGTCTAATGAACCTGATGCGTTACCCGCCCCAACAATAGTATGAATTTCATCGATGAACAAAATAACACTTGGGTTAGCTTGAATTTCTTCCAAGATAACTTTTAATCTTTCTTCAAATTGACCACGATACTTGGTTCCAGCAATAACTGAATTCATCTCCAATGACAAGATTCTCTTGTCTAATAGATTTCTTGGACAATCTCCTTCAAATATTTTCATTGCTAAACCTTCAACAATTGCAGTTTTACCACAACCAGGTTCACCAATGATAATAGGGTTATTTTTCTTTCTTCTTGATAGAATCTGAGCAATACGTATAATTTCGTTCTCTCTACCAACCACAGGGTCCAACTTACCTTCTTCGGCAAGTTTAATCAGGTCTCTACTAAAATTATCTAATACAGGAGTAGAACTACCCGTTTCAACTTTTTTAGGAAGTTTCATTCCGTCATCAACTGAATCTGTCATATATTTTTTTTTATAAGTTTAAACATAATTTATTTAAAATTCAATGATTTTCGGTTATGATTATAAACAAACAAAATATTATGGGAATTAAAAAAGAAACTATTGAAGGTACAAAGATTATCTGTGAAATTGAATCAACTAATCTTACAAAAACAGACTATGATACAATTAGTAAAAAACTTATTGTTGAGTTTAAAAATGGAACACTATACGAATACGAGGAGGTCCCTCACCAATTGTATACTCAATTTAGAATGTCTCAATCACAAGGAAGTTTTTTCAGTAAGAATATTGCAAAGAATTACAAATTTAAAAAATTGTAATTTTTGAGGTATTTATATTTGTGAAGTTAGACCAAGAAATATTAGACAGTTTTAAATTACAAACAACACTTTGTCCTACAGTGTGGGATTTAGAAGAGAATCCTCCGCAATTAAAAAATGAAGTTAAATTAAATTTAATTAAAGTTTCTGAATTATTTAGAGATTTCATTGGGGTGGATTTTTTTGTTGATGACGTAATAATGACAGGTTCATTGGCTAATTACAATTGGTCAAAATTTTCAGATGTTGATTTACATTTAGTTGTTGATTTTACTCAATTTGATGAAGATAAATTAGAACTATATATTGAACTTTTTAAAGTTAAAAAAACAATTTTTAACAATGTTCATAATATTAAAATTTACGGATTTGATGTTGAGGTTTATGTGCAGGATAGTAATGAATCTCATTTTAGTTCAGGAGTATATTCAGTCTTATATGATGAATGGATTGTTAAACCTAAACACGAAAAAATAGACGTTGATAAAAAAATATTAAAAGACAAAATTAACCAATGGGTTAATATTATTGACGGAGTTAAAGAAACAACTAAAGATATATCTGCGGAGGAATCAAAAGAAATTATTGACAAATATAGAGATAAACTTAAAAAGTTTAGAAGTTGTGGTCTTGAGAAAGGTGGGGAGTTTTCATATGAAAATATTGTATTCAAATACTTAAGAAGGTCGGGACACATTGAAAAATTATTCAATTTAGAAAATCAAATACTTGACAAAGAACTTTCTTTATCTAAAAAATAAAAAAATTAAACAAGTTTACGAAATATGAAGTATTTATTTAGAAAATACTTAATAAAATCGCGCATCTAATAATGCGTTAAAACAAATAAAAACAAATGAGTAAGTTAAAACCAATTGGTAGCGAGAAACTTGAAGGATTGGAGAAAATCCAACGTATTATGGAAATCGCTAGATATAAAGAGAATATTCCTCAACCAATAAACGAAGTTTCAAGTAGAGAATATCAAGTTGTTTTAGCTGATGGAGTGAAATATTCTATCAACAAAGAAAAGCTTGGTTATGTAATTAAGAAAGAAGTTAATGAAAACTTTGAATATATTGAGGCGATGAAGAACAGAAATCATTACCGTTCATACTCACAAGCGTTTAAAAGACTTAACTTAATTGCTAAGGAAGTTAACGTAATTACAGGAACTGATGAGAATATCTCATTATTCACTGAAGATAAAAAATATTTGTTAAAACAACCTAACAGACCTGAGCCGTCTGAAGAACCTTCACCTGAACCAGCACCAATGGGACCACCAACGGCCGCAGCACCTGCACCATCACCTGAACCTCCTTCGGATGAACCAATGCCTGATGAAGATTTGTCAATGGGTGAACCAATGGATGATGAAGATTCGTCAATGGACCAAGGTGAAGAAATGAATCAAGAAGATGAGATTTCTTTTAAAGATATTCAAAAATTAACAGGTAAACTTTCTCAAAAAATTAGAGATATTGAAGAAGAACAACCTTTAAATGGTAAAGATGTTAAGTATGTAATTAATTCTATTTTATCGGCATTAAATCTTGATGAGTTATCAAGTGACGATAAAGAAGAAATTATGTCAAGATTTGAAGATGAAGATGCTGACGAAAATCCTTCAGATTATGAAGAGGAAACTGATTTTTCTTCAGAAGAAGAGGAAATGCCTGAAGAAGAACCAACACCTGAAATGGAAGAAAGTTCACCAGCTTACAAATCGTCAATCGCTTCTCATAATTCATCAGATATGTTTGGAATGGACGAATTAAAAGTTGAAAACATTTTGAAAAGATATTTTGTTGTTAATGAGGGTGAAGAAAAACCAAAGAAAAATAAGTATTCTCAAATTTTTGAAATGTCGGTAACTAAAGTTCAAGCAAATGTTGCTAAAAACTTAATGGAGGTTGCACCTACTGTAAAATTCATTGGGAGAACAGATAGAAAAAATTTAGTATTTGAAAATGGAGGTCAACAAATCAAGATTACTCCATCAGGAAATATTTTATGAGTTATTTAGTTTTTATTAATGGTTTAGGACCGAATTATAAAGGAGAGATGAGATACGAATTTATCTTTTCAAATAAATTAGATATTGAGGGAGAGGATTGGGAACACGAACCAGCTAGCACATATCCAAAACCACCTGAGTTAAATGATATTGAAAGTGTTGGAGTTTTATCTGAAGGAGGAATTGAATTAGAGTTGATACAAAACTCAGACTATTTCTCAATGAGAGACGCGATTGACGGAGTTATATCTTTAGGATGGGAAAGTGATAAAGAAATAGAAGACAGATTAGTTTTCAGATTTGGTGAAAAGGAAGAGGATACAAAAAATAAATTATATTCAAAAGACTTAATTTTGAATTTTGAAAAAGTTTTATAAAATGAGCTTAGTTAACAAAAAAGAAAGTTTAAAAAAAATGGGTTTTAATCCTAAAACATTGTCATTAATGACTGAGTCTGAAATATCTAAATTATTTAAGAATTTCATTTACGAGTCAAAAAAAGAAACTAAAGAAGCTGAAGTAAAAGTAGTCGACAAAAAATCATATGAAATTACTGGAGATGGTCCTGTAAACTTACCTAACAATCCTAACAATAAAGGATTTCAAATTAATAAACAGGGAAATAAAACTATCGCTACCCCAATGGAAAGTGAAATGAAAGAAGGTAGAAAATCTAAGAAATCTAAGAAAAATCCTTTTGCAATTTGTACTTCAGTTATGGGAGCGGAATTTGGTTCAACTGAAAGAAGTGATTGGAGTAAAAAACAAATGGACAAGTATGAGAAATGTGTGATGGGTGTCAAAAAATCTATTAAAGAAGGTAAAAATCCTGAGGAAGTGTTGTTGGAGAATAAATTTAGAACTATTATTGAAAAGAATTTAAGACCAACAATTACTAAAGGAGATTTATTAAATATGATTAACGAACAACCTGTTGAAACTCCTGTTAAACCAAAGACAAGACCTAACGTTAGACCTGGTAGTCCACTACCTAATCCTGGTAGTTTACCAAAACCAAAGGCAGGTGGAACTAAAGAAGCTCCTGTAAAACCAACTACAAAACCAAGAGTTAGGCCGGGTAGTCCACTACCTAATCCTGGTAGTTTACCAAAACCAAAGGCACTTGAACAATTGCCTGATTTTATGCAATTTTCAGAATATAAAAAATGGGAAAAATGAAAAAGAAAATAGTAAAAGAAGCACCGATAGATTTAGAACCAGGTAGTTTACCTATCAATCCAAATTTAAAACAATCTATTGAAAGGGATGAAACTCCATTTTCAAAATCTGAATTTATTAAAAAATCTGCAGAGGGAGAAAAGAAGTTTTTGGAAACTGCAAGTGAAAAAAGAATTAAAGAATTATCAGATAAGATAAGAAATTATATGGGTGGTGATATGCCAAACCCAAACCAAATTACGCAATTAATGATGTCATTATTTATGGACATCAAGAGTTTTGAGGATAGTGGAAATAATAAAGACATTTTAGAAAAGATGGCGGTTAAACTTGTTGAAGACGAGGTAATTGCTGACAAGTTTAAAGATTATTTAGATTTACAACCTGAGTTGGTTGGGATGGGTGGAGTTTCTGCCGAAAATATGCAAAAGAAAGCTAAAAAAGACGATAAGAAAGAAGAACCAAAATTACCAAAATTTGATTTAGAAACAGGTGATGAAATTGAAACTCCTGAAGATGAGGATTTTGATTTCCAAGTTGCAAAAAGAAGATTTATTAACGCTTTAGTACAAGGTGTTTCTAAAAAAGGTCATTATATGTTTGAATTTATGAGACAGAGATTGGAGAGAATGCAACCTGGAATTACAAACAAATACGGAGCAGTTATGGCAATTAATGACTACTTCTATTGGACTTTACCACCACAAATTGCTCAACAAATGGCGTCACAAGGTATGAATATGGGTGGTTCTGTTGAGTGGGAAATGGAAGAAAACGAGGAAGATGGTGAAGAAGGTGAAATGGAACAAAACCCAAAATTAGTTATTAAAGCTAAAGGTATTATGTTCCCAATCGTGGTACACGAATTAATCAAAGGTTATTATGGTATGTTACAATCATATCATTTACCTGAAGACCCTGAACAATCAGAAAAAATTAAATCAGCAACTGATGTTTTAGAAAATGAAATGTGGGATATCATTGTTGGTAGTTTATTATGGGAAAGAATGTTAAGTTCTTACCCAATGTCAGCATTTGAAGACAATGCTAAAGAAATCCAAAGTGAGTTGTTTGTTGAATATACAAAATTAATTAAACCTGAATTTGAAAAATTGAACAAACTATTACATTCTTACAATGAGTCTGATAGAGCTAAGGCCCAGCAGATTATGGAAAGAATTGCTAATGACATCTTCAGAAAATTACAACAAAGTTCACTAAGTGATACTGAAGAAGGTGATGATGATTTGGATGATATTGACTTGTCTTCTTTAGGGTTCTAATTATCCTTAAAGAAATATGTCAAACATAACAAGAGAACAAGTATTAATAGAATACGCAAAGTGTATGAGGTCTACCCCATACGCTTTAAAAACTTACCTACAAACTTACGATAATACTGTATCAAAATATGTTCCTTTAGAACTGTTTCCTGACCAAATTGGGTTAGTGAACGACTACGAGGAATATAATGAAAATATTGCATTAAAATACAGACAAGCTGGCGTATCTACAGTTACCGCAGCATGGTCATCTAAAAAACTTGTTTTTGCATCTAAAAACAAACCTGAGAAAATTCTAATTATTGCGAACAAATTAGATACTGCAGTAGAATTCGCAAATAAAGTAAGAGGATTTACAGAACAATGGCCTTCTTGGGTTGGAGTAGGATTCTCGTCTGAGAAAAACGCCCAAAGACACTTTAAATTAACAAATGGTTGTGAGGTTAAGGCGGTTGCAACATCTACCGACGCTTTACGTGGTTACACTCCTACAATATTAATATTTGACGAGGCAGCATACATTGAAGCTAACGGTGATTTTTGGGCGGCTTGTATGGCCTCCTTATCTACGGGTGGTAAAGTAATTGTTATTTCAACCCCTAATGGGTACGATGCTATCTATTACGAAATTTATGACCAAGCTTTGAAGAATATGAATGATTTCAAAATTTCAGAAATGGTTTGGTGGAAAGACCCAAGGTATAATAAAGATTTACAGTTATTAAATGTTAAAGATTTAATCCATTATTATTTAAATCGTAATGAATATTCATCAGGAGTTGAAACCGTTGATTATACTGATAGGGAAAAAGAATATGATAAAATTAAAGATTTAATTTCACAAGGATATAAACCAACCTCCTCTTGGTATGAGAAAATGGTAAAGAAATTAAAATACGACAAACGTAAAATTAATCAGGAATTGGAATGTGCCTTTTTAGGTTCAGGTGATAACGTATTTGATTCAAATATTACTGAAAACATTAGAGTTAATATGGTTAAAAATCCTGAAACAAAAATGATTGGTGGTTCATTGTGGATTTGGAAAGAACCGGAAGTTGGTCATAAATACATTATGGGAATTGACGTATCAAGAGGTGATAGTGAAGACTTTTCAACGTTCCAAGTTATTGATTTTGATACAAGAGAACAAGTTGCTGAATATATTGGTAAAATTCCACCTGATGTATTGGCAGAATTAGCTTATAAATGGGCTATGATGTATTCAACATTTATTGTTGTGGATATCACGGGTGGTATGGGAGTTACTACATCTCGTAAATTACAAGAATTAGGTTATAGAGATTTATATGTTGAAGGTGGTGATTTAACTAACAAATGGAAGTGGGACCCAAAGTCTTTAGATAGAATTCCCGGACTTAACTTTAACAATAAAAGGGTTCAAATTATTGCAACCTTTGAAGAATACTTAAGACACGGTTTTATTATTAGGTCAAGTAGATTATTAAACGAAATGAATACTTTTGTTTACGTTAACGGAAGACCTGACCACCAAAAAGGACAACACGATGACTTAATTATGTCATTGGCAATGGCCATATATGTTGGTGAAACATCATTTGCGTCTTTGACAAGAGTTTCAGAACAGGCCAAAGTAATGATTGAATCTTGGCAAGTTAATAGTAACCAACCTGTATTGAGGTCACAATTTATAGACCCAATGACTGACAATAGAAGTCAAAAAAAGGTTAATGAACCAACAAAAACTGATTATCAAAACTATTCTTGGTTATTTGGAGGAATGAGATAATTATTAATATGGGATTAGATAGTTTACCTAATAGCGGAAATAGATTTACAGGGTCAAGAATGATTGTTCCTGGTTTGGGATTGTCCACATATAAAGTACAAAAAAATGATAAAATTGTAATTAAACCTTTAATTACACCTAGTACTGGCTCTACCTCAAATTAATTTATTCTCAAATTAACATTTAATATTCCTACTTAAGTATTTATATTTTAGTATGGCAGAACAAAATTTTACAGTTTGGCAAAGATTAACACAGGCCTTTGGTCCAAACTCTCTTTTAAATCAAGACTACCCAAGTGTAAAGTTTGATAAACAAGAGTTATTAAAGACAACCTCAAAACGAGAATACGAACAAAAATTATTACAATCTCAACAGACATTTTATTTGTCTAACCAATGGGCGAAGATTGAAAATAATTTATACACTCAAGCGATTTATTATGAACCAACAAGACTTTCAGCCTTTTATGACTATGAGTCTATGGAATTCACTCCTGAAATTTCGGCAGCGTTAGACATATATGCCGAAGAATCAACAACAATTGACCAAAATGGTCATATGTTACAAATTTATTCTGAATCACATAGAATTAAATCAATCGTTGCTGATTTGTTTAACAATGTATTAGACCTTAACACTAACTTACCTATGTGGGTAAGGAATACTTGTAAGTATGGTGATAATTTTGTTTATTTAAAATTGGACCCTGAAAAAGGTGTTATTGGATGTATGCAATTACCAGTTGTTGAAATTGAACGATTGGAGAGAGGTATGATGACTAAAAATACTTCAGCCGATACTGACCCAACCAAGAAACATATGAAATTCACTTGGAAACACAAGGATATGGAATTCAATACTTGGGAGGTTGCTCACTTTAGATTATTAGGTGACGACAGGAGATTACCTTATGGTACATCTATGTTGGAAAAAGCTCGTCGTATTTGGAAGCAATTATTATTATCAGAAGATGCGATGTTAATCTACAGAACCTCAAGAGCACCTGAAAGACGTGTATTTAAAGTGTTTGTGGGTAATATGGACGATAAAGATGTTGAATCGTATGTCCAAAGAGTTGCCAATAAATTTAAAAGAGACCAAGTTGTTGACCATAAAACAGGTAACGTTGATATGAGATTTAATCAAATGGCTGTTGACCAAGATTATTTCATTCCTGTACGTGACCCGGCTCAAGCATCACCAATTGAAACTTACCAGGCGCTCAAAATTTATCAGAAATTGCGGATATTGAATATATCCAAAAGAAATTATTGACCGCATTACGTGTACCTAAAGCTTTCTTGGGATTTGAAGAAGTTGTTGGTGACGGTAAAAACTTAGCATTACAAGATATTCGTTTTGCAAGAACTATTAACAGAATTCAAAAGAGTATGTTGCAAGAACTTAATAAGATTGCAATTATTCACTTGTTTATGTTAGGGTTTGAAGATGAATTATCAAACTTTAGATTATCTTTAACTAACCCATCAAAACAAGCTGACTTGTTGATGGTTGATATTTGGAAAGAAAAAATCCTTTTATATAAAGATATGGTTATTGACCCAGGAACAGGTATTTCTGCGGTTTCACAATCGTGGGCTAAGAAACACATATTAGGATTCTCTGATGAAGAAATTAAATTAGATATCCAACAACAAAGAATTGAAAGAGCGGTTGGTGAGGAACTCAAGAAAACCGCTGAGGTTATCGTTAAGACAGGTTTATTTGACACTTTGGATAAGTTATATGGTAAGAAGGAAGGAGAACCTGCAGGAACACCTTCTGAAGGTGGAGAGACACCTCCTGATTTGGGAGGAATTGGAGGAGCGCCAGGAGGTTCAACACCACCACCTCCACCTGAAGCCGGAGCTCCGTCACCTGTACCTGAAAATTTAAATAGAGATAAGAAAAACCTTATATTAGAAAGTACTCTTAAGGATGATTATGATTTTGTAGATTTTAATAAAAATAAGGACTCTATGAAAGAAATTAACGAGACTTTGGAAAAACTATTAAAATAAGAATATTTATTATTATGAAATTCGGATACCTTAAAACAGCAATAGAAAAAAAATTAGTTAATTCATTTGTAAATGAATCATTAACTAACGATTTAAAAACATTTAAACAATTAGTTTTAAAATCAACTCCCACTAAAAAATTATTTTTCATTTATGATAAATTAAATGAAAATTTGGGAATGGACAAAGAAAGTGCGTCTTTATTAGTTGATGAGATTATTAAAGAATCTAAAGGTATTACTATTCCTGAAAAACATTTCTTGAAATTAGCTAAATGGGTTAATAACGACTTAAAAGTTAGTGAGTATCATAATATTGACCAAATCTTAAATACTAATCTTCAGAATATTGAAGAAACAGTTGAAAGTAAAAAATTGGTAATTGAAAATTTAACAAAAACAAAAAAAATTGTTAAAGAAGGTATTTCTAAATTACCTTTATCTTCAGTTAGTAAAATTATGAACTCAACTGCAAATCAATATTTGAATAAACTTGATGAATCAACAAAAAAAGAAGTATTGTCAATTTTCAAACAAGATGAGACAGTTTTAATTGAAAATTTTAAAACTGAAAAGAAAGAAGTTTTGAAAAAATTAGACGAGATGATAAATTCAAGTTCGGAAGACGAATTGAAGACAAGATTAAATGAAACAAAAGAAAGAATTAAATCAACTCAATTTAATTTTAACGAATTTGTTAAAATTAAAGAATTAAACAAACAATTAGTCCTCTGATTTACTCTGTAGGTAAATTGCCTTTCTTTTCTGTTCTCTCTTAATATCACTTTTTTTAACAAAAGTTTTACGTTTGGTTAGTTCTTTAACCTGTTTAACTTTTATCACTTTGTTTTTAAGCTCCTTTAAAGCTTTCTCAATGTTTTGGTTGTGTACTTTTACAATTAACATACTAATTCTTATTTTTGACAAATTAATTATTTTTCATTATATTTTCCTAAAATAAACGTGAGAATTATGAACACAAATGAAGAAAGGAAAATCCGTATCACTCAAAGGGTACAAAAAATTCAAGGTTAATTATGGAACAGTAGATTCTAAAAATTTAAAATCTTTTTATATAAATATACAATCTTGGCTTAACCCTAAAAGAAATGAGGAAAATTGGGAAAGAGTGGTAATGAATTTTAATAGGTCAATCAGACATACTATCTATGAAATATTAAAATATGATTTCATTGAAACAAATTTTATTGTTGACACTGATTTAAGAAGTAGTGGACTATCTTGTAATAAGTCGTCATTTATGAATTTAGAAATAACATTCTTTCTGAAAAATGTTTCAGAATTTAAATCACCTAAAATAAAAGAATTTGTCAAAGAGTCGATAGATTTGATTGACAGTGAAAATTTTAAAAGTAATAAGTATTTCACTTTTGCATTAACTAAAACAGATAAAACAAAAGTAATTAATATTTATGAATAAAACGTAAAATGCAAAACTTTAAAATTTTAGGTCCAAATGATAGTGGTAAAGGTATTCTGATTGAAATGGACGCTGGATATGTTTCTCCAACTGAGAGTCATAATCTAACAATGATACAGGAAAGTAAAACTCAATTGGATTATTCAAAACCGTTTGAGTTTTATGCCGTATTACAAAAATACAATACTCCAAATAGAAATGGTAGAGTTTACCCTGAAAGAATCCTAAAAAGAGAGGTTGAGAACTATAAAAAAAATTATATAGATAAGGGTGTCGCTTTATCTGAATTAAATCACCCTGAGTCATCTCTGATTGATTTAGACCGTGTATCTCATATTATCACAGAGATGTGGTGGGATGGACATATATTACTTGGTAAATTGAAACTTCTTACTTCACCTGGTTTCCACGAAAGAGGAATTGTTTCAACTAAAGGTGACCAAGCAGCTAACTTATTAAGACAAGGGGTTACTTTAGGTATATCCTCAAGAGGTGTCGGTTCATTAACAAAAAAAGGAGAACAAAATGAAGTTCAAGATGATTTTGAGTTAATTTGTTTTGACTTGGTATCTTCACCATCTACACCAGGAGCATATTTATTCCAAGATATTAACGACAGAACAAAGTACGAAGAAAACTTAAAAGAAGAACAAGAACAAAAATCTGAACAATCTGCATCTAAATCGCTTGATTTAATGAAAAAACTTAACGATTATTTATCAAAATAATTTATTATGGAAATGGATGAAAAGTATTTCGTAGCAAAAGTTCAGTATGATTTACCTGATGAAAATTCGGGCAAAATTAAAAAAGTAAGAGAAGAAAAACTCGTTAAGGGTTACAATGTAACAGATGTTGAGGCAAAAGTTACAAAAGCTTATGAATCTTTCTCTTATGATTGGAGAATCACATCAGTAGCTGAAAGTAAGATTGATGAGATTTTTGAATAAAAATTGATTTTTGTGAAAGTATTAAAGGAGGGTATATCCCTCCTTTTTTATTTTATTTAATTTAAAATCTAACTTTTTTTAATCACATATATATTTATTAAGAAATGCATAAAAAAATGGCAGAAAAAAACCTAGTTGAAGAAGCAGTAATCCAATTGAAAAATTTGGAAGAAGCAATCAATGAGAACGCAAAAGAAATACTTGAGTCAACAATGAAGCAAGAAATTAGCGAGCTTGTAAAAGAGTCCTTAAATGAGGCTAATGAAGACGAAATGGAATTTGATGATTCTGAAGAAGAGTCTGAAGAGGAAATTGGGTCAGAAGATGAATCTGAAGAAGAAGAGTCTGATGAAGAAGAATATGACGAGGAAGAGTCTGATGAAGACGAATCCGAAGAAGATTTTGATTTTGAAGAAAACCCTGAAGTGATGGATTTCACGGCAATGGATAACTCTCCTGAAACTCACGATTTATTAATGACAGTTTTCAAAAAAATGAAACCTGAAGATGAGGTTGAAATCACAAAAGATGGTGATTACGTAAATCTTAAAGACGGAGACGAAGAGTACTTATTATCAGTTAACGAATCTTATGATGAAGATGACAAAGATAAGGAATTAGACTCTGAACTTGAAGAAACAATTTATGAAATTGCTATGGAGGATGAAGACGACGACAATGAAGAAGAATCGTTTTTTGACAAATTTAACCAAGACGATTTAGAAGATGCCGGTGATGAATTAGAAGAAACCATTTATGAAATCCATATGGATAGAGAAGATGAAGAATCTGATGACGACGATGAAGAACTTCCAAGAGCACCTAAAGAAGACAGACCTGGTGGAATGTTCTTTGAAGATGATATGGACAAACTTATGTACGATGAAATGGAAGAGGAAATGCAATACCAATCAGAGGAACATATGTATGAATCTAAAAAAGGTATGAAGCCTGTTGTCGGAAAATCTGGTAAAATCGGAAGTCCTAAATTCTCTTATAAAAAATCTGCAGGTGGTTTTAAAGAAAATATGAAAGCCGCTAATCCTACAAAAGGTACAGGTAAACCAAAATTTGAATATAAAGAATCTACTCCAAAAATGAAGAAAGGTGAGTTTAAAGAAGCTGCTAGAACATTAGGAAATGGTTCTAATTTCAGAAAAGGTGGTCTACCAAAACCAAAGGCACACTCAAGTGCAAATATCAATATGAAGGAGAACTACGAATTAATGGAAGAAGTTCAAATGTTGAGAGCTAAAAACGAAGAATACAGAAAAGCATTAAACCTTTTCAGAGACAAACTTAACGAAGTTGCAGTATTCAACTCAAACTTAGCTTACACAACAAGACTTTTCACAGAACATTCAACATCTAAACAAGAGAAAATTAACATCTTGAGAAGATTTGATAGTGCTGAAACATTAAAAGAGTCTAAAAACCTTTACAAGTCAATTAAAGATGAGCTTTCATCTTTGAATAAAGGAAGTATCAATGAGTCATTTGAAAGAGTTATTGACCACGAACCAGTAACAGGTTCTGCACAGTCACTAATTGAATCAAAAACTTATGAGAATCCTCAATTTATGAGAATGAAAGATTTAATGACTAAAATAATTAAATAAAACAATAAACTAAAAAAATAATAAAAACCAAAAAAATGGGAGCATTATTAGAATCAGGTCTTGTTGGTAACATCGGTCTTAAGCACCTTAAAGTTATCAAAGAAGATACTATCAACAAATGGGACAAATTAGGGTTCCTTGAAGGTCTTAGAGGCCACCTAAAAGAAAACGTAGCTCAATTATATGAGAACCAAGCATCTCAATTGATTAACGAAGCATCTTCAGACGCATCTTCAGGTTCGTTTGAAACAGTTGTATTCCCAATCATCAGACGTGTATTCTCTAAATTGTTAGCGAACGATATCGTATCAGTACAAGCAATGAACTTACCAATTGGTAAATTGTTCTTCTTTGTACCTAAAATCCAAGGATATAACGGAGGTACCGCTAACCAATCAGGTGAGCACTACGCACCAATCGGTTCTCCTGGAAACTATCCTGGTGACCCTAACACAGGTTACACTACAGGTAACGGTACTTACAACCCAACTTACGCTAAAAACCTTTATGATTTATTCTACGAAGGTGGCGAAGCAGGTTTAGACCCTCCTGGATTGTTTGACTATTCTAAAGGACAATGGAGTGCTATCACAGCATCTACACAAGTTCAAACTTGGACAAACGGTAATTTAGTTGATATTGGAATCATCACAGGTGCTACAGGTACTGAGTATCGTAGAGTAATCCTTAAGATGACAGGTTTTGTTAGCGCAGGACAAGGTAAATTAATTTCACCAGATGGTTCTGAATTGGATACTGAAACATTCTTGTCAGATTTAAGAATCTTACCTCTTGTAAACGCAACGGGTGGATTATCAGCTTCTACAGCATGTGCAACTTTAACTAACTTAACTACACCATTATTGTTCAGAGTTGTTACTCAACAATACGGTAAAGGTATTGTTAGCTATGGTAGTAACGTAACTACAAGCTGGCCGTCTAACGGAGGTGGAACTTATCCTGATGTTTGTACTGCGAATGGTGTTATCTACTTAGAAGTTGATTTACAGTGTCCAGTATGTGTAGGTTGTTCTCAAGCTACTCCTGATGGATATTCAGGTACAACTTTATTCTCAGGTCAATCAGGTTCATCTTTTATAGCGGTATTTAGACGTTACAAAGAGTTAGAATTTGAAGATAAGATTGGTGAAGTTTCTTTCGACCTTCAGTCTGTAACAGTTTCTGTTACTGAAAGAAAGTTAAGAGCTCAGTGGTCTCCTGAATTAGCTCAAGACGTTGCGGCTTTCCACAACATTGACGCTGAAGCTGAATTAACAGCATTATTGTCTGAACAAGTTGCAGCTGAAATTGACCGTGAAATCTTAAGAGATTTACGTAAAGGTGCTGCATGGAACTTACGTTGGGACTACAACGGATGGAGAAGAATCTCTTCTACTACATCTTACACTCAGAAAGACTGGAACCAAACTTTGATTACAGCTATCAACCAATTATCTGCACAAATTCACAAGTCAACACTTCGTGGAGGAGCTAACTGGATTGTTGTATCTTCTGAAGTTTCTGCTATCTTTGATGACTTAGAGTACTTCCACGTATCTAACGCATCTCCTGAGCAAGACCAATACAATATGGGTATTGAAAGAGTTGGTACTTTAGCAGGTCGTTACCAAGTATACCGTGACCCTTACTTCCCAGCTAACCAAGTGTTAGTAGGACACAAAGGAACGTCATTGTTAGATACTGGTTACATCTACGCTCCATACGTACCACTTCAATTAACTCCAACAATGTATAACCCGTTCAACTTTACTCCAATCAAGGGTATTATGACGAGATACGCGAAGAAGATGGTAAATAACAGGTTCTACGGAAGAATTACTGTTGATGGTGTTCGTACATTTGACTTACAAGAGCTTAGATAATCTTATCTTAAGTATAACTAAAAAGGGACAAGAAATTGTCCCTTTTTTTATTTATACTTGTGAACAATTTACTTTTTGGATAAATAAGTTATATTTATTAATATGAAAAAAATAGAATTAACAGAATTACAAGTTAACGAAATTATAAAACTTTATACTGAAGATTTATTGGGTTCTCCCACTATTAGTGAAAAATTAAAAATACATAAAACTATTGTTCTAAACACATTAAGAGATAATGGTATTGTTCTTGGGTCATCAGGTAGACGAAATATTGGTGGTAGAGAAGTCGCTATGAAAAAATATGAGTCAAAACCTCAAACAAAAGAACGTAAAAGAAAAAATTACGATAAATGGTATGAACAAAATAAAGAACATCGTAAAGAATATCTAAAAGAATATAGAGAAAAAAATATAGATAAAATTCGTGAGGTTAAAAGAACTTACGAAAAAACTCGTAAACATACTGACCCCATTTATAAATTAATCAATAATTTTCGTACTGCGGTATATCAGGTATTGAAAGAAAGTAACGTTCAAAAGAACGGACATTATTTTGAAATTTT
>Ga0181356_1000239_pt1 | contig 23273 bp, 35 predicted proteins | sample Fa13VDMM110SN_FD_130104 | JGI IMG/M metagenome (GOLD analysis project Ga0181356, IMG submission 130104) | Freshwater viral communities from Lake Michigan, USA - Fa13.VD.MM110.S.N | ecosystem: Environmental > Aquatic > Freshwater > Lake | place: USA: Michigan | collected 2013-09-24 | reverse complement strand
GGGACGCCAATCTTGCGAAGCTCATTGATCCGTGCAGACAACCTCATGCATCCCCATTTCTCAAGGGCTTGAAGCTGAGTGATTCCATATCCTCGCAGCAGCCATGATTCCAGTTTTTCGATTACACTCTTTTTCATAATTTTTGGTAATTAAGTTGGTCCTCGCTAGCGGCAAAGTTGAATTTGTTGGTTAGTTCAAGCATGATAGCATCCTCGACGCAGGTTTCAATAACGTCATACGGTGGATCGTCCGTGTGCTTGTGCGCTCGGGATACTCCGTGGCGCGTTCCTGTCTCAACGCATTCCTTGATGATTTGATAATAATTAGGCTTCATGATTTAGTATTTTTCGTCGTTCATTTGTTTCTCCAGAGATTTGATTTTAGAGATGACGTTCACGATGCGCTTCTTGGCTTTCTCAAGGTCTCCCTCAAGCATTTCGTCATACTCAATATACATATCGCGCCAGCGTTTAGTCTCGGCTTTCCAAAGGTTTCTTTCCTTGGTTACTTCTTCAAGTTGCTGGGTTAGCTGCTTGTTGTGTGCTAGCGCGTGGTCTAGCGGTGTCATATCATTGTGGTCGTGGTCGTGTGGTGTGTTCATTGTTTTTCGTTCGGGGTTAGGGATTGGAGGGCTTTACGAGCTATTTCACGCACCGCATCCATCCTATCGTGTGGGGTGATAACCCAGTCGCAGTCAGCTAGTTTCCGCAAAGCCTCCGCCAGCCTGTCCCGCTGCTCGGTCAAAGAGCCAACTCGCTTGAGCATTTGCAGGTAGTTCTCTTCGTGGGCCAAAGCGCGTGACTTCCAGATTTCAGTTTCGTTTTTCATGGTGTCCATAGGTTCAGTGTTTTCAAGAAGGCTTCTGCGCGTCGGGCTGCGGTTGTATTGATAGCGGCCCACATTCCATCATCATCATTAGTCGTCCACTCACGGGCTAGGTTTTTGCGGTATGAATCCCACTGATTAGCATCTAATATTTTCTCCGCTTCGTGCATCGCGTTGAGGTCGTTGAGGTAGTCTGGGACTTCCTTATCTTTCCAGTATTTATCACCTTTGGTATAAGTCCCGAACAGGAGCACAGCCCACTCGAATTCACTCCACCCGCAGGCTTCGGCGATGGCGATTCTTTGTTGTTCAGGACTCACTGCGAACCTCCTTCCATGCGGCTAAAGCTTTTTTGCATGTAACAGGACTGTCCCATCTCGTCATCTTTAGTGCCAGTGCCAGCCGATCCGCGAGTGCGCGTTCTGCCTCATACATCTCAATTGCTTGCCAGTTGTGGTCGTTCTCGACCTGAGCTTTTCGGAGTTGCTCCCGCGCATCGTCCCGTTGCTCGGTAACTTCATCAATCGCATCCACGCACCGCATGGTAGCTGCGATCAGTCCGGTTTCTCCCCACAGTTTGCTGTCTGGATGCCCGCCCAATTCAAAGCATAGCTTCCCCTCAAGTTGGTCCCGCTGCTTGGTGACTACGGTTAGTTCGTGTTGCACTTTTTTAGCGTAGTCCCAAATAGTCCCGTTGGGGTCCATCTGCTCGCAGCCGAGGTCCTTGTTTTGCTGGATGTATTTTGCCTTCCATTCATTGCGTTCGCGTTCGAGCTTCTCATTCTCCGCAGCAAGTTTGAAATACTCATCGTTAGCTGTTTTGTGAGAAATATCCATGATGCTAATGTGCTCTTTTAGAATATCCCGCTCTGCCACAATCATCTCTGCGAGTATTTTCGTCGGGGCATTGGCATCGGGCATCGCATCGAGCAGAATGTCACGCGCATCTCCCATTGCTTTTTGAGCGACATCCCGCTCGCGTTCCAGCTTTCGTGCGAAGTCTGCTTCAACGACCCGATCTGGATCGCACATTGCGTCGAAGTATTCCATAGCGTCTGTTTCTGGTGTAGGCGCGAGTTTAATTTCGAGTTGCGAGTTCATGGTTTCCTTTGGTTTCGGTTCATCTTCGGGGTTAGGCCACCCGAGGCCATCTAGTCCGCTCATGATTTTATTGGCAGCTTTCGCATTCGGGATCGCCTAGATTACAGGCTACGCCCAACGGCTCATCGAGATCATCGTCAATGGACTCAAGGTGCATCGTCAAACCGAAGTCCATTCGGCTCTCCAGCTTCTTGATCTTCAGGTTTGGAAGGTCGGCGTGATACTGGCTAGCAAGTGACCCATGAGCGATGAACGGTCCACCGGAAGGGTCGATAAAGCTCAAGCCCTCTGAGATTCCGTCCGCGAACCCTCCGAATCTGCAAGAGTTGTTAACTAACGCCAGACGATAAACTCCATCCAAGACTTTGATCGCTGTTACAGTGTGTGTGCCGTAATGGCCTTTGATTTTGATTTCTTCGTTCATCATGGTTTTGGATAGTTATCGTTGTTTCCGCTGACGATTGCATGCCATAGGGCAGCGAGGATCAATCCTACAAAGATCCATATCAGCAACAGTGTTACAATGCTTATTGCGCTCATGATTTGCTTTCGGCTAGTTTCCTTGCGAGCTTCTTTTTAATTGCTGCATCGAATCGTTCAATGTCAGCGTCTCGGATCACAAGCCCAACGGTTTGCGGCCTTGAGTTGTGAGTCACCTTGTTGATAATGCTGGCAACGCCGAACGGGATCTTTGCTGACCTCGCTGTGTGCATTAGGTTCTTCCCCTCGATGACCTTGTATCCCCTTGGAATCTGGGCCGTGTATGGTTCCTCATCGTTGAAGAGGATATCTGGATTTCTGTCTATTGGTGTCATTTTGTTTGTTTTGTTTTGTTTTGTTTCTTCTCCCTGTAAACAAGGCTTTTGAATTTGCTTGGGGTTACAAATTCGCGCAGCCTTGGTTTCGGCTCTCCCCCAATAGCATTCCAGTTGCCCATTTCTTGCAAATAGATAGCCAGTGAGTTTGCGTTCTGGTCGAACATAGCCGTCCCAAGCATCTCTTTAATAAGTCCAGTTGGTTCGCCACCTACAAGCTCCATGACAGTATGCGCTTCAGCCGCCCAAGAGTCGATCTCCTTTTGTTTTTTGCGATCAAGTGCCTGTGCGTATTCCCGCCCGCTAAGACGAGTTTCAGCTTCCTTGTATGCGAATCCGGTTGGGTTGATTTGTCTCATGGCTGTTTTGCCCCGTATGAGGCGATTAGTAGTGCGTCTGCGATTGCGTGCGTGACCTTGATGCTTGGGAATAGTTCTTGCGCTCGACGTTTGCTGACGTTTTTGTCACCTCTTGTCATGCATCCCATTGCTTTCTGCCAGACTTGCGGCCTGACACGTTCAAAGGGGATTCCTGCTGCCGTGAGTGCCATCTCAAGATGCCCAAAGCCATTGCCAAACGTGAAAGCGGATTTAACGCCCATCTGTGGACTGGACGATACTGATTCAAGGGTCGCTGAAATCTGATGGTTTTCAAAATCTGCCGCCATTTTAATTTCTTGGATCAGCTCCCATAGATCCCTGCTTGTAGATGGCATTTTGTATGCTTGTGCGTAGCCTTTAATTCCAAGGATTGCAATCCCACCGTTTATTCCCGGATCAATTCCAATATGAATGCTCATTTCTTTTGACTTATTTTGTTTTATAGTTTACTTTCGACGTATGGCAGCACACTTCAAAGAAGACAATCAGCTGGAATCTTTCCTTCATAAAGGGAAAACCATTTACCCGATGGGTGGTGGCCGTTTTTATGAAAGAAAAATAACCAAGGGTAACCCGAAGGGGCAAAGGTTTTACTGGAGGCACACGCCGTGTTGCCAGTGCGGCAATCAAGTTCTTTTGCCAATTTGCCAAATCTCCCGTGCTGGTGGGAAATCAACGTGCGGCAAGAAATGTTGGGTTGAATCACGATCAGGTCAGAACCATCACGCATGGAAAACAGTGACGGAAAAAAAGAGATCGAATGGAAAAACCGCGCTAAAGTTATGGAAGCCAGATCACCCAAACGCGAGAAAAGGAAGGGTTTATGAACATAGGTTGGTGATGGAAAAGAAGATTGGTAGAATTCTTTATGATGAAGAGGTTGTTCATCATATTGATTGTGATGCTCATAATAACGACCAGAAAAACCTTTCACTTTGTCAAAACGGAACAGTTCACCTTCTTGCACACGGGACGCTTCTTTCTTGTGTAAAAGGGCTATTGGAAAACGGTCATCTGGCGTTTGACGAGGAAACCAAGTCTTATTTTCTTCCTTAATACCCGGCATCTTCTCGACGCAGGGTTCCCCGTCCGTGATCCATGCAATTCCTCCGTTGGTTCCGGCATCAATGCCGATTGTGGTTTGGTATTTCATGATTCTTGAGTTAGCAATTTCCATGCTGTTGCCGCGCACAAGGGGACTTGTCCGTTTCCAATGGCTTTAAGTCTGTCCACCCTAGCGGCCACCCCATCATCCATTCTGTGAATTCTGGATGAATCTTTCCACCAATGTGAGTCGCCAGAAGAGGGGTATTTCTGTTCATTTCTGCTGGATAATTCCCTTCTTTCGCGTTGTGGCAAGTTGGGGTTGGTAGCAGCAATCCACATCCTGTCTCTTTTGTGGTTTGCTCCAACTGATGATGCGGAAATAACTCCCCATCTTGCATTATACCCCATCTTGGCAAGGTCCTGGAGAACAACACCGAGTCCTCTAGTGCGGAGCATAGGGGAATTTTCAATGAATGCATAAAGTGGTTGGACTTCTTTAATGATTCGCGCCATATGCTTCCACATCGAGCTTCTTTCTCCTTCGATTCCGGCTCCTCGTCCGGCTGGACTAATGTCTTGGCATGGAAATCCTCCAGATACCACATCAACAAGCCCTTTCCAAGGTTTTCCGTCAAAGGTTTGAACGTCATCCCAAATCGGGAAAGCCGGGAGAAAGCCATCATTTTGTCTGGCGAGCAATACGCTTGCTGGATATGGTTCCCACTCAACGGCACATATTGTTCTCCATCCAAGGAGCTTTCCTCCAAGAATTCCTCCACCAGCACCTGCGAATAAAGCCAACTCATTCATTTGGTTTTCTATTGGTTCCACAATTTCAGTTTTAGCTTCTTGGCGAGTCCGATAACGGCGTCCAGTTCCACCTCGTCGGTGAAGCTATGGCTCGTCTCAGACTTGAATGCCACCCATTTCCCATCTTCCCGACGAAGCGTTTTGATTCGCTTTAGCTCTTGCCACTTGAGCCGTGGGGATAGGTTTCCGTTCATTTCTGGGAAGAAGTCGCTCATCGTGATTCTGCGAGTATGAGTTCTGATTTGTGACGAGCCACTTCGTATCCCCCGGTGACTTCGACAAGGACGGCGTTGCACCCAGTGAGGTCGCGGAGGACGGTCTTCATCCATTCGACCTCATGGGGCTTAGCTTGATCGTATGGGCGGGTCAGCGATAGGTATCCGCTTTTGTGCGCGTCAACTGGCGTAAGGAGTTCAATTTCCATTTCGTGTGATTTGTTGATCTAACATCAAAAAGGGATACAATCCGAATCGTCATCGTCCTGAGCTTGTGGGGCATACCCGTTAGCCTTCGCTTCGCCGTGCTGGCTTTGCTTTGGTGCATCCCAGTCCATGATTTTGCCGTTGCCGAGGATCGGTCCACGTTCTCCAGCCGCTTTCCGTGCTTGGCTGATCTTCTGGACGATGAAGCCATCGTTACCGTATTTGTCTTTCTCCTCGCGGATGAGCAGCGACATGCTGAGGTATTTCTTTCCTGTTTTGGGCGACTCATAAAGAGCCGTCTTGTCGATCTTGCTAACGTCAATGCTGATATCAATTGTTTGTTTCATTGTGTAATATATTTCGGTGTTTCGATTGTGATGATTCCTTCGATTTGTTTCGGCCAGTGGTTCGTTGCAACGCAGGTTTGCCACTTGGCTAGGGCGTTCATATATCCAGCCCGACCAAGATCAAGCAAATTCTCAGATAATTCTACCCATGCGGTTTCATGCGGGGAATCGACCTCGACGAAGCAGAAGACAAACCGTGTCCGCTTCTCGCTTGCTGCGGCGTTCCAGAGGTCTAAATAAAGTGCGGCTTGCCAGTGATAGCCCCGGTTAACGATGGTCCGCTGGATGGCTTCAAGGCTCCCAATGTCCCCAGTAGTCTTGAGATCCATCAGACAATCCAAGCCATCAGGGACAATGTCGATAAGTCCTTTGATTTCCGTTGCCCCGATCTTGCCGAAAACAGCAACCTCGGTTTGGTATTTAGCGTTGAAACTGGCTAGGTAGTCATCAGTGACAATCTCCGCGATTGAGAGTGCCTTGTCGATTTCGTCTCGTGACGTGATGATCTTGCCGGATTCAGCCTGTGCGGCTTTCCACTCGCGGGCCTCCTTTGTGCGGAAGTCTGCGTAGGGAGAGATGGCAATGATTTGCTCTACCGTCTCCGGCTCCAGAGTCGCAGCATGAATGAGTGTCCCTAGATCCATTGCCTTCGATGCTTCCCTTGGCTTGCTGTGACGCCACTTGAAAGGAGACTTGTTGAAATCCCAGAGCAGCGACTTTGACACTGGCCCCGCTTTGGGGTCTGAAGGGGTCGCTGACCGCTCGTAATACGTTTTGCCTAGTCCTTGTTCGATTTTCATTTCAGTAGCTTTGCGAGGGTCGTGGCGATCTTGCCTAATTTGCTGAATGCGCTTTTGTTTTGGTTCTTGAGTGCGCCGACAAGTGCCAGCGTCATCTCAAGGTCGCTGCCAATGGCGCGGGTTCTTGTCTTGAACGGTGTGTGTGTAACTCTCATTTTGTTTTGCTTGAAATGTAAATATCTGAAATGGCTTTAGTCACTTCGTCTGAAAAAAGAAAAAAGCTAACGGACTCGGACAATTCATCAACGGCAAGATTTCTCGTTATAACATAAGCATCTCCGCATGAGGAACCGCTTATGATCGTTGTGCATAAACCATAGTTATCGCGTGACGTAATCCTGATATCGTTGCAATCCATCTCTCGCAAGGAATCAACCCATTCCGAGATTTCTTTTGATTCAGCCGCAAAAACTGCGTCTTCCCACTTTTCTTTTGTTGTTTCTGATCGTTTCATTTTTGTTTTTTTCGTTTGTTGTTTTAGTTCAGGCTTTAGACCTGAAAAATCTAGTGTTGTAAGAATTTCCGGGAGATGCCTGCCGCGCTTCAACTCCGCTCATCAGGGATTGCCCATGCTGGCGTTCAACGAGTTCGCGGGACAACCATCTTGGGTAATGTTTGAAGGCGTTCCCTGAGCAAGATATCAGGTATTTTTGCTCTTTAGCGTCGAACTCATCAACTGCCTTATCGTAGTAAACAGTGCCGACAGGTAGCGGGACATCGTCAAACAGGCTCATGGCTCCACCTCCTTCGCCATTGCTTCAAATGCTTGCGCGATCTTGTCAACGTGGGCCTTTACTGGTTGTTTCTTTGTTTCGGGAACAACTTCGACTTCGACGGGTTCCACGATTTCCGCCTCGATTTCCTGCGTTTCGGCTGGTTCCTCGATGAACGGGTTGACCTTTGCGGGCGTGACGTTGCGCGGAGGTTCAGCGAAGTCCCGGACTTCGTCTTGCGTGTACATTCCAAGCGACATGTCAGAAGCGTATGCACGGCTCCAGAAGCTCGCTGCACGGTATCGGAGCATTTGCCCCGGCATCGTGAGCCATTTGCTCCCGTTCTTTGTTGACCAGCCTTCCTTCTTCGCCATTTCAAGGGTGATTTTCTCTCCCTTGAGTTCCTCGCCGCTGTCCTTGTCTTTTGCTACGGCGTAGCAGGATGAGGGCGCATCGTCATCGTCCATCACAAAGCGGAGTGGGGAAAACTTCCCGGATGCGTTAATCATGCCAATGAGTGCTGTTGCGCTCCATGATGGGCGTCCATGAATGATTGCGAGGTTTTGCGTGACCATCAATGGATCAAGGCGCGTCCGTTTCGCTACGTTCAAGGCGATTGCACAGTTTGCTACGTTCCCGGCAAAGTCCTTTGGGACCAGCGTTGACTTGGAAAGCATCATTGCTTGCCGTTGAATCAGTTCAAAGGCCTGAGTCTCCGCGCTGACCTGTGCCAATGCCATGTTTTGCGGTTCTTGCGCCACAATCGCTTCGTTTGTTTTCGTTGTTGTTGTCATCGTTTTGGTTTGTTGCTGAATGCGTGATCGTTTTAGCCGGGTCCAAGCCGGACTCAAGCGTAAATTTCAATTTCTTTTTCTTTTTCTTCGGGTTCCGCCCCGTATTGGCAGCGGCGGGAAATGGCGTTGAGCATGACCGCGAAGGAAACATCCATTTCGGCTTCGTTCAAGACCCGTTGCCGCGCCCAAATAACCGTTGAGTGGCAGGTGCGATTGCAGCGGTTCGCCGCGTCTTGGTAAGGGTGATGATCCGCCCAACAGGCCATGACGACATGACGGGCCAATGATGCAAGTTTCGTCCGTTTCGGACCTAGAATGTCCTCGGCTGAAACCCCGAAAACGCCCGCAGTTTCCCTTACTAGCAAGTCGAAATCCACGATCATTTCGTCCCCCTGTTCTCTAGGTTTCTTATTTCCTTATCGGTTCGCCGATATTGACGCAGGATGCCAGCGGCAAATTTGCGGCTCACTTCACCGTATGCTGCGCCGACAAACAGGGTAACGTCCTTTTTCGTAACGCCGTGCTCCCTTCGCCATGCTGCACGGGTCACGCAGACGGTTGAGTCTCCCTGCCCGTATTGGTTAACGCTGTCGCTTTTGTGTATTCTCATTTTGTTCGTTTTCTATTGGTTCGTTTTTCTGTAATGCTTGCAAAGGTCAAATCCTGCAATGGCGCAAACGTCATTCCATGCAAAACTTGACGGGGACTGTTCCATATCCTCCCATGCGTCCCGGCAAGCCTCGCCATGTAGCCAAGCCAGCCTTTCGGCCATCGTTTCCGGCGTTTGCTCCTTGTCCGTTTGCTCGTCAATGGATCGCCACCACCTAAGCGAAGAGAGAAGCCCGCAACCATCACGGGCAAATCTCTTGACGGCCTGTCCTTGAGCCTCCAGAGGGTCGCCAAGGGCTTCAGCGGGTTCCTCCCGATCATCTCGGCACAATGGGCAGGAACTGTCAGGGTCGGGCCAGTTGCGGGAACCGCATCGGGTGCAAGGCCAATTCATGCTGCCCCCTTTCCCGTTGCCTTTGCGATTGCGGCGCGTGCAGCCTCCCACATTGCGCGGTCGTAGCTGTCTGCTTCTTGCGGCTCCTGTGGCATGAGCATTTCCAAAGCATCCAGCAACTCCGGCGCGGCGGCAATCAGGCGGGCGTTTGCAAGATGCTTTTCCGTGACGTCTGCGGGCTTCCCGTTGACGTCCCCGGCTTGGATGTCCGCAAGCCATGCGCCGTGCGGTCCTTGGCCGTTTATAGTGATAAATTTTGATCCGTCCTCATTTCGGCAATGTTCAAGCTCCCAAGGTCCTGGTGTGTGTGTGTGTGTCATTGTTTTATTTGTTTTGTTTTCCTCATCAGTGACGGATTGACCGCCAGACTCCCGCAGGAGTTTCGGAATTCAAGACAGCGGACAAGACATGTCATGATTTGAAAGGATGCGCTGAATCACTGGCAGGGAGTCAATCCATGTCTTTTCAAGTGGCCGTTCATATCCCTCATAGTCTTCGAGCATCCACCCGTGCTTGGGATGGCGGTAAAATTTCCACTTGTATTTTTTCCCGTGATCTTCCTCGGTCCCCTGATAAGTGGCATTAAATGCCGTTTTCTTCACGTCTGGCGTTATTTTGATCCTCATGATGTTTGAAATATTGGCGAGGGATCGGACCTCGCCGGGGTTGAATTTAGAAGCTCGAAACGATGACCCCACCGTCAAATTCAATTAGCGTCCCCTTGTCTCGGATATATGAACGGATATTGTCGTCGATTTCGTCGCTTTCCTCGTCAATTGAACCATCCATGCCAAGCGTCAATCCAAGCTGGTCGACGGCGTCTGCTTGGTTCCTGAAATAGTCGCTCGCCCATGCCTCAAGGCTCCCGTATTCTGAGAAGTCGCAGCGAATGGCGACGGCGTCAAATTCCATTTCCTCGCCTGTGTCCTCCTCAAGCTGTTCCAAGTATTCGGCCAAGGCTTTCGCCCCGTTCCATGACCAAGCGGCGTTGTCGTCTCTGTGAAGGGCGCGGGCGATATCTGATGTGCTTAATGTTGTTTTCATAGTTTGATTTGTTTTGATTTGTTCGCCCTGCATCGCGGGCCGCGCTTGGATATGTGAACAGAATGGCGACTAAATGCCAGCAAGCAAGATTATTTTTGGATTATTTGAGATACGGGAAGAACGTCCAGCGGTCCAGTTCGTCCATTGCCATTGAACAAGGCTTGCAAGCGGCGTTGAACCATTCCCGCCCGTCTGCGGTCTTGAGGAGGCACAGAGGCTTAACCTCGGCGCAACATGGGCATGTATTGATTGGCTTATCGTTCATAAGGTTCAAGCGTGGATGATGGCGGCGGTTGCGTAAATCACGGCACAAGCGGCGGAAATGCCAAGGAAAATGCCGGGAGCTTGGCGAATGCCAAAGATTGCGACGAGTGCCACGAAGAAGACAGCGGGAATGATGAAGAGTGATTGCATATATGTTGTGTGTGTGGGTTAAGCGGGGATTGGACCCGCTTTGGATTGTTTTAGCGTAACGATTTCGATTGGTCCCACACCCTTTCGGTATGTTCAGCACCTAAATCGTTTCCAGTGCTCTTTAATAGTTCTAAATACTTGGCAAACACAGAGTCTAGCAGATTATTCGAATAGTTAAGACGGGTCGAAAGCGTTCCAATTTGCAAACCAAGTGAGCTAAATGGGTTTATCGTCGATTCAATGTCGGACATTATTTCTTCGTTTGTTTTCATCGTGGTATGGTGTGGTGTGGAGCGTTGCGTCGTGCAACTGAGAAGAACCTAGCCCCCCGAATTCCATTTGACAAGAAAATATTCACAAAAAGTGAAAATAGTTTCAACCCAAGCCACGAACCCAGCAAGTACAAGGGATTCACAAGGACAATAAAAGCCACAAGCACCAGCAAACGAGTCAGATCGCAGGGCAAATAACGCGGCTCCCTAGTTACATTGGCAGCGGCGCAACACCCTCAAGACTCCAAGCTCGACGGCTCAAGGTAGCTAGCTTATGGGACTGTTGTCGTAATGAAGGAGGAAGGAAGGAAGAGCAAGCAAGGCGAAGCCGCAAAATGAGGATGGGCCGCTGAATGAAGGATAGACGCTGAATGAAGCGGAAGCCCCAAAATGAAGCAGAGGACGCCAAAATCCATTCCCCTTGCCATAAGATATTCTTAACGCGCATAGATATTAATGGGAGCATTCGCTGCCATTAATAGGGTCATGCCTGTAACTGTTCCACTGGTCGCTCCACAGTATGAGCATGCGCTGATATTAGTAGGGTCTGTGCTGTTCCGCTCGCTCGCAGGCTCACTCACGTACGATATTCACGTGGAAGGAAACGCTCTTCTCTTTCCCTCTTCCAGATGGATTATACTCAGACATTCGAAAACGTGTCAAGCTCGGTTAGATTTGGACGTGGTAAAGCACCTGAAACGGGAATGCCTCGAGGATGGCCTGTGGCGCGTCGAGCGTGAATATGGGACTATGGCAAGGGCGAACGATTCAGAGCGATTTTGATCTATCACCTCTCTATCAGGTCACTTGGCACAGGAATACGCAGACGCAACGAATAGGCAGGTGCAAGCAAGGCACGATAAGCTAGGCAAGCAAGTGATTCAAACGAGTGTTTAACATTGGCAGGCGATACATTAGCGATGCGCTAAGGATTGGAATGGCAGGCGGTCACTTCAATCAAACGATAGATTTAAACAGGCGTTTCATTCACAAGTCATGTGCTAATGCAAGCCATGTACAATAGGGGGGCGGGGGGGATCGCATCCAGTGGGCGGCTGAAAAGCGGGAGCGGTATACTTGCCAAAGGAAAAACGCTCTACCGGGGCTTTGCGTATGGGGACAGCCTCCGTTTTTAAAAAATGGCTAAAGGGGGCCATGTGCTATGGTGTGCAGGATATGACATAAAGCGTCCATTTATGTGTATGGTATCACACGTTGTGAATATGCTTGACAGGTTATTGATATGTGGTAGTTTGCGTTTGAGCCAATGCGTGTTGCGTTGGTGACACTTTAATATATTATGTCTAGTCCCGTATCCTATGATCTGCAAGGCCAAAATGGAAGCATTGTGCTTTCGTCTGCTGCAACTACATACACTGGAAACATCCGTTGGATTCAAGTGGTAAATGATGCTGTGTTGGCGACCGTGGCTAGTGCCTCTGGCAATGTTTCTGGAGCGTCTAGGCTGCAGGCGATCACCCTTCCTGCTGGGTTGGGTATCGGTGGCAACTTCAGCCAAGTGATTCTGACATCCGGTGTGGTGATCGTTTACTACGCCTAATGTCCCAGTTTGCCCAGAGTGGTGGCGCGATGGATTCTGCGGTTGGCGAGGTTGCTGATCGTGGGTTTGATCGCGTGAACCAAAGGCTTCAGCTTAACCAACTCCAAGAGGGAGAGGTGAGGGAGTCGTTGAATGGGCGCATGGAGGGATACTGGAAGCCACGGAAGAACGTGGTGAGTAGGACTGGTGCGTTGACTACGGGAGGTTCTCCACTGCAGTTGCCCTTCCTACTGACAGGGACAAGCGTTTTGATTACAGCAGCTTCGGTTACCGCTGGAGTAGTTACGTTGACGACTGGTTCTGCTCATGGGCTAGCTCCGGGGGCAACGCTTAACATTGCTGGGATTGGCTACACGGCTGGAGGCGATCCTAATGGAGTGTTCACTGCGGTGACGGCTTCAGCCTCAACGATTACATATGCCCTTGCCAGTGGATCTGGATCATACACGGTTTCTGCCGTCGAGCCAATCTCTGAGGTTATTACGTCCACCTCAAAGACAATTGCGTCGTCCTCCCTTGCTACCAACGTGGTAACGATCACAGTCACTGCTGGGCATGGATTTGCCATTGGGACGGTTGGCTACGGGCTAATTGCTGGATTAACTTTTACCGGGACTGATCCTAATGGACTCAGGCTTTTAACTTACGCATCAGCAACAACCATGACGTTCCCGGTCACGGCTGCAACGACCGCTGTTTCTGGTGCTGGCACGTTGTCTCAGGTTCCAATCAATGACAATGCCAACGCCAATGTCAGGGCTTCCTGCCTATTCAGCGATCCAAACGACAGCAACAAGGAGTATGTGATTATTGCACTGGATACCGTTGCTAAGAAGATCGACTTGGATGGGTATGCGATTACTGACATTCCGTATCCTGCTGGAGAAGCCCTTGGTAGCGACACTGACATGATCCAGTTGTTCGACAAGGTGATGTTGTTCCGTGATGGGCAACAAGCCTTGGAGTGGTATCCAAATGGACGGCCAATTATTTCGGCAAGCTCCAATGGAACGGCTAGTCCAAATACCGTGGTAACGGTAAATGTCCGCGAACATGGGTTGGTAGTTGGAACATCAATCACAATCGCTGGACTTACTGGTGGAACTCCTCCAAACGGGACGTATGTAGTTGCTACCGTGACGGGTCAAGACACATTTACGTTCCTAGCTGCAAGCATTTCGACAAGCACAACATTTGTTGCCACGGCTGCTACCGCCACTGACGGATTTACTTTGTCTCCGGGTGGGGCTTACACCCAGCCACAGGTGTTTAATTCATCTGGGACGCAAGTTGATTCTCTTAATGGGGAAGTATCATTGGATGTTGCCGGAAATGTCACCATTGCTGCCGGAGACATCATTGTGGTTTATGAAACAACAATTCCAGAATTCACCGCTCTTGTAGGAAAAGAATTCCAAGTATCTTCGGCAACTACAACAAATATTAAGTTTTTTGCTCCTGTTGCGAATTTAACTGGAGTTGGTTCCACTGGGCAGATCGAGTTCGGAGGAAGATTCAGCGTAGGAGGAGGGTTCATGCACCAACCCGGCGCACCTTGGGGCATTCACTTCCAACGTAGATTGTGGGTTCCGTTTTACTACGATCAGGCAGGAACATTTGACACGCCAACATACACAAGTCGAAAGATCACCGATGAAATAGCCGTATCGGACATTCTAGATACTACTACGTTCGACCAAATTGAGAATCAATTCCGTGTCAGTGGTGGAACTGCTGACTATGTGGTGGGGATGCACGGGTTTTATGACGATGGATTGGTTGTCTTGAATAGGAACAGCCTTCATCTCGTTAAAGGGACGCTTGGAAGCCTTCTGGACGTTACCGTCAAGGAACTCACCTCTGAGATTGGTTGCCTAGCCCGCAAGTCCGTGGTGATGCGCGGCAATGCCATGCTGTTCTTGTCTGACGATGGTGTGTATGGGGTTGAATTCCTCAATGACTACAACCTGCGAGGCACTGAGGAGCCGCTGTCTAAGAACATCCAGCCATACATTGACAGGATCAACGCTGATTACTCAGACAGGGCAGTAGGGATCTTGTTTGAGAATAGGTATTACCTTGCCGTCCCACTTGATTCTGTGCCGGGGGCTGGTGATTCTTACGGGAACAACGCGATCTTGGTGTATAACTTCCTTAATAAAGGGTGGGAATCACTGGATACCTTTGGTGATTCTCGATTCTTGATTAAAGACTTCGTGATTGGCAGCGCAAGCGAGAGGAACAACATCTATGCTGTAACCTCTAATGGTGGATTGCATCAAATCGAAGCGTCTGAAAGCTCCAATGACACGTTAAACGTGGATAACTCTGCGGCTGTTGTGTCTCCGACGATCAATGCCTCTCTTACAACTAGGGGATATGACCTTAATACGATGGAGCGCAAGCGGTTTACCGACGCTCAGATCAACATTCAGTCCCTTCCGGGCCAGAACTCGGAATACAACATTGCATTTGCCGCTGAAGATCCAGATGACGCTCAAACCATAGGCACAACTACTACTTTGCTTGGTGGATTGCTTACCCCTAGCACGGCTACTGAAGCGGAAACAGCAAGTATCCGGTGCAGGCTAGGTGGTATCAGGGGCTTTACCGGAACAATGATCTTGACAAGGACCGTAGGATCACCAAAGATCAATTCTATCAAGGTGGCTGGTTCTGTCACCAACAGACAAATCATTTCACAAAGATAAAGTATGGGCGCAATTGATACTACTTACACCTTCACGGCTACTGACGTAATCACTAGCACAAGGATGAACAACATCCTCGATCAAAGCACGGTTACGTCTACTGCTATTATTGGAACTACTCTTGCTGTCACTGCCGGGAAATTGTTTGTTAAGGCTGGTGGAATCACCTCCAACGAGTTGGCTGCAAATGCAGTTACCACAACGGCGATTCTAGATGCAAATGTCACTCCAGCCAAACTTTCCGATTCTGACTTTGGTGACTTTACCGTAGCCAGTGGAATTGCCACTATTGATGCTGGTGTAGTTACGTTTGCAAAGATTGCTGCAGCGGCAGTTGGCACGGTAGCTGAAGTAAAAGCTGAAACGGCATCAAAGCTAGTTACGGCAGACAATGTGAAGCAATCTCCTCCAGCCGCAAAGGCTTATGGTAGTTTTACTACCGCAACAACCGCGAGAACACTTTCTGGTTCATACAATACGTCAGTAACGAGAATTGATTCAACAAACACCACAATTACGTTCACCTCTGCGATGTTAAGTGCTGAATATACTGTATTGTGTCAGACAACTAATTCAGGGTCAACTGGAGTTGGCGTTGACAGTAATCCAATTGTTTACGCAAAAACGACGACTGGATTTAAAGTTCTTCATATACCTGAATCAGCCAATCGAGCCGTTGACTTCGTTGTATTCGGAACGCTTGCATGAACCAGCACTTAGGAGAAGCAATAAAAATATATGGCGAAGACTTTCACAAACTTTTGTATTGGCACTTATGCTTTGGTGTTGTCATTTCTGACGCTGAATGCTTCGCTTTATGTTTCTACTCGCGAGAAGGAACTCCTACTCAAGCATGTGAAGTTCACCATTCCAACACACTATTTGTCACAATGTGCGTTGGTGACATGCGGAAGTCTCTTAGAAAGTTCCGCGATGACTTTGAATACATCTCATTCCAGCGTGAATTTAAGAATTCACCTCGCGTGAGGATTCACAACATGCAACAATTTTACTCAAAACTTAAATAATACAAGAATATGGGAAGTTCTCCTGATAAGGTAAAGGCTCCAAAGGCTGATTACGCAAAAGATATTAACAAATTTGTTTCTGCTTATGGTCAGTCTCTACCGCAAGTCCTTGGATTTGAAAAGCAATTCCGTCCAGAGTTCCAAGGGCTTAACCTTGGAGACATTTCTAGCTTTTTAGGTGGCGTAGGCGGTCAAGAAGGCTTATTTGGACTTAGCCGGATGGCATCGCAAGAAGCAGGACAGCAACTTGGAGCAGCGCGTGAAGGAGAGTTAGGACAAATGGCTGGCCAAGCACCGCTTACCCGTGGTGTTATGCAAGGATTGTCCCCAGAACAAGCTGCGGCGGTTCAGGGATTTGCTACTGAGGCAGAACGAGCAAGAGCATCGGCGCAAGGAGTGAGTCCACAAGAACGTCGTGGTTACGAACAGCAGGTCCGTGAAGGATTTCAAGCGTCTGGACGACTTGGGGGCAACCTTGGCATTGTCAGCGAAGCGATGGGCCGTGAAGATGTTATGGCCCGCAAACGCGCAGAAGCCGCTCAAGCTGCCAATCAGTCATATAACGCTGCTCAAGGATTCTACACGCAGCCGGGGCTTGCTCTGCTGAGTCAACAACCACTCTCGTATCAATCTGGGCAACAAATGCTCGGAATGGGCATGGGGCAAATTGGACGGGGAACTCCGGGCTTGATTAACCCAGACACGGGACTTAATCTTGGCGCAGCCGAAAGACAGAATCAGCTTCAAGCTCAAGCTGCTAACGCTCAAGCACAAGCGTCATACTCATCCGGGTTGTTTGGAGCAGTTGGTCAAGTCGGAGGAGCAGTAGGAGCAGCACTCATTTAATGACGAAACTTGAAAAAACCAAAGAGCTAATTGCATCTGGCGCAAAGAACTTTCCGAAAGGGATGATCTGTTGGTCAGGGGGCAAAGACAGCATGGTATTGTTGCATATCATGCGTGGTATGGGAATCGAATTGCCATTGGTATTTTTCCGTGAACCGTGGCAACCATCGAAATACAAGTTCCACGATAAGATCACCCAAGACTGGGAGTTACTTGTTTACTCATGGCATCCATATCAGTCTGCTTTCCAACAAGAAGGAGATGAATGGGAGGTCCAGAATCATTATAAGGTAAATTCAACAATCCTTACATGTCCAACCGGAATCACTGAACCTACAGACAGCAGCAAATTTGTTTGCGCTTTGGATATCCTGAAGCGTCCCAAACAGCATTATCTTGAAGTGCCATCATTTGACTGCTTGTGGATTGGCCACAAAGGTTGCGATTCAGATCCTATCCTTGGAGGAGACGCTGGAACAAGAATTGAATCTAGGGTTCTCATGGAACAGGCGACCATGATGTTTCCGCTTCGTGACTGGACTCATGCGGATATTTGGGAATACATTGAAAGCAATAATGTCCCATACGATTCGGACCGTTACGAAAAGCTATATGGTATTTGGGGCGAGAAGGTGGACAAACTCCATAATGTTGATTATGTTCACGCATGCACCCGATGCATCAATCGTAATCCTGAATCTCCTAAGTTTGTTCACTGTCCAAAACTTAACATGACTATTGAAAATATCTCATCTCTTGTTCCTTGGGCTGACCAAGAAAAACTCAGTTACATGAAAGACTAAATTTATGGCATTACTAGGATCATCCGTTGACCCGCGCCTGTTCGTTCAGGACTACTCAGGATTTACCCGCGCTGCTGATATCCAAGCGCAAAGCATGGCTAACCTAGGAAGCCAGATCGCTGGAGGAATTGAGCGTTATGGGGAGCAAAAGCAGGAGCGCAAAAAACTGGACGCTGGCATTAAGGCAACTGTTACTGGTATCGAGAGCGCAATTAAGATGGGCAAAAGCCTTGGCATTGACGTTGAATCAAGCCTGACCCCTTATTTGGACAAGATCAACGATCCAAACGTATCTCCTGTTGAAGCTGCCGCTTATGCTAAAGAAGCGTCAAACACCATCAGCAATGCTTTAGGTTTTGGGATGAAAGCCAATGAGATGGGTATTGATAAAGCGCGATACGAGGCAGGAGTTGCAGCAAGAATAGCTGAGTTGCAAGCTGAGGCAAACAAGCCCGGACCAATTACTGATGTTAACGTTCCCGGAGGAACGGTGCAAATGAGGACTAATCCACGAACCGGAGTGCTTGAACCACTTCAAGTTGCAAAACAAACTCCAGCTGCCGGAATTACAAGTGCGCTTGGAGACGCCACTCCTATGGATATTCCAACAACCGAAGGAATAATTATTCCGGCAAATGAAGGGGTGACTTCCCCAGACGGAACTACGGTTTCATATCTAGGTAGGCAATACACAGTAGATACGGGAGTCCTGCCTGCACGCACTCCCAACGAGCAAGCCGCTTCCGTTGACGCTGGCCTTTCGGCAATACCCACTAAAGGCCCCGTTGGATTCAAGCCAGCAAAAACAGATGAACAGAAAGGTGAAGTTGTAACACAAGAAGAAGCTAATAGGCGGACAGCATCTGGTCTTTCTGTCACGGCGACTCCAGTTGGTCAAGGAATGGTTCGGATTACTTCTCAAACTGGTTCTCCAAAACCATCACCTGTGATAGAGTCCCCTGAATCAAAGTTACAAACGCAACGACTACTTAAACTTGATGAGTCTCTTGGATCGCTAAGAGAGGTGGGAACAACTGCGTCACTTGATATTCAACCGCTAAAAGAAATCATAAACCTTTTAGATACAAATGTCAAAACTGGATTTGGCCGAGAAACATTGATGCAAGCAAGGAAGATTCTTGGACAAGATGTGTCAAACGAGGAGCAATTTCAAGCAATGGTTGGAGCAGAAGCTATGAAGAACATTGCTCTTACTAAAGGCGCAATTAGTGACAGGGAAATGGATTATTTCAAGACTGTATTGTCTCCCAATATGGGCAAGACAACAGAAGGTAACAAGAAGATTATTGAATTTCGTATCAAATACGCGAATCGAGCTAATAAGATCGCCAAAACGGTTTCCAATTTGCAAAAAAACAAGAAAGACCCATATGAAATTCAAGAAGCAGTTGATGAGATCATATCTTCTGAATCCCTTCTTGATAATCGCGGCACTGAGAAATCTGAAGTTAATCAAGCGGCTGAAGACGCAACATTTTTGGGGGGATACTAATAGATAAGTGCATGTCTGAAGAAGAAAACAAGGCGGTAAAAGCTGCGGAGATCATTAAGAGGAACAATGAGTTTCTATCTTCAAAATTTGGAGATGCAGGTGCTAGGCCGATTTCTTCTATTGGAGACATGATTAGTCTCGGGTTGGCAACTGACGAAAAAACGCTGACCCCTGAAGGTCGTCGATATAAAGCTCTTGTTGACAATCAATTCATCAATAAAGATGGAACGATGGCGACAAAGGGGGTGGCCTTCACGACTCCAACGGAAGACCTTTTGCCCACGTCAAAGATGGATGCTGGGACAAATCTTGATTTCGACGACCCAGAGAATCTGGAGAAGTTTTCATTGTGGCAGATTCGTGAGAAGGCTGGTCTTAATAAAAAGCCGGAAGACGAAGGAAACGCCATCTTGAATATCTTTAAGGGTGTTAACGAGATGCGTAAATCAATCGGAGTTGCCATCTCTCCTCCAAGCTACACCGAAGAACAAGAGGAAACCATAAGGAGCGGCGGCATAATGGACGCTCTTGGAGAAATAGTGAGTCCAAAGGGCGGATATACCAAAGAGCAAAGAATTTCTGCTCTTGCGAAAGCAGGAGAGGGGGCTGCTGAAACAGCGGTCACATCATCTGGGAAACTTGGGACATTTCTTGATAAGAATGTCATCAACCCAGCCCGCAAAGCACTTGGGGCAACTGACGAGCAAATCGAAGTTGACAATTTAGCTGGGAAATTTCTCGTGGATACCCGAGACGCTTTATACGAGGACGTTACAGCAGAGAAGACCTGGGACGCGATCACTTCAACGACTCAAGCGGTTGAGATGCGGGCGAAGGCATTGGAAGATTACACTCGTCAACTTGGTCCTGTTGAGGGAGCGAAGAAAATGGCGGAAGTGGATCGTGGGGCATATGCAACTGGCGGGATGGTTACAGATGTTCCAGGAATGGCTGTCACGGCAGCGACGTTTGGCGCAGGAAAGCTGTTCAGCTTGGGAAAAACAATGAAGACGGCAGAGGCACTTAAGAATGCCAGTGCTGCAAACACAAATCTTACTAAACTTGGAACAGCCGCAACCCTAATAGGAAAGAACATTGACGAAGCGACGGCCAGTGCTTCGGTTTTCCAGAAGCAATTGGATGACGCTCTTCTTGTTGGCAATAAAGAAGCTGCCGATTTGGCCAAGTCTCAACTTGACGAGGTGACAGCAACAATTGGCGAGTCGCAAGCTAGGCTGGGATTGGTAAATGACGGGATCAAGCTAAACGAAAGCGTTGTTCAAAGCGCATCAACCAAAATTGACGATCTTAACGCTCCCAGCATGATTGGGCGGAAGCTGACCAGCGGGGCAGTAAAAAAAGTCGGGGATGCGGCGGATGTTCTTGGAAATGGTGTTGCAAAAGTTAACAAAAAGATACGCGCACTTGAAAGAGGACTTGGTATTGGAAGACTCCCGTATCTTCTTCATGCTGCCAGTGCCGCCACGCTCGGGTCTGGATATGGAATATATGGGGCAGCAAGTGCCGCCAGACTCGGACTTCTTGCAGCGGAACCTTTGCTTAAAAAAGCTGCTGGTTTTGCCAACATTGTTGGTGACGAGATGCTTCAGCTTACGAATAGCTCTCCGTTCTGGAGGCGTGTTGCCGCAAATGAAGACGCTGGCCGCATGACGAAGGCATTTGGTGGGTTGATGGACTACACGACTCCAATCACGCGAGGGGTTGTTGGCGCGGCCAAGGGGACTGCCCAAGCACTTCCCGCGATGACAATGTATGAGGCGATCAACTCGCAAGGGCTAGACGAGAACGCAATGGAACGTGCGGGAGCGGGAGCTTTTGTCTTTGGATCTTTTGGCCGAGCGATTGGAAGTCGAAATAACTGGAACCAAGTAAAGAATAACGAGTTCTACAACTTTAGGAACAAGGTGAAGGAGGCCAGTCCTGAAGCGTTCCAACAATTTGAGGCTGTCCCATACAGGGACGTTAAGCAATTCGCGTCTTCTATTGATGCTGCTTACCCCGGAATGTTTGATTCTTGGAGCTTTGTTGAAAAGGGGAACAGCAAGTTTGATCCAGTAAACAAGCAGGCAACAATTAACTACAATGATCGTGCAGGTATTGTGAAAGCTGCGGCTGCTCACGAAGCTCTTCATGGTATTCAGTTCAAGCATCAAAGCGATGGTGCTGTGGCATCTCTAATGCTTGGTGACGAAACGCGCAAGGGGCTTGTCCGCGATACGGATGGGAATCTTGATCCTGAGTTCAAGCAATTTTGGGATGAGTATAATTCACGATTGGACGCACAAGGTTTGCCAAAGATCGACATTAACGACGCAGCGATTGAGTATTTTACCGACAACGGCGCACAGACACTATTTGAGGATGTTCTTGGAGGGAGCGTGTATAAGGCTTCACAAAAAACTCCTCTCAGGCGCAGCATTGAGAGCGTGTTCAAGTCAACGATGGCGGCGACTCCAATCGTGAAAAACCTCCACTTCAAGCTTGGTGGAGCAACTGACAATCTTGGTCGTATGGTGGATGGTTCAGGGTTACTCGCCAAGGGCATGAAGGAGCTTCCAGAAGTTAAGGCAATGATCCGCAACATGTATCGTGAATCTGCTGGGCTTCCAAAACAAGCTCAGAAGCCACAGATCATTAAAGATGCTCCATCCCAAGATCCAAAGCACTATAAGGGCGGTGAAGTAATCAGGAAGGCCAATGAGGAAGCCGTCCAAGGTGGAACTCCGCTTCCAGATAACGTGCTTAATCCAGACGCTAACGGGAATGGGGTTGGATACTTGACGGACAATGTAGCCAAAAAACTTGAGGAAGCCAAAGTTATTGCCGATGGCGACTATTCCGAAGTTGTTGCAATTAACGAAATTATGGGAACTCCAGTATCGTATCTTCTTACGAACAAACCAGAGTTACAAGGGCGATCAGTCCAAGTCGAGGGGATCACATCAAACAATGTTGTTCCAATTAACTGGGAGTTGAAAAATGGTCGTCTTTATCTTGTCGGAATGGACATGGTTCAGTTGAAGTTGAATATCGCAAAAGCAACAAAAAGCAGTATTGCGAAAAAGCTCGACATGAAATACGCTGACATATTAAATGATATTGACAGTTCAGCACTGCTTCACGCAAAGAATCAAACTACGGACGCATACTTCCAAAGCAAAGACCCAAAAAACTGGGAAAGGCGAAAGAACTTCATCAACTCCGTTCAAGGTCTTCTTACTGAGTCGCAAAAGAAAACCAATCCTCTGTTTGACAAAAGGAATCTTAACAAGACTTCTGGTATCTACCGGACATTTGCATGGGACCGCCTTGGAGACAAAATCCAAATGACTGGCGAGGTTGCTATTCCTTACGGGCAAAACTCGTATTATAGCTTGCGAGACAACTTGATGCCGCAGCCTCCACGGATGAACCGCAATGGGGAGCTTGTTAAGGAGATACCACCAATCTCTAAAGGTAAAAAACCAGTGAATTCAATTTCACCCTTGATTTATGGAGCTTCATCGCGTCAAATGCAGCGGGAAGAGAAATAAGCAATGACCGATGATCCAAACGAGAAGCTAAAAGCGGAATACGTTGACGAACGAGAAGACAAGTCCGCTTGGTTTCTTGAGGTCAAAGAACGTGCGAAGCTCTCTCCGGGCAACTGCGTCGAACACTATGCCCCAAACAAGGCTGCAATGGCCCTGTGGCTGGCCGCACAAGGCGCGAGGATAACCGACATCCAGAAGAAGACAGGACTCGGCAGAGAGACGATCAGGGGGCTACAATGGCGTCACACCGATACGCTGGAGACAAAGCGCAAGGAGTTCTCGATGAGATACGCAATTGCGGCGCAGGATTACACGGATCTGCTCTTTGAGCGTTCCCAACAGCTGTTTGATAATCCCGAGGAGCTTGCCAAGATTAGCCCTGACAAACTAGCCGTAACGGTGGGCATCCTGACTGATAAAGCCGCTCAACTGACCGGAATGGCGTCCTCAATCGTGGAGCATCGCAAGGG